>Ga0070680_100002243_pt1 | contig 14262 bp, 15 predicted proteins | sample KBSC73BmetaG_FD_64672 | JGI IMG/M metagenome (GOLD analysis project Ga0070680, IMG submission 64672) | Corn rhizosphere microbial communities from Kellogg Biological Station, Michigan, USA - KBS C7-3B metaG | ecosystem: Host-associated > Plants > Roots > Rhizosphere | place: USA: Michigan...
ACGAGCATGCCGAACGGTCCCCGGCGCGTCGGCGGATCGAGATGCAGCACGGGCCAGATCTCGGCGTGCAGTCCCGCCAGCTCGCGCATGCCCGCCGGGAGCACACCAACGATCGTGTTCGCGGTGCCATCGATGGTGATGGTGCGTCCGATGGCACCCGCATCGTCGCCGAATGTGCGCGCGGCAAACTGGTGGCCGACCACCACGACCGGTGGTGCACCGGTCCGCTCGTCTCGCGCTTCGATCGCGCGACCTCGTGCAGGCCGGATACCGAGCGCGCGGAAGAACCCCGACGTGGCGAAGCCCGCACGGGCGCGCTCCAGAGCGGCGCTGGACGACACGGCCACGTCGAGCGACCACACGCCGCCTACCGCGGAAAGACTGTGCGCCTGCGACGCGATCGCCTGAAAATCGACGACAGAGAGGCCGAACCGATTGGTGGGTGAGTTCTGCTCGTAGATGCGGATGAGGCGGTCATCGTGTGGATACGGCAGGTGCGAGAGGAGCACCGTATCCACCGCGCTGAACACGGCCGTACTGGCGCCAATACCCAGCGCGAGCACGAGCACCGCCGACGCGGAGAATGCGGGCGCATGAAGCAGACTGCGCAGCGCGTAGCGGACGTCCTGCGCGAACTCCCCGATCCAGCGCACGCCACGGGCATCGCGATGCGCTTCCTTGTACCGCTCCATGCCGCCGAATGCAACGAGCGCGCGGCGTCGCGCCTCGTCCGGCGCGAGCCCCTGCGTGCGCATCAGGTCATCCGCTTCCATCGCGACGTGGTGCTGCATCTCGGCGTCCAGCTCGCGCTCGAGCGCCGGCCCGTGGATGAGCGCGCGAACGCGGCGCGCCATCCGGTTCAGCCACTGGCGCATACGGCCCTCCCAGGGGTTCACGTGGCCTTGAGCACCCGGTCCACGGCGCCGGAGAAGAGCCGCCACTCGGATCGCTCGCTGGCGAATTTCTTCTTACCGGCCGCCGTGAGCGTATAGAACTTCGCGCGCCGTCCTTCAGGGCTTACCCCCCACTCGGCGCGAATCAATCCCTGATCCTCGAGGCGATAGAGCGCGGGATAGAGGCTCCCCTGCCCGACGTCCAGCACCTCGCTCGAGAGCTGGCGAATGCGCTTAGAGATGCCCCAGCCGTGCAGCGGGCCCAGTACGAGCGTCTTGAGGATCAACAGGTCCAGGGTGCCCTGGAGCAGGTCGGCGCGGTCATTCATGGAGTAATCCTCACTGGCATTCATGCCTTGGCATCCGACAACAAGGGTAGGGCTGCTGTTGTCGGATGTCAAGGTATCGATCCGGCGGGCGCACGAGAGCCCGGCACGGTTGCCGCGAGGCTGACTCTTGACGGGCACGCGGCCGGGATCAATTAGTGCACGTCACCCGTGCGCCCTGTTGCCGGTCCGGCGATCGTCGGCACCCCGACGGCCGGACGTCACCCTTCACGCGGAGCGTCCCATGTTTCTGATCCGGGAGATCATGTACTGCAAACCGGGCAAGGTGCGCCCGATGGTCGAGAAGTTCATCGCGATGTCCAGGCTGGGTGAGAAGCAGGGCATGCCGCGCATGCGCATCATGACCGACTTCTGCGCCGAGGCGTACTGGACGGTGGTGGCGGAAATGGAGGTGCCGGACCTGGCGGCATTCGAGAAGATGATGGCGTCGCCGTCGGGGTCGCCGGACGACATGAAGCAGATGGAAGAGATCATGAAGGGGTATCACGATCTCGTGGACCGGGGAAAGCGGGAGATCTACCGGATCGAAGGCTGATCGCCGCCGTGCGGTCGCGCCGCCGCTGGCGCGGCGCGATCGACATGGTGTTCCGTCACGGAGTGATCATGATCGCACGGACCTGGCACGGGCGCGTGCCCGCTGAAAAATCGGATGCCTACTATGCGTATCTCCTCCGTACCGGCTTGAGTGCATACGCAGCCACGCCGGGCAATCGCGGCGTGCACGTGTTGCGCCGCACCGACCAGGGTGTCACGCACTTTCTGCTTCTCACGTACTGGGACTCGGTGGACGCCATCAAGGCGTTCGCCGGAGAGGACTACACGGTCGCGCGATATTATCCGGAAGATGACGACTTCCTGCTCGAGCGCGAGCCGTTCGTCACGCACTACGAGGTGCTCGCGGCGTCTCCCGGGTCAGCGGCCTGACGGACGCGGGCCGGCGGGAGGACCGAAGAGCCGCCCGTCCCAGATCACGTCAAAGGGACGCTGCGGGTGGATGTGCGTCGCGTCCGGGTGCGCGGGATTCAGGATGTAGTTCCACTCTTCCGGCTGTCCCGGCACGGAGGGAACGAGCAGGACGGCGGTCCGACCTTCGGCGACCCACGCATCGCCGAAGGCCCGGGCGACGGACGAGCCTTCGAGCTCCCAGCCCGGATGCGCGGGTGGGTTGAACGCTTCCGCCGGCAGATCATCAGGGACCTCGATCCGCAAGGCGTGATGCGGGCCGGGCAGCGCGAGCCGCCCGCGATGCACCAGGATCTCGAGAATGGCCGTGGCGTAGTGCTCCGCCGCGTAGATCACGGGCACGCCGGGCGATGTCCATCTCCCGCCGGCGCGCACCGCTCCGGCGACGTCGTAGAGGGCGTGCCGCTTCTTGCCAACGCGATAGATGACGGGCACGCAATCACACGGGCAGACTGAACTCGAGGCGCCAGAGCACGTCCTCCACGCGACGTGCGCCGAGATCGCTGACGGCGAGATCGATCGGCGCGCGACCGTCCAGCAGCGGGTGGGGCGATGTGAGGAACTGTTGCGCTTCGGCCTGCGACTCGAGCACGTGCTCGGCGAGTGCGGTCACGCGCGCCATGCGTTCGAGACGTTCGCTCTCCTCGGGGCTGAGGACGCCGGATCGTTCGCGCCGGAGCAGGGTGGTGCGCGGGGCGATGAGCCGTTCGACGCGCGCGCGTTCAGCGGCGGGGTAGTGCGCGCTCACGCGGCGGAGGCTCTGCAGCGGCAGGCCACGCAGCACGAGCGCGCTGAGCTGCGCGAGGGTGCTGACCTGCACGCGCAGCACGCGGCGTCCGCCGAGTGTGGCGACGACGGTTTCGAGGGCGGGGTAGCGGGTCATGGGCCGTGGCTCCGGCTGTCCAGTTGGAACTGAAAGTTAGTCCATTTGGTCAACGCGCGCAATCCGCTGCAAACGCAGCGATGCGTCGCTCGAACAGGTCGTCGAAGGACATGTCGCGGGTTCTCTCGACCAGCATTGATCCGGCGATGGTCGGATCGAGCATCCGCCATCGGAGGGGAACGTCTCTCGGGAGCTCCTTCGCGTGACTCAGCCCGTCTTGGCGCGCAACCCCTCGAACAGGGCCATCCCCGCCTGCCGCGCGTGCCGTTCGGCGTCGCCGGTCGAGACCCCGAGGAAACTCACGCGCTGGTCGAGCACGAGGGTCGTCAGGCCGTGCACCAGCGACCACGCCGCGAGCGCCTGATCGCGGACGACCCCCCGGCGGACCTGGCCCGAAGCGTGGCCGCGCTCCAGCACGCCGGTCAGCACCGCGAAGGTCGAGTCGCTGGCCGCTTGGAGGGCGGGGTAGCGCGCCTTCTCGGCCAGCTCGGCCCCGAACATCAGGCGGTAGTGCGCCGGGTGCTCGACCCCGAACCGGACGTAGGCGGCGGCGATGCCGGCGAAAGCCTGGCGCGCCGAGCGCGGCTGCCCTCGAGCGGCGGCCTCGAGCGTCTGCCTGAGCGACTGGAACCCGAGCGCCGCCACCTCGGCGAGCAGCGCTGACTTGTCCTCGAAATGGTTGTACGGGGCCATGTGGCTCACGCCCGCCCGGCGCGCAACCTCGCGCAGCGTGAAGTGCCACGCGCCCTCCTCGGTGACCATGCTGAGCGCCGTGTCGATCAGAGCGCGCCGGAGATCGCCGTGATGGTAGGGCGCGGCGGGCAGCACGGGCGCGGTTGACGGGGTCCGGGGCTTGGGCATGGGCTTCCTCAAGGAAAAATGTTTACAGAGGATATTGACAATGGAAACATTACAGCCAATATTGACATTGTAAATATCGGCTGGTTCGCCAGCCCATGCAACCCCGCTGGGGCAACTCGACCGCCAGTACAACTCCGAAGGGGGCACCCCATGTCTCGCACCACTCGCTTCCACTCGCACCGGCTGCTCATCGTGACCGGCCTCGTCCTGATCGGCCTGGCCGCGTGGGCCGCGACAACCCCGGCGCAGCGCCCGGCTCCCGACCGGGCGCTCCACAACCGAATTCCCGCCGCCGCGTATCGTGTGGTTGCCCCGGAGAAGCAGTCTCCGGCCGCCATCGAAGGCGATCGGGCCAGGGGCGCGTACTTCGCCGAGTTCACCGGCGTCGGCGCCGAAGGGCGCGACATGGTCTGGCGCGGCGCCGTTACGGGTGTCGCAGCCGGCGAGCTGACGGTCCGGCTCGCCCACGTGGGTCGGGATGTCGACACTGCGAAGCCGACGTGGCCGGTCGAAGGCATCATTTTCCTCTCGGGTAAGGACCCGCAGCGGGCGTTCGCCGCCGAGGTGCATGGCACGATCGACTGGCGCACGAAGCGCATGAAGCTCGCGGGCGAGATCTCGGTGGGCCATATGCGGGGCGCGCACATTGAGCAGACAGCCGACCTCATGAACTACGATCTCTCAGGCGAACTGCGCCTCACACGGGCGACGCTCGCTGCCGACCAGTAGCCGCCTGATGCGCACGATGGACGCGATGAACGTATTTCGGCCGCACCCCTCGGCCCTCTCATCCGGTGGTGCCGAGGGCGGTCGCAACCACAGGAGAGGGACCCCCATGCCATACAGTTACTTGCATCGCCTTCCCGGCGCCCAAGCCGCCGCTGGCCCTACAGAAGCTGTCTCCGGACAAATTGCAAGCTGGACAGAGGAGCCGATATCGGCCGCGCCGCTCCGCTGGGCGCCGAACCTCGCGGTCCATTACGCCAGCGTGGGCGGCATGCGGATCCGCTACCTGATGGCGGGAAGCGGACCGGCCGTCGTGCTGTTGCACACGCTGCGGACGCAGCTCGACATGTTCCAGAAGGTCATCCCGGAACTGGCCACACACTTCCGGGTCTACGCCCTGGACTACCCTGGGCATGGCCACGCGGATGCACCGGATGCGGACTACGCGGCGGAGTTCTTTGTCGCGTCCGTGGCGGGATTCCTGGACCGGCTGAACATCCAGTCTGCCGTGCTGGCCGGCGAGTCGATCGGCGGCACGATCGCCCTGCTGCTCGCCGCGCGGCACAACCCACGCGTCCGTGGCGTGGTAGCGGTCAATCCCTACGACTACGATCGCGGCCGCGGCCTGCGCCGAAGCTCCGCGTTGGCGAACGTGGTGCTCGGCATCACTGCCGTGCCGATCCTTGGCGACATGCTCACGAGACGCGCGCCATTACCGGCGGTCAAACGCATTCTGGAGGGCGGCGTAGCCCGGAAGAATTCCTTCCCGCCAGAATTGCTTCAGGAACTATACGAAAGCGGGAAGCGACCGGGCCACTCGCGCGCGTTCGTGCAGCTCGTGCGTCACTGGCCCAGTTGGGAGCAAGCACGTGCCGAGTACGGGAACATCGTCCTGCCGGTGCTCCTGCTCTACGGCGACCACGACTGGTCCCGCGACGCCGAGCGTGAGGCCAATCATCGAGCTATCCCGGGCTCGCGCATGCGCGTCGTGAAGGATGCCGGACACTTCCTCGCCCTCGATGCCCCGGGCGCGTTCGTGCAAGCGGTCGTAGACCTCGATGCGCGCCGGGTGGAGTAGCGTTCCGCGGTCGGTCGTCGGTGTGCTCGACCAGTCATTCATTGATGAGCGTTGCCCGTACCTTTGACCAGGTCCATCCAGTGACGTAGCTGGTGCGGAGCGTCTCGTTGTGCTCCGCCCGAATCGCGTTTTCCGAGGGACTCTCAGTGGCGTACCTGCCAAATCCCACGGTGCGCATCTCCTCTTCCATGATGCCGCTGTCGCCGTCGGGCATGAGATCGTCGCCGATGCCCCGATAGCAGGAGCCCTGCAGATAGTGACTGGCATGCACGAGCTCGTGCGCCAGCGCAATGAATGCCGGCCGCGGCGGGTTGCCCGGCGACGCGTGATCCCAGGTCACCACCGCGCTCGACCCGGAGCCTCCTACATAGCGCTTTACCGATCCTCGAGGCCCGTCGGCATCGAGCCACTGGCCCACGACAATGTTCATGTTGGACAGCAGCTTCTTTGCAAAACCCTGTTCACCTCCCGCCAGCCCGACGGGAAGCTGGATGAGGCGGCGGAATTCATTCGACGTATCGTCCACGGGAGCCGCCATCGCGAGCGATCCGAAATCGATCACGACTTTCTTGTGCGCACCGCAGTTATCGCTGATGGTCTTCAACAGCGCCGCCCCGACGGGTTTGCTCGCGATCATCTGGAGAGCCTGCTTCGTCTCGCCAATGTAGTCGTCAGGCACCCAGGTCTTTCCGCGGTACGTATCCGCCCCGATGAAAATGCCGGGGAACGCCGCGTTCCAGGGCAGCGGTTCCACGAGGTGCCGCGCCTGATTGACCTGACTCGTCAGATCGCTGACGGCACCCACATGGTCGCGAATGGTGTTCAGCGTGCCGTTCTTCGTCTTCTTCCGCACCCAGGCGTTGAGCACGATCCCGAGTCCTTCAAGCATGTCGGGAGTCTTGCTCGTCTCCCACACCTGCACCATGCGATCCACCGCCTGGAGGCCGCCATCCCCGTCGCTGCGCGCCTTGTCACCCTTGCCGAGTGTCTTCTTCCGGTTCGTGCGGCTGAGCCATTCGTTGTAGCTCATGATGGTTGGTATGACGGGCATTCCCGACCTCCGTGCGGTGAACGATTTCGCCATCGGAACTACCTGCACCATTCTCGAGGATTTCATCGCGGCCAGTCGCGTCGGGTCTCCAGAGACGGGTGAGGGGAGGAGAAGCGTATCATTGAGGCGGCGCGTACGACAGTGGTGGGATGGGGAGCGCGGCATCCTGGCGTGCTGCCCTCTGATCGACGTTCTCACGCCATTCCGGAGTGACCGCCGAAGGCCGTGTCATCGGCATCTGGTACTTCACTGCCGAGTGCGCCATCATAGGCGCCATGCCACGCACCCCCCTCTTTGGCCTGGTGCAGCGGTCGCTCCGTGTCGCGCAACTCGCCCGGGCGCGCGAGGAGCCGCTGGATGAGGTGACCGATCGCGTGCTCGCGGTGTCCCGAACGGCCGACACACGCGCCACCATGTCCCGCCGCAGATTCGTTGCCGTGAGCGCCGCTGCGTCCGCCGCGCTCGCGCTCGACGCGTGCCTCCCGCGTCGCGGCAGCGGCACCGGTCTCCCCGCACCACGTCGTGATGTCGAGCCCGTGCTCATCATCGGCGCCGGCATCGCGGGCCTCACCGCCGCGTATCGGCTGCGCCAGCACGGCGTGCCGGTCCGCATCATCGAAGCGCAACAGCGCGTGGGCGGCCGCATGTTCTCGCTCCGCGACGCCTTTGCTGATGATCAGGTGTGTGAACTCGGCGGCGAGCTTATTGACTCCAATCACGCGAGCATCCGGGCGCTGGCACAGGAACTGGGCATCGAGCTGGATGATCTGCGGCAGACGGACGCAGGATTCGACGCCGATGTGTGGTGGGTCGGCGGCGCGCGCCGCACGACCGGCGAAGTCATTCGCGCGCTGGCGCCCGTGACCGCGCAGCTCGGCGTGGACTGCAAGGCGTGGCCCGACGACTTCGACCCCACGTACCACAATTCGTCTGGCGCGCAGGCGCTCGACCGGATGACCATCGCCGAGTGGCTCGACCGCGCCGGCGTGAGCGGGTGGGCGCGCGAACTCCTCGACGCGGCGTTCACCACGGAATACGGCATGCCGCTGGACAGCCACTGGCGGTGCGCACGCGCTCGAGCTGGGACACGGCACCGCGGAAGATCAGGCGCGCACCATGGTCGCCGATCTCGATCGAATTTTTTCTGGCTCACGCGCCGCGCACGACGGCATGAAGGCCGTTCGCTTTCAGTGGCCATCCTTTCCCTGGACGCTTGGCAGCTACGCCGGATATCTGCCGGGTCAGTGGACCTCGATTCGCGGTGCCGAAGGCGAGCCGGTGGGGCGGCTGTTCTTTGCGGGCGAGCACTGCTCGCTCGCATCGCAGGGATTCATGAACGGCGGCTGCGAGACCGGGGAAGCGGCGGCCAGGGAGATTCTCGCCAGCTTGCGCGTAGCCGTCGCGACGCCGGTACGGCGACTGATCGCCGTGTAGCGCGAGCGGGCAGGGAGCTGCACGGCGGTCGAGTCTTTCGCGCACGCGTTCCAGCCGTAACGAGCGTCACCGAATTTCGTATCGACGCGCCCCGCGGTCGCTGCATCCAGGCTGCATCCGGTGCTTCCGCATGGCCTGCGTTAGTGCTAGACTCGCCGAGAAGTTCATGGCACTACCTACAGGCTCCACGGGCCTTCCGGCCATTTGGATTTCTGTTCGCCGCCCTGTGCGTCGCATTATGATGCGCCCGAATCTCAGCTGACCCGTGGCCCTGCACCCCAACTTTCCGCAGTCGCCCTATGCCCCGCTGATCCCCGATCAGCGCTGGTTCCCTGCTGACGAAGCACTCCGTAGCACTGCGTACGAAAAGCTGCTCCCGCCGCTCGTGGCCAGGATTCGCGAAGGCGTCTTCGCCTGGCGCCGCGCCGGCTACGCGGGTGCCTCGGCAACGTCGATCGCCCTGCTTCGCTGGTGGTTCGAGACAGAGCACCTCGTCGAGCAGGCCGACGGCTCACTCTCGCCCTTCCGCTACTATTTCGCACAGCGCGAGGCGGTGGAGACAGTCATTTGGCTTTACGACGTTCGCCAGGCCCGCGACAAGTTCGACCTGCTGCGATTCGACGCATCCGGAGCGGTCTCGTCCGGCATGTTTCCTGAGGATTGGCCGCGCTACGTGCTCAAGATGGCCACTGGCGCGGGTAAGACGAAGGTGCTCTCCCTCCTCATCGCCTGGAGCTTCTTCCACAAACTCTACGAAGAGGGCTCCGAGCTGTCGCGGAACTTTCTCGTCATTGCTCCCAACATCATCGTGCTCGATCGGCTGCGCGCTGACTTTGACGGGCTGAGGATTTTCTTCAATGATCCTGTTTTGCCCGTGAACGGCCACGAAGGCCGGAACTGGCGCGACGATTTCCAGCTCACGCTCCACATTCAGGACGACGTGCGCGTCGTTCGCGACGTCGGCAACCTGTTCCTCACCAACGTGCATCGCGTCTTCCTAAGTGACGTGCCGGATCCGTCGCTCGAGGACGACGACTTGAGCAACTACTTCCTGGCCCCATTCGGGCCCAGGCCATCGGGCCGGACCACGGACAGCAAGACGGATCTCGGCGAGATCGTACGCGAAATCGAGGAGCTCGCGATCTTCAACGACGAGGCGCACCACATCCACAATCCGAAGATGGCGTGGTTCAAGTCCATTCAGAACATCCATCACCGAATGTTGCAGAAGGACGAGCGGCTTGCACTGCAGGTGGATCTCACGGCAACGCCCCGGCACGACAACGGCGCGATCTTCGTGCAGACGGTCTCGGACTATCCGCTTGTCGAAGCCATCTATCAGAACGTCGTGAAGCATCCGGTTCTCCCCGACGCCGGCAGCCGGGCGAAGCTGCATGAGCGCACAAGCGCGCTCTTCAATGAGAAGTACGCCGACTATCTCGCACTCGGAGTGGAGGAATGGCGCAAGAGCTACGCGGAGCATGAGAAGCTCGGCAGGAAAGCCGTTCTGTTCGTGATGGTTGACGACACGCGCAATTGTGACGACGTCGGAGCCCACTTGCAGACGATATGCCCGGAGTTCGAAGATGCGGTGCTCGTCATCCACACAAAGAACAACGGCGAAATCTCCGAGGCCGCATCCGGCAAGAATCGGGAAGAGCTCGAGCTGCTGAGAAAGCAGTCCAACGAGATCGATTCCTGGGACTCCAAGTTCAAGGCAATCGTCTCGGTGCTGATGCTCAAGGAAGGCTGGGACGTGAAGAACGTGACGACGATCGTCGGTCTGCGGGCCTACGTGGCCGAGAGCAATATCCTGCCGGAACAGACACTGGGACGCGGGCTGCGGCGGATGTACTTCGGCACCGACACGGCCGAGGTCGTGTCGGTGATGGGGACGCCTGCATTCATGGAATTCGTGGAGTCCATTCAGAGCGAGGGCGTGACGTTCGATCACGTGCCCATGGGCGCCGGCGCGAGGCGTGAGGAATCGCTTGTGGTTGAAGTGGACACCGCCAATCCGGACAAGGATGTCGATGCCCTCGACATTCCCTTGCCACGGCTTACGCGCCGGTACAATCGCGACTTCAAGGATCTCGACGCGCTCGACCCGGCGGCGCTTGGCAACGTGAAGCTGCCGCTCAAGGCGTTCACGCCCGATCAGACTCGGGAGATCGTGTTCAAGACGATGCTGGACGACGAGGTACACCACGTGATGCATCTGGACGGTGCAGGGCCAGCCGACTTTCGGTCTGTCGTCGCCTTCTTCGCGCGGCAGCTCCTCAAGGAGCTCCGCCTCGTTGGCGGTTACGACATCCTGTACGGCAAGGTGAAGACGTTCATCCACGGGCATCTGTTCACCGATTCGCCGGTCGATCTCGAGGACCCGGTGGTGCTGCGGAATCTGTCCGAGCCGGATGCGGGAAAGATCCTCTTCGACGCGTTCAAGACCGCGATCAACGCGCTCACGATCCAGGAATCCGGCACGACGCGGATCGAGGACTGGATCAAGCTCAAGGAGACGCGCCCGTTTCGCACGGAGCACCGGCCGTTTCAGTATCCGATGAAGTCCGTGTTTTCCAAGACCGTTGGTGAGCCGAACGCGGGTGCCTACGAACTGTCCTTCGCCGCATTTCTCGACAGGCCAGGGAACGACGTCGCGGCGTTCGCCAAGAATTACCTCGCCATCGGGTTCAAGCTCGACTACGTGAAGGCGAATGGGGACCTGTCCACGTACACGCCGGACTTCATTGTGCGCGACGCGGGCGGCACGGTCTGGATCATCGAGACCAAGGGGAGGGAGGAGCTCGACCTGCCGCAGAAGATGGCGCGACTGAAGCAATGGTGCGCCGATGCGACCGCGGCGAGTGTGGCGGCCGGCGGCCCGAGCTATCGCTATCTGTACATCGACCAGAAAGGCTTCGAGCAGCACACGCCCACGACGCTGGCCGCGCTGGCGAGCAGCTTCACCGAATACCAGGGGTGAGCATGGCGCGCGGGACGCAAAGTGGTTATCATGACCACATGCCAAAACGTCCTACGAAGGTCGGGTCGCGGGAGCTCAAGACACGCCTCGGCACCTATCTCAGGCGCGTGCGCAACGGCGAGACGATTCTTGTCACCGACCGCGGCGAGCCGGTGGCTGAGCTCAGACCGCTCCATGCGTCCGACGATGCGACAGAGGAAGCGTTCCGAAAGATGGCGGCGGAAGGGCTCGTCACGCGGGGCAAGGGTGGCCCGCTGCATCCGTTCAAGCCGATTCGGTTGCCCAAGGGCGTTTCGCTCTCCGAGCTGGTTTCCAAAGAGCGCGACGAGAGCTGGTGACGCGCTTTTTCGACTCGAGCGCGATCGTCACCGCATATGGGCATCAACCGAACGGCGCTCGCGTTCGTCAACTGATGGACGGACGCGTGGCCGTCAGCCGGCTGGCCGAAGTCGAGGTGGTTTCGGCGCTGGCGCGGATGGCGCGCGAGATCTCGCTCCCCAACGCCCGCCGGGATGCCGGCATCGCGGCTTTCTTGGTGGACTTCGCCGAATGGGAGACCATCGAGGTGGCTCCGGAAGTAACCGCTCGAGCGCGCGACCTCCTAGTGACCTACGTTCTGCGCGCCAGCGACGCCGTTCAGCTCGCCTCCGCCCTCATTGTGCAATCCCGGCTGGCTGGAGCGCTCGACGGCTTCGTCTGCTTTGATCGGCGCCTGGCGGATGCCGCGCGCCGCGAGCACCTGATCGTGATCGGCAACTGAGCGTGGCGCGCAAACCAGAGAGCACGTACGAGCTCACCGACGCCGAGAAGCGCGACCTGATCAAGCTGATCGAGCGCGGCGAGGCCCTTCCCGACCGGTACCGCTTCATGCTCTTCGCCGACAAGCGCGAGGTGGAGCTGGTCTGGAATGGGAAGACGCGCGAGGTGTGCACGGCGATCCTGCCCTTTCAGACGCTTGAGCACGTGGACGAGCCGCGCAAGGAAGCGCGCGAATCGGAGGAACTTGGGCTCGATCTGGGCGGGCGTCAGGTCAAAGGTTGGACGAACAAACTGATCTGGGGCGACAACAAGCTGATTCTCTCATCGCTCAAGAGCGGCGCGTTGCGGCGACAGATCGAGGATGCGGGTGGATTGAAGCTCATCTACATCGATCCGCCTTTCGACATTGGCGCCGACTTCAGCATGGACATCGAGATCGGCGGGGAGACGTTTCACAAAGAGCCGAATCTGCTGGAGCAGATCGCGTATCGGGATACGTGGGGGCGGGGGGCGGACTCGTTCATCTCGATGATCTATGAGCGGCTCATCCTCATGCGGGATTTGATGCATGAGGAGGGGAGCATTTATGTGCATTGTGATTGGCGGGTCAATGCATTCCTTCGCCTTGCAATGAATGAGGTATTTGGTACGGGAAATTGCTTGAATCAGATTATATGGTCATACCGTCGATGGCCATCGACGTCTCGGAACTGGCAAGCAATGCACGATGACCTCTTGTTCTATGCGAAGAATGCGAACAGCCGTGCACGGCCCTTTCATATTGAATATGAAGACCCGAGCGAGAGCTATCTGAAAAGGTTTGGAGGAAATACGCAGGTCTTGGATCCCGAGACACGCACGCGTAAACTCACGCTCGATGAGCCAACCAAAGGACTACCATGTCGAGACGTTTGGAGCCTTTCTATTATCGCGGGTGTCGGTAACGAACGCATCGGTTACCCGACTCAAAAACCCGAGTCGCTGCTGGAGCGTATAATCAAAGCCAGCAGCAACGAAGGCGATCTTGTCGCCGACTTTTTCGTTGGCTCCGGCACCACCGCCGCTGTCGCCGAGAAGCTCTGCCGCAAATGGATCGCGACAGATCTCGGCAAGTTCGCCATCCACACCACCCGGAAGCGGCTCATCCAGGTGCAACGCGAACTCAAGACCGCCGGCAAGCCGTTCCGCGCCTTTGAGGTCCTCAACCTCGGCCGCTACGAGCGCCAGGCGTACCTCAACGTCGGCGGCCGTCTCACGGGGAAGAAAAAGGAACAGGCGCTCGCGCGAAAGGAGCAGGAGTTCCGCGACCTGATCCTCAAGGCCTACCGGGCCGAGTCGCTGCCGGAGAATGGGTTCTTCCAGGGAAAATGCGCTGGACGGCTCGTCGTCGTCGGGCCGATCAACCTCCCGGTGGGCCGGCTGTTCGTGGAGGAAGTCATCACCGAGTGCCGCAAGCGCGGCGCGACACGCGTCGACATCCTGGCGTTCGAGTTCGAGATGGGGCTCTTTCCCGCCGTCCTCGACGAGGCGAAGCGTAAGGGCATCGATGTCGCGCCGAAGACCATTCCGCCGGAGGTGTTCGACAAGCGTGCCGTCGAGAAAGGGCAGGTACGCTTTCACGACGTTGCGTACATCGAGGTCACGCCGCGATTCGACACGCGCAATCCTCTCTCGCTGGCAGTTGAGCTCACCGACTTTTCTGTCTACTACACCCAGGGGCTTGTCGACTCGATCACCACCGAGCTCAAGGCCGGCAAGAGCGAGGTCGTGTGCGAGCAGGGTCAGCTCATGAAGGTGAGCAAGGACAGAGACGGCGTCGTCACGCAGGACGTACTCACGAAGCACTGGACCGATTGGGTGGACTACTGGGCCGTGGACTTCGATTACGAGAGCCGGCGGGAAATCATCATGGTGGCGAAAAATCTCGGTGTTGAAGGCATGCTCCCCGGCATGGCCAACCCCAGCGAGTTCATCGAGTTCGAGGAGCGCTGGACCGGCAGCTACATCTTCGAGAACGAGTGGCAGAGTTTCAGGACGAGAAAAGATCGCAATCTGGAGATGACGAGCGCGGCGCACGTGTACGAGAAGGCGGGCCGCTACGTGGTGGCCGTGAAGGTCATCGACATTTTCGGGAATGACACGACGTCGTTGACGCCGGTTACTGTGGGTTGACGCAATTTCAGCGCTGGCGTTCCTTCAGCCCGTAGATCAGCTTGGGCGTGTTTCCCTTGAATGGGAGAAGGTAGCCCGATCCAGGCGTGCACGTGCCTGCCGTCTCGAGGAG
>Ga0070680_100002251_pt1 | contig 14251 bp, 15 predicted proteins | sample KBSC73BmetaG_FD_64672 | JGI IMG/M metagenome (GOLD analysis project Ga0070680, IMG submission 64672) | Corn rhizosphere microbial communities from Kellogg Biological Station, Michigan, USA - KBS C7-3B metaG | ecosystem: Host-associated > Plants > Roots > Rhizosphere | place: USA: Michigan...
TTCGACCAGTGCGTCGACACGAAGAAGATGCAGGCCAAGATCCAGGCGCATTACAAGTTGGCCGAGGCTCGCAAGGTCCAGCAAACGCCCACCTTCATCGTCGGCGATCAGGAAGTCGTGGGTGCGCAGAACTACGACACGTTCGCGAAGATCATCGACGCCGCATTGGCGAAGGCGACGCCGGTGACGCCGGCTGCCAGCGGTGATACGGCGAAGCGCGGCGTACCTCTTCCGGCGACCAAGAAAGGTCCGTGAGCGTTCGAAAATTGATGGCGCTCGTCAGCCTGCTCGGGCTGTTCATTGGCGCGTACCTGAGCCTGTACAAGTTCGGGTATATCGGAACGCTCACGTGCGGCGTCGGCTCGTGCGAGACGGTGCAAATGAGTCGCTGGTCTGTCTTCCTCGGCCTTCCGGTCGCGACGTGGGGCGTCGGTTTTTACGTCCTGATGCTCGCGCTCTCGATGGTGGGATTGCAGCCCAGGTTCGAGGATTCGCCGCAGCTGTCGCTCGTGATGCTGCTGTTGACCGGCTGGGGCGTGTTGTTCACGGCGTGGCTGAACTATCTCGAGGGATTCGTCATTCACGCGTGGTGCGAATGGTGCCTCGGCTCCGCGGCCTTCGTGGCCGTGCTGTTCGTGCTCGCCATCGTGGATTTTCGGAGAGCTCGCATGATCGCGGCGGAGGCATAGCGCGGTTGGCGGTTCGCAGAAAGGAAAAGGGCCGACACAATGTCGGCCCTTCGCGCATTTCGAAGTAAATGGTTACGCGCGTTTGATGATTGTTCGCTGACCGGTCTGTCGGCCCTGCGACGCGTCGTTGAGACGCAGCTTGGGCCGCTCCTCCATGTCCTCGCCGGAATCCACCGCACGCCGGCGGTACGGAACGAGATCCTGGCCAAGCACCACGAGCGTACGAGTCGCGACCACGCTGGCCAGCGGCTCAGGAATCGCCATCTGGCGAACGTACGTGTCGATCGCTCGGTCGAAGCTGAGATCCTCGGCGAGCGTGTCGACGAACATCAGTGCGTTGTCGACGTGCGCTCGGATGATCGCTTCCTCTGCGCGAGCCGCGGCAAGCTGCAAGCGCCGCTCAGCGGCAGGCTCGAGCTTGCGTCGAAAGATGCGTTCTGGAAAGAGTCGCCGAATGAACGCGTACATGGGTCCAATCTAGGGGTCCACGGATAGACGAACAGAGGGCAGATGTTGTACCACATTGGGAAGGGGGAAGAGGGAAGGGGGAAGAGGGGGGAAGCGTTAAGGGGGGAAGCGGGGGCTTTAACGCGGCGAATCAGATGTTCTGCCCGTGCGCATGACCTCGCGGATTTCCACGCACGCCGCAAGCTCATTCCCATGCGTACAATCCGCGATGGCGCAGCGCCCTTCCCGCAAACCTCGTCCCCCCTCTTCCCCCTTCCCGCTTCCCCCTTCCCTCAGCTCAGGATTCCTGCGCCTCGTATTGGTCCTTGAGACTCGCGACGACGTTCGGATCCGCGAGCGTCGTGGTATCGCCCAGCGCGCGACCCTCCGCGATATCCCGCAGCAGGCGTCGCATGATCTTTCCCGAGCGCGTCTTCGGCAGATCGGCCGAGAAGAGAATGTCGTCGGGTTTCGCGATCGCGCCGATCTTCTCGGCGACGAAGTTCCGCAGATCGTCGCGCAGCTCCGCATTCTGCTTGAAGCCTTCGCGCAGCGTCACGAATGCGGCGAGCGCTTGGCCCTTGAGCTCATGTGTTTTGCCGACAACCGCTGCCTCCGCGACAGCAGGGTGCTCGACGAGCGCGGATTCGACTTCCATCGTGCCGATGCGGTGGCCCGCGACGTTCAACACGTCGTCGACGCGGCCGAGAATCCAGTAGAAGCCATCGTCGTCGCGCTTCGCACCGTCGCCTGGGAAATACAGATCCGGACGCCCCGGCCACTTCGAGAAGTACGTCTGCACGTAACGATCATCGTCGCCCCAGATCGTGCGCAGCATCGATGGCCACGGTTTCGTGAGCGCCAACAAGCCGCCGCCGACCGCAATCTCATTGGCCTTCGCATCGAGCAGCGCCGCGGAATAACCGGGGAGAGGCGTCGTCGCGCTGCCAGGTTTCGTCGCGGTCACACCCGGCAGCGGCGAGATGACGATCGCGCCCGTCTCTGTCTGCCACCACGTGTCGACGATCGGGCATCGATTGCCGCCGATCTTCTCGCGATACCACATCCACGCCTCGGGATTGATCGGTTCTCCGACCGAGCCGAGCAGCCTGAGACGTGAGAGATCGTGCTTCGCCGGCCACTGATCACCCCATTTCATGAACGCGCGAATCGCAGTGGGCGCCGTATAGAGAATCGTCACGCCATGGCGCTCACAGATTGCCCAGAAGCGATCCTTCTCCGGCCAATCGGGCGCGCCCTCGTACATGACACAGGTGGCGCCGTTCGCGAGCGGACCGTAGACGAGATACGAGTGACCGGTCACCCAGCCGACGTCGGCGGTGCACCAGAACACGTCGTCCTCCTTCAAATCGAAGACGAGCTTTGTGGTCGTCGTCACGCCGACGAGATAGCCGCCGGTCGTGTGCACGATGCCTTTCGGTTTCCCGGTGGTGCCCGATGTATAAAGTGTGAAGAGCACGTCCTCCGCGTCCATCTGCTCCGGCTCACAGTGCGCGCCGGCATTCTGCATCAGCCGGTGCCACCAGTGGTCGCGGCCTTCCTGCATATCGGCGAACGCTTCGTCGCCCGTCGCGCCTGGCCGCCGCTGGACAACCACCACATTCTTGATCGTCGGACATTCCTCGAGTGCTTTATCGGAGTTCCGCTTGAGTGGAACGATGCTGCCGCGCCGATAGCCGGCATCTGCCGTAATCAGGAGCGCCGCCTGCGCGTCGTTGATGCGATCCCGGAGCGACTCCGGCGAGAAGCCGCCGAACACGACCGAGTGAATCGCGCCGATCCGCGTGCACGCGAGCATCGCGATCGCGACCTCGGGGATGAGCGGCATGTAGATCGCGACACGATCGCCGCGCTTGACGCCGAGACCCTTCAGCACATTCGCGAACTTCTGGACCTCGACGTAGAGGTCCCAGTATGTGAGTGTGCGGCGATCGCCGGGCTCACCTTCCCAGATCAACGCAGCTTTGTTGCGTCGAGCAGACGAAATGTGGCGATCGACGCAGTTCGCGCTGATGTTCAGCTTGCCGCCGGTGAACCACCTCGCGTGTGGCGGATTCCAGTCGAGCACCTTGTTCCAGGGTTTGTACCACAACAGCTCCTTGGCCTGCGCTTCCCAGAACGCTTCGGGGTTCTGCGCCGCGGCGGTGTAGACGGTGCCGTCGGAGATGTGTGCGCCCTTGCGGAACGAATCCGGAGGCGAGAAGGAGCGATGTTCCTTGAGAAGGGCGTCGATCTCGGACATTGGTCTCTGTGTTGGTCATCCCGAGCACCACTGTGTCATCCCGAGCGAAGCGAGGGATCTGCACGTCGCGCCGTCACGTGCAGATCCCTCGCTTCGCTCGGGATGACGGCTAATGGCTCAGGATGACAACACTTGCTCCTCAGCGCAAGCCAAAATCAGGCATCGTCGCGCGAATGGGATTCCGGAGACCGAGCAGATGAATGAGCAGCTCGTGCAGCGTCCGATTCTCGCGCGGAGCCAGCCTCAGCCCGGAGCGAAAGCTCGGGCCGACGGCGAGAAAGGTTCCCATCATCTCCGGCGTGTCCGGCGCATAGCCGTGCTCGCCGAGCGTGTAGACCGATCGCGGTACGGTGGTCACAAACTCCCAGCCGGGGTCGGCGAGCATGAAGATGTCGCCGAAACGCGGATTCTGAGCGGTCTGCCACTCGGCTGGAAAACCGCCCGGCCGAAATAGGCGCATGTGCGGAATATTGCTTCGGTAAAACGCCGCCAGTGAATCGAGATTCACCTTCGGTCCAGCGGGATCCTGCCAGATCGAGAACGTCGAATGCTCGTCATCGACGATCACGCCGTGCTTTGGCAGCAGGCTGTCCATGTCGATATCGTGCTCGCGCGGCACGTTGAGCAATCCATGATCGGACACGATGATCAAGTCGATTGCGCGACGCCCCAGCCGCGACAGTGAATCGCGCAACACACCGAGCGTGCGATCGGCCGCGCGCACTCCGGCGTAGGCTTGCCTCGAGTCCGGGCCGAACGGATGCCCAGGCACATCGACGACGTTCGAGTAGAGCATGATCAATCGCGGCCGCTCTCTCGGCGGCATGCGCAGCCACGTCATGATCTGGCCGATCTTCACGCTGTCCGGCCGAGTGGCGTCGAACGGCTTCCAGTAGGTGGGGCGAACGCCTTCGATCTCGGCTTCGCTCCCCGTCCAGAAGTACGCGGCCGTCTTGATGCCCGCACGTTCCGCGGTGACCCAGATCGGCTCTCCACCGAACCAGCTACCCTCGCCGGCCGACGTGCGCAGGAACATCGCTCGTCGAGCCGGATCGTAGAACGAATTGACCACGATTCCGTGCTCTCCGGGCGTGAGTCCAGTCGCCATCGAGTAGTGATTCGGAAACGTCTTCGACGGGAACTCCGGCCGAAACGGCGCGCGCGCGCCCTCGCGCATCATGCGCGCGAAATTGGGCAGCGTGTCTCGATCCAAAAACCGGTCGCCGAGCGCGTCGAACGACAGCACGATCACGGTCGGCGGTTCGGAGGCGGACGCGATGGTTCGCGGATGGGAGCAGGCCGTCAGGGCCATCAGCGGCAGGGCGGCGCGGAGCGCCAGTCGAGCAAACGGCATCGCCGGAGGTTATCAGGGCAGGCGAATGGTGTCGATGGCACCCCGCTCTCGGCTTATCTTTCTTGGATGGCCCCGACCTCTCCGGCGGTCGAAGTGTCCGGTGTCAGCCGCACCTTTGGTCGCCGCCGCGCCGTTGACGGCGTGGACCTCTCACTCGACCCCGGCGAATGCCTCGCGTTGTTCGGCCCCAACGGGGCCGGCAAGACGACGCTGCTGCGCATCATCGCCGGGCTGCTGAAGCCCACCGTGGGGTCCGTCCACGTTGCCGGGCGAGAGTTGCGCAGCGACGCCGCGGCCCGCGGCTTGGTGGGGCTCATCTCGCATCAGAGCATGCTGTATCGAGCGCTCACGGCGCTCGAGAACGTCGAATTCGCGGCCCGCCTTTACGGAATGCCCGATCCTCGCGGCGCCGCGTTCCGTGCCCTCGAGCGAATGCGCGTGAGGGATCGCGCCGACACACCGGTGCGTGCGCTCAGCCGCGGACTGCAGCAGCGCGTATCGATCGCGCGCGCGATTGCGCACGAGCCGCGCGTGGTCTTGCTCGACGAGCCGTATACTGGCCTCGATGCCGCCGGTGGCGCTGCGCTCACCGACATGCTGCTCACGCTTCGCTCGGTGGGAGCATCGCTCATGCTGGTGACGCACAACGTGGATGAGGGCCTGGCGGTCGCGTCGCGCGCATCGATCATGCTCAAGGGCCGGCTGGTGCGGCACGACGATTGTGCGTCGCTCGACGCGCGTCGCTATCACGCCGAATACCGCGCGCTCGTACTTGCGACGCCGGCTCCGGCGTTGGGCGTGCCGGCATGAGCGGCTATCTCGATCGCCGGCCGCCCGGCACGCTCGCCGCGGCATGGCTCGTGATGCGAAAGGATCTCTCGATCGAATACCGCACACGCACCGCGTTTCTTTCCGCGGTCGTCTTTGCGGTCATCGCGCTCACCGTGTTCTACTTCGCGTGGGATCAGTCGGTCGTCGCCACGAGCGACCGCGCGTCCGGCGTGTTGTGGGTCGTGCTGACCTTCTCGGCGCTGCTCGGACTTCAACGATCGTTCGGCATCGAGGAGCACGACCGCGGCATCGATGCGTTGCTCGTCTCGCCGATCAGCCGAGAGTCCATATATCTCGGCAAGGCGATGGGGAACCTCGTCTTTCTCAGCGCGATTCAGCTGGTCGCGATTCCAGCGCTCGTGCTGTTTTACAACCTGCGCGTCGATCGACCGCTCTTCATCGTTGCGGGAATTGTTTTTCTCACGATGCTCGGCATCGTCGCCGTCGGCACACTGTTCAGCGCGATGGCGGTGAATACTCGGCTGGCAGAACTGTTGCTGCCAATGTTGAGTCTTCCGTTCTTCGTGCCGCTTTTGATGAGCGCAGCGCAGGCCGGCGCGCGGGTCTTCGCGGGACGGCCGGTCGCTGAGGCCATGCCGCAGTTGAACATCGTGATTGCGTTCGACATCGTGTTCATCATTGCGTGCACGCTCGCGTTTCCTTTTACACTAGAAGAATGACAGCCATCTCCCTCAACCGCCCGACGGTAGCACCAGCAGCATCGGCATTCGATCGGCGCGTGGTCGATTGGGTGCTTTGGGTCGCGCTGGCGTCGGTTGCCGCGGTCTACGTTCGCGCCGCCGCCTTTACGCCGCTCGAGGCGAAGCAGGGCGCGGTGCAGAAGCTGTACTATCTCCATTTCCCCACTGCGCTCGGCGCCTATATCGCGGTCGGCATCACGGCCCTGGGGTCGATCGCGTACCTGTGGCTCCACGATGAACGCGCCGATCGACTCGCCGAAGCGGGCGCCGAAGTCGCCGCGGTCTTTCTCGTCGTCGTGATGTCGATGGGCTCGATCTGGGGGCATGTCATCTGGGGCACGTGGTGGGCCTGGTGGGATCCGCGGCTCGCGCTCACGCTGTTCCTGTGGTTCGTCGTGATTGCGTATTTGGTATTGCGCGGCGCGATCGACGATCCGGGAATGCGCGGCCGATATTCGGCTGTGCTCGGTATCTTGGGCGCGCTGCTGATTCCGTTCATTCATCTGAGCGTCTACTTCACCGACGCGCACCTGCATCCCATGCCGATCATGTTCAAGCCGGAGCGGCCGTCGCTGCCGTCGGAGATGCTGATAACGTTTCTGATCGCGTTTGTGGCGTTCACGTTTTTGACGATCGCGCTGATCCGCGCGCGATATCGGCTTGGCGTGCAGCGCGATGCGGTCTTGGCCATGGAAGAAGAGCGAGGTGCCGCATGACGATCGACACGTTTTCGTCGTTCGTCGCGGGCTACTCTGTAGCGGCTGTGCTCGTCGTGGTCTATGTGGCGACGCTGTGGGTCCGTTCGCGCCGCCTTCGCACGCGCGCCGAGCAGCGCGCGAGCGGTCTAGCCCACTTCGGATGAGCGGGATCGTCTATCTCGTCGGAGCAGGTCCTGGGGATCCGGGCCTGCTGACGCTGCGAGGTGGTGAGCTTTTGGCACTGTGCGACGCCGTCGTGTACGACGCGCTCGCGAACCCGGCGCTGCTCGCGATGGCAACGATGCCCGAGCGCAAGAAAACGCCGGCGGAGATGTACGACGTCGGCAAGCGCGGCGGCGCGTCTGACTCGGCGCGTCAGGACGAGATCAACGCGCTGTTGATTCGGCTTGCGAACGAAGGCAAGCGCGTCGTGCGCCTCAAGGGCGGCGATCCGTTCGTCTTCGGCCGCGGCAGCGAGGAAGCGCAGGCGCTCGCGGAGGCGAATGTTCGCTTCGAGGTCGTTCCAGGCGTGACCGCCGGCATTGCCGCGCCCGCGTACGCCGGAATTCCGGTGACGCATCGCGGCGCGTCGACGTCGGTCACGTTCGTCACAGGCCACGAGGATCCGTCGAAGGAACGCGATTCGGTCGATTGGTCTGCGCTCGCCCGCGCCGGAGGCACGATCGTGTTGTACATGGGCGTGCGAACGCTGCCTCGAATCGCCAAAGCGCTGATGGAGGGCGGCCGATCACCGGACACGCCGGCAGCTGCGGTGCAATGGGGCACGCATCCGCATCAGAAAACTGTAACGGCTACGCTGGCGACGCTCGCCGGTGCGATCGAGCGCGAAGGATTGACGGCACCCGTCATCACCATCATCGGCGATGTCGTCGATTTGCGGCGCGAGATCTCGTGGTTCGAGACGAAGCCGCTCTTTGGGCGGCGAATCGTCGTTACGCGGGCGCAATCGCAGGCGTCGTCACTCACGGAAAAGCTCATCGCCCTCGGCGCCGACGTACTCGAGATGCCGGCGACGAAGATCGAGCCGGCGGATCCGGAGCCGATTCATCGCGCGATCGCCGGTCTTCAGCGATACTCGTGGGTGATCTTCACGAGTCAGAATGCGGTCCAGATCTTCTGGCACGCGCTGCGACAGGCGCGGCTCGACATTCGTGCGCTGGCGGGAAAAACCATCGCGGCGGTTGGACCAACGACCGGACTCGCGCTCATCGAGCACGGCGTCGTGCCAGACGTTGTGCCGGACCGGTTTGTCGCTGAAGGACTACTCGAGGCGATTGGACAGAACGACGTTCGCGGCAAACGCATCCTCTACGCAGCGGCGACCGGCGCGCGCGAGACGCTCCAGGTTGGCCTGGAATCGTTGGGTGCAATCGTCGATCGCATCGCGCTCTATTCGTCAGTGCCGGACGGCGAAGGCGCAGCAGCGCTCCGCGAGCGGCTGCTCGCCGGCGACGCGGATGCCGTGACCTACACGTCGGCGCTGTCGGTGAATGCGTTTGTCGATGCCGTGGGCGCGGATGCGGCGGCCCGAGCACCTGCGGTCTCCATTGGACCCGTGACGACGGCGGCGGCGAAGGCGCGCGGGCTCGAGGTCGCCGCCGAAGCGTCGATGTCGACGCTCGCCGGACTCGTCGATGCGGCGTGCGAGCTGTTCGCGGCGTCGCCGTTGACTGGCGCGAAATCGTGAGCGCGTCGTCGCCGTTCATCATCGCGACGCGCGCCTCGGAGCTGGCGCTGAGACAGGCGCGTGAGGTTCAAGCAGCGCTCGAGGCGCGCGGCGTCGAGTCAGAGCTGAAAACGTACAAGACGACCGGCGACAAGCGCCTCGACGAGCCGCTGAGCGCGATCGGCGCCAAAGGGCTTTTCACGCAGGAGCTCGAGGCCGACCTCGCGAAGGGCAACGTGCAGTGTTGTGTGCATTCGCTGAAGGATTTGCCGACCGACTCGCCGGCTGGCCTGGAGATCGTCGCGCTGCTGCCGCGTGAAGATCCGCGCGACGTGCTCGTGGTCAACGAACACATCGGCGGCGGATCCATTTCCGAGCTGCCGCCGGGCTCGCGAGTTGGAACATCCAGTCTTCGTCGCCGCGCGCAGCTGTTTGCTGCTCGGCGCGATCTCGAGGTCGTCGAGCTTCGCGGCAACGTGCCGACACGCCTCAAGAAGGTCGACGACGGCGTGGTCCACGCGGCGATCCTTGCGGCAGCCGGACTGCATCGGCTCGGAGCGCCACAGCACATCACCGCGTATCTCGATGCGCCGGAGTGGTTGCCGGCCGCGGGGCAGGGCGCGATCGCGATTCAGATCCGCTCAGACGACCGCGCGACGCGTGAGATCGTCGCACGGCTGAACGACCACGCAACGATGATGGCCACGACCGCCGAGCGCGCGTTTCTCAGCGCGCTCGAAGGAGGGTGTCAGGTGCCCATTGGTGCGCTTGCCGTAATGAAGGATACCGGCTCGACGCTGTATGGCTTCATTGGCGATGTGCGTGGTACGCGCGTGCTGCGTGGCGAGATCGTGCTCGATCTCGATCAGCCGGAACTGAGCGGCGCGCGGCTCGCGAACGAGCTCCGCCATCAGGGCGCGACTGAGATTCTCGAGTCGCTGCGACGCGCCGAGCATCTGCCGTCGCCGCAGCCGGAGTAACGCTCCGCTGGAATAATGTCGCTCGGGGCAGACTAGCATCATGGTTACCCGCGGGCCGCGCCTCGCGCGTCCGCGACTGATTTCGCACCCATTGGGTCCGACTGCACGGGAGATCGTCATGCGTGAGCCACGCCGTTTCCTGCTTGCCGCCGCAATCCTGTTCCCGGCCATGCTGCCGGCGCAGGGCGTCATCGTCCAAAACGTGAGCGACGTTCGGTTCTACGGCGCGCTCGGCACTTTCGTCGGACTGGCTGCCAGATTCGGCGGGGCCAAGATGCATGACATCCAGTCCACCACGTCAGTCGCCGGCCACAAGTTGCGTACGGAATCAGAGGACGTGGCGACGATCATCGATGTCGACGGCGGTCGCTTCATCAGCGTTGACCACAAGAAAAAGACGTACACGTCGATGACCTTCGCGGACATGGCGGCGCGAATGCAGCAGGCCGCGCAGTCGATGCAGCAGGCGTCGCAACAAGCCGCGCAGCAGCGGCAGGCCGAGCAAGCGAAAGCGGCGAAGGAGGCACCCGCGACGAAGGACAACGGCAACGTGACGTTTCACTACACGGTCGCCGCCGATCGTCCCGGGCAGCACGAGAAGATCGCCGGCTACGACGCGGAGCGCGTTTTCCTGACCATTACGATCGACGCGGACACGGCACACGAAGGCCAAAACCCGGAGCGCGCGGGAAGCCTGGTCTTTTTGCTCGACGAGTGGCGATCGACCGACGCGCCGCAGATCGCAGCCATGCAGGAATTCCAGCGCGCGTACATGCAGAAGGTTGGGGAGACGTTCCGTCCGCCGGTGGAAGCGATGAAATCGGCATATTCATTCGATCCGCGCATCAAGGAAGGCTTTTCCGCGGCCGCGAAGGAATTGGCGAAGGTGCCCGGCGTATCGTTGCGCAGCGTGACCTACGTTGCGGCGGTGCCCGCTGGAATGACATTCGATCGGAAGCTGGTGCTCGCCGACGCCGGCGCCGCGGCGGCCGACACGACGAAGAAGGGCGACGCGCCAAAGAAGGGTGGGTTCGGCGGGTTCATGGGCGCGCTCAAGTCGGCGGCGGAGCAAGCGAGCAAGAAGCCCGCGGACACCAAGTCCGACAACTCGGACAAGCAGCTGAAACAGGGCACACTGCTGTCCGTGAATGAGGAAGCGCGGAGCATCACAAGCGGTGCCGTCCCGCCGGGCACGTTCGATCCTCCGGCCGGCTACCGCGAGATCGCGCTGCCGCCGTTGCCGCCGGGATGACAGTGTCTAGTGCACAGTCACCATTCCACTCGCGATCGGCACGATTGAACCGAAGACGCCAACCGCTCCATCGAGGTGCGAGATCGGTCCCGATCCCGTGAAGAGATCACTCGAGCGGCGATAGTAGTCGTAGTAGTTCACATCGACGGCGCTCACGACGATTTGGTGGGTGAATCCCGGGTAGAACGCGAGGCGGCCGTTCGACGTTTTCGTCCTGGTCGATAGAACGATCGACGTGTCCGCAAACGCTTCGAACACGAGCGATCCCTTGAGCGAAACGGACACGTCATACGCGATCGCACCGGCGACTCGTGGCCACGTGAGTGTGAGCGAGTCGTTGCTCGACAGCGACGAAGGCATGTCGAGGCTCGCTGCCGGCGGTACGCCTGGAATGGTCGTGGTTCCGGAAACGTCACCACCGTCGGGCAGCGCCACGTGAAGCGGCTGCACGACAGGTGGAGCCGGGAGCGGCGCCACGATGATCTGGCGCGATCCATGTCAGCGCATATGCTGTCGTCTGACCCTCGAAACCCGAGCCGACCGTCGTACTCAACGCATCGATGTCGTTGCCGTCGATGCGAAGATCGCTGAACCCGTCGGCGCCTCGCTGCGCGCGGAGATCTCGGCTGCAGAGAGCGATCGCGACAAGGCCGGCGACGAGTCGGAAGCGCATCATCTCGTCCCCGGCGCGATGGTGATCACACGTCCGTGTCGTTCCACTCGTGCGCCGAACGTCGTCGCGAGCGCGTCGAGGATGCCGGCGAGTGATGGCGCGTTGTACACAGCGCTCACGCGTCGCTTCGCCAGCGATGGGTCCGGAATGCGGATGTCGACGTCGAACCATCGCTCGAGATCCGCGGCGACATCGGCGAGCGGCTCATTCTCGAACGCGAGACGGCCGCCGATCCATGCCGTGTCGCGCTCGATGCTCGCCCGCGCGACAGGGTTGACCGCACCCGCATTGTTGACGCGTCCGATATCACCGCCGCGCAAGTACAACGGGCTCGATCCCTTGGCGCTCGTCAGCTTGACCGTGCCCGACGCGACGGCAACTTCGACGCTAGTGTCCGCAGCGTACGCGCGCACGATGAACTTCGTGCCGATGTCGATTGCCAACGCGTTCTTCGCGTGCACCGCGAAGGGACGAGTGGCATCATGAACGATCGTGAACGCGGCAAGGCCACCCACTTCCGCTTCTCGCCGCGACCCCGTTGCGCGATAGCGGAGCGTTGTGCTCGGACCCAGAGTCACGAGCGAGCTGTCTCCCAGGCGGAGCTCGAGCCGCTCTCCGATGCCGGTCGAGACGGCTCGCACTTCACGCGTCGATGCACGCAGCAGTTGCCAGCGAATGCCGGCGACACCAAGCGCGATCGCCGCCGCCGCCGCGATCCAGCTCGCCGGACGCCGCCACCACGGCGGTGATACCGGCAATGGTTCGGCGGCTTCCACACGTGCACGAAGCCGATCCCATTCGAGATCGGTACGCCAGGGTCGTCGCTCGTGGGTCGGACGAGGTTCGTCGCTCACGGAGGAACTACCCCCGCGCGCGGAAAAACCCTACCTCAGCCGTTACTCGCCGAGCGTGGCGTCGCGGTCCGAATGTGCTCCCAGTGCGGCGCGGAGATGGCGCCGCGCGATCGTGACGAGCTTCTCGACGCCCTTGATAGAGATTCCCATCGCGGTGGCGACGTCCGTATTCGACATCTTGTGCTCCCACCGTAGCACGAACGCGAGTCGCGCCCGTGGGGGAAGCCGGTCGATCGCCAGCCGAACCGCTCGTCGCCGCTCGTCGGTTTCGGTCACTTCGTCCGCTCTTGGTGCCGCCTGGCCGAGTCCGCTCACCTCGGGCCGGGTTTCGACGTGCTGCCCCCAGCGTCGAACGACTGACTCGTGCCGGAGATGATGCAGCGCCCGATTGCGAGCCGACGAAAACAAATACCCGCGAATCGAACCGGCGCGCAGGCGGTCGCGCTTCACCCATGCGACGAAGAAGAGATCCTGGACGATCTCCTCGGCGACGGATTGTGAGCGCACGTAGCTGTCGACCACCTCGCATAACGGCGCGTGCAGCTCGTGAAACAGCTGCTCGAACGCCGTGACATCGCCACTGCGAATTCGGTGGACGAGGGAGGGGGTCATTTGAGGCTCTTCTAATACACCCGAATCGTTCGGCCGGCAACCTCGACAACTACGGAACTGAGAACCAACGAGGAGGCTAGCCTCGTCCTTTCTCGGTTCCGCCGTTCTACTTCTTTCGTTTGAGCACCGGCTTGCTCAGCGCCGGCGGAGTCTCTCCCAGCGCGGTCGCCAGATCGATCAGATGGTCCTGTTCGTTGAGCAGGATCGCGCGAATATGCTCCGCCATGGCGTATTCGCAGAGCGCTTCGCACTGATTCACCCGCTGCCGATATTCGAGAATGGTTTCCTTCTCGTTCTCGAGATCGAACTGGAGCATGTCGCGCGGGTCATCCGACATCTTCACCGGTTTGGGAACCGTATTGATCGTCCCGCCGAGATAGTCGATCTGCTTCGCGATGATCATGGCGTGCGAGAGCTCTTGGGCCGCGTGCTTCTCGAGCTCCGATGCGATGTTCATATACTCGGCGCCCTTGATGGCTTGCGAGTACACCACATACGCGATGATGGCTTGGTACTCGCGCGCCAGATCGTCGTTCAGCGCGTCGATGAGTTGTTTACGGGACGGAAGCTCGGTGGTATCGGCTTCGACCTGCTTCAACCGGGTGGCCACAGGAGTGCCTCGCTGGGGAGCGGTGAATTTTTCGGTGACGGCGCGTGTCGTCGCAAAACGCTGACCACTGTACCTTTCCCGTGTGCCATCCTTTCCCCAATACCGTCCCAGGCGCCTCCGTCGCACGGAAGCCCTTCGCCGTCTCGTGCGAGAGACGTGGCTCCAGCCTGTCCAGCTCGTTCTTCCGCTCTTCGTCCGCTCGGGCAGCGGCGTTCGCGAGCCCGTGTCCTCGATGCCTGGCGTCGATCAAACATCGGTCGACGAGCTTCTCCGCGACGCGCGCGAAGCTGCCTCGCTTGGCGTGGGCGGGGTGTTGTTGTTCGGCATCCCGGACCACAAAGATCCGACAGGCTCCGAGGCCTGGAACGACGACGCACCGGTTCAACAGGCGGTGCGGGCACTCAAGCGCGAGGTGCCCAACCTCGTCGTCATCACCGACGTCTGTCTCTGCGAGTATACCGATCACGGCCATTGCGGTGTGATCAAGGACGGCGATGTCGACAACGACGCGACGCTCGAGCTTCTGGCGCGCGAGGCGGTCTCGCATGCGCGCGCGGGCGCCGACATCGTCGCACCGAGCGACATGATGGACGGCCGCGT
>Ga0070680_100002253_pt1 | contig 14249 bp, 13 predicted proteins | sample KBSC73BmetaG_FD_64672 | JGI IMG/M metagenome (GOLD analysis project Ga0070680, IMG submission 64672) | Corn rhizosphere microbial communities from Kellogg Biological Station, Michigan, USA - KBS C7-3B metaG | ecosystem: Host-associated > Plants > Roots > Rhizosphere | place: USA: Michigan...
GTCGCCGGATCGTGGCAGTAGCCCTTTTCGGTGATCGTCAGCGACACGATCCGCGTCTGTCCTTCGAGCAGCCGCGTGCGTATCGCGTCGCGCTGGTCGCCGAGAAAAAGGACTTCGCGCACGCTGCCGATGATGCGGCGCCGCGTGCCGGCCGGACTTCTTTCCACTGCCGTATACAGGCCGTCCTGCGGCACCAGCCGGTCGCGTACGTCGGCCGAGCGCAGGCTCACGCCGCAGATCCCCCAGTCGGCGCGCTCGATCGCCAGCGCGTCGTCGCTGAAGACCGCGGTTTGGGCACGGTGGAACGCCCCGATACCCAGGTGGACGATGCCGACCCCGATCAGGCGCGGATCGTATTTCGGCGTGTCGACTGCCGGCGGCAGATTGTCGAGCGTGGAAAGGTCGAGCCGCACCGCCGACTCAGGTGGCCGGTTGCGGATGCTCTTTCACCCGGGATACGAGCTGCGTCGGATTGACGAAACGCAGCGCGATCAGCAGCAGGATCAGCGTCACCGACATATAGACCATCGCCATCGCGTCGACCGACTGCGGCGCACGCACGCCGGCCGCGAACACCGCGTAGTACAGCGCGACGACCAGCGTCTGCGAATCCGATCCTGCCGTCAGGAACGTAAGCTCGAACAAGGCGATCGTGCGGACCAGCACCAGCAGCGACGCGGCGAGGATGCCGGGTGCGAGCAGCGGCACCAGCACGTGCCAGAACATTCGCGCCGTGCTGGCGCCGAAGACGCGCGCAGCCGACTCGAGGTTGGGATCGATCTGCTCGATGAACGGCGTCATCACCAGGATGACGAACGGCGCGGCGGGAACGAGATTGGCGAGGATGACCCCGTAGATCGTGCCGGCGAGATGCAGCTTGTAGAGCACCGTCGCCATCGGAATGCCATAGGTGATCGGCGGCACCATCAGCGGCAGCAGGAACAGCAGCATCAGCAGTCGCTTGCCGGGGAAGTCGCGCCGGGCCAGCGTGTAGGCGGCCGGCACGCCGATCAACAACGCCAGCAGCACGACGGCAAAAACGACCTCGACCGTCACCCACAATATGTCGCCGAGCTGGAACTCGCGCCACGCCTCGGTATACCAGGTCGTCGTCCAGCCGTCGGGCAGCCAGGTGCCCAGCCAGCGCCGCGCGAACGAGCTGGTCGCGACCGCGGCGATGATCAGGCCGATGTTGAGGACGAACAAGGTCATCGTGCCCAGCAGCAGCACGCGCCAGAGGCGATCGAACCACGAGCCGGTGCTGTTCATCGGTTTCGCTGTCGCACCCATCAGCCCTTGCCTCCGCTGACCGGACCGCGATACCAGAGATTGCGCAAGCCCAGCACCGCCGCGACGATGATCAGCTGCACGAAGCCCATGATCATCGCGATCGCCGATGCCAGCGAATAGTCGTACTGCTCGAACGCCGCCTCGTACGCGGCGATCGAAATGACCCGCGTCGGTCCGGCGGGCGACCCCAGCAGCACGGCGGACGGAAACACCGAATACGCCTGGACGAAGGCAAGGCAGAAGCACATCGCGAGCCCGGGGGCGAGCAGCGGCAGGTAGATGTGGCGGAATTGCGCTTTCGGATCGGCGCCCAGCGTCGATGCCGCGCGCGCGAGCACCGGGTCGATGCCGGTGATGTACGACAGGATCAGCAGAAACGCGAAAGGAAAGCCGGAGATCACCAGCGAGATCAGCACGCCCCAGAAGTTGTGCGTCAGCCGGATCGGGCCGGTGTACAGGTGGATCAGCTGCAGGAACTGCGACAGCCAGCCCTTGGGCCCGAAATAGATCAGCATCCCCTCGGCGATCAGCACGGTGCCCAGGGTGATCGGCACCACCAGTATCGTCGTCACCCAGCGCTGGTAGCGCGACTTGTTGCGCATCTTGTAGGCGATCGGCAGCGCGAAGCCGACGTTGATCAGCGTCGCCGGCAGCGCCAGCTTAAGCGTCGTCCAGATCGTCGGCCAGAGGTTGTCGGTGGTGAAGAAATGCGTGTAGTTGGCCAGCGCTCCGCCGCTCTTCGGATTGAACGACAGCAGCAGGCCATAGATGAAAGGGTAGATGAACAGCAGCAGCATGAACGCCGCCGCCGGCATCACCAGCAGCAGTGTCCGGTCGAACGGCACGCGCGCAGCGGCTGGGGTCGCGGTCGTCATCGCAGGCGGCTTCGGCCGTCGGTCAATCGAGCGGATAGACGAGCGCGCGCTCGACCGGCACGTGCACGCGGACGCTGTCGCCGCGCGCGATCGTTACCGGCCCGCGCACGTGCAGCAGCGTGCCCGACGGCGTGACGACGTCGAGCAGCGAATCGCGCCCGCCGTACTCGACGTTCTCGACCTTGGCGACGACGATGTTGACCTCGCCGGTGTTGCCGCCGACGACGATGTCGTCCGGGCGGATCGCGACCGCGGCGCGGCGGGCCTTGAGCGGCTGCTTGCGCATGCCGGTCAATGCGACGTCGGGACCGGTCAGCGCGACGCGGTCCCCCTCCTCGCGCACGACGTCCAGCTCGAGCACGTTGCGATAGCCCATGAAGCGCGCAACGTGAAGGTTCGACGGTTGCTCGTAGACTTCCTTCGGTGCGGCGATCTGCTGCACGACGCCGTCCTTCATCACGACGATGCGGTCGGCCAGCGACAAGGCCTCGTCCTGGTCGTGCGTGACGTAGATCGTGGCCCGGTCGAGCTCGCGGTGGATACGGCGTATTTCGGCCCGCGTCTCGATGCGGAGCTTCGCGTCGAGGTTCGACAGCGGCTCGTCCATCAGGATCAGCGGCGGCTCGATGACGATCGCGCGGGCGATCGCGACCCGCTGCTGCTGGCCGCCGGAAAGCTGACCCGGAAGCTTGTGCTCCTGGCCGATCAACTGTACCAGCTTCATCGCATGCACGACCTTCGCATCGGCATCCGCGCCGGTGATGCCGCGCATGCGCAAGCCGAAGCCGACGTTCTTGGCCACGCTCATGTGCGGAAACAGCGCGTAATTCTGGAACACCATCCCGAAGCCGCGCTTTTCGGGCGGCAGCGTATCGATGCGAGTCTGGTCGAGCCAGATGCTGCCGCCCGACAGGCCCAGCAGGCCGGCGATGCAGTTGAGAGCGGTCGACTTGCCGCACCCCGACGGACCCAGGAGCGCGATGAACTCGCCGCGCTTGACGGTCAACGTCAGCTCGTCCAGCGCATTGAAGGCTTTGCCGCCGGCGCCGGCGAAGCGGCGCGTGACGCGATCGAGTCTCAGCTCGGCAAAATCGTGTTTCATCAGCTGTCCAATCCGATTTCCTCGCGCCGAAATCCGCCGCGTTGACCGCCGGCGAAAGCCGACGGTCGAACGCGGCGAGTTATCCCGTCGCAAGGCGACGGGATAACACTACTTGGTTTTCTTGGCGCCGACTTCGCTGTCCCAGCGCCGGAACGCCTCGACCACGGCCTTGGCCTCGAGCGTCGGCACATGCGGGTACTGGGCGAGCCAGCCTTCGTATTCCGGACGGCCGAACTCGCGGATCGCGTCCTGGCTCTCCTTCGGCGCCATCGACAGCGGCACGTTCTTTACCGACGGCCCCGGGTAGAAATAACCCTTGTCGTAGGTCAGCGCCTGCGCCTCGGGCTTCAACATGTACGCCATCAGATCCAGCACGACGGCCAGCTTTTCCGGCGGCACGCCCTTGGGTACCGCCATGTAGTGCGCGTCGTTGACCCAGGTCATGTTCTTGAACGGCGTCACCTTGTAGTTCTTCGGCACGATGCCGAGGATGCGCGGGTTCAAGTCCCAGCCCGTCATCGTCACCGTCATGTCGCGCGAGCCTTCGCCGAGCTCCTTCATGATCGCCCCGGTGCCGGTCGTGTAGTACTCGATGCAGGTGTCCAGCTCCTTCAGGAACGCCCAGGTCTTGTCCCAGCCCTTGACCGGATCGCGCGGGTCCTTGTCGCCGAGCAGATACGGCAGCCCCATCAGGAAGGTGAAGCCGGGCCCCGAATTAGCCGGGCGTGCATAGCCGAAGCGATTCGGGTTCGCCTTGCACCACGCGAGCAGTTCGGCCGGGGTCGTCGGCGCCTGCTTGACCTTGTCCGGGTTGTATTCGAGCAGCGGACCCGCCGGCATGAACGTGACGACGAGTGCCTGCCCCTGCGCCAGATCCTGCATCTTGCGCGCCGCCGGCAGATAGTTGTCGAGCACCGCGGGAAAGCTCGCCGCATGATCGGGCAGCATCTTGATCCAGAGACCCTGGTCGATGCCGGCCGACAGCGCGACGACGCCCGTCAACACCAGGTCGATGTCGCTGCGTCCGGCCGCCTGCATCGCCTGCAGCTTGGCCGGGAGCTCGGGCGCCGGCGCCTTGGTGAAATTGACCTTGGCGATCAGGTTCGGATGACTGGCCTGATACGCCTCGATCGCGCCTTGCGTCAATGCGAGATCGCCGGCGACATCGACGACGTTGATCGTGACGGGACTCTTCGGCAGCGGCGGTGCCTGCGTCCATCCCATCGCCGGCGCTCCCGCCAGCAGCACCAAGGCGACGCAGCGCCGGATCCGCTGGCCCAGGAAGCCGCGGTTTGCGCGCCGCGCGACGGTTGCTGCCTGTCCTGCCCGATCGATTGTCAAAATGCTTCCCCCTGATTGGCTGCGCATCATCCGCGAAGCCGCGGTGACACGCGTTCGTCATCCGGTCGCGGCCCGTCCAAAGCGACGGGCCGCGCCTCGGCTCGATTCCCTACTTGGTCTTTTGCGCGCCGACCTGCTGATCCCAGATACGGAACGCTTCGACCTGCGCCTGCGGCGGCAGCGATTGCGTATGCGGAAATTCTTTCAGCCAGCCTTCGTATTCCGGACGGCCGTACTCCTTGATCAGATCCTGGCTTTCCTTCGGCGCCATCGACAGGGACACATTCTTCACGGCCGGACCCGGGTAGAAATAACCCTTGTCGTAGGTGTAGGCCTGAGCCTGCGGTGTAAGCAGGAACGCCATCAGGTCGAGCACGACCGCGATTTTCTCCGGCGGCACGCCCTTCGGGATCACCATGTAATGCGCATCGTTGACCCAGGTCATGCCTTTGAACGGCACCACCTTGTACGACTTCGGCACGATGCCGAGGATGCGCGGGTTGAGATCCCAGCCCGTCATCGTCAGCGTGATATCGCGCGAGCCTTCGCCCAGCTCCTTCATCACTGCGCCGGTGCCGGTCGGGTAATACTCGATGCAGGAATTGAGATCCTTCAGATACGCCCAGGTCTTGTCCCATCCCTTGACCGGGTCTTTCGGATTGCTGTCGCCGAGGATGTAGGGCAATCCCATGATGAACGTACGGCCGGGACCGGAGTTGGCCGGTCGCGCATAGATCAACCGGTTCGGATTGGCTTTGCACCACGCGAGCAATTCGGCCGGCGTCGTCGGCGGCTGCTTGACCTTGTCCGGGTTGTACTCGACCAGCGGACCGGCAGGCATGAACACGACGGTTACGCCGTAGTCCTGCGCGAGCTCCTGCATTTTCGCCGCCGCCGGCTGATAGTTCGCCGTCAGGTTCGGAAATTTGCTGGCGTAGGTCGGCAGCAGCTTGATCAGGACGCCTTGCTCGATCCCGGCGGCCAGGAAGTCGGTGCCCGTCAGCACCATGTCGATGTCGCTGCGGCCGGCGTCCTGCATTGCCTTGAGCTTGCCCGGGAGCTCGGGCGCCGGGGCCTTGGTGAAATTGATCTTGCTGACCAGCTGCGGATGCTCTTTCTGATAGAGCTCGATCGCGGTTTGCGTCAGCGCGAGATCGCCGGCGACGTCGACCAGGTTGATCGTCACCGGGCTCTTGGGCATCGCCGGCACCTGCGCGCCTGCCGGGACGCCGATGGCAACTGCGGCAGCGGCGCAAAGGCCGACCAGCGCGACTTGCAGCGCGCCGCGACGCGCCGGCTGGAAGCGGGAAATACGCTTGTTCATGGGACTCCTCCGTTGTTGATGACGACTCAAGCCAGGGCTGGCGTACTGCGTAGACGATATCCTGCGACTTTCGGTTTGAAGCTTCATGGGCGCGGTCTTGCTTGCCGCGCTTTCGCGGCGGCTCGAGGCCGTGCCGGATTGCGCGGCGTCGTTACGCGCCTGCTGCCGTCGACGCCGCGCTGGAATTCGCGCGCGACGCGCGCCAGGTGCCGGTGCATCGCTGCGCGCGCGCCTTCGGCGTCGCGGGAGGCGATCGCGCTGACGATCGCGTCATGATCCTCGATCGTTTTCAGCGCGAGCTCGGGTGTGTGGAAATGCTTCTGCATGCGTCCCCAGAGCTCGGCGCGCTGATCCCACAATCCGGCGACGACGAGCTCCAGCGAGCCGTTGCCGGTCGCCTTCGCGATCAGCAGATGAAATTCGCGGTCGATCGCTTCGCGCAGCGCGAAGTCCCGGATGCCGGCTTCCATCGCGCGCACGCTTTGCCGCAATGCGTCGATATCCGACGGCTGGCTGCTGACGGCGGCGACCGCCGCGATTTCGCCTTCGACCAGCTTGCGCGCGTCGAGCAGCTCGAACGGTCCGGGACCCTCGTCGGCTGCCGAACCGCGCGGCACGGCGGTCGCCGCGACGAAAATGCCGGTGCCGACGCGCACCTCGACCAGGCCCCCTATCTCCAGAGAGATGATCGCCTCGCGCACCGACGCACGGCTGACGCCGAGCGATGCGGCGAGCTCGCGCTCGGCCGGCAGCCGCGATCCCGGCAGAAACTCGCCGCTCGCGATCAACTGAGCGATCTGCTCGGCGATCTGTCGGTAGAGACGACGGGGCTCGACGGCCTGCAACGGCAAAGACTGCTCCTCCAAATTCCTGCGGACCAGGCGAGTCTATCGCTCGCCTTTCGGGGACGGCCGGACCGATCCGGCGCTTGCCGGCGGTCCTGCGCCACGGACACGGCGCGGCGCCGGCGGGAAAGCCGCGAAGAGACTTCGCGGCCGCACGCTCGACGGCATCTTAGTCCGCGGTTATACTCGTGGTCAAGTGGTCGAACCACCAGACCACGAAAAGCCAGCGGCGCCGGGGCTGGCCCGATGCTAAAGGCAACGCGGCTCGAAGCGCAAATGGCGAATGCTTGCCGCGCTGGCGGTCCACTTTCGACTTCTCGCCGATCATCTTTAGATGAAGATCACCGACTGCCGCGTCATCGTATGCTCGCCGGGCCGGAATTTCGTCACGCTGAAAATAGAAACCGACGAAGGTCTCCACGGTGTGGGGGATGCGACGTTGAACGGCCGCGAGCTGGCGGTCGCCTCCTACCTCACCGACCACGTGATCCCGGCGCTCGTCGGCCGCGACCCGGCGCAAATCGAGGACATCTGGCAGTACCTGTATCGCGGCGCGTACTGGCGGCGCGGGCCGGTGACGATGAGCGCGATCGCGGCGGTCGATACCGCGCTGTGGGACATCAAGGGCAAGCTCGCCGGGCTCCCGCTCTACCAGCTGCTGGGCGGCAGGAGCCGCGACGGCGTCATGGTCTATGGGCACGCCAACGGCAGGGACGTCGCCGAGACGCTCGACGAAGTGGCACGCTACATCGATCTCGGCTACAAGGCGATCCGCGCGCAGTCCGGGATCCCTGGGCTCGCGTCGACGTACGGCGTGTCGAAGGACCGGATGTACTACGAGCCGGCCGACGCCGCGCTGCCGTCGGAGAACGTCTGGTCGACCGCAAGGTATCTGGACCACGCGCCGCGCTTGTTCGAGGCGATCCGCGCGCGCTTCGGCTTCGAGCATCACATCCTGCACGATGTCCATCACCGTCTCACGCCGATCGAGGCGGCGCGCCTGGGAAAATCGCTCGAGCCCTACCGGTTGTTCTGGATGGAGGATCCAACGCCGGCGGAAAACCAGGAAGGCTTCCGCCTGATCCGGCAGCACACGGTGACGCCGATCGCCGTCGGCGAGATCTTCAATACGATCTACGACTGCCAGACGCTGATCACCGAGCAGCTGATCGATTTCATCCGGACGACGGTCGTGCATGCGGGCGGGATCACGCACCTGCGCCGTATTGCCGCGCTGGCCGAGCTCTACCAGGTTCGCACCGGCTCGCACGGCGCCACCGACCTGTCGCCGGTGTGCATGGGAGCCGCGCTGAACTTCGACCTCTGGGTGCACAACTTCGGGATCCAGGAGTACATGCGGCATACGCCGGAGACCGACGCGGTGTTCCCGCACGCCTACTCGTTCCGCGATGGCTACCTGCATCCGGGCGATGCGCCCGGGCACGGCGTCGACATCGACGAGAAGCTCGCCGCGAGCTATCCGTACAAGGCGAGCTCGCTGCCCGTCAACCGGCTGGAAGACGGCTCGATGTGGAACTGGTGATTTCGCGCGGCCGGGGTCGAGCGGCTACGCTGCCTTGAAATGGCCGGACCTGCCGCCCGACTTTTCGACCAGATGTATGCCTTCGATGCGCATGCCGCGGTCGACTGCCTTGCACATGTCGTAGACAGTGAGCAGTCCGACGCTGGCGGCGGTCAGCGCTTCCATCTCGACACCGGTGCGATCGAGCGTTTCCGCCGTCACCGTTATCGTCACCGCGTCCGCGTCTAAGCTGAACTCGACGGCCACGTGCGTCAGCGGCAACGGGTGCGCGAGCGGGATGAGTTCGGCCGTGCGCTTGGCGGCCTGGATCGCGGCGATCCGGGCAACGCCGAGAACGTCGCCTTTGCTGGCCTTGCCCTCGCGAATCAACGCCAGCGTTTCCGGCCGCATCAGGATCCGGCCGGCGGCGCGAGCGACTCGCTTGCTTACATCCTTGCCTCCGACGTCAACCATTTGCGCCTGACCCGCGGCGTCAAAATGGGTAAACTGCGCTCTGGTCTCCGCCATCGGACTGCTCCTGAAACTTTGCGCGATCCGCGGCAATCATAGCACCATGAAAGCGCATCCCGCCTCCGGCTCGCAGCGCAGCGCCGCGATGGTGATGGCTGCGCTTCTCACCTTATCTCCGCTCGCAGCGGCGCAGCAGAATCTGCCCGAGCTGGGCGATCCGTCCCTGGTGGCAATGTCCGCCCCGCAAGAGCGCAAGCTCGGCGAAAGCGTGATGCGCGAGATCCGGGGCTCGGGCGCCTACCTGAACGACCCCGAGGTCAATGGCTATCTGAACGAGCTGGGCAACCGGCTGGTCGGCGCGATTCCCGGCGCACCGTTCGACTTCGAATTCTTCGCCATCGCCGATCCGGCGATCAATGCGTTCGCGCTGCCGGGCGGCTTCGTCGCCGTTCACACGGGGCTCATCCTGCTGACGCAGACCGAATCCGAGCTCGCGTCGGTGCTGGGCCACGAAATCACGCACGTGACGCAACACCATATCGCGCGCAGTATCGGCAACCAGCGCGACACGATGCTGCTCACGATCGCCGCGCTCGCCGCCGCGGTGCTGGCTTCGCAGTCGCGTTCCTCGTCCAGCGGCGACTTGACCCAGGCCGCGATCGCCGGCGCGCAGGGCATCGCGATCCAGAGCCAGATCAATTTCACGCGCCAGAACGAGGAGGAGGCGGACCGCCTCGGCTTCGAGCGGACGTATGCAGCGGGCTTCGACCCGAGTGCGATGGCGACTTTTTTCGGAAGGCTGCAACGCGCGGCAACCTGGTTCGAGGGCGACTCGCCGTCATACCTGCACGATCACCCCGAGACGTATCAGCGCATCGCCGAGGCGCAGGCGCGCTCGTTCACCAAGCCGTTCCGGCAGGTTCCCGATTCGCTCGACTTCCACATGGTCCGTGCCCTGCTGAAAAGCTACGAGGGAACGCCGCGCGATGCGGTCTTTTTCTTCGATAACGCGCTCGCCGAGAAGAAATACAACAACGAGATCGCGGCGCACTACGGCCTGGTCGCCTCGCTGCTGCGGGCGCAAGACTTCCAGCGCGCGCAGGCCGAGCTCGCGACCCTGGAAAAACTCTCGCCCCCGCATCCGATGATCGACGCGATGGCAGGCCAGGTATTGATGCAAGCAGGACAGCTGCCCCAGGCGATCAGCCGCTACGAGACCGCGCTTGCCCGCTATCCGGACAAGAAGCAGCTGATCTACGACTATCCGGAGGCGCTTCTGAAGCACGATCAGGCGGCCAAGGCCGCCACGTTCGTGTCGCAGCAGCTCATCCGTTATCCGTCCGACGGGCGGCTGCACCAGATCGCCGCCCGCGTCTACGCGGCGCTGGGCAAGCCGATGCTCGAGCACCAGCACCAGGCCGAATACTATGCGTGGCTGGGCAATTTGCAGGGCGCGATCACGCAGTTCGAGCTCGCGACCAAGGCGCGCGATGCCGACTTCTTCCAGTCATCGGTCGTCGAAACCCGGCTGCGCCAGTTGCGGACCGAGCTCGAAGAACAGAAAAAGGCCGCAGCGAAGGGGCGCCCGGGGGCCCCCGGTTAGCGCTGCCTGCGCACCCGCTAGGCCTTGCCGGTCGCCGGAATAAAGCGCTGCGCGACGCCGTTATTGCACCAGCGCTGGCCGGTCGGCGGCGGCCCATCGTCGAATACGTGACCCTGGTGCCCGCCGCAGCGAACGCAGTGGTATTCGGTCCGCGGCGCGATCAGCAGGTAATCCTGCCGGGTCGCCAGATGACCGGGGATGCTGGTGAAAAAGCTCGGCCAGCCGGTGCCGCTGTCGAACTTCATTTCCGACGTGAAATGCGGCAAGCCGCAACCGGCGCAGACGAAAAGCCCGCGGCGCTTTTCGTCGTTCAGCGGGCTGCTGAACGGTCGCTCGGTCCCTTCCTTGCGCAGCACATAGAACTGCTGCTCGGGCAGCGAGCTCTTCCATTCCGCTTCGCTTTTCTTCAGCGGCGCCGTCGATTCCGCGATGTCGGCGCCCTTGGCCAGAAACTGCCGCCAGTCCTGCTGCATCTGCGCGATCGAGCGGCCACCGGCGGTCCCCGCGGCGGCCATCGCCCGGCCGAGGCCGGCGGCCAGAGGCCATAGGGCGAGCGATGCCAATAAGTGCCTGCGTTTCATCCTTACCTCCATGTTCTCGCGCCTTTGGACGGCTATCGCACGCCAAGGGTTCCGCGTTCCTTGGTCGGCGCCTGCCCGATCCTGCTTACAGCGAATCGCCCGCTACGGAGCCGGAGGGATATGCATTAAAATCGGTTCCGCCGCCGTTCGAGACTGCGGCGCCTAAGCCACCGCGCCGCCGCCAACCACCATGCCGCCCGGATTCTACCGGCCGACCATCGGCAACTCCAGCGCGCCGACCGCCGGCCGCGGTCGGGCACGGCGCCCGGCCCGCCGGAGCTAAGCCGCGATGGCGCGGGTCGATGACGTCTCCGGAATACGCCGCATCCTGCTGCAATCGCGCACCATCGCGGTGATCGGCCTGTCCGGCAACTGGTATCGCCCGAGTTTTTTTGCGGCCAAGTACATGCAGGATCACGGTTACCGGATCGTGCCGGTCAACCCGGGCTACGAGGAAGTGCTCGGCCAGAAATGCTACCCGACGCTGCGCGACATTCCGCACCAGGTCGACATCGTCGACTGCTTTCGCAAGTCCGAAGACATTCCGCCGATCGCTCGCGATGCCGTCGCCATCGGCGCCAAGGTGCTTTGGATGCAGCTTGGCATACGCAACGACCTGGCGGCCAAGATCGCGCTCGATGCCGGGCTCGACGTGGTGATGAACCGGTGCGTGAAAATCGAGCATGCCCGCATCCTCGGCGGCCTCAACTGGGCGGGCGTCAACACCGGCATCGTCTCGGCCAGGCGGCCGGGATGAAAATCCGCGGCGGCGCGGTATGACGACGATGCGCCGGGCGCGCCGGTCACGGTCGTTCCCGGAACGTGACGTTTGGATCGGTTGCGATGGCTGATCACGAATTCGGCTTCGACACGCTTTGCCTGCACGCCGGGCATATCCCGGACGCCGCGACCGGCGCGCGGGCGCTGCCGATCTACCAGACGACGTCTTTCGTCTTCGACAGCGCCGATCACGCGGCGAGCCTCTTTAACCTGCAGACGTTCGGCAACGTCTATTCGCGCATCTCGAATCCGACGGTCGCCGCGCTGGAGGAGCGGGTCGCGGCGCTCGAAGGCGGCCGCGCAGGCCTGGCCGCGGCGACCGGCATGGCGGCCCAGATGCTCGCCCTGCTCACACTGGCGCAGAACGGCGACCACATCGTCGCCGCGCGCACGCTCTATGGCGGCACCTATTCGCAGTTCGCCGTGACGTTTGCGCAATTCGGCATAGCCACCACCTTTGTCGACGCCGACGATCCGGAGACTTTTCGCCGCGCGATCCAGCCGAACACCAAGTGCATCTATGCGGAGACGATCGGTAATCCGCAGCTCAACGTTCTCGACATTGCCGCCGTCGCCGCCATCGCGCACGAAGCCGGCGTGCCGCTGGTGATCGACAACACGCTCGCTTCGCCGTGGCTGTGCCGCCCGATCGAGCACGGTGCCGACATCGTCATCCACTCGGTCACCAAGTATCTGGGCGGCCACGGCACGACGATGGGAGGCATCCTGGTCGAATCCGGCAAGTTCGACTGGGGCAACGGCAAGTTTCCGCAGATGACGACGCCGTCACGCGGCTACCACGGCGTGATTTTTCACGAGACCTTCGGCGATTTCGGATTCACGATGAAGGCGCGCATGGAGACGATGCGCACGCTGGGGCCGACGCTGTCCCCGCTGAGCGCCTTCCTGCTGCTGCAGGGCATCGAGACGCTGCACCTGCGCATGCCGCGCCATTGCGAGTCGGCGCTGGCGGTCGCACAACACCTGTCGCAGCATCCGGCCGTCGCCTGGGTCAACTATCCGGGCCTGGCGCAGAGCGAGACCCGGAAGCTAGCGGAGCGCTATCTGCCGCGGGGGGCGGGCGGCATCCTCACGTTCGGCCTGAAGGCGGGCGCGCACGGCGGCGCCGCCGCCGGCGAGCGCTTCATCGAGGCCGCGAAGATGATGTCGCACCTTGCCAACGTCGGCGATGCCAAGACGCTGGTCATCCATCCGGCATCGACGACGCATCGCCAGCTCGATGACGCCGAGCAGCGCGCCGCCGGCGTTCTGCCGGAGATGATCCGGCTGTCGGTCGGCCTGGAAACGCTCGATGATATTCTCTGGGACATCGATCAGGCCCTGGCGCGGGCGCAAGCCTGACGGAGCGTCATGGCGCCCCCTATCGGCGAGGAAGATCGCTCCGGATGAAAACCGCGAATTACCCTGCGCTGCCCTGGCCGTGGGTCGGACTGCTGCTCTGCTGCGCGCTGGTCGGACAGGAATATGTCCGCCAGGCGGCGGGACCCGATGCGCCGCTGACCGTCTACAACATCGCGATCATCGCGGTCGGGGTCACGTCGCTGGCGCTACTGTTGTTGCCGCCGCGCCGGCCCGCTTACGTCCTGGGCTTTGCCGTCTGCGCGGGCTTGATGGCGTACGCGCTGTACCTGCAGTACGTCGTCGGCCTCGAGCCTTGCCCGCTGTGCGTTTTCCAGCGCATCTGCGTGATCGGCATGGGCGTGGTCTTCCTGGTCGCCGCGTTCCACAATCCCGGCCGCGCCGGCGCGACCGTCTATGCGCTGCTGCAGCTGCTCATCGGCGGCGCCGGCGCCGGGTTTGCCGTGCGCCAGGTCTGGCTGCAATCGCTGCCGAAGGATGAGGTGCCCGCGTGCGGCATGGGCCTCAACTACATGCTCGACACGCTGCCGCTGACCGACGTCCTGCGCAAGGTCCTCGAAGGCAGCGGCGAATGCGCCGAAAAGGGCTGGGAGTTCCTCCACCTCTCGATCGCAGGCTGGACGCTGGTCTTCTTCATCGCGATGATCGCGGCGAGCTTCGCGCTGATCCGGCGCGAACGCTAGCGTCCAGCGCTACCGCTTCAGGGCGCGTTTCGCATCGCCCCGAACCATCCATTGCTGACGCAGCCGGTCAAGGTGCTGTTTTGCGCGAATCGGCCGGTGATCCCGGAAATGTTAACCTGCAGCTCGAACATGTTGAAGGTACCGCTGTCGCCGTTATTGCAGCTGTAGGCACCTACGATCGAGCCCATCTGTCCGTCCTGCGAGAGTGTCCCGGAGTAATTGCACATGGCGCCCAGCGCGTCCGAGATGTCGATGCTCATCGAGCTAGTGTTGCCCTGGCTTACGAAAAAACCGGCGCTGAGCTCGGTCGTCGTGTTGTTGACCGGGCTCGAGCAGCTGCTTGCCGCACGATGGATCGCGCCCTGGAAGTTGCCGGAAAAATCATCGAAGACGATCGTCTGGCGGGTCAGCAGCTTGGTCACCGATACGCCGTCCACCGTGTAGGTCAGAGT
>Ga0070680_100002257_pt1 | contig 14242 bp, 21 predicted proteins | sample KBSC73BmetaG_FD_64672 | JGI IMG/M metagenome (GOLD analysis project Ga0070680, IMG submission 64672) | Corn rhizosphere microbial communities from Kellogg Biological Station, Michigan, USA - KBS C7-3B metaG | ecosystem: Host-associated > Plants > Roots > Rhizosphere | place: USA: Michigan...
GAGCATCTTGCGTGGAACATCATTCAGAACAAGCAGCGCCGACACGGCTTTCCATTTAACAAACAAGCAGCGGAGGAATTGTATGCTGAACTCCTGCAACGCAAGCGCGAACTCGAAAAAGAAATCTTTACTCTGTTCCCGCCCAAGCTTTCTCTCATCAAACGATGTGCAAAGGCTTTTAAAAGGGATGGAACTCCAACTGCACAATATTCACGGCATCTTGAACAGTTCCCCGAAGTCAGAGTATTGGAAGATGGAGGATACGCCGTATATGATTTCGTGCCTTTCAATATTGGAAGCCCGAAGCAACGCATTGAGAAACTCCTTGCTCTCGGTTGGGAACCCACGCACTGGAACATAAACAAGAAGACTAAAGAGAAGACCTCGCCCAAGGTTGATGAAGACTCACTGAACGCATTCGCTGATAGGTCGGGTATTCCTGAGGTACGTGCGATTGCTAAGTGGGTAATGGTCAGCTCTCGTATTAATAACATGCTAAAGCCATGGTTGGAGAATTATAATGAAGACACTAAAAGCATTCACGGTAGATTGTTTATTGCTAGTACTCTTAGGTATCGTCATACTAGCCCGAATACTGCGAACATTTCTGCAGTAAAGACGGAGAAAGTAGATGGAAAAGAAGTTATCCTTCGCGGAGAACCTGGCGGTTGGGCTTACGAGTGCCGCGATCTGTGGACTTGCGGCGATCCAAGCACTTCCAGTCTTGTTGGTGTCGATGCCAAGGGCATTCAAATACGTATACTTCTTAACTACGCTTTCTCTAAAGAAGCGGTAGAATTATATACTAAAGGCGACCCGCATATTCACAACGCAGGGGTTCTCGGACTCGCCAATAAGCCTGCTGCAAAGAAATTCTTCTACACACTGATTATGGGCGGAGCTGGCGCAAGGCTGGCCGCAGACCAACTACAGTTCGGTACGAAGCTGACAGCTAAGCAAGGCGCAGCGATGAAGGAGAAAATGATTGCCACGATACCTGGCTTCAAGGAACTTATTGATAGACTTGAGCAAGAGCTATCCAGTACAGGTAGGATTAAGTTGTGCGACGGGACTCCTATACTTGTACCTTCTCCCCACATGGTCATACCGTATTTACTACAAGGGGATGAGTCACGGATAATGAAACTAGCGGGGATATACCTTGACCAAGAAATCCGTAAAGAGGGTATTGACGCCAACAAGGTCGGAGATATCCACGATGAGTTTCAATTCATAGTAGCTATTAAAGATGTGCCGAGATTTAAGGAACTTGCCTTGTCAGTATTTCCACGAGTAGGCAAGTATTTTAATTACAAATTGCCAATAGAGGGGGATGCTAAAGAGGGGAAAACATGGAGTCAAACGCACTAAATAGACGTGAATATAAGCGCCAATATTCGATAGCCAATAAGGAACGTCTTAACGAACAAGCTCGACGTTGGCACAAAAGTAATCCTCAATATAGTCTATATCTATCGGCCAGAAATCGTGCCCAACGTTTTAAGCTGGACTTTGATTTATCACCAGAAGATATAATTATTCCTGATGTGTGTCCTGTCTTAGGAATTAATATTCTGCCAAAGCAAGGCAAAAGGACAAACAATACCCATTCCCTTGATAGAATAGATAACTCAAGAGGCTACGTAAAAGGTAACGTAGCTGTTATATCTTGGCGCGCTAATAGACTTAAGGCTGATGCTTCGTTAGCAGAGCTAGAAAAACTTACTGAGTATGTAAGAAAAAGCTTGACTTTGTAGGCGAGTAATGGTATAATTACATATTAAGCAAAGGAGATTGTGTTGGATAAAAATAAGGTAATTGTAATTCGTGGTATTCTGGATTGGGCTAAGGTGCTTGGTCCGGCGCGTCCACATACTGGCGAGCCTCGTTACGATAAGGGACCATATTGGTCTGTTGAGGTTACGCCTGACGCTAAGTCCATGGCGCTGCTTAAGAGCCTAGGGCTTGATAAGGGCGGCACCAAGGGAACTGGTAAGCTGCGTGAACCCTCTGCCAAGGATACCAAGCGTGTCGGTAAGGGGATGTTCCTGCCGCTCAAGGTTCTTGAGAACAAGATGGTGAACGGTAAGCCTTCCGGTGAGAAGAACTCGCCGCCTAGCATCAAGGATGTGCAGGGTCAGAATTGGGAAGGTGGCAACCTTGGCAACGGCACCATTGCTGATGTTAAGGTTAAGGTTGTGGATTATGGTCCGAGTGTTGAGAAGGGTGTTTACCTTCAGGCCATTCGAGTCCTTGACCATGTTGAATATGAAGGAGAGGACTTTGCGCCGCTTTCACCTGATGATGAGTACTTCAGCCCTTCGTCAGAAGGGGAGAACTTCGCAGCGCCTGAAATTGGTGGCGACGAACCTGAAGCCGAGCAGGACAATCTCGACGACGATGTGCCGTTCTAAGGAACGGTTGAGTTCTAATAAAGGAGAGAGAATGACTAATTTGTATCTTAACTTTGCCAATGCACTGGCTGAGAAGACTGGTATCTCTGAGGATGCCGCTCAGAAGGTTGTGACTTGGCTGATTACTGAGGGTGTGCTTGACGCTCCTGTTGTGAGCGAAGAGTTCTCCGACGAGGGAGGCACTGTTGTTCAACATTAAGCAGTTCTTTGGATTTGGGGAACAGTCCCCGCTTGGACTAACTACTACTAAGGAAAAGAATATGTTTGCTCGTATCACTGAAGACAATCGGCTGTTCAGCCCCACCGGTGAACTCGTTGGTACTTACTCGCGACGTCGTGATGCCGTCCGTGGTGCCAATCGCCGTGGATTTAAGCTGGCTGCGTAATGACTACTAGCGTCACCATCAAGACTGCCGATAAAGCAGCAATGGTGCATTCCTCGTCTTCAACAACTAACGAAGACGGTTCTTATCATAGCTATACCAGTATTATACAGAAGGTTGCTCCTAATTCTGAGCTAACTGTGCATATCTATGGTCTTGGAAATGTATCTGTAAATGAAGTCGATGAAGTCTCAGACGAGCTTAAGGACTTCTAAGTAATGAGTACACATGATCCGTCCACGCTTCCTGAGGACATTTATAAACTCCTAGAAGATGAGACGGATCATGCTGTCTCCGAAGAGAATGTAGAGTGGGCCGGAGAAGTCTTTAAAAACCTCTTGAGAACCCGTCTTCAAAAGCGGGCTGAAAAACGAGGGGAAGATGTTCTCCGGTTCTCTTCTCTTGGAAAGAAAGACAGGCAGATTTGGTATCAAGCCAATATGCCAGAGAAAGCAGAGAAGCTTTCAGGAAAGACTAAACTAAAGTTTTTATGGGGTGACTTGGCCGAGGTTCTGTTGCTGTTCCTCGCTAAAGAGTCAGGACATGAGGTAACACATGAACAAGTCGAAGTTGAAGAAGATGGAGTCACAGGACACATCGACGCAATCATTGACGGAGTTCTCGTTGATGTTAAGTCAGCTTCGCCCTATTCTTTTGAGAAGTTCAAGTCGTCTAGCTATCTGTTTGACGACCCCTTCGGTTATATCTCTCAAATCTCAGGGTACGCTCACAAAACCAACAGCGAGAGAGCTGGTTTCTTGGTTGCAAACAAAGTCGATGGGGGCATAACCTTTGCAGAAGTCGACAAAGAATATCTTAAAGGCAATCCTCCGGGGCCTAGGATTTCGGCACTTCGAGAAATCATATCACAAACAAATCCACCTGCCAGGTGTTACCCTGACATTCCGGAAGGAAAATCTGGTAATCGAAAGTTGGATATCGGTTGCAGTTACTGTCCTTTCAAAGATGAATGTTGGTCTGACGCTAACGGTGGCAAAGGGTTGCGGAAGTTCTTCTACAGTCGAGGACCAGTGTGGCTGACGCACGTAGCCAGAGAGCCGAATGTCGAAGAAGCAGAGTAAAGAATACTCTCGTGCTAGTCACCTAAAGAGAACCTACGGGATAACCTTAGAGCAATACGAACAACTCTTCGAGGCTCAAGGTGGCAAGTGCTATATCTGTCAGAAACATCAAGACGAATTTAAAAAACGCTTGCATATTGACCACGACCATGTTACACTAGAGATACGAGGTCTGCTCTGTAACTTCTGTAACAGTCGGTTGATTGGTCGTCATAGGAACCCTGAGTTGTTCCGGCGAGCAGCTGAATACTTAGAACGCAAAACAGGCTGGTTCACACCGCCTCGTCCCTCAAGAAGGAGAAAAAGGAAATGAGTCACGGTGGTTAAATTACCAGACCAAAAAATTCTGGTACTGGATATTGAGTGGCGACCCACTCTCGCATACGTTTGGCGTGCCTGGGACGAGAACGTTTCTCCCGAACAAATCGTTGAACACGGTGGCTTGCTGTGTGTCGGTGCGAAGTGGCTTGGTCAAAAGACACAAATCTTTTCCGAGTGGAAGCATGGGCATAAGGGTATGCTTGAACGCGTCCACGAAATGATGAGTTATGCAGATGTTATCATTGGGTTCAATTCCGATAAGTTTGATTTACCTAAGCTTCATGGGGAGTTTCTTCTTCATGGGCTGGACCCTGCGCCCCCTTGTACTAGCATCGACTGTATCAAAGCTGTTAAAAAGTTTGGCTTTTTTCGCAACAGCCTTGCTTTTATTGGGCCTTTCCTTGGCGTTGGTGCCAAATTAGAGCATGAAGGGTTTGCTCTTTGGAAGAAGGTAATGAAGGGCGACAAGGATGCACAGAAGCGAATGGAGAACTACTGCATCCAAGATGTAGATATGACTGCGGAGTTGTATCTCAAGATACGTTCTCACATTAAGAACCATCCTCACCTTGGTCGTACAGGCGCTGAACAGTGTCCTGTCTGTGGCAGTACGCACACACAAAAGCGTGGTACTCAGCAAGTCAAGGAGAAGGAAGTCACAGCAAAGGGTACAATCAGGACTCGTTGCTATAAGAAACAACGGCATCAGTGTCAAGCCGAAGGGTGTGGTCACTGGTTTCTTGGTCGTGCTACAAAGATTTAAATGACTACGAAACAAAGATGGGCTGACATGTCTCCTGAAGAGAAACAGCGGTCCTATATAAAAACACAAACTTGGAAGAAGAATAATCCTGAAAAGGTTGCTCTAATTGAACGTCGTAGAAATCTCAAACGACTTTATGGACTATCATTACAGGATTATGAGCAGCTTCTCAAAGAACAAAACTTTAAGTGTGCTTTGTGTGACAAGACTCACGAACAAGAGAAAGTAGTAGGGAAAAATTTAGCCGTCGATCATTGTCATAAAACAGGACAAGTCAGAGGCTTACTTTGTAACGACTGTAATCGAAACTTAATTAGACATAGACCACTTGAAGTTTTCAGAAAAGCCGTAATCTATTTAGAGAGATTTGAAAATGGATAAATGGGACTCAAGGTTTCTTTCAATGGCTGAACATATTGCCAGCTATTCGAAAGACCCTAGCACACAGACGGGTGCAGTTATCACTAGGCACGACAAGACTATTGCAGCTACAGGCTACAACGGTTTTCCTGCCAAACTCAGTGATGATGAGAAGCTGTATGCTGACCGAGAGGTTAAGTATGAACGTATCATCCACTGTGAAATGAATGCAGTACTTCAGGCGCGTGAGCGTGTTGAAGGTTACACACTGTACACCTATCCGTTTCTGTCCTGTCCTCGTTGTGCCGTGCACATGATTACTGCGGGTATTACAAGGGTAGTGGCTCCGGCCTGTCCTGAAGACAAACTTGATAGATGGGGCGAAGCTCTGGAACGAACCAAGAATATCTTTGCAGAAGCAGGAGTGGAGGTAGTCGAAGTCTAATGGATGAAGAGACACTCAACAGGATTGCAGATTACTTCGAGCCTTCGGAGTTCACTGAGTATCTAGGCTTGACGACTAAGGATTTAATCCTAGCCTTTCCTGATGAGGTGTCCGATGCACTTGAAGACATACACGAATTAATGGAGTTCAAACGATATGGACGAGCAGAAGCTTAAGAACAATTGCATCGACTGGAACAAGCAACAGTTCTATAGAGCTATCAACGAAGAAAGGTGGCGCGATGCCGCGAGATATAAAGGGAATATCGAAAGACTACTCGGTGTCGAAGAGAGAGCGTAAGGATAGACATGGCAGAAGAGTATCAGAATTGTTTGTATCTTATTGGGAGTCTAAGAAACTCTCGCATCCCAAAGCTAGCCGTAAAGCTACGGGAAGAGAATCCACATACGGAGGTCTTTGATGAGTGGTACTCGGCAGGGCCTCATGCAGACGATTGTTGGAAAGCTCATCAACAGGCCAAGAAGCTTAGTTACCGGGAAGCCCTTGAAGGTCATGCCGCTAGGAATGTTTTTGCTTTTGATAAGCGTCACCTTGACCGTGCCACCCACGCTCTGTTGGTTCTTCCTGCGGGAAAATCAGGTCACATGGAAGTCATGTATGCAACCTACGGAGTCGGGGCTAAAACTGCAATCCTCTTAGACCCAGAGGATGTAAGATGGGATGTGATGTATCAGTTTATTCCAACAATTCTAGAGAGTGAGGAAGAGGTTTCACAATGGCTCAACAGCTAACAGGAAAGAAACATGACCAAGAGAAACCTCGCACAGACCTTCTGCCGACAGCCCCGCTGTTCGCAATCGCAGAAGTCCTCGGCTTCGGTGCGAAAAAGTACGCAGCGCACAACTGGCGAGGTGGCATCGAATATTCAAGACTTATTGGGGCCGCTATGCGGCATCTACTAGCATTCAATGACGGGGAAGACACCGACCCTGAGAGTGGACTGTCGCACCTTGCACATCTAGGCTGCTGCGTTCTGTTCCTCTTGGAGCAGGAAGCAAAAGGCACAGGATTGGATGATAGATATAAACCTTCAACCGGAAAGTAAGCATGAAGTGTACAGAGAGTATGAGGACGACGCACCAGAGTCGACATTCTACGTAGAAAAAAATACCGATTTCATATACGAGGTGAAGTTCTTCCCGGACTTTGCTTTAGTGAGATTGGCAATGCCGGACCATCAACCACCGGTACAACGCGTAGACCTCGTAACATTCTCTGACCTTTTTGACGAATACTGTGGTGACTCCAATGAGTTGCGTAAGCTCTTGTTTGGAAGTGCTGCGAGTCACCTGTTGATTAAGAAAGACTATAAAAATGACGGGGATGGATAGGTACGACGATAAAAGAAAACGAGCCATGCGGCGTCGTAACCACGTAGCTCGTGACCTTGCTAACAGCAAGTACCATCAGCGTGTCAAGAAAGGTAAGATAGACTTGCCTCCTGATGTTGAGGAATATTTTTCAGATGAGGAATTTTAAATGGGTATATTTTCTAGTGTTACTGGATTTAATCCTTACGTTGCTATTGCGGGAATTGCTGCTGTCGTTGCGGTTGCCGGTACTATAGGATACCAGAACCACCAAATCCACAGTTATCATACACAGTATCTAACTGATGAAAAGACCATTGCAATCCTACAGGACCGTATGGCACAAGCCACTGCTGAAGCTCGGTTGCGTCAGTCAAACACTACACCTGTTATTAAAGATGTAGTAGAGGCTCCTACTCCACCTGTAATCAAGATTATTCAGAGCGCTCCTATTCCTAAGGATTGTACTACCCCTGCTCTTGATATTCTAAGGAACAACACATGAAGAAACTAATCCTACTTGCGGGGCTTGCACTAAGTATCGCTGCTTGTCACGAACATCCGCAGACACCTAGTATGTCGTATGTCTACTGTGTAACTCCCGACCAGTATGCAGCCCTTGTAAAAGCAGAACCCGCCAAAGTCGGCGGGACTCTGACGGGCGATGCTCGTAAGGATGTTAAGATTGAAGGCGAGAGCAATGTTCTTCTAAGGGCTTATGCTGACGGCCTTCTCAAGGTTATTGGGAGTTGTACTCAGTAACTAAGCGTCCCACTTTCCGGTACAAAGGCCGGTATCAGCGAGGTCATAGTCTACTGTGTCTTCGTTGGTACCGGCATTATTTACAGCTAATACTGTACCATCCATAGTGGCCACCGGACCGCCAGAGGTTCCTTCAGCAATAGCACCGTTGTAGTATCTCATACCGACTGCGTTTAAGAAACCAGGAACATCGTTGGGCTTAGTGTCAAACTTATTGGTCGCTTGGATTACATTGTTTCTTAGGATGGGATTAAAGAAATCCTTAAGGCCAGCTGCGGACCAACCATATGAAATGTAATAATCTCCCGGTGTTGGTCGTTGACATGAGTACTTAATGTAAGGGCCGTTTGCATCAATATTACCTGTAAATAGTGCAAAGTCATGGCGCTTATCTGTCTTGTAAGCTTTGACAGGTTTATTAGCAGTCGCGTCAAAACAGTGTGTGCCTTCAGTTACATGATTCGCTGTAGCAAGAACACCTTTGGCAATAACAAAAGCCGTACCTTGATAAATACCACCAGAATAAGCACAGTAAATGGTATGAATATCAGAAAGGTTTATAGCTGCAGAAGGGGTGGCGAACGGAGTAGGCGCAGTAATTACAGTAACTAAGGCAATAACACCAAACACTAAGGTACTCCTAACTTTCATACAGGGCTGCTTCGGCGGCCCTTCTTGTTACTAGACCGGGTTCAACTTTACCGTTGTCGTATTTCCACTTAGAGAACTCAGCAGCGGCTAATGTATACTCACCTGCGAGGTGGTATTTAAGGAGAGTAGAATGAAGGAATTGGATAGGGCCGACATTGAATACAAAATCCACAAGAGCATCAAATTGCCCTTGGGTGCAATGGGGTACGTGACTATTGACGAAGGAGGCTGCGTATTGCATATCATGTTCGAGAAGCGTCTCGGCGAGTCCGGGTGTTATAATCTCGTTTTCACGAACCCCGGCAGTGTGACCATAACCTATAGTCAAGACACCGCCTGTATCTCGGTAAGCTTTCAGCCTACACCCTTCAGACTCTCTAGTTAGTTTATAGCAGTTATCACTTGGTTGCATTTGGGGTATAATCCGGCATGAGGACAGCAATAGCTCCGCACACTACGGAACCGATGATAAGTTCTTTGTAGAAGGCAGCACCCGCAGCAAAGGCGGCAGCCATGCCGGCCCAAGTGCTGGCTTCAAGCAGACGGTTCTTAAAGTAAACTAAAGTCTTCATTAACGTACTCCAAACAAGTGAAACAACTTAACGGCAATCCCGACAACACCTGTACCGAACAGAATACTAGCTAGCCAGAACGCTCCTGCTCCTTTGTTCTTAAGGGTCAGCAGACTGTCTAGCTTGTCTTCAATCCTAGCCATACGTTCATCGAGTTCTTTTACACGCTCTTCCATGCGGGCAATCCTTTCACCATACGCGCTCATGCTACACTCCCCACAATTGAGCTTTGGCTTGGGCACGAGCATTACGCATAGTCTCTTTAACAAACTTCATCTTGTCTTCAGCAGACATGCCTGAAAGATTGTTACCTGCCATTGCTTGTCTAAAGAGTTGTCCAGACAGAGCTTGGTATTTTTGATAACCCTGTTCAGAGAGTTTAACTGCCTGACCATTTAGATGAATATTTTTGGCAGCAGGAGTCACTACTGATTTAGACGTGCTCGCATTGACTGCATCAAGTGTGTTAATGGTCTGGTCATTACTAATAGTTCTAGTAGGGAAGGGATTGACTAGACGAGAAGCACCGCCTTCATAGTGTTCAGTTCTGCCATAAACATCATGCTTAGCAGGTAGTGTCTGAGACTCCCCTACCAGACCAGCTTTGATATTATCTAGGAGTGGATTCCCTTTGGTATCACGTACAGTAGGATCAACAACAGCTTCATTGACTGACTGTTCAATACCAGGGATGAAGCTACGAACGCTTCTTCCAACAAAGTCAGCCAGTTTATCAGAACTACCTGAACTCATTGTATCTGCAAAGTTAGCCACACCTTCTAGATAGTGAGAGTGCAACAGACCAGCACCGGCACCGATGAACATGCCTTCAATAGTCTTCATATAATCTTTGCCATTACCAGTTTCTTGATATCGCTCAGTCGCTGTAGCGGCAGCAGACAACAATGACGAAAACGGAAGACGATCATAAGATACCCACTTGCCGTTGATCTTGATGCTGTCGCCCTGATGATTAGCCAGCCATTGTGCTTTCTTAGCAGGATCACCCGGACCTTGGCCTGTGATGTTACCATTCAGAACCTGACTGACTGCGTAGGAAGCTAATCCCGCACCAACCAACTGACGGCTGATTGCCACAGCTTTACCTGTAGGGCTCTGGGCGAAATCCTGTCTGGTTAGTCTGTCAGTAAAACTTAAACCCGGTGTCATTCTAACTGAGTACATAAACAAGCGGTCAGCGATGTTGACAAACGGAAGAACGATGGTAGCAGGAAGAGCGATGATAGGATTCTTGTTATTGACTGCGGCTTTGAACAAACGACCCAACGGAGTAGGTGCGTCCTGCAACCTAGCAAACTTACCATAGTCTTCGATGATCTTTTGCTCTGCGGGAGTAGCGTTCTTGACTAGCTCGTTAACCCTTGCAGTGAACTTGTCTCCACGAAAGCCTTCATTATAGGCACGTTGAGCAGCATCGCTGTAAGCCTTAGCAGACCTACCGAGTGTACCAAAGAACTCGTCAGTGCTTGCAATAAGCTTAGACGGGAATCCAAGGGGGCCAGGAAGATTGACCCTGCTTTGGATTAACGAAGCCTTGTCAGTTGGAATGCCCTGTCGCCAAGCTTGTTTGAGATTGGCTGGAAGATCATTAAACCCTTTGAGCCAGCCACGCTCCCACGATACCATAGCACGAGGTTCCATAGGCATAGTAGCAAGTGCAGAGACACTATGAACCAGAGCTTCAGTAAGGTGTGACACACTAACGCTAGCAAAGATGCCGATAGGAGTGCTAAGACGCGACAGCAGTGAGATACCATAGTAAGCTGACTTAACATACTCAAGCCAACCGGGCTTCATTGCGTCAGCAGCGATATCACCTGCTTGTTCAGGCATAGCGTTAATCTTATCAACAAGCTTGTTCAGTGAGGCATCGTCAAGACTAGTACCATTCAGAAGTTTGGATAGTTCGGAGTTGCCGCCCATGTAGATGCGCCTAGCAGACATGCTTCGACCGAGCTGCTTAGCAATTGCGTTATCTAGGGTCGTAGCCCTACCAGACATTTCAATAGCGTTCTTCAGGGTTGCAGTCTGAGCAGGAGTTCTATTATCCTCGTCAGGAAAAGACTTAGCAAGGTCTACAACGTTCTGTTTACCAGCAGCACTCAGAGCACGAACAGCAGTCTGATAAGCTGATAGCTCATCGGGCGCAACCTTATGAAAACCACTAAGAATATTATCAGCGCCATGCCTGTCGATGTAGGACATAGCCTTGACTTTATTCTCTTCATGTGTTTCAATGTCTGTGTTAGCAGGAAGAAGCTGGTCTTTGATTAGCTGCTTAGCATCTTGGCTGATCTTGATACGATTGAGGTTTACAGAGTCGGCGTACTTCTCACCTTCAGGTTCATCAGACGGAGGCTCTTCACCACCACCAAAGTCTCCACCCATACCGGTTCCACCACCGCGTCCACCAGACGGAGGGCCGCCACCTTCATTGTCAGACGGAGGTTCTTGTGAAATAGGTTCATCAGTAGGGGTGTTTTCGTTAGCTGGTTCAACTTCAAAAGGCTCCTGTCCAAGGAACTTATCAGAACCTCTAGGAGTCAACTCATCAATAGCTTCTTTATTGCCTGTGCCTTCCTCAGCCATTTCACCTTGGATTTGGTTCCATAGATCAACAGCCTTCTGAGCCTTATAGTACAAAGGGTGGTTGTCGGGCAGAGACTGAAGAATCTCTCTGGCTCCTTGATTATAACGGTCTGCTTCTTCTGGTGTTATGTCTGTTTCACCTGTGTCGTGCAAATCCTGAATAATAGAATGAGCTTCGCCCAAGTGACTGTCGATTAGATTACTAAGAGCTACGGCATTGATCGGGATATCACTTGAAGTTGGTTCTTCTTCCGGCTTCTCGCCAATCTCATTGATGATCTGCTTATCAAAAGCGGAGTCCAAATCGTCAGGAGCCATGCTCGCAACGTCACCGCCAGTACTGCCACCCATCATCGGATTGCCGCCATAAATGTGCTGCATACCGTTGTTGACGTACTTCTGAGTCTCTTCAGGGGCGTGATCAAGCCAAGAGTCTCCGTACTTCTCAATCGCGTGATCTAAGTGTCCATCACCCCAATCATAGGCTGCAAGGGCTTTCGACATATCGCCGTCATACTTCTTAAGGAAGGCTCCGTACAAATCCTTGCCTACACGTACAGAGTCCTCGACAGACCCGTTCCAAGGTTTGATACCATGTCCGGGGTTAAGAAGGGTTTCAGGCATGACCTGAGCAGGACCATAAGCACCAGACGTGAGATTAGTCTTAGGAGCTTCTAGTGTGCCTCCGCCTTCATTCTTTAGAATAGCTTGGAAGCCTTGTTCGAACTCAGGATGTACTGCTTCAGCATGAACGGGAGCACGAGCAAAGGGCACAGCACCACCAGCTAGTGAGGCCAGGGTTTGTTCTAGTTCATTGCCACCAGCTTTCTGTGTAGCATATCCCGCAGCAGCGCTAGTAACACCGCTTGCAATAGCTCTACCAGCCATGCCTTCAGGAGCAGCAGGAGCGAATAGCAGTCCACCACCTAGTCCCTGTCCCAGAGCGTTGACGGTTTCTTCAAACTCATTCTTAGGAGTAGGCGTCTGACCCTTGGTATAATCATTCTCAGCAGCAGAAAAGGACTTGTTAACAGCCTGTGAGACAGCACCAAATCCCGGAAGCTTAGCAGGGCCGCCAGTTACAGTAGTAGGAACAGCGCCATTAGTTACGATAGCGGGGGCGTCATTAAGCACATCGCCTACAAATCCAATAGCACTAGGAAGGGCATGTAGGGCACCTTCACCTAGAGTTGCTATGGTATGCTCAAAGTCACTCATTCCTGAAGACGCAGCAGGAGCAGCAGACGGTTTAGCGCCTGGGATTGCAGAGAGCATTTCATCAAGATCAGACATTATTGTGAGAAGTCACCTGAGTTGTCCTGACCAACAGGAGCGGACCCCAGAACACCTGGAAGAGTGTAGACAGGAGTGGCATTGATACGGTTCTTACCGATTACCTTGTTCACCTTATAAAGTTTCCACGAACCGTTAAGGTCCATCTTAGCGGCTGCGGTTCCGTCCTTGGAGAGATAAGCAACACCGGGCTTGGGCATACCATTAGTATCCTTACCGAACTCACCATTAAGGAAGCCTCCATACAACCAAGGAATCCTAGCAGCTCCGCCCAGAACCTTCTGGTACATAGTGGACTTCTGAGCGAATGTTCCTTGATCGTTCTTAGCTGCTTCCATTAGAACCCTGGCACGTTCAGTGTTACTGTTGGCTTGTTCAATGGCTACACTAGTGGTTCTTAGATTGATTTCTTGCTGTTGAGCCGCATCTTCGCGACCTTCGCGCTGTTCCTCAAGAGCAATCCTGGCTTGGTCAGGTGCACTGAAGCCCATTGAAGCAACAGTCTGCGCTGCTTGTGGATCGAACGTTTGAGGAAGCATTTGATCGATTTCATCCTGAGGCACGTTAGCTTTCTGAAGCGTGGTTTCCATCAAGGGACGAAGATGCTCATACATCTGAGACGGGTCTTTACCATTAGCAATCATCTGTCCAATTGGGCTCTGTGAACCGAACATAGCGGACACCGTACCAATAGCGGACTTCTGCGCCTCATCCTGCCGCATCTGACCGTACTGCTTATAGAACTGGCTTTGGGTCATAGTTGAAAGCATCTGGATAGGTGTCATTGGATTGACGCCAGGGATACGTTCCATACGAGCCAACGCTAGGTCAGGATTAAGCTGACCATTCTGAATACTGTGTTCTAGGGCATCGCGCTCATTGGCCTGAACAGTACGGTTCCTAAACCTATCGCCCAAGAAGAAGTCTCCGATTTTAGCTAGAGTACCTTCTTGGTGCGGAGGCGTCCAAGCATCACCAGTTACTGTAATAGGCTGAGATTGATCGGGCGCACCAACACTAGCTGCTTGGGTTTGCGGAGCAGCCTGAGAATAGTCAGGAGCATAGGGATTATTAATAGCGGGGTTAGTCATGTTATTAATAAGTGGAGCAGTCTGGGGGTTCTGTCCAAGAAGGTCCATCAATGACAGATTAGGAGCCTGAGGTAGGTTACCTGCTTGCATACTAGAAATAGCCGAAGACGGTAGCGGAACTTTAGTGAAGTCCACATTAGGTAGGTTCGGCATATTAGGCATAG
>Ga0070680_100002258_pt1 | contig 14240 bp, 15 predicted proteins | sample KBSC73BmetaG_FD_64672 | JGI IMG/M metagenome (GOLD analysis project Ga0070680, IMG submission 64672) | Corn rhizosphere microbial communities from Kellogg Biological Station, Michigan, USA - KBS C7-3B metaG | ecosystem: Host-associated > Plants > Roots > Rhizosphere | place: USA: Michigan...
ACGAGCCCGGCTATTACAAGACCGGCGAATACGGCATCCGGATCGAGAATCTCGTCCTCGTCGTCCCCCGCGAGATCGAGGGCGCCGAGAAGGAGATGCTCGGCTTCGAGACCCTGACCTTTGCGCCGATCGACCGCCGGCTGGTCGACGTCCAGATGCTCGATCCCGAGGAGCTGATCTGGCTCAACTGCTATCATGCGCACGTGTTGGCGAAGATCGGTCCGACGCTCTCGGGCGGCGACCTCGAATGGCTTCGCGCCGCCTGCGCGCCGATCGAGGCCGAGTGAAGAGGGGCCTTTCTTTCGGAGTCGTGGTCGCCATCGCAGTCGCGATCGCGGTGGCGCTCGGCTGGTTCAGATGAAGGGCAAGTCGCTCTACGACTTCCCGATCCATCTCGGCATCGGCGCCCGCGCTGTATCGGAGCCGCAATTCACGGGGTTCGACTGGTACGAAGGCTATGGCGAGCGCCACGCCGACGACCTCGACGAGGGACGCATCGTAAGCCTGTTCCGCTTCGAGGAAAGCTGGACGAGCTGGGAGATGCACCCTGAAGGGGAGGAAGTGGTCTGCTGCCTCCAGGGCCACATGACGCTTCACCAGGAGCTGCCCGACGGGCGAAAGGAGGCGTGGCAGCTCGGTCCCGGCGAATATGCGATCAACCCGCGGGGAACTTGGCACACCGCCGATGCGGACGAGCCGGTGGTTGCGCTGTTCATCACCGCGGGGAAGGGAACGACGAATCGACCGCGCTGAGCGGCGGGACGATGAAAGAAGAGTCACGTAGATTTAATTTCGGGTTTAATGCGCTGCCGATAAAGCAGAAATCCGGAGTCGAATCGTGATCAGCGCACTACAGCTCGTTTCTGCAATCCTGCTTCTGGGCGGTTTCGTCTGGGTGGGGGACGCGCTCGCCCGCGGGATGGACGCCGCCCTCGGTGAGAAGCCGCTGAGGGACCGCGACGCCTGAGGCATAGCGCCGCTGGCAACCTCCAGCCGTCGCTTCATCGAATTGGCCGGGAAGCCGCTTTCGAACTTTGCTTCTGAATCGCCGCCGGGCCCGCAACCGACGGCATGGATTCTGGAGCAACCAGCTCGAAATGACCCCGCATGTGATCGTCATCGACGATTTCCTGTCGAACCCGCATGAGCTTCGCGAGCGGGCGCTCAAGCTGAACTATGCGCTCGAAGGGCCCTATCCAGGTCTCAACTCGGTCGAGAAGATCGCGATCGAGGGCCTCGACGAGGTGGTTTCCACCCTGGTCTATGAGCAGGTCCGGCCGCCGCGCACGGACGACTTCTCGCACGGAAGCTGCAGGATCGCTTTGGCGGCCGACGCCGGCCCGGCGCGGATCCATGTCGACAACAGCCACTGGTCGGGGACCTTGTACCTCAGCCTTCCCGAAGATTGCCGCGGCGGTACGGAATTCTACCGGCATCTGCCGACGGGCACGGATCACCTTCCCTTCACCGAGGACGAGCTGCGCGCTTCCGGCTATTCGTCCTATCAGGAGCTGACCGAGCAGATCCTCGGCAAGGACGTGCTCGACCGGTCGAAGTGGGAGCTGACGATGACGGTGCCGATGCGCTTCAACCGGCTGGTGTTGCAGCAGCCGCAATATTGGCACACCGCGGGCCCCAGTTTCGGCGATTCGGTCGAGAGCGGCCGGCTCATCTATCTGATGCGCTATTTCCTGCCCGGCCCGGCGCCCGACGTGCCCGGCGCCGCGAGGTGAAATGTGGTGCTGCCGGTGAGGATTGAACTCACGACCTCAGCCTTACCAAGGATGCGCTCTACCACTGAGCTACGGCAGCATTTTGTCCGGAGTGGCGCGCCTATGACGGCGGCGGCGTTGCCCTGTCAACCCGCGTTGCGGACGCGGCCTTACGTAGCGGCGCGCCTGGCATGAGTGCGAAGGACAAGCAACGCGAGGAGCGGCTTGCAGCGGCGCTCCGCGCCAATCTCAGGCGGCGCAAGGAGCAGGCGCGGGCCCTCTCGGCCAAGCCGCCAGAGGACAAGGAGGAGCGATAATCGCCGCTTGCGTTGCAGGCGACCTTCGGCTTGATCGCACGCCAATGCGCTTCTTCTCCGACAATGCCGCCGCCGCGCATCCGAATGTGCTCGACGCCATCGCCGAGGCCAACCGGATCGACACCGCCTATGACGGCGACGACTGGAGCGGCAGGCTCGACGGCGCCTTCTCGGACCTGTTCGGGACCGAAGTCCGCGCCTTCTGGGTGACGACCGGAACCGCCGCCAATGGCCTTGGCCTGGCGGCGCTGTGCCCGCCGTATCGGGCGATCCTGTGCCATCGGGACGCGCACATCGAAGTTGACGAAGCGGGAGCGCCGGCCTTCTTCACTGGCGGCGCCAAGCTCGTCCTCCTCGACGGCGGAGGCGCCAAGCTGACGCCCGCCACCATCGTCGAAGCCTGTGTGCGGATCCGGGACGACGTTCACCAGGTCCAGCCGGCGGTGATCTCCATCACCAATGCGACCGAATACGGGCTGGTTTATCGTGCCAATGAGGTCGCGGCGATCGGCGAGCTGGCGAAGACGCGGGGGCTCGCGCTGCACATGGACGGAGCCCGGCTTGCCAATGCCGTGGTGTCGACCGGCGAAAGCCTCGCCGACCTGACGTGGCGTGCCGGGGTGGACGTGCTGTCCTTCGGCTTCGTCAAGAACGGCGGCCTCAATGCCGAAGCGCTGATCCTCTTCCGCACCGAGCTTGCCGACGAGATAGCAATTCGCCGCAAGCGCGCCGGTCACCTGCTGTCGAAGGGCCGCTATCTTGCAGCGCAGTTACTGGCGATGATCGACGGCGACCTTTGGCTCGAAAACGCGCGCGCTGCGAACGCCGCGGCGCAGGAGCTGGCCAAGGCAGCGCCGCAGCGGCTGGTCTATCCGGTCGAAGCCAACGAGCTCTTCCTGAAGGTCAGCGACGAGGAGGCGGAGCGGCTACGCGGTGCCGGCTTCGACTTCTACGAATGGGGCCCGGGTGAAATCCGGCTGGTGACGAGCTGGGACCAGCAGCCCGCGGCGATCGAAAAGCTCGCGGCGGCGATCGCGGGACTGTGAGGCAAGCCCACGAGTCCGAATTCCGGACCGTCGTCCTCCCCTTCATCATCTTCACCGCGATCTGGGGTTCGACCTGGATCGTCATCCGAGGACAGCTCGGAATCGTGCCGCCGCAATGGTCGGTGACCTACCGCTTCATCATCGCCGCCGCGGCGATGGCAGCCGTCGCGGCATTCAAGGGCGAAAGCCTGCGTCTCGGCCGGAAGGGCCTGCTGGCCGCGGCCTTCCTCGGCTTCACGCAATTCTGCGTGAACTTCGACGCCGTCTACCTGGCCGAGCGCCACATCACGTCGGGTGTGGTGGCGACCGTGTTCGCGTTGCTCGTGATCCCCAGCAGCTTGCTCGCCTGGGCGTTCCTCGGCCAGCGCCCGACAGCCCGCTTCGCTTGGAGCTCGGCGGTCGCCGTGGTCGGGATCGCGCTCCTCTTCCTGCACGAGCTGCATGCCCATGCGGCGAGCGCGCGTGCAGTCGCCACGGGCATCGCGCTCACCTTCGTCGGCATGCTCGGTTCGTCGACAGCAAACGTCATGCAGGCACGGCCGGAGATGCGCCGCTTTCCACTGTTCGCGCTGCTCGCCTGGTCGATGGCCGCGGGCGCGGCGATCGATGGCCTGATCGCCCTCGCGATGACCGGTCCGCCGGTCGTGGATTGGAGCCCGGTTTACTGGGCCGGGCTGCTATACCTGTCGCTGGCGGCATCGGTGCTGACCTTCAGCCTCTATTATCCGGTCATCCGCAGGATCGGGCCCGGCAAGACCGCTTATTCGAGCGTGATCGTGCCCATCATCGCCATGGGATTTTCGACCTGGTTCGAACATTATCGCTGGACGACGCTGTCGGTGGCCGGGGCAGTGCTGGCCCTGGGCGGGATGGCGGGCGCGCTGAGCCGCGGGCGCCCGGCGCTCACGGCTCCAGACGCAGCCTGAGGCGTTGAGGCGGCATCATGCCGTCGAGCGTCATCCGCCGTTTCGTCTATTGCCCCGACAATTTGGAGTTGTGGGTCGAATTCACGACGGGCCGCCGTTACGTTTATTCCCAGGTGCCGGAGGAGGTTGCCAACACTTTCCGCTCCGCATTCGCCAAGGGTGTCTATTTCAATACCCGAATTCGCGACCGCTACCCGTATCGAGAGGTTGTCCACGAGGACCGCGAGGAGCGGGCAACGCATTCTTAAGCCTCGGGCGCGACAATCGCCCCATGATACCGGTGAAGACGAGCAGCGTTTTCAAGAGCCGCTGGATGGCCCTGCTCTGGGCCGCCGGGATCATCTGGTTCGCTTATGACTTCGCCGGTTCGCAGCCGCAGGACGACAATGCCTCGGCTAACGCCGCGCAGCCGACAGACCCGACCGACGCGGCGATCTCAAACGCTGATACGAACAAGCTCGACGAGGAATTGAACGCGCTCTAGGCGCCGCTTCCGGCGTCAATGCGTTCGATGTGCCAGCGGCGCTGCGCCTCGGTCGACCCGGGGACGTCGTTGACGCGCCGCAGAATGACCGTCTGTCCGATCCGAAACGCCTTTCCTTGTGCATCTTTCCCGTAGAGCGTGACAGGCACTGACAAGTAGATCGAGCCCGCCGCGCCTTCAGGACGACCGAGATTGCCGATCTCCAAATGGTTCTCCCGGTTGGATTTGAGCGCCGCATCGAACTTGGCTGCGGCTTCGCTGCTTCCCCAAAGTTTCGCGGCTTCATCCCATCTCTTTTGTTCGATGAGCGCGCCATAATGCTGGACGATCTGCCCCGCGGCCTCGGCGCTCTTGGGATCGATCGGGCCCTTGGGTTCGGGCAGGCTCGTCGTGGGTGAGGGCGCGCGCTCGCTAGCCGGGGGCACAGCCGCTGGCGAGCTGTTTGCAACGACAGGCGGAGCGCTCGGAGCCGGCAGGGTCGGTGCGCTCGTGTTATTCGCCGGCTGCTCCGGCTGGCGCTGCTGCCCGCAAGCGCCGAGCGCGACTGCCGCAAGGCCGATACAGAGATGGGGCTTCATGGACTTGTCTCCTTGCCGGAACCGCTTCCGCACAACTTCGTTCGTTTCGCCAACATAACAGGGGAAATCAGGGAGAGTTTCCATGGCCGACGATAGTGACCGCAACGATACCGACCGCGAACGCACAACCGTGGTCGAGACGGGCGGCGGGGGTGGCGGCGGCGTTCTCGCCGTCGTGCTGCTGATCATCATCGTACTCGTACTGCTGTATATTTTCCGTGCCGATTTGGGCTTCGGCCATGGCACGAACATCAGCGTTCCGAACAAGATCGACGTCAACGTCAATCACAGTTGACCTCACATATCGCGCGGGCGGGTAGCGAGTCCCCGCCCGGGCGCGGGCGCGGCACCCGACAGGGGCCGCGCCCGTTTGTTTTTGTCCGCGCGACGAAGTAACCCCAAGCGCATGCGCATCATGACGGGCTTCGGCGACCATTTCGAAAGCGAGGCGGTCGACGGCGCCCTGCCCAAGGGCCGGAACTCGCCGCAACGGCCGCCTTTCGGCCTCTATGCCGAACAGCTTTCCGGGAGTTCCTTCACCTCGGCCCGGCACGAGAACCGCCGCTCGTGGCTGTACCGAATGCGGCCGACCGCGGACCACCTGCCGTTCGTTGCCTACGAAAGCGCACCGCTTTTCGCTGCTCCGCCGTCGGCGGAGCCGCTTGCGCCCAACCGGCTTCGCTGGGCTCCGCCGCAGCTGTCCGAGGGCAGCGACTTCGTCGACGGGCTGGCGACCATGCTTTACGCGCGCGGTCCCGAGGAACTCGAAGGCTGTGCGGTCCACGTTTATCGCGCGACGAAGAGCATGGATAGGCGTGTGTTCGTCGACGCCGACGGCGAACTGGTGATCATCCCCCAACAGGGGTCGATCGAGCTCCAGACCGAGCTCGGACGCCTCGAGGTGGCTCCGGGAACCATCGCCGTCGTTCCGAGAGGCGTGAAGTTTCGCGTCGGTCTGCACGATGCCGAGGCGCGGGGTTATGTGGCGGAGAATTACGGCTTGCCGTTCCGGCTGCCCGAGCTCGGCCCGATCGGCTCGAACGGGCTCGCAAACCCGCGTGATTTCGAAAGCCCCGTCGCCTGGTTCGAGGACGAGGACGAGCCAACCGAAGTCGTCCAGAAGTCGCTCGGTCATCTGTGGACCACGACACTCGACCATTCGCCGCTCGATGTCGTCGCCTGGCACGGCAATTACGCGCCTTACCGGTACGACTTGTCACGCTTCAACGTGATCAACACGGTGAGCTTCGATCATCCGGACCCGTCGATATTCACGGTTCTGACCAGTCCCAGCAATGTACCGGGCCGGGCGAATGTCGATTTCGTGATTTTCCCTCCGCGCTGGATGGTGGCGGAGGAAACGTTCCGGCCGCCATGGTTCCACCGCAACGTGATGAGCGAGGCCATGGGGCTGATCCAGGGCGTTTACGACGCCAAGGCCGAAGGCTTCGCGCCGGGCGGACTGAGTCTGCATAACCTGATGAGCGGCCACGGTCCCGACGTCGAAAGCTGGCGCAAGGCGAGCGAGGCCGAGCTCAAGCCGGTGAAGATCGAGGGCACCATGGCCTTCATGGTCGAGACCTGCTGGCCATATCGTCCCACCGCCTGGGCGCTGGAACGCGCACAGCCGGACTATGACCAGGCGTGGGCTGGATTCCCGAAAGCGAAGCTGCCGTGATCGACGACAGCAACGACCCCGCGTTGACCAGCTGGGTCGAAAGCGCCGAGGGCGGCGATTTCCCGATCCAGAACCTGCCGCTCGGCATCTTCTCGGTCGGCGAGCGGCGCCGTCGCGCCTGCGTGGCCATCGGCGATTTCGTGCTCGACCTTGTCGCCATTGCCGACCTGCTGGACGAGGACTGGCGAGGCGATCTCGGGCAGCCGGTGCTCAATTCGTGGCTGGCGCGCGGTCCCGAAGAGCAGCACGGACTGCGTCTCCGGCTGATCGAGTTGCTCTCCGACGAAAAGTATCGCGACGACGTCGAACCCGAGCTGATCGGCCAGACCGAGGTCCGGATGCACCTGCCGTGCGTCGTCGGGGACTACACCGACTTCTACGTCGGAATCCATCATGCGACGAATGTCGGAAAGCAGTTCCGGCCCGACAATCCGCTGTTGCCGAACTATAAATATGTGCCGATCGGCTACCACGGCCGAGCGAGTTCCGTTCGCGTCTCCGGCGAGCCGGTGGCGCGCCCGAACGGCCAGCGAAAGGCGCCCGATGCCGACGCGCCGGAATACGGCCCGAGCCGCCGCCTCGATTTCGAGCTCGAGCTGGGAATCTGGATTGGGGAGGGTAATGAGCTCGGCTCCCCGATCCCGATCGGCGAAGCGGCGGAGCATATCGCGGGCTTTTGCCTGCTGAACGACTGGTCGGCGCGCGACATCCAGGCGTGGGAATATCAGCCGCTCGGACCATTCCTCGCCAAGAATTTCTTGACGAGCGTCAGCCCGTGGGTGGTTAGCCCGCAAGCACTCGCGCCGTTCCGCAAGCCGATGCCGTCGCGGCCCCCGGGCGATCCGCAGCCGCTGCCTTATCTCGACGATCCGGCGGACCGCGAAAGTGGCGCTCTGGAGATTCAGCTCGAGGTCACCCTCCTGACCGAGCAGATGCGGCGGAAAGGCGTAGCGCCGCACGTGCTGTCCCGCGGCTCAGCCGCTTCGGCGATGTACTGGAGCGCGGCGCAAATCGTCGCCCACCACAGCTCCAATGGCTGCAACCTGCAGCCGGGCGACCTCATCGGGACGGGAACGCTGTCCACCGACAGCGATGGCGGCCTCGGCTCGCTGCTCGAGATCAGCCGGGGCGGAAAGCGACCGCTCGAGCTTCCCACCGGAGAGACCCGAAGCTTCCTCGAGGACGGCGACGAACTGACGCTGAAGGGTTGGTGCGAGGGTGGAGAAGGGGTTCGGATCGGCTTCGGCGAGTGCGTCGGACGGGTGGTCAGCGGCGGCTAGAGCAGCCCCAGGTTCTCGGACATCAGCCGCGTCATCGCGTAGATCCGGTCGAGCTGCGGCGTCGCAATGCCGACGCGACGAGCAATCTCCCGCGGCGCGCCGAGCAGCGCCTCGAGCTCGATGGGCCGTCCCGCTTCGACGTCCTGAAGCATCGACGACTTGAACGCGCCGAGCCGTGCCGTAACCGCCATCCGGTCTTCCGCGCTCTCGCTGATCGGACAGTCGATCGCGGCTCCGACTGCGGCGAGCTCGTCCATCGCTTCCGCCATGAAGGCGCGGACGGTCGGCTCCTCAAGCAGCTTGTCGGCGGTCGAGCGAGTCAGTGCGGACAGCGGGTTAATCGTCGCGTTGCCCCACAATTTGTACCAGATGGCGCGGCGCACATTGTCGCTATCCTGACAATGAATGCCGGCATTCTCGAACAAGGTGCACAAGGCGTCGATACGCTCGTTCACGCCGCCGCCCGGATCCCCGAGGATCAGCTTTTCAGCATGTTTGACGGTGACGTGATTGGGCGCGATCCGGAAGCAGCTGGCATGAACGACGCAGCCTGCGACGCGATCGATCGGCAGCGCATCGCGGATCGTCATTTCGGGATCGACCGACCACAAGGGATCGTCCGTGAACCACCACGGCACACCGTTGAGCATCGGCACGATCTGTGTGTCGTGCCCGATCAGCGCACCGAGGCTGGGTGCGATGCCGGGCAGGGCAGGCGCCTTGACCGCAAGCACGACGACATCCTGGACGCCCAGTTGCGCGGGATCGCTCGCCGTCGCAACCGCGACGCAACGGGTCTCGCCGCCGTCGGTGATGTGCAGGCCCAGCGTGTCGATCGCAGCCAAAGTCTCGTCGCGGGCAACGACCGATACTTCATTCCCGGCGAGCGCCAGCCGGGCGGCAATCCAGCCGCCGATCGCCCCCGCTCCGACAACGCAAATATTCATGGCCGTGCCGATGGGCTACAAACCGTCCTCTGGGCAAGGGGGATCGGATGCTCTTTCGTCAGCTCTTCGAGCCGGAATCGTCCACTTATACCTATGTGATCGGGTGCCAGCAAAGCGGCGCCGCGGCGCTGATCGATCCCGTGCTCGAGACCGTCCGTCGGGACCTTGAAGAGCTGAAAGCGCTGGGGCTGACGCTCCAGCTGACCATCGAAACGCACATCCACGCGGATCACGTAACCGGCGCCTGGCGCCTGCGCGGCGAGACCGGCTGCAGATGCGCCGTTCCGGAAAGGAGCGGCGCCAACCATGCAGACCTGCCGATCCGGGAAGGAGAGCCGCTCCGCGTCGGCGCCGTTGAAATCAAGCCGCTCTACACGCCCGGCCACACCGACGATCACCACTGCTATTTGATCGAGGGCGTAAGCCCTGGACGAGTGTTTACGGGCGATGCGCTCCTCATCGACGGATGCGGTCGGACCGATTTCCAGAACGGCGATTCCGGCACGCTCTACCGCTCAGTCCACGAAAAACTCTTCTCCTTGCCGCCGGACACGCTTGTTTATCCCGGCCATGACTACCAGGAGAGACATGTCAGCAGCGTTGCACAAGAGCGCGCGCGCAATCCGCGGCTCGGAGGCGGGAAGAGTGTCGAAGAGTTCATCGCGATCATGGCCACATTGAACCTGCCCCGGCCACGGAAAATGGACATTGCAGTGCCGGCGAACCGCCAGTGCGGAGCGATGCCCTAGCGACGATCAGGCGGCGAGACTTCCGCTTCGCAGATGCGGCAGATGGCTTCTTCCAATTTGTGCGGCGTGAAGGGTTTCAGGAGGATCTCGACCGCTTCGGGTCGATCGCTGATCGCATCGGCGTCGGCATAGCCGGTGATCATCAGCGCCGGCACTCCCGGGCAGAGCGTCCTCGCTTCGCGCAGGAATTCGGCGCCCGAAACGTTTGGCATCGCATAATCGGTGATCATCAGGTCGAAATCGCCCTCGCCGCCCTTCAGCGCGGTGATGGCTTCCGCGCCGGTCGCAGCCTCGACGATGTCGTGCCCGAAGTCTGACAGCATGGCCGCGGTGGTGCTTCTGACCTCCTCATGATCGTCGACGAGGAGGATTCGAAGGGGGCGCGGCGGCTTCGACCGGATTTCTTCGCTCGCGGGCGCACTCTGCTTCTTCTTCTGCCCGGGCGCGCGCGGGAGCCAGAGCTCGGCGGTCGTCCCCTTGCCGGGTTCGCTGTCGAGCCGGAACGCGCCGTTCGATTGCTTGGCAAAGCCATAGACCATGCTCAGCCCGAGACCGCTGCCCTTGCCGACCTCCTTCGTCGTGAAGAACGGCTCCAGCACCTTTTCGAGATGTTCACGGGCGATCCCGGTGCCGGTGTCCTGGACTGCCAGCCGTACATAGTCGCCGGCAGCGATGCCGGGCAGCTCTTCCTCGGCCAGCTTCCGGTTTTCGGCGGAAATCGTGACTGTTCCGCCGGCGGGCATGGCATCGCGGGCATTGATGATCAGGTTCATCAGCGCAAGCTCGAGCTGGGCCTGGTCCGCGAAGACTTTCCAGACGCCATCGGCCAAGCGCCACTCGAAATTCATCAAGCCGCCTAGCGTGTGGGTAAGCAGGTCGATGACCGCTTCGCGCAGCGCCTGTAGATCGACCGGATGCGGTTCGAGCCGTTGCCGGCGGGCGAAGGCGAGCAGCCTGCGGACCAGTTCGCTTCCCTGTTCGGCGGCGCGCCTGGTCATGTCGAGCACCCGCTGCTGGTCGGGTTCGAGCTTCGTACGCCGCTCGATGACGCTCAGGCCGCCGATCACCGCAGCGAGCAAATTATTGAAGTCGTGGGCAATTCCGCCGGTCAGCTTGCCGATGGCATCCATCTTCTGGGCCTGGACCAGCTGGCTTTCGAGTGAACGCTGCTCGCTGATGTCGGTGATCGTCCCGGCGAATTCGACGGGATGCCCATGGGGGTCCTTCAGCAGCACCGCCTGATCCAGCACGTGCTTGAAATGCCCGTCGGCGCACTGCCAGCGATATTCGAGCGACATCTTGCCCGATCGGCTGCGCGCCTCGAGCGCAGCGATTACCTTGTCGCGGTCGTCGGGGTGGAGCCGATCGACCCACATTTGCGGATCGCTCGATAGCTGCTCGTAGGTGAAGCCGGTGATCGCCTCGATATCGCCGGTGATGTAGTTCGGGACTCGCCGCCGGGAATCGTACGGCTCAAGGTACAGGACCATCGGCAACGACTGGATGATGACCGCCTGGCGCTGCTCGGCTCGGCGAAGCTCCTGCTCCACCCGAAGCCGTTCGGCGTTCGCGCGAAGGTTGGCGTCGAGCAGCGCCTGCTCGTGCCGCGCCTTTCGCTCGACCTCTTTCGATTTCTCGAACAGTTCGACGAATACGGCGACCTTCGATCGCAGGATCACCGGGTCGACCGGCTTGAACACATAGTCGACCGCGCCCATCGAATAACCGCGCAGCAGGTGTTCGGCTTCCTTGTTCACCGCCGACAGGAAGACGATGGGAATGCCCTTGGTGTGGTCACGGGCGCGGATGATCTGGGCGGTCTCATAGCCGTCCATGCCCGGCATGTAGACGTCGAGCAGGATGACGGCGAACTCGCCCTTGAGGAGGTGCCGAAGCGCCTCCTCACCCGAGTGGGCGAGCACGACCTCTCCAAGGTCTTCGAGGACGGTGGCAACCGCGAGCAGGTTGCGTTCGTCGTCGTCGACCAACAGGACGCGGGCGCGCTGGGCCTCCGGTTCGACCGGCGGCTGATGCTCTTCCGCGGTGCGGAGTGCCACGGGAATTTCTCCCACGGGACCGTTCATCGCTTACTCCGCGGCCTCCAGCGGCACCGGTGCCGCAGCGTCGGCCTGCGCCTCGCGGGCACGAGCGACCCACACCCGCAGCAGCGCGAGCAGCAGCTCGATGTCGACCGGCTTGGCGATATAGTCGGAAGCGCCCGCATCTAGGCACTTCTGGCGATCACCTTTCATGGCCTTGGCAGTGACAGCAATGAGCGGCAGATCGGCGAGCTCCGGCCGCTTCCGGATCTGCTGCATCGTCTCGTATCCGTCCATCTCAGGCATCATGATGTCGATCAGGGCGACGTCTACGCCAGGCGTTTGTTCGAGGATCAGAATGCCGTCCTTCCCGCGCTCGGCGTGGAGCACCTCCACGTCGTGACTCTCAAGAACGCTCGTCAGCGAGAAGATGTTGCGAATGTCGTCGTCGACGATCAGCACTTTCGCCCCGGCAAGCTCCGGGACGAGCCGGGGCTGCCCCAGATTTTCAGGCTTCCGCCGCTTGCGTGGTTTTTTCTCCGCCTCCTGCCGAAGCGCTCGGAACACCCGCACCAGTTCCTCGCGTTCGGCGGGCTTCTCGGTCACGCCGAAGGCGCCCATCTGCAACACCGCCTGGCTCCGATCGATGCCGGATACGACGTGGATCGGCACGTGCGCCGTGTCCGGATCGTGCTTGAGAAGGTCGAGCAGCACGAATCCCTCGATGTCCGAAAGGCCGAGGTCGAGCGAGATCGCGCTCGGCTGGAGCTTGCGCGCCATGGCCAGGGTGCCGGCCCCCGCTGTCGAGACCACGCCTTTCAGGCCCGCCTCACGGGCGGCGTCGAGCAGGATGGTCGCAAAGGTGGCATCGTCTTCGACGATCAGCACGAACGGGTCTTTGCCGAGGTCATCCCGATCGTCGCTGACCTCGAAGCCGGTGGGAAGCGCCGTGGGGATGACCGCTCCGCTGTTCTCGAGGCGGATCGCGGAACCTTCGGCAACGGCCGACGGCTCAGCCTCGAGCGGCACATAGAGAGTGAAGGTCGAGCCTTCGCCCGGCTTCGAGCGCACCTGCAGCTCGCCGCCGAGCAGCCGCGCGATCTCGCGGCTGATGGAGAGGCCGAGGCCGGTGCCGCCATATTTCCGGCTGGTCGTACCGTCAGCCTGGTGGAATGGCTCGAAGATCAGCTTCTGCTTCTCCTCGGGGATGCCGATACCGGTGTCGGTGACGGCGATCTCGATTGCTCGGCTGGCGCCGCGCAGCGACGGGTGGTTTGCACTCCACCCCTTGTCGGCGCTGCGCACGGCCAGCGTGACACTGCCCTTCGAGGTGAACTTGAAGGCGTTCGAGAGCAGGTTGAGAACGATCTGCTGCAGCCTCTTTTCGTCCGTCCGGATCGTTTGCGGAAGCTTCGGGTCGAACTTGACGTTGAAGTCGAGGCCCTTGTCCGCAGCCAGCTGGCGGAAGGTCCGCTCCATGTGCTGCTTGAGGTTCGGCATCGGCATTTCGCCGATCTCGATTGACACCGTTCCGGACTCGATCTTCGACAGGTCGAGGATGTCGTTGATGAGGTTCAACAGGTCGGAACCCGCCGAATTGATCGTCTTCGAGAATTCGACCTGCTTCTCGTTGAGGTTGCCCTGGGCGTTGTCCGACAGCAGCTTCGACAGGATCAGGAGCGAGTTGAGCGGCGTACGCAGCTCGTGGCTCATGTTGGCCAGGAACTCCGACTTGTACTTCGAGGTGAGCGCGAGCTGCTCCGCTTTCTCCTCGAGCGCGCGGCGGGCCATTTCGATCTCGAGATTCTTGGCCTCGACCTGCTTCTTCTCGTTCTCGAGCAGCTGCGCCTTCTCCTGAAGCTCCTCGTTGGTCGCATGCAGCTCCTGCTGCTTGCGGGTGAGCTCGGTCTGCCGGGCCTGGAGCTCGGTCGTGAGCAGCTGCGACTGCTTGAGCAGGCCCTCCGTACGCATCGTGGCGGCGATCGTGTTGAGCACGATTCCGACCGATTCCATCAGCTGGTCGAGGAAGTTCTGGTGGGTTTCGTTGAACTCGCCGAATGAGGCGAGCTCGATCACCGCCTTGACCTCGTCCTCGAACAAGGCGGGAAGGATGTTGACGTTTGCCGGGGTCGCGTGGCCGAGGCCTGACCCGATCCGGATGAAATCGGGTGGCACGTCCGTCAACAGGATCGGCCGCCGGTCCGCCGCCGCCTGGCCGATCAGGCCTTCGCGCAACGCGAATTCCTGCTTCAGCTGTTCCGGGTTGTCTGCGCCGTAGCTGGCAACGAGCTCGAGCTTGGTCTCGTCCTCGTCGCGCCGGGTGACGTAGAACACGCCATATTGAGCGTTCACCAGCGGCGCGAGCTCCGACATGATGAGGTTCGACACGGTCGCGAGATCGCGTTCGCCCTGCAGCATCCGGCTGAAGCGGGCGAGGTTGGTCTTGAGCCAGTCCTGCTCGGCATTCTTGAGCGTCTGCTCTTT
>Ga0070680_100002271_pt1 | contig 14211 bp, 12 predicted proteins | sample KBSC73BmetaG_FD_64672 | JGI IMG/M metagenome (GOLD analysis project Ga0070680, IMG submission 64672) | Corn rhizosphere microbial communities from Kellogg Biological Station, Michigan, USA - KBS C7-3B metaG | ecosystem: Host-associated > Plants > Roots > Rhizosphere | place: USA: Michigan...
TCGCTGAAGCGAAGCCGAGCGGAGGACAATTCGGTCCAGTGTAGTTGAGCGGAGCTCACTTTGGAGCACACGGAGACGTGTGACTGTAGTACCAAGGGGGTGACGCAAATGATTGATATCCTGCTCGCGTTGTTGGCCGGAATCATCAGCTGGAACTAGGCGGGAGCTGGGGGTCGCCTCTTTTATGCGCAGCGCCACTAAGTACTACGTCGCCGTTGTCGCCAGCGTAGGCTGCATCTGGACCTACCTGTTGTATCGAGCCGCGCCTGCTGCGCCGCGCTCGATGATCTCAGACGCGCTTATTCTTTGCGGCTTGGCGATCGCAGCAGAGCTCTGGACCTTCTTGCTTCCGAGATCTGCCACCGGGTCGATTGGATTCATTCCCTATTTCGCCGCCGCCATTGTAGTTCCGTCGTGGCCGGCGGTGCTTGGCGTCATCGTAGTCAAGGCAGCTGTCGAAGTGTGGACGCGACGCGCCCCGATCAAAGCCGTTCTCAATGTTTCCGCTCACGCGATCATGGAACTGGTCGCGGTCACCACGTACCTCGGCCTCGGTGGCCAGAGCCTTCGCGCGTTTCCGCAGCTTCTCGACCTCACGCACGTCACGAAGGTAGCCGGCTTCCCAGCGCTCATCGCGTTCGCGGCGGCGCATCTCGCCAACAATGTGATTGTGACGGGTGTTATCGCCGTCAGCAGCGGCAGATCGGTCCGACACATACTTCAGGACAATCACAGAGCAACCCTCGGGCTGGATTTCCTCGCGGTTCCTCTGGTTTTCGTTTTCGCTTGGGTTTACGCCGCATTCGGCGCAATCGCAGCTGCCACCTGCTGGGTTCCGATTCTTGGCTTACGACAGGTTCAACGCACAAACCTAGAGCTCGAGCAGACGAACGAGGAATTGCTCGAACTGATGGTAAAGTCGATAGAAGCGCGGGATCCATACACCTCTGGTCACTCGCGTCGTGTTCGTCAATTCTCGACGACAATCGCCAGGGCGATTGGTCTTTCCGAACGACAGATCGAGCACGTCGGACACGCAGCGCTGCTGCATGATGTCGGCAAGATCTACGAGAAGTACGCGGGCGTGCTGTCCAAGGAGGACAAGCTCACGTCCGAAGAGTGGGCAATCATTCAGGAACATCCTGTCGACGGAGCCGAGCTTGTTGCAACGATGACGCGACTTCGCGATCTGGTACCGGCGATCCGCCATCACCACGAGAACTGGGATGGAACCGGCTATCCTGACCGCATCGCGGGCGATCAGATTCCGATCGCGTCTCGAATCATCCGCTTTGCCGATACGATAGACGCTATGACGACGGAGCGGCCGTATCGCCGTCCGTTAACGGAGGCTCAGGTGCGCGCCGAGGTGATTCGCTGCCGCGGGACGCAGTTCGATCCCGAAATTGCGGATCGGCTGCTGGCGAGTGCGCTTTGGACGAGCTTGTTCGCACCGGCGAGCAATGAAGTATCGATCGCGCCTCTGACCGTTGTCGGCCGGTCACACCGACGGTCTATGGCAAAGGGCGCCGTAAAGGGGGCGTCCGTCGGAGCCTAGCAGCCCAGCTCGAACGCGAGATCTTGTGCCGTCGATCCGTCTCTTCGGGAATCGACGAGGGCGATCGCTTCCTGCAACATCCGAGTCCTCGGCCCCCACCCGCGACGATTCGTCGAGAGATACTCGCTGAGGACCTGTTGGGCCAACGCATATTCCTCGCGCGACGCCAGTACATAGAGCGTGATCGCGACTTCAAAGTCGCCGATGTCGGTCGCCTCGCTGTTGCGTCGGTGAGAGGCGGTGAGACTGAGTGCTTCCGTAACTGTTGGCAGATCGCCCTGAAGATGCCGAACTCGAAGCACAGCTGCATTGATCCAACGACGAATTCTTCGCAGGCGACTTCCGTCCGCGAACCGCTGCGCAATCGCAAGTGACCGGCGCGCCTTCACGACATCTCCCGTTCCGCAGTCAATGTCCAGTTGGCGAAAGATGCTAGTTGCCCGGGTCGCCAGCTGAGGATCCTCATGAACGATCGCTTCTGCGCGCTTCTGCCAGTGTTGCTCGTCCGGGGCATACGTATCGTGATAGAGTCCAACCAGCATTCTTGCTGCATCGTGCTGCATCTTCGTGAGTCCGATTCGCTTTGATAGGTCATAACAGAGGCTGAAGATGCGAGCGGTCTCGCCGACGTCGCCGACACGGAAAAGGGCGATTGCGCATTTCCGATATATGTCACATGCGACCGAGTCGGCCACAGTGGGCACCAGGCGCAGAAGTTGAGCTGCGATTTCACGGACTAGGCCCAAGTCCCCGAAGGTGGCATGGTAGATCAGGAGCAACGTCAGCGTACTACTATCGTTGCACCTGTCGGGATCTGGCAGATGGCGAATCAGCCCGTCGAAGACTTGTTCGCCAAGATCCGAGCGGTCGTCCGCTTCTGCGACGACCAGCATGGTAATCCCGGCGTTAATTCTTTGCTCTAACGGAGCCGTCGACGCGAGCCACGCGTGGAGGCGCTCATGCATCTGCTCCGGATCGTCCCATTCTGACATCGTCGCATTCAGTTCTAGGAGCTCCAGCGGATCTGCTTCGATGCGAACGTTCAGACCGCGTAGCGCAGCTATGGCCCGCTTGACGATATCCCCCTCGTGACCGCTCGTGGCGATCAACGCCGCCCGACGCGCTAGTGCTACAGCTCTTTCGCGGCCTACCATCGCGGCTGCGCGGAGAAGCAGTTCAGCTCCTTCGCGTGGGCGCCCGATCTCAACAGCTGTCAAGGCGCAGCGTTCCCAAAACTCCGCCGCGCGCTCTCGCTCGTCAGCGAGAAGCCAATGTTCCGCACAATCCCAAAGCAACACTGGTGAATCCGATGCTCGTGCCTCGGCCTGGAGTACAGAAGCAACTCGCCGATGCACCAGGCGCCACACTACTGCCGACGTTGAGCGAGAAACGGCGTCGGCAACCAACGCGTGAGCAGGCTCGATGCGTTTTCCCGTTTGGCAAATGAGATTTGCGGAATCGAGTTCTGCGACAGCGAGTTGAAGATCGATCTGAGGCATCTCCAGTGTGTCGAGGACGCGATCGATCTCAGAATGTCGGCCGAGTGCGACACAGTTTCTAAGCAACGCCGCGGCGTTCGGGCTGAGACCGTTCACCTTCTGGTCAAGCAGGACACTCAGCGTCCCCGGAACGACAAACCTTTCTGCGGTCGCCTGATAGTGACCTATCAGACACTTTAAGAAGAACGGGTTGCCCCCAGACGTCGCGGCGATCCAGTCACGGAGTTCATTGTCAGACGGATGCTCGATCAGCGCCCGAGTGGTGAGCTCTTTCGACGAAGAAGCTGCCAAAGGCGCTAGCGCAAAACTGGTCACGCGCTCTGACCGTTGCGCCAGAAACGACAGCACAGATCGATCTCGGCTCGTTAGTACGAACATGAGTCTGCGCGCATGGCGGGCCGCGGCCAGCGTAGCGAGTGTCTGTCGTGAACGCTCATCGCTCCATTGAGCGTCATCGACAAACAACACCAGCGGCCCTTCACTCGCGATCGAGTCGATCAAGTCAGCGATCGCCCGACCGATCGCGGCTGCGATCACCTCGCTGTTCGTTTCTCCTTCGTTCGTTACTTCGGAATCCTGCTTCGTCAGGCGCCGAAGCGCCGATATCGACTCTGGTGCGCAGCCTAACGCGCCCGGAAGCTCCAACAACTTCGGAACGAGATCCGCGAACGTCGCCATCGGCCGATGTGTATCGTGCGGCTGCGTCGCAACTCGCTCCACGCTTGCCCCGGCCAACACCGCTTGCGTGCACAGCTCTTCAGCAAGCCGAGTCTTTCCGATGCCGGCTTCGCCCACGAGAACCACACACTGGGCTTCTCCCGCCCGCGCTCGCGCAAAGCGCTCTTGCAGCGCCGTCATCTCCGCGTCGCGGCCGAGGAAGGGAAGTGTGAGCGGCGGGCGATAGAGCTCTCGCGATCGCTCGTTGATGCGTCGACGCAGCAGCGCTGCCTGAATCTTGAGATCCGGCAATGGACCAACTTCCTCCTGGTACTTGTCGAGCAGCCGCATCGCCTGCGCCTTCGCGCCGCCCATCGCGAGCATCTCAGCCGTCGCCAGTGTCGCTTCCTCGTGCAGCGGATCGAGCGCGAGGATCGCCTGCGCGGCAGCTTCGGCCACGGACCAGTCGCCGAGCTTTCGCGAGCGATTCAACTCGTTCACAAACACGCGATTCAGATCGGCGATCGTTCGCCCGCGGAACGCCTCGAGCCACTCCGTGAATGCCTCCGAATGCGTCGGAGCATATCCTGGGAGGAAGCCGCCCTGCGCGGCGCGAAGCTGATCGAGACTCGGGCGCTCCTGTCCTAGGACATCGCTGACGTCGGCGCGCACACTGTCCGGCGCGAGCTCCACCGTCTCGCCGACCGACGCGATGCGCGCGCCGAACTTGCGAAACTTGTAGATCAACTCGCGGATCGAATGCCGCGCGTTCTGCGCGGTCTGATCCGGAAAGATCAGGTCGTGCAGCGTCGCGCGCGTGACGCTGCGCCCGCGCTCCCCCCACAGGTACAGGAGCAGCGCGAACTTACGGACGGAGACCGCGGTGAGATGCGTGCCGCCGGCCTCGATCGAGGCGGCGCCCAATGTGCGGACGAACACCATGCTGGACGGCCCCCCAGTCGCCAGGTGGTTTACGTCGCGCGGAACGTCCATGGAGAGCGTCATGCCCGCGTCATGCCAAAAAACTTGACTCGCGTGGCCGCTGCAGCCGGCCAGGCCCGATCACCGACACCGGTGATCGAACGGCGGCCACTACACTGCTGACTCCGCTCAGAAAACGCAAATATGAGAACGGGCCAATGTGCGGCGCGCTTGGGTTCCGAGCCGCGCTAGCCCGGTCGTTGGCGCCTCGCGACCTCGTCGAGCCACGCGAGCTCGGTCTCGAATTGCCGGAGGCCTAGGCGGACGATCATCGCAGCGTCGGAGCTGGGCGACGTCTCCTCGATCACCGCCTCCAATGCGGCACGATCTTCGTCGAGCTGCGCGCTGAGGAACTTGCGCCGGCGCTCGAGTTGCGCGACAAAGTCCCGCGGGCGCGACTGCCACGATAGAACCATCCACGTGGTGAACGGCGAGGGCGGGCGCTGAGTGGCCCAATCGGCGCGCGCGAGCGCATCCGAGAGCGCGCGCCGGCCCTGCGCTGTAGGCGCGAGCGTGCGACGCTCCGGACCGAGCGGCGCGTCCGCGGCATCCGCGGGCTCGACGTGGCCGGCGTCCTCGAGCTTCTTCAAAGAATAGTAGACCTGCGGCCGCGAGATCTCGGCCCATTTCCAGACGTGTCGCCGCAGCAACTCGGCCCAGAGCTCGTAACCGTGCATCGCGCGCTCGGCAAGCATGCTGAGCACGACGACATCGGCGAGCGACAGCGTCGTGCGTCGCGCCATGCGTTGGAATCTCCCTCTTGACCGTCCATCAAGTCTAATTTAGACTAGAAGCCCAAGTCAATCCCATTTCCAGGTGCCTCATGACGACGACGACGACATCCGCCTTCAACCTTCGATCACTCACGCCCGTGCTCATCGTGGACGCAGTGGAGCCGGGCATCGCATTCTGGACGGACCGCCTCGGCTTTGTGAAAGAGAACGCCGTGCCGGGCGATGACGGGACGCTGGTGTTCGCGAGCGTGAAGAAGGACGGTGTGGAGATCATGTATCAAACGCGCGCGAGCGTGCTCGCCGAGGATCCGTCCTCCGCGGCCGAGCTGTCGGGACACAGCACGGCGCTCTTCATCACCGTGCCGTCCGTGGCAGATCTCGACGAGATCGAAGCGCGCACGAGCGGCGCGCCCGTCGTGAAACCGCGTCACGAGACGTTCTACGGATCGACTGAATTCTATGTGCGCGAGCCCGGCGGAAACGTCGTCGGCTTCGCGGCGTTCAAGTGAGCCGCACGATGCGCACCACTCGTCGGCGTTCAAAGAGCTCTAAATCGTCCGACTACCGATTGGTCGAGCGGCTGGAAGGAATTCCGAATATCGGTCCATCGCTGGCCGAGGACCTTCGGTTGCTCGGCATCACGCATCCGCATGATTTGCCGGGCAAAGATCCATACGCGATGTACGATCGCCTGTGCCGCGCGACGGGAGCTCGTCAGGATCCGTGTGTGCTCGACACATTCATCGCGGCGGTGCGCTTCATGGAAGGGGCACCGCCGCGACCGTGGTGGCACTACACGGCGGAGCGAAAGGCCGAGATGGACAGCAGATCCCCCGCCGTGCGGGGGATGACTGCTGCTACGGCCGGGAAGGGACCGTCACCAACTTCTCGGGCGACATCCCCTCGGCCTCGGCCTGGAAGTTCACGACGACGCGATGGCTGAGCACAGGCACCGCCATCGCATTCACATCCTCTAAATCTGGCACGGCGCGCCCATCCATGGCCGCGCGGGCCTTGGCGCCAAGGATGAGGTATTGCGACGCGCGCGGGCCGGCGCCCCAGCTCACGTACTTCTTGACGAGCGGCGTGGCCTCCTCGGCCGACGGCCGGGTGGAACGCGCGAGCTTGACTGCGTAGCTCACCACGCTGGGCGGCGCGGGCAGCCGGCGCACCAGATGCTGCAACTGTGAGAGCTGCGCTGCGTCGAGCATCGGTTTGATGTCGACCTCGAGATCGCCCGTGGTCGCCGCGACGATTCGTTCCTCTTCGTCGCGCGATGGATAGCCGATCGTGAGCTGCATCATGAAACGATCGAGCTGTGCTTCGGGAAGCGGATAGGTGCCTTCCTGTTCGATCGGATTCTGTGTTGCAAGCACGAAAAACGGTTCAGGCAACCGGTGAGTCTGCCCGGCAGCGGTGACGGCGTGCTCCTGCATCGCCTGGAGCAGCGCGGCCTGTGTTTTCGGCGGCGCGCGGTTGATCTCGTCGGCGAGCACGACGTTTCCGAAGATCGGGCCTTTGGCAAACTTGAAAAACCGTTTGCCTGTCGTGTGGTCCTCCTCGAGCAGCTCGGTGCCGGTGATGTCGCTCGGCATGAGGTCGGGCGTGAACTGCACGCGCGAAAAGCTGAGATCGAGCGCCTGCGAGACGGTCTGAACGAGGAGCGTCTTGGCCAGTCCGGGCACGCCCACGAGGAGCACATGTCCGCCGGCGAGCAGTGCGGCGACCAGGTCGTCCACGATCTTGTGCTGTCCGACGATGCGGCGCCCGATCTGCTCGATCAGCGCGGCGCGCGCGCGCGCCAGTTGGTCGAGGAGCTCGACATCGCGTGAATCGTCGACCGCCTTCTGTCGCGTGGCCACTCCTGTCGCTCCCAGGGTCGTGAGGTAGGGAAGCTAACCACGTCCCATGGCTCGACGTAAGGATGGCGGCGGCGCAGCCGCGCATGTGCGCGCCATGCTTGGTGATGCGAGACGGCCCGATCGGCGGACGGCGCGTCCGACGGGAGAAAAAAACAACGGCCGCCCCGCAGGGCGGCCGCGCGACTCGTATGAGTGTTTTCTTATGGCAGCGTGAAATCCGTGCGCTCTTCGACCGGATAGTTCGAGCTATTGAGCGTGGCGATCGCGGTGTATTTGCCGGGTTGCAGCGGTCGCTTCCATGCTTCCGAGACGTGCATCACGTCTCCGGTGCCGAGCTGTTTGTTCTGCATGCCTTGCGTGAACATGCGGCCGTTCGACCAGTGCCACACTTCGCGCCCGAGCGAATCGAGCACGACGAAGTCGTAGGATTTTCCGTTCGGGAATCGCAGCTCGACGTGCTTTTTCCCGACGTTCTTCACGTTGAGCGCGAAGCGCACTTCGTTGCCGGCGATATCGACAGCGAATTTCGAATCGATCTTGCCCTCGACCTTTGGGCTTGGTGCGTGTCGTTTCGAGGGAACGTCAATTTTGTTGGTTATCTGCAGCGGTTGCACGGCGGCAACGGCGGCGGATTCTGAGCGGGAGCGCGGTCCGCACGCGAACGCGAGGACTCCGGCACAGAGCAGCGAGATGGTCAGCCGAATGTTCATGTCCCGAGGGCGGCAGGTCGGGCGCAATATTTGTGAGCGCCCAAGTTTCGCTCACAATTCATTGCGACGGTCAACTTATCAACCGACTGACGAATAGTCAACGTGAACCGTAACGGCCAAAGTATCGGCAGATCAGTCACTTAAACTGAAGCCGGCCGGAGTCGGGGACGAGGTCGCGCGGGCCTGTCGGTTAGCTTGCGAAAAATTTCACAAGCCCCTAACTTTTGCCCTCAAGATGGACCGATCAGGGCACGGTACGGGTGGCTCAGACCAGGGCGGAGGACGACCTCGGGGCGCCGGTCCCGAGCCGAACCTGTCGGGCCTGGGCGGAATGGGACTTCAGTTCGTTGTTGTGCTGCTGGCCTTTCTGTTCATCGGCAAGTGGCTGGATGCGCGGTTGGGGACGAGTCCATGGCTGTTGATTCTGGGGGTGTTCGTCGGAGCGGCGGCGTCGATCTACTCGATGTATCGCCGGGTGTTTCCGCCGGAACCGCCAAAGCCGCCCGACTCGGGGAAGGCGCCGTGAAACCAATCCTCTGGTTCGCCGCGGCGGTAACCGTGATCGTGGTGGTTAGCGGTGCCCTCTTGGCCATCCCGTTCTCCTCTGCCGGGGACCGTTTAGCGCTCGGGGCAAGCGCAGCAGTGGCGGTGGTGGTTCAGTTGTTCGCGTTCGCGATCGCGCGAGTCACGGCGAAGTCAAATTTCTTTGCTGGCTGGACCATCGGAGTCCTGCTCCGCTTTGCTACGGTGATCGTGTACGGGTTCGTCGCGGTAAAGGGGTTGGCGATGCCTGCGCCGGCCGCCCTGATCAGTCTCGTGATCTTCCTCTTCTTGACCATGCTGGTCGAAACCAAGTTGCTCGCGCTATGAGAGTGCCACGATACGCGGGAATGCTCGCGCTCGCGTTGATGCTTGCCGCGCCGCGCCTATCCGCGCAGGACACTGCCGCCGCTCAAGCCACGTCGCAGACGCAGGCCAAACCGCATCCCGGCTTCGATCATCCGGCTGGTCAGGAAGCGAAGAAGGTCGACATCATCCTGCCGCACATCAGCGACTCGGACGAGCTCGACGTTCCGTGGTTCAATGCGGAGGGCTACCGGGTCGTGCACCTGCCGCACTGGAAACCGATCCCGATCGGCAGCCACGAGCTCGATCTGTCGCCGACGAAGCACGTCGTGATGATGCTCATCGCCGCGCTGCTCTGCTGCATCATTCTCATCAACGCCGCGCGCGCGCAGGGACGACACACCGCCAAGGGCGAGGCGCCGAAGGGACTGTCGGGCACCATCGAGGCGATGGTGCTCTATATCCGCAACGAGGTCATCCTGCCGGCGGTCGGCCCGCACGGCGACGGCTTCGTGCCGTACCTCCTCACGGTCTTCTTCTTCATCCTCTTTGCCAATCTTCTCGGTCTGCTCCCATACGGCTCGACCGCGACGGGCAACGTGTCCGTGACGGCGATGCTGGCGATCATCGCGTTCTTCGTGATCGAGATCTCAGGCATGATCGCGCTCGGGCCGAAGTACATCAGTACGGTCGTCTATTGGCCGCACGATATGCCGCTCTTCGGGAAGATCCTGATGACGTGCATCATGACGCCCGTCGAGATCCTCGGAAAGTTCACAAAGCCGTTCGCGCTCACGATCCGTCTCTTCGCCAACATGACGGCGGGACACGTGATGGTGCTCGCCCTCATCTCGATCATTTTCATGTTCGGCTCGATCCTCGTCGGCGTCGCGCCAGCGCTGATGGCCGTCGGGATCATGTTGCTCGAACTGTTCGTTGCATTCCTGCAGGCGTACGTCTTCACGCTGCTCGTCGCCACGTTCATCGGGCAGATTCGCACGGCGGAAGCGCACTGACGACCGGAAGTCGAACTACGGGTGAAGCAGATCCTTCGCTTCGCTCAGGATGACAGTAATCGCGAGGCGGTGCTCCAACCTCGCGTGATGTACCCGGTCGAATGACCGGGGATGCTCGTTGAGACCCGGGTCTCGGTGACGAGCAGCGCCCTCAGCACGTTGGTCGGCGCGGAGCAGTGGGAATTACGATTTCACGTTTGGAGATAGAAAATGCACATCCTCCCGTTGTTGCAGGCTGCGGCCGGCTACACACGTGAGTACGAAGGCGCCTGGGCTCTCATGGGCGCCGGCATCGGCGCCGGACTCGCCGCCATCGGCGCGGGTATCGGCATCGGTCGCATCGGTGGTCAGTCGTCGGAAGCGATCGCGCGCCAGCCAGAAGCTGGCGGTCAGATCCGTGGTAACGCGATTCTGCTCGCCGCGCTCATCGAAGGCGTCGCGCTGTTCGGCGTCGTCGTCGCGATGCTCGTTCTCTTCAAGTTCTAAGGCTCTGTTCGCCGTCGGTCCCGGGACCGGCGGCAACAACGCATTCCACCGAGACATCCATGCGCACCTCGTTGCTCCGGTCATTGGTTCTTCTCGCGGCGTCTCCCGTCGCGCTGCTGGCTCAGGAACCCGAAGGCACCAGGCAGTTCATGAAGCCCGATACGGGCCTCATGATCTGGACGCTGATCATCTTCGTCGTCCTGATGTTGGTTCTGTCGCGCTTCGCCTTCGGTCCGCTCACGAAGGCGGTTCGGGATCGCGAGCAGACGCTGCAGGCGGCGCTCGATTCGGCGAAGCGCGATCGCGATGAAGCGGCGAAGATTCTCGCCGACACGCAGTCGAAGCTCGAGGCCGCTCGCGGCGAAGCTCAGAAGATCATTGCCGACGGACGCGCTGTCGGCGAAAAGCTGCGCACCGAGATGTTGGAGCAGACGCGCAAGGAACAGGCGGACGTGCTCGATCGCGCGCGGCGAGAGATCGAGAGTGAGAAGACGAAGGCGATCGGCGAGCTTCGCCGCGAGGCCGTCGATCTCGCGCTCGCGGGTGCGAGCAAGGTGATCGAACAGAATCTCGAATCGCCGAAGAACCGCCATCTCGTCGAGACCTATCTCGCGTCCCTCGGCACGCTCAAGGTGAGCTAGCCATGCGCGAGCCGACGATCGCGAGAAACTACGCCGAGACGTTCCTCGAGCTCGCGCAGAAGGCGGGTGATCTGCGCGGCTGGGGCGAGATGATCGATCGCGTGGCTGATGCCATGGAGAGCGATCGGCGGCTCAGCGTGTTCCTCGAGTCACCGCGCGTGAGCGCCCAGCGGAAGAATGAGATTGTCCAGAAGGCCTTCGGTGGCCAGCTGCCGCGCAATTTCGTTCGGTACCTGCAGGCACTCGTCAATCACCGACGGCAGATGCTCATCCCGGCGATCGCGCACGAGTACCGCGATCTCGTGGACCGCGTCGAGGGGCGGGTCCACGCGTCGGTCACCGTCGCTCGCGAAGCGGAAGCGGCGGACACGACGCTAGTGACGCAACATCTCTCCCGTTCTCTTGGCAAGGAAGTCGTCCCGCATTTCCACGTGGACCCCGCGATTCTTGGCGGCGTGATCGTCCGCGTCGGCGATACGGTGCTCGACGGCTCGGTTCGGCGTAGGCTGCTGAAGCTGCGGGCGAGGATGGTGAGGTAGTTCGCGGGAAGAGGGAAGCGGGAAGAGGGAAGCGGGACCGACCCAGAAGGGCTCGTCGTTGGCAGTCAGGCCGCCACGACGAGCCCTTCACTGCCTTACCCGCTTCCCGCTTCCCGCTTCTCAACAGCGGGCGTCGAGGCGTCGTATATCTAGGTTGGTGGGCCACCCCCTCAAGCAGCCTCTTCCCGTGGAGCGCGCAATGATCCGCTTTTTCCCGTGGCGCCTCGTCGCCGGGCTTCCGCTCGTAGCCCTGCCGCTCGGCGCGCAGACCGTCACCCAACAAGGGTGGAACCCGAAGGAAGCCCTGGCGAGTGAGAAGTACGTCAAGCCCCCGGAGAACGTCGAGCGCATTGTCGCTGCGCCGCGCAACAGCGTGGCGTTCACGAATCCGAGCCCGGACAAGAAATATTTCCTGAAGACGGAAAGCGACGGGCTGCCGTCGATCGACGCGTTCGGCAAACCGCATTACCGGCTCGGCGGTGTCGAGATCGACTGGAAGGCGAATCGCGCGCGGTCGCTCACGACACGCGGAAGCGTCGGGCTCACGCTCATCGATCCGACGACGGGCGCAATGCGCACCATCGAGACGCCGAAGGGCGCGCTCGTGAGCAACGCGACGTGGTCGCCCGACGGCAAGAGCATCGGCTATCTCGCGAACTTCGATGCCGCGACCCACATCTTCGTCGCCGACGTCGCGAGCGGCAAATCGGTGCAGGTGACGAAGACGGCGTTGCTCGCCGTCCGTGTGCCGAGCTTCGACTGGACCGCCGACGGCAAGAACGTCGTTGCGGTGCTGTTGCCCGATAATCGCCCGGCCGAGCCGAAGCGTCCGCCGGTTGAAACCGGTCCGCTGGTTCGCACGAGCGAAGCCGGAAAGGTGCTGCAGAACCGCAACTACGCGAGCCTGCTGCGCGACCAGTACGAAAAGGACCTTCTCGACTACTACACCCTCGGCCAGCTGGCCGAGATCGACGTGAAGACGCATGCGGTGAAGAAGATTGGCGCTCCGGCGCTCATCACCAACGTCGATGCTTCTCCGGATGGTCAGTACTTCCGCGTCACGCTGCAGACGAAGCCCTACTCGTATCTGGTACCGGTCGCGAACTTCGGCACGGTCGAGCAGCTCTGGGATTCGAACGGCAAGGTGCTGACCGAGATCGCCAAGACCAACCTGCGCGAAGGCACGGGTGGCGCGAACGACACGACGGCGTTTGCTGGCGGACCCGGGTTCGGCGGCCGTGGCGGCGGACAGAGTGACACGGCCAAGCGGAACCTGCAGTGGAATCCGGTCGGCGCTGGTCTCATTTACTTGCAGGCTGACGCAGGACTTGGCGGTGGTGCCGCGGGCGGTGGTGGTCGCGGCGGACGCGGCGCCCGCGGCGGTGGTGCCGGTGGCGCCGGCGGTAATGCTCCAGCCAGCGGCGCGACACGTCACGATCACCTGTACGTGTGGTCCGCCCCGTTCGGCGCGAGTGATACCAAAGTCCTCTTCGAGACGAACACGCGCATGACATCCGCGGAGTTCAGCGAGGACGGGAAGATGTTGTTCGTGAATGAAGGGAACGATCTGTACGCGGTTCGCTTGGCTGATCCGTCGAAGCGTATGGAGATCGCGCGTGGCGCGACGATCGCGGCGGGCGGTGGTCGAGGACGCGGCGGCGCTGGCGGCGGCGGTCGCGGCGCTGCCGGCAGCGATTCGGCGTTCTACGCCAATCCTGGCGTCTTGCAGACCAAACGCGGCCCGAACGGTGCCCCAGTCGTCCTCGTGGCCTCCGACGGCAAATCGGTGTTCCTCGAGGGAACGAAGTATTTCCCGGATTGGGCGAAGACCGCGCCGCACAACTTCGTCGACAAGGTCGATTTCGAGACGGGGCAGAAGAGCCGCTTGTTCGAGGGCAAGGGTGACATCGCCGAGACGGTCGTCGCGCCCTTGGACAACGACTACAACAAAGTGATCGTGACGAAGGAGTCGCCGACGACGGTGCCGGACTCGTATCTGCACGACATGAAGACGGGCGCCGACACGAAGCTCACGAAGAACGTGGACTTCGCGCCGGACGTGACGCAGGCGATTCGGAAGCGGCTGCTCGTCGAGCGGCCGCGCGACAATTACAAGTTCTACATCGACGTTACGCTGCCGAAGGACTATCGGCCCGGCACGCGGCTTCCGGGGATCATCTGGTTCTATCCGACGGAATTCTCGACGCAGGCCGAGTACGATCAGCGCCGTCGTACCACGAACATCAACACGTTCGCGAACGTCGGCGCACGCAGCCCGGAGATCTGGGTGACGCAGGGCTATGTCGTGATCCAGCCGGTGGACATTCCGATCGTTGGGCCGGCGGGCCGCATGAACGATCACTATGTCGACGAGCTGCGGGAGGATCTCGATCTCGTGATCGATGCCGTGGACAAGGCGGGCTATCTCGATCGCGACCGGCTGGGCATCGGCGGTCACAGCTATGGCGCATTCAGCACCATGAACGCGATGACGCATACGCCGTACTTCAAGGCGGGCATTGCTGGCGACGGCATGTACAATCGGACGCTCACGCCGTACAACTTCCAGAACGAGCGTCGCACGTTCTGGGAGGCGAGGGACACGTACGAAGAGATGTCGCCGTTCTTCTACGCCGACCGGCTGAGCGGCGCGGTGCTGATGTACCACTCGCTCGAGGACCA
>Ga0070680_100002273_pt1 | contig 14200 bp, 12 predicted proteins | sample KBSC73BmetaG_FD_64672 | JGI IMG/M metagenome (GOLD analysis project Ga0070680, IMG submission 64672) | Corn rhizosphere microbial communities from Kellogg Biological Station, Michigan, USA - KBS C7-3B metaG | ecosystem: Host-associated > Plants > Roots > Rhizosphere | place: USA: Michigan...
TGCAATGGTTCGGTCCGCGCAAAGCAAGAAGCGGCTGGTCAAAAAACAACACCAAACATGCCCTGAGACTAATCAAGGCAGGCAAAATGCAAGCGGCAGGATTGAAGGAAATCGAAGCTGCGAAGCGCGACGGGCGCTGGAAGCAGGCCTATGATTCTTCCGCGGCCGCAAAACCGCCGAGAGATTTTCTGCAAGCGCTGGCAAAAAATGCGAAGGCAAAGTCGTTCTTCGAGACGCTCGAAAAACGGAATAGATATGCGATTATCTATCGTTTGCAGACAGCAAAAAAACCGGAAACCAGGGCGAAACGCATGCGGACCATATTAGAGATGCTCGATCGGGGCGAGAAATTTCATCCTTAGCTCATAGGCAAGCGCGATATGACCGCAGCATCCTTCAGAAAATCTGCTCTACCCGAAATCATCATCCGGCCCTGCGAAGAGTCCGATATGCGCGCGGTGACGGAAATTTATCAGCATCACGTTTTACATTCGCCGGCGACATTCGAACTCGTACCGCCTGCCTTCGAAGAGATGCTCGGACGTTATCAGGCGATCCGGAAAGGCGGATTCGTCTATCTGGTCGCCGAGCAAGGTGGCGTGATCGCGGGCTATGCCTATGTCTCGACCTATCGCGCCCGGCCGGCGTACCGCTTCACGGTCGAGAACTCGGTCTATATCCGGCCTGGCTTCGAGCGCCGGGGCATCGGGCGCCTGTTGCTGCAGTCGCTCTTGCAGGAATGCGAAAAAAGGCCCTTCCGGCAAGTAATTGCGGTGATCGGCGATAGCGCCAACGCCGCCTCCATCGAGCTTCATCGCGGTCTCGACTTTGAACTGATCGGCACCTTCCGCGCGGTCGGCTTCAAATTCGGCCGCTGGCTGGACAGCGTTTTGATGCAGAAGGAAATCGGCGAGGGCACCCGCACCAAGCCGCCGGGAGCATAGCGGTATGATTGTGAAGAACCGCGCCACGGCGATCGAACGCCTCGGCGAGATGCTGGCTTCATCCCGCAGCGCAGTGGCGTTTACGGGAGCGGGAATCTCCACGGAATCCGGCATACCAGATTTCCGTTCGCCCGGCGGTCTCTGGGATAACAACAAGCCGATCCCGTTCGACGACTTTCTCTTAAGTCAAGCGATGCGCGACGAGGCCTGGCGGCGGAAGTTTGCGATGGAAGATCAATTCCGCGCGGCGAAACCCACGCGCGGCCATCGCGCGCTTGCACAATGGATCGAGCGCGGCAAGCTCAAGGCGATCATCACGCAGAACATCGACAACTTGCATCAAGTATCCGGCGTATCTTCCGAAAAAATTATCGAACTGCACGGCAACGGCAGCTATGCGACCTGCCTCGATTGTGCGGCGCGCTATGAAATCGATTGGGTACGCGAGCGTTTTGACGCGGCGCAAGGCGCTGCACCGGATTGTCCGCGATGCAGCGGACCGGTGAAGTCGGCGACGATCTCGTTCGGTCAGGCGATGCCTGAGGATGCGATGCAGCGTGCGGAGGAGGCGACGCTTGCAGCCGATCTTTTCATCGCGATCGGTTCCTCGCTGGTCGTCTGGCCCGCGGCGGGCTTTCCGTTGCGCGCAAAACAAAACGGCGCACAGCTCGTTATCCTCAATCGAGAGCCGACGGATCTGGATCGCGTGGCAGATTTAGTGGTTCGCGACGACATCGGCGACATTCTGGAGCCGTTCCTAGTAGCGTGATGTATTCTGGTGACAGTCTGGGGGAAACTTGGAAATCCACAGATTTAGGGGTTTTCGCCAGCGGAACCTCCGACTAGTCTTGAATTGTGCGAATCGGCGTTCATGGCGGACGCATCTGATCGCGACGTGGCGGCGTCATGGGGTCTGATCGGCTTGAATCGAAGCTCGGCGTAAACGAGCAAGAAGCGCGTATCAAAGATCTCACCGAAGAAGCACCGGTGGGACTGATTGAGGTCACGGGCTTCATCAAGTGGTTCGACGTATCGAAGGGCTTCGGCTTCATCGTTCCCGATAACGGCGGCGCGGATGTGCTCTTGCACGTCACCTGCCTGCGCCGCGACGGATTCCAGACAGCTTACGAAGGCGCGCGCATTGTCGTCGAGGCATTGCAGCGTGCGAAAGGCATGCAGGCTTTCCGCATCGTGTCGATGGACGAGTCGACGGCGGTGCATCCGTCGCAACTTCCGCCGCGCACGCATGTGAGCGTGACGCCGACGAGCGGGCTCGAGCGCGCTTGGGTGAAATGGTTCAACCGGCTGCGCGGCTTCGGCTTCCTCACGCGCGGCGAGGGCACGCCCGACATCTTCGTGCATATGGAAACGCTCCGCCGCTACGGCTTGACCGAACTGCGGCCGGGACAGGTGGTGCTTGTGCGCTATGGCGACAGCCCAAAAGGCCTTATGGCCGCCGAAGTCCGGCCCGATACCGGCCCCGGTAACGCACCGTCCTCGCACTGATATCCTCCCAGCAGAGGCTGTTTTCCGATGGTTTCTGGCCTAATCCAGCCCTTGAGCCTGCACCGCGTTTTGGCGGTTGTGGCCGGTCTTTGCCTGCTTGCAGGAGTTGCGAGCCATGGCCTTGCCGCCACTTTCGAAGAGGCCGAAATCGTCACGAAGAGCGGCATAAAGGTCTTTCAGGTGGAGATCGCGACGACCGATCAAGAGCGGGAACGGGGGCTGATGTACCGAAAGTCGGTGCCGGACGGCACCGGGATGCTCTTTGACTTCGGCAAGGAGCAGGAAGTCGTGATGTGGATGAAGAACACTTATGTCTCGCTCGACATGATCTTCATTCGCGCGAACGGCACGATCGCCCGGATCGCCGAAAATACGACGCCATTGTCCGAAGCGCGTATTTATTCAGGCCCGCCCGTGAAGGGCGTCCTCGAAGTCGCGGCCGGCACCGCCCGCAAATACGGGATCGCCGTCGGCGATAAGGTCGGCCATCGCTTCTTTAGCGGACGTTAGCAAAACCGCGCGAAACTTCTCGCCTTGCAGGCAGGGGCAAGGGGCGGTAATCGGGGGCCGCTGTTTGGCCGTTTGGAACGGAGCGTAGCGCAGTCCGGTAGCGCATCTGGTTTGGGACCAGAGGGTCGCAGGTTCAAATCCTGCCGCTCCGACCAGCCTTCGCTCTACGAGCGCGGGCTGGGCAGCTAAAGTGAGAGAAGAGGATGGTTGCACGTATTTACAAGCCGACCCGCACCGCCATGCAGTCGGGCACCGCGAAGACGAAGCTCTGGCAGCTCGATTACGAGCCCGAAGAGCCGCGCCAGGTCGAGCCGTTGATGGGCTGGACGTCCTCCGGCGACATGAAGAGCCAGCTTCGTCTGCGCTTCGATACGAGAGAAGAGGCGATCGCCTATTGCGAGAAGCGCGGCATCCCTTACCAGGTGTTCGACGCGCAGGAACCCACGCGCAGAAAAATCGCCTATGCCGACAATTTCGCGTTCAATCGCGTCGGCCAGTGGACGCACTAAGCTCGACCCCGTAGCTCAGTTGGATAGAGCGCGAGCCTTCTAAGCTTGAGGTCGGAGGTTCGAATCCTCCCGGGGTCGCCAACCAAACAGGGAGTGAGCGATGACCAGGCACGGCGGATTAGGAAGTATGTGGGCGGGGTTGATCCTCGGACTTTTGTTTGTAGCGATTTATGTTTGGTACGTGCACTAGATTTTTTGCATTCAGGACGCGGCATAAATCATTGTCTGCCCGAAAATTTCGCAGCAGGACTATTTTGTGCATCCGCAAAATAAACTTTAGCGGCCCGCGCAAATGCTGACTTTGCGAATCTGTTTTCCGCGATCCTCAAATCACCACAATTGAACCGCATTTTTTTCAAATGTCGGCGTGTGACTTGCCAAAACATTGACCCCGCGTCGACTTAAGGCCGGAAACCGCATTGCGAATGACAATGAAAAATATTTTTCTCGCCGTGCGGCAAGGACGAGTGACAGTAATGCGTAGCGGGGAACGTGTATGTCGGCGGTCGATGTTGGGGTGCTCGCCACCCTAGTCTTGTTTGCGCTTCCGGTTTTGGTAGGGGCTGCGATTTTCGCGCTGTTATTGAGCGTCGAAGTCCCGAGATTATTGCGAAGCCAAAAAATCCAATCGGCGCTCGAACTGAAGCTTGTCTCGCATCGGGCGAACTGGTCGCTCAGCGAAACGACGCTGCCGTGGCCGGCCCCTCAATTGGGCTGGGCGGCGATCGCGGCGATGAGTGTGATCCTGTTCGGCGTGGGTTCGATCGCGAAAGACGAGGTTATGCGCCAGATCTGGTTCATAGCCGGGGCGGCGAGTTTCGTTCTGGTTACGGGCGCACCGCTTTATCTCCGGCTGGTATGGCGCCGCGGAATGCTGCGCCTGGTGCGCGGCGGGATCGTTTCGCGGCTTATGTCGGTGACGCGCGGCGAGGCCTTGTTGGTCCGGAAGCTAAGCGTGCTCGGTAAACGGATCGAGACTTCCTATGCGGAGGTGAGCCTCAAGACCTCGATCCAGGTCGCCGAAGTCGCAAAGCACATCTTGATCAATCGCGCCACTGGCGAGGCGCGGGACACGCGTTATCGTCTGACTCGCGCGATCAAAACGCTGCGCACATTCTCGGAAGAAGTGAGCGAGCACCTCGAGAGCTATCGCCAGGTGAAGCGCGATTTCGAGTTCACCAAAAACCAGGTGATCGACCGCGGCAGCCCCACGCTGCTCACGGAAATCGACCGCTTGAAGGCCGATCTCGATTCCGAAGATATCCGGGTCTTTTTCGACCGCGCACAGTGGCGAAACCTGCAATCGAAACTCGACCAGATCGCGTTCGACCTGAAAATGATCCGCAACATCGCCGAAGGCGGAAGCGATCTGCCGCTCTCGCTCGGTCAGGCTTGCCAGACGCTGAACGTCACCGCGACGACCTCGCTGAAAACCGCGAAGGTCGTGGTCGATGCGCTGCGGCGGGTCTGGCATCCCGATACGAGCATCAGCGAGGAGGACCGCGCGCGCCGGACGATCAAAACCACGCAGATCAATGTCGCATGGGAAATTTTCACGGCCGCTTTTGCCGATGACGAGCCGCTGGTGAAAGTGAAGCGGACGCTGGAGCTGGCTTAATCAGTCTCGAAAATAAGTTCTCTGGCCGGCGCGTCAGCGTGCCGACCAGCGCTGTCCCGCCCACCAGATCAGGATGCCGATTCCGCTGAGCGCGAGGATTCCGAGCAGGATGATGAGCGTGGACTCTTCGAGCCAGGCGATCGCCGGCACGCAGATCGCCATGATCAATCCGAGCGCGCAATAGTGCCACGCCATCGTATGCACGCCCGCGACGAATGTCCCGAGCGCGAGCAGAAGCAGGATCGCGATGCCGCTCGCGTTCGAGTTCAGAAGGTTCTGCACCGACGGCAGGAGCGCGATGTTCATCGCGACCAGAAACGCCGCCCAGTGCAAAACTTGCGTCCAGATCAGCCGCAGCCGCTCCTGCCGGTTATGCGTGCGGCGCCAGCCGGAGAGGATGCAGGCAACGCCAATGATCGGCGTGAGAATTTCCCAATAGGTGATGATTGGCTGCTTCGAAAAGCTCGTATAGGCGACACCCGCGAGCGTGAGCAGCATCACGAGCCCGTAGGGAAACTCGTGCAGCAATAAGTTTGCGATGAAGGAATGCGGTTTTTCGCCTGACGGGCCGCTCGAATTTGAAACCGGGCTGGTCATGGCCTATCCGCTGTCCGAGGATTCAGCGCAAGTGTGGCATGTGCAACAGGCGCCGTCGAATAAGCTCGTTTGCGCAGGAATTATTGACCGACAGCCGCCAGTTTCCGTAACGGAAACGATACCGCGATTCTGCTAGCACGTGCTGCGACTTTTCAAGGCACTGGCCCGCGCCCCCGGATGCTCTACATTCGTAAGCGACAGGAGAATCGTCGATGGCCGATGCCGGAAGTCCCGCTGATTCAGCCGCACCGAAAGGCGAGCTTTCCATCCGCACGCTGGCGATGCCCTCGGACACAAATCAGAACGGCGACATCTTCGGCGGCTGGCTGCTCGGGCAAATGGATATCGCCGGCAATATTTTTGCTTACAAAGTCGCAAAAGGCCGCAGCGTGACGGTCGCGGTCGACGGCATGGTATTTCACAAGCCGGTTTACGTCGGCGACGTCGTTTCCGTTTACTCCAATCTCATCAAGATCGGGCACACGTCGATCTCCGTTCACGTCGAGGCTTGGGTGATGCGCCGGAACGAGGACAGCTTGCTGCATGTCACCGACGGTAACTTCACATATGTCGCAATCGACGACAACAATCGTCCCCGTCAGATCCGGAAATAGCCGGGCTTCGGTTTAACTTCTTGTAATGTTGCAACTTTCAAATCAATTCGCCGTTATCCCGGAGTAGCGCAAATGATGTTAGCTTCCTTGACGCGTCCGAACCCTTCCAGCGAATTTATTTGAGGAGCGGTGCCGATGATCTCGCAGTCATGGCGGAGAGACACTCTCACGAAACCGATCTTCGGTATCGCGAAGAAAGCGCTGCCTTCGATGTCCGACACCGAGCGCGAGGCGCTCGAAGCGGGCGACACCTGGTGGGACGCGGACCTCTTCACCGGCAATCCCGACTGGCAGAAGCTCCTCGACATTCCGCAGGCGAAACTGACGCCCGAAGAGCAGGCGTTCCTCGACGGGCCGGTCGAGCAGCTCTGCGCGATGTGCGATGAATGGAAAATCTCCTGGGAGTTGAAAGACCTTCCGCCCGAGGTTTGGGACTTCATCAAGAAGAACAAATTCTGGGGCATGATCATCCCGAAGGAATTTGGCGGCCTTGGCTTCTCGCCTTTCGCGCATTCCGAAGTGATCCGCAAATTGTCGAGCCGCTCGATCACGGCGGCCGTCACCGTCATGGTGCCGAACTCGCTCGGACCGGGCGAACTTTTGATGCGCTTCGGCACCGACGAGCAACGAAAATACTGGCTGCCGCGCCTTGCCGACGGGCGCGAAATCCCATGCTTCGGCCTCACGAGCCCGCAGGCGGGCTCGGACGCAGCCGCCATGATCGACAAGGGCATCGTCTGCCGCAATCCCGACAACAACAACGAAGTCGGCATTCGCCTCAACTGGCACAAGCGCTACATCACGCTCGGGCCGATCGCGACCGTGCTTGGGCTCGCGTTCAAGCTGGAAGACCCCGAACACATTTTGAGCGAAGACGAAAAGCCCGGCATCACGCTCGCGCTCGTTCCGACCAAGACAAAGGGCGTCTCGATTGGGCACCGGCACTTGCCGGCGATGCAAGTCTTCGAGAACGGCCCGAACTGGGGCCACGACGTTTTCCTCCCGATTGACCACATCATCGGCGGCGCCGAGCGCGCGGGTCAGGGATGGAAGATGCTGATGAGCGCGCTCGCCGCGGGCCGCGGCATTTCGCTCCCCTCGCAATCGGCCGCGGGCACTGCTTACACCGCTCGCATGTCGGGCGCCTACGCGCGCATCCGCGAGCAGTTCAATATTCCGATCGGAAAATTCGAAGGCATCCAGGAAGCGCTCGCGCGACTTGCCGCGAACGCCTATCTCGTCGACGGCGCGCGGCGTTTTACCTGCGCGGGCCTTAACCTCGGCCATCACCCGGCGGTGATCTCCGGCATCATGAAATTGCATGCGACGGAGAAGATGCGCGCTTCCGTCACCGACGCGATGGATATTCACGGCGGCAAGGGCATCATCGACGGCCCGCACAATTATCTCGGCAGCCTCTACCGCTCCGTGCCGATCGGCATCACGGTCGAGGGCGCGAATATTTTGACGCGCAACCTGATCGTGTTCGGGCAAGGTGCGATCCGCTCGCATCCCTACATTTTGAAAGAGATGACGGCGCTGCAGGAGCCCGATCAGGCGAAAGCGCTCGACGAGTTCGACAAGGTATTCTGGCCGCATGTCGGCCATTCCTTCGCGACGCTATTCCGCGCCTGGATCAGGAACTGGACCGGCGGGTTGCTCGCGCCCGGCGCCGGCGCGGGGCCGGCGTCGAAATTCTATCGCCAGCTTTCGCGCCATGCGTCGTCCTTCGCGCTCATGACCGATTTCGCTCTGCTCACCATGGGCGGCGCGCTGAAACGCAAGGAAATGATCTCCGCTCGTCTCGGCGATATCGTTTCGGAGCTGTATCTTCTCTCCGGCACGCTGAAGCGCTGGCAGGACGAGGGGAGGCAGGAAGCGGATTTCCCGCTGCTCGCATGGTGCGCGGAGGATAGCTTCCGCAAAATCCAGCAGCGCATCCAGGAAGTGCTGTCGAATTTCCCCAACCGGCCGGTGGCGTGGCTTTTGAAATTCCTCATCCAGCCGCTCGGCGTCACGCAACACGGCCCGAGCGATAGGCTTTCGCAGCAATGCGCCGAAATCCTGCTCGAGCCCTCCGCCGCGCGCGACCGGCTCACCGGCGGTCTTTATCTCGGCGACGATGGCGGCGGCATCGCGCAACTCGAGCGCGCGTTCAAGCTCGTGACTTCAACCGAGCCCATCAAGAAGAAAATGCACGACGCAAAAGTGCGCGACTGGAAGCTCGCGCTCGAAAAAGGGATCATCACCGACGCGGAAGCGAAGGAAATGGAAAAAGTCGCGGCGGCGGTTCTGGACGCCGTCGAGGTCGACGATTTCAAGCCCGAAGATCTCATTCCAGCATCCAGCCTGAAGACAAGAGGCGGCATCCGCCAGGATCGCGCCGCGAAAGCGAGTTAATGCATGCGTGACGTTTACATCATCGACGGCAGCCGCACTCCGTTCCTGAAAGCGCGCACGGGGCCGGGGCCGTTCACGCCCGTCGATCTCGCCGTCCAATGCGGGCGGCCGCTTTTGTCGCGCCAGCCGTTCAAGCCGCAGGATTTCAACCGCGTGATCCTCGGCTGCGTGAATGTCATCGCCGACGAGATGAATCCGGCGCGCGTCGCAGCGCTCCGCCTTGGCATGGGCGAGGCGATGCCGGCCTTCACCGTTCAGATCAACTGCGGCTCCGGCATGCAGTCGATCGACACGGCGTATCGCTACATCCAGAACGGCACCGACAATCTCGTGCTTGCCGGCGGCGCCGAGGCGCTGAGCTACGCGCCGCTCGTCTACAACAAGAGCGCGGTCAAATGGTTCGGCCGCATGTTCACGTCGAAGACGCTGATGCAGCGGATCGCCAATTTCTTCACGCTGCGGCCTTCGATGTTCGCGCCGGTGATCGGCTTGGAGCGCGGCCTCACGGACCCCATCGTCGAACTCAACATGGGTCAGACGGCGGAGGTGGTTGCCAAGCTCTTCAACATTACGCGCACGCAAGCCGACGCCTATGCCGCCGAAAGCCACCAGCGGCTCGCCAAGGCGCAGAAGGAAGGCCTGCTGAATGACGAAGTGATCCCGTCCTTCGCCAAGGACGGCAAGGTCTACACCTTCGACGACGGCGTGCGGCCCGACTCCACGGTCGAGACGCTCGCGAAGCTGCGCCCCGTGTTCGAGCGGCCATGGGGCAAGGTGACGGCGGGAAATTCCTCGCAGATCACTGACGGCGCTTCGTGGGTCATTCTCGCGTCAGAAGACGCCGTGAAGAAACACGGCTTGAAACCGAAGGCGAAAATCATCGACAGCGAATGGTCGGCGCTCGACCCGTCGATCATGGGCCTCGGCCCGGTGTTGTGTTCGACTGCGCTGTTGAAGCGCCAGAAGATGAGTTTGAAGGATGTCGATCTCTGGGAACTGAACGAAGCTTTCGCCGCGCAAGTGCTCGGCTGCCTGGCTGCCTTCGAGGACGAGAAATTCGGCAAGGAAGTGCTCGGCCTGCCGGGCGCCGCGGGAAAAATCGACCGCGCACGGCTGAACGTAGACGGCGGGGCGATCGCCATGGGCCATCCGGTCGGCACCAGCGGCAACCGCATCGTGCTTCACCTCGTGAACGCGATGAAGCGATTGGGCTTGAAGCGCGGCGTCGCCACCGAATGCATCGGCGGCGGGCAGGGCGGCGCGATGCTGATCGAGATGGTGTGAAGTCATGAAAAGCAAGGTTCTCTCCGTCCTCTCCGATCGCGTGCTCGAACTCGGGCCTAACCCGCCCGCGACGCCCGGCATCGATCACTGGCGTTACGGCAAGGACGAGGACGGCATCGGCTGGCTCCTGCTCGACAAGAAGGGCTCGAGCGCCAACACGCTGAACGCCGAGGTGATCGGCGAGCTGAACGAGATGCTCGGCAAGATCGAGGCCGATATGCCGAAAGGCCTCGTCATCCGCTCGGCGAAGAAATCCGGCTTCATTGCGGGCGCTGATATTGCCGAATTCGTCGGCGCATCCGATGCAGCCGCGGTCGAAGCGAATATCGGCAAGGGTCATGTCGTCATCAATCGGCTGGAGGCGTTTTCCATTCCGACGATTGCCGTCGTGCATGGCTTTTGTCTCGGCGGAGGCTTGGAAGTCGCGCTCGCCTGCAAGCGCCGGATTGCAATTTCGAACGCGAGTTTCGGCTTCCCCGAGGTGATGCTCGGGCTGCATCCTGGTCTCGGCGGCACGGTGCGCGCACCGCGTCTCATCAATCCCACGACTGCGATGACGATGATGCTGACGGGCAAGTCGCTCCACGCGCGCGCGGCGAAGGGCGTAGGCCTTGTCGATGCGGTGACGGAAGAGCGCCATGTGAAGAATGCGGTGAAGGCCGCCGTCTCCGGCGATCTCAAGGTTTCGCCTCCCGGAACGCTGGTCACGCTGTTGAACAGCGGCCTCGCGCGCCCGCTTCTAGCGCGCTACATGCGCTCGCAGGCGCGCGGCAAGGCTGATCCTTCGCAATATCCCGCGCCGTTCGCGCTGATCGATCTTTGGGAAAAGCACGGCGGCGACAGCAAGGACGCGGCGCTCCAGGCTGAGCTGAAATCTTTTTCGCAATTGATGGTCACGAAGACCGCGCAGAATCTGGTGCGTGTATTCTTCCTGCGCGACCGGCTGAAGAAGATCGCCGGCGACAAACAGAACATCGAACACATCCACGTCATCGGCGCCGGCGCCATGGGTGGCGACATCGCCGCCTGGTGCGCGCGGCAAGGCATCGTCGCGACGCTTGCCGACATGAAGCCGGAGCCCATCGGTGGCGCGATCAAGCGCGCGGCCGACCTTTATCGGAAGATTTTGAAGAAGCCGACCGACCAGCGCGATGCGCTCGACCGTCTCGCGCCGGATCTTTCCGGCGACGGCGTGAAATCCGCCGACATCGTGCTGGAGGCGGTGCCGGAGAAGCTCGAGATCAAGCACAGCGTCTATAAATCGGTCGAGCCGAAGATGAAACAGGGCGCGATCCTAGCGACCAATACGTCGAGCATTCCGTTAGAGCAGCTGCGCGAAGGCTTGCAAAAGCCGGAGCGGCTCGTGGGCCTCCACTTCTTCAATCCGGTTTCACGCATGATGACGGTCGAGGTGGTGAGCCACGACAAGGCCGATCAGGCCGTCTTGGCGACGGCAAGAAGCTTCGTCGGCATGATCGACCGCCTGCCGGTGCCGGTGAAGAGCGAGCCCGGCTTCCTCGTGAACCGCGCGCTGACGCCTTACATGATCGAAGCGATGGTGATGGTGGACGAGGGGATCGCCAAGGAAACCATCGACAAGGCCGCGGAGAAATTCGGCATGCCCATGGGCCCGATCGAACTCGCCGACCAGGTCGGCCTCGATATCTGCCTCGACGTTGCCGACATGCTGAAAAAGAGCCTGCCGCGCGAGCAGCCCGACGCGCCGCAATGGTTGCGCGACATGGTCGCGAAGAAGGAGCTTGGGAAGAAGACCGGCAAGGGTTTCTACACTTGGCGCGACGGCAAGGCCGACAAAGGCCCGGTCACAGCCGAGCCGACGCCGGAAATGACCGACCGGCTGATCCTGCCGCTCCTCGACGTGTGTGTCGGCGCGTTGCGCGAGGGCATCGTGGAGGATGCGGACGTGCTTGACGGTGCCATGATCTTTGGCACCGGCTTCGCGCCGTTCCGCGGCGGCCCGATTCATTACGCGCGCGACCGCGGCGTCGACGAAATCGTCGCCACGCTGAAAACGCTGGAAAGTAAGTACGGCAAGCGCTTCACGCCCGATCCCGGCTGGGACAAAATCAAACGCGCATGAGCGGCAAGCCCGCGCTTTACGACAGCGCCGAGAAGGTCGCCGACGATATCGTCCGCGAGGTCGGCAAGAAGATCGTGCTCGCCTTGCCGCTGGGTTTGGGCAAGGGAAATAATATCGCGAACGCGCTTTATCGCCGGGCGGCGGCCGATCCTACGATTTCGCTGACGATCTTCACGGCGCTGACACTCGAGAAGCCGCACCCGAAGAACGAGATCGAGCGGCGCTTTATCGAGCCCGTGATCGAACGCCTGTTCGGCGGCTATCCGGATTTGTTGTACGCGAAAGCGATCCGCGACGGCTCGCTCCCGAAAAACATCACGGTCAACGAATTCTTCCTGCTCGCCGGCAAGTGGCTGCACGTGCCCTACATGCAGCAGAATTATATCGCGGCGAATTACACGCACGCGATGCGCTACGTGCTGGATCGCGGCGCGAATGTCGCGGTTCAGCTCGTCGCAAAACGCGGCGGCCGCTACAGCCTTTCCTGCAATCCCGACATCACGCTTGATTTGTTGCGCGAACGCGCGGCGGGCCGCGCGAATTTCAAGCTCGTCGCCGAGGTGAACGAAAATCTTCCCTTCATGCCGGGTGATGCCGAAGTGCTGGCGGAGACCTTTAGCCACATCCTGCAAAGTCCCGCGAGCAACTTCCCGCTGTTCGCGCCGCCTTACGAGCCGATCGATACCGCGGGCTACGCCATCGGCATGCATTGCGCGCGGCTCATTCCCGACGGCGGCACGCTGCAGATCGGCATCGGGCAGGAGGGGGACGCCGCGGCACACGGGTTGATCCTTCGCCAGCACGATAACGCCGTTTATCGCGAAGCGGTCACCAAGCTCGACGGCAACCGTCCGCCGCCCACAGGCCACGAAGAAGGCGGCTTCGATATTGGCCTGCACGGCCTCTCCGAAATGTTCGTCTCGTCTTTCGTCGAGCTGATCCGGAAGGGCGTCGTGAAGCGCGAGGTCGACGGCATTTTGATGCAGGGCGGTTTCTTCGTCGGGCCGAAGGCGTTCTACGAAGCGCTGCGCGGCATGGACGAGAAGTTACTTAACAAAATCAACATGACCGCGATCTCCTACATCAACGAGCTTTACGGCGACGAAGAGAAGAAGCGCCGCGCGCGCGTGAAGGCGCGTTTCGTCAACAACGCCATGATGGCGACGCTTCTTGGTGCGGTCGTTTCGGACGGCTTGGAAAACGGCGCGGTCGTGAGCGGTGTCGGCGGGCAATATAATTTTGTCTCGCAAGCCTTCGCGCTGGCGGGCGCGCGCTCGATCATCACGCTGAAATCGACGCGCGGCATGGGCAGAAAAACAGCCTCGAACGTCCGTTGGAGCTACGGTCACGAAACCATCCCGCGCCACCTGCGCGACACCGTCGTTTCCGAATACGGCGTCGCCGATCTGCGCGGCAAGGACGATCAGGACGTGGTCGCCGCGATGCTGTCGATTGCGGATTCGCGCTTCCAGTCTGAGCTAATGCGGCGCGCGAAGGACGCGGGCAAGTTGCCGAAGCATTACGAGTTGCCGGCCTATGCGCGCGAGAACACGCCGGAGCGTCTTGAGCGCGCGCTCGCGCCGTTGCGCGAGCGCGGTTTGCTGCCGCCGTTTCCATTCGGCACGGATTTCGACGAGGTCGAGCAACAACTCATTCCGGCATTGCAAACCCTGCAAGCGGCGTCTGCATCGCCCTTGTCTCTCTTCCGTCTTCTCATGGCAGGCAAGGCCGCGGCCTCCGCTGACGAAAAACCTTGCCTTGCGCGGCTCGGTCTCGACCGCGGCGGATTCAAGAATGCGCTCTATCGATATTTGCTCCGCGGCGCGCTCCGCTCAGCGTGATGCCTGACTGCGCATAAAATAGCCAATTGAAATGCGCCGCTTGAATTCTCGTGCGAAATCGAGTTTTTAACGGGGCCTCTCCGTATTCTGCGGGCGGCCGATATATTTCTCTGAGGAATCCGTGACGCTTTCCCGCCCACCCGCCGAGCTTGAGACTGAAGCGTTTTCTGTCTTGCGCCGGGCCGCTGTGGCCTATCGAAGCAATCAGCCAGTTCTCGAATGCCTGGAAAAGGCGGGGGCGGGAACTGTCGATGCGCGCCATCCGCCGGAAACTTC
>Ga0070680_100002274_pt1 | contig 14200 bp, 30 predicted proteins | sample KBSC73BmetaG_FD_64672 | JGI IMG/M metagenome (GOLD analysis project Ga0070680, IMG submission 64672) | Corn rhizosphere microbial communities from Kellogg Biological Station, Michigan, USA - KBS C7-3B metaG | ecosystem: Host-associated > Plants > Roots > Rhizosphere | place: USA: Michigan...
TACGAAGGGATCTTCAGCGAGTTCTGCGCTTTCGAGTCGTATGCGTGGATGCACCACGTCTACGGCCGCCAGCAATGGGCGACCGGCCGCTTCTACGACGCTGTGATCCCGAACTTCTTCGACCCCGACGACTTCCACCTCGCCCCCAAGAGCGATTACTTGCTCTTCGTCGGCAGGCTCGTGCAACGAAAGGGTCCACACGTCGCCGCCCAGATCGCCGACCGGCTCGGCATGCGGCTCCTCGTCGCTGGACCCGGATGTGCGAAGCACGAGGCCGGCAGGATCACGACCGTCGATGGGATGGAGATCGTCGGCCCCGTCGAGTACGTCGGCGAGGTCGACTCGACCGAGCGCGCCGAGCTGATGGCGGCCGCGCGCGCGCTGATCGCGCCGACGCTATACATAGAGCCGTTCGGCGGCGTCACGATCGAAGCGATGCTCTCCGGGACACCGGTCGTCGCGACAGACTTCGGCGCGTTCACCGAGACTGTGACGCCTCAGGTGGGCCGCCGATTCCGGACGCTTGCGCAGGGCGTCACCGAGACCGAGGAAGTTCTCGGCCTCGATCCGGGAATGATCCGCGCGCACGCACTTGAGCGTTACAGCCTTGCCGCGGTCGGCCGCTGTTACGACGCATGGTTCGCGCAGCTGAACGGACTGTGGGGGCCGGGATGGGACGCGTAAAGCCGCCGACCTACGACGATCTGATCAGGATCGGCCATGACGGCGCTTTCGCGGCCTGGGCGCTCGAGCATTGGGGCCCAGAGGAGATCCTGAATCCGTCGATCTACCGCTGCGACCAGGGGATCGACGACCGCATCGGTCTCGGCGACGTGATCAAGAAGATCACGAACGCGCTCGGGTTAGAAACCTGCTCGGCGTGCGAGGCGCGCCGCCGCAAGCTGAACCGGTGGAGTGTCCGACGCATACGCCGGAAAGCACCCGCGCGGCCGTGCAACTGCGGGAGACGCGATGCCTGACGGACCGCGCCAGGGCGAGATGCTCGTCGCAGCCAGCGACGGCCGCTGGCTCGGAGACTTCTCCGCTCTCTACGTCGCCCCGTATCACAACTTCCGCACCGGCTTTGTCGAAGTGCCGGTCGGCTGGACGTGGCTTAGCTCGTCCGAGACAAGCGGCTGCGACCGCTCCGACGCCGATCACCAGCCAGGCGGCGGCTGTATCTGCAGCGACTGCTGCGGCAGCCACGAACGCACATTGATCACCCAGCGCACCGTCGGCCAGACGATCGACCCATGCCTGACTAATCCCTTTTTGGACGGTTTCGGGATTGCCGCAGCGCCGATGGAATGCGTCGACGGCTGCAGTTGGCAGCTTCTCGAGGGCCGCTGCATCTGCGGCGCACGCGACACGGTCTCCTGCCGACCGCCGACGCCCGCAACAGGCACGCAAACGGCGGCAGGCTACCCGCTCACGAATGTCGGCACCTGCAACGCGTCCGCGGGCATCAGCGTCATCGAAGACTCCTCCGGCCCCGACGGGCTCGAGGATCTGCCGGCGATGCAAATCGACTTCATGGGCTCCGGCGCGGAAGGCGCGACCTTCGTCGGCGAGAACGGCGGCTATGACCCAGGACGACCCTCACCTGTCGGCGGCTTCTCATCGCCACCGCTTGCGAAACACCGCAGCAGTGACGGCACCATCTACATCGCGCCCGATGACGGCCCCGGAGGACTTAACACCGGACGCAGCAACACCGGGATCAACATCTATCCCGGAGATTGCCTGACGTTCGACTTCTGGGCGAAAGCCGTCCCGGATCGCTTCGGCAACACCTGCATCGGCTACGACCTCGGCACGCGGATCAGCTCCGCGACGGGCCAGTACCTGATCCCGCCCGGCTTCGGCCACTCGCTCTCCCTCAACGGCGACTGGCAGCACTACGACAGCTCATTCACGCTCGAGCACTCGCCTCCCGGGTTCGCGGATCCGCTCCCATATCTCGAATCGATGATCACGATCATGACCGGCCACACGAACACAGTTGACGCGTTCACCGGTTGCGGGACACTCAAGTCGCGAGTGCGTCCGCCGCGAGGGCGTGTGCTGATCAAGGCGGTGCATCTCACCCCCTGCTCACCGGTGCTGACGACGCCAGTCCACGTCTGGCGGCACCACTGATGCTTGCGACCCCCTGGACGCATCTCTTCTTCAGTTGGCCGACCGGCGGCGTCTGGTCGAACCTCGTCGCCTCCGCCATCTGGGCGATCCCGACCGCGGTCATCGCGATCCGCAAGCTCCGCAAGATCCACCGGCACATCCTCCAACTCCACAAGCACCACGGCATCGACACCGAATGACTCAGAGGCCCGCTGACAGCCTGCGCACCGCCGGGCAACGGAAACACCCGTCTGCCGTGCGCGCGGCCCGCCCCACTGGGTTCTAACCACTAGGAGGCGCACCCATGACGACACCGACACAGGTGGGCGCCCGCCTGCGCGAATTCGTGCGCCGACACCGACGAGACGAGGAAGCCGCAGTCGAGGCCGTCGGGATCAACCTCGCGTGGCGGCTCTTCGCTGGCGTGCTCGCCTCGAGCATCGCCTCGGCCGCGATCACCGCCGCTGTCACCGAGCACGCCGCGACGTATCACCCATCGTTCGTGCTCTCAACGAAAGGCGCCGCATTCGTCGCCCGCAACGAGGGCCTCAGGTTGACGCCCTACAACGACCCGTTCAACTGCACGGTCGGCGTCGGGCACCTGATCCACTACGGACGCTGCACCAGCAACGACTACGCACGCTGGCGGATCACCAGTAGGCAAGCGATGACGCTGCTCGCGCACGACGCGGGGTGGGCGTCTAACTGCGTGCGCGCACGGATCACACACCGGATCGTGCAGCCGCAGTTCGACGCGCTCGTCGATCTCAGCTTCAACGCTGGCTGCGGGTCGCTCGACTACTCGGGGATCGCGAACGAGATCAACCGGGGCGCATTCGCTGTCGTGCCTGGCACGCTTTCGCGGACAGCGGTCACCGCGAACGGTGTCTACCTTGCGGGCCTCCGGACGCGGCGTCTCGCTGAGGCGACGCTGTTCGCGCACGGCTACTACGGCGCCGGGATCGGATCATTCGTAGCGAAGCCGAACCCGAACGTGCAGCCGAAGCCGCTTCCTGCATGGGCGTGGCGGTGGGCGGCATGGCGGCTCGGCCACAAGCCCTACCGCGGCCACCGGCTCGCACTGCGCTACCGGCCTCGCACAGCGCCGCGGCACATTCCAGCGTGGGCGTGGCGCTGGTTCCACCACACGTTCAAGGAGACTCGACGATGACAGCGGGAGAACGGCTCGTGCTCGGCGAGCTGATGGACATCCTCGTCGCGGCGCAGCCGAAGGTGCATTACCGGCAGTCGCGGCCGATGCGGACGATCAACCTCGACAACCGGCAGGAGCTTCTCGCCGCGCTCGCCTCGCCGGCAGGGATCGCCGCCGACTGCTCCGAATCAATCGTGCTGCTCTGCCACGTCGCAGGCTGCAAAAGCCCGATGGGCAAACAGGGCTACACGGGCAACGGCAACACCGAGACGCTGCTCGAATCGCTGCCGCACTACACGCACCCGGCGGACGCCATGACCGGGGCGATCGTCGTGCTCGGCGCCGACCAGCCGCTAGCCGAACAGCACGCATGCATGGTGCGCTCGTCCGGCCCGGATCCGATCCTCTTCTCACACGGCAGCGAGGACGGCCCGATCTACATCCACCTTTCGCAGGAGCAGCGTGCACACAAGGGCGCGACCGTCTTCCTAAACGTCGCGTCCCTCTAAATCAACGCCACCGAGGGGTCAAACACATGGACGACGGGGTGCGTTTCGCAGAAATCAACGGTCGACTCCGATCACTGGAGGAGAAGGTGGAAGACCTGATCGAACTCATCCACGGCGGGCCCAGCGTCACCCGCTCAGACTCGCTCCGCGGAAGGCTGCACACGCTCGAGACAGCGAACGCTGCCGCAGCCGCGGCGCAGGCCGCACTCGACGCTGTCCGCTCGCTGCAAGTCCGGCGCCTCGGTCGCGCCGAAAAGTTCGCCGCGATCTTGTTCGGATTCGTGATCGCCGCGTCGACGCTGACAACCACGATCGTCGTCCTCATCCAGCAGGCATCGAACTGAAGGAGAAGCCATGAAGCTCAACTGGAAGACCGTCGCGCTGCGCGCCGCCCAGTTCCTTGTCTCGCTCGCGGTGGCAGGAGCGGCCGCCGTGCTCGCCGACCCTGGATTCCGCGGCTATATCGCGCGCCACCCAACCCTCGCCGTGCTCGTCCCGGTCGCATCCGCGGTGCTGCACTCGCTCGCAACGAACCAGCCGTGGCAGATCAGCATCCAACGCAAGGCGGCCGCCCAGGTAGCAGCATCGGTGCCTGCGCCGTCTGCGAGCTCGCCGGTCGTAGTCGCTGGCGCGGGCGGCGGCGGCGCATCGAGCGTCGCGCCACCTTCTACGTGACGCGATGCACGCCGACGCCGAGACCGTCGAGGACGAAGAGCGCCGCCTCTACCAATGGCGGCGCTCCCAATTCCTCCGGCTTGGCTTCGACCGAGGACAATCGCAACGACTCGCGATGAGCCACGCCGACTGGCACACAGCAGAGCGGCTCATCCTTCCGCCGCCGAGCGGAAAGGGATGCCCGATCGATGCGGCCTACGAGATCCTCACCTGACCGAGGCGACAGTGAGCCGACAATCGCCGATCTGCTGCGCTGGCGGGCTGTGCTGAAACGGCCGACGCTCGCAGCACTGCGCTGCTGGCGACGGAACATCAGGAAGACGTCATGATCGACCTGCCACCAGATGTTCGCGATCAGATCGATGAGATCAAGCGGCGGCGTCCCCCGCGCGTTGCGGGTCACGCGCCGATAGGGCCCAACTTCGAGCTCTCACACGTCATGCAGTCCAAAAACGTGACTCAGCGCGAGCTACAGGTGTTGGACCGTGTCGCGGCTGGCTACTCGAATCAGCAGATCGCGGACGAGTTCGAGCTTGCGCTTGAGACGATCAAGTCGCACATGAAGCGCCTGCTCTGGAAGTGGTCGTGCAAGACCCGCGCCCAGGCCGTCGCTGAGGGGTTCCGGCGCGGCTACCTCGTCTAGTAGTAGTAGCCGCTTCGGACTCGTTCGGCTTGGGCCACCGCTGTTTCCGGTCGGGACGCTCGCGGCCAGATCGGCCAGAGATAGGCGAACGCCCATAGCGTCTTTCCCGCTTCGTTTACGGCCTCGCTGCCCGCGTCGAAATGGACCATCGTGTGCTGGTTTGCGTGGAAGCCGAGCGCGATCCAGACGATCCAGAGGACGCCGACGACCGCCATCAGCCAAGGCTCGGGTCGCAGGCCGAGCCTCCACGCGACCGGCACGATCACCAGGCCGAGGCCGATCAGGATCGGCTGCCACGGCAGGTGGATGTGCCAGCCGAACCGGGCGACGGTCACAACGACCGCGCTCGGCGGTCGCCGTCCCTTTGCCAGGTTCGTCAGTTGGTACGCGGACTCGAACCCCGTCATCCACGCCGCGGCCGCAAGGAGCGGCTTAGGGTTGTCGCGGCGCAAGCTCACGTAGAGGAAGAGCGGCAGCATCGCCAGCGTGGATATGCGGACCCCGGCGAAGAACACTCAACAACCGGACGTGGATTCGAGGAGGGATGAGTCGTCGGTGCCCGACCACGAATAGACGAGGGTCACGTTGCCGTAGGTCAGGTAGAGCGCGCCGGCGTGGGTGATGCGGCTATCGGGGGCGCCAAGCGTGACGAGCGTGTTGAGGGCCGTCGTGTGGTCGACTTGCGTGGTCGCGCAATAGGCCGCTGCGGCAGCGGTCTTCTTGGCGCTTGATCTCGAGGAGGTTCGGTCGATCGTGGCGCCGATTGCGATGACCGCGACTGCGAGCATCGCCACTGCGGCCCATCTGCGTCGAATCTGACTGGCCGCGGTCATCGTTTACGACTTTGAAAGTCGCATTGAAACGAGGTCGTTGCCGTGCTTACTATTGGCGTGCTGGGGATTGGCGGGGTCTCAGCGAGATCGTTCGGGGAGAGAGACGATCTGCGGCCAGAGGAGGAAGCCAAAATGCTCGAAGAGGGCACCGTCGGCGCCGGGACTGCCGCCGGATCCATCAATCCGCGCGTCCTTCCTGGGCTTGCTGAGCTTCAGGAGGTAGTCGCTTCTCTACGCGAGCGATACCCGCTTCCAGGCGACGGAATCCCTCAGCCGTCTGCCGGCCCAACTGATCGATCTGCGCTTCAAGTGCTAGCAGGGGGTCGTCGAGGGGCGCCGGTTGCTCGCCGGAATCATCTTCGGGCAGTCTGAGCCAGCCGGTCCTCGTAAGCATCGCCATCATCCCTTCGTAGTCGGGCTGCGACTCGCCTTTCAGCCATCGGCTCACGCGTTGGCCTCCGGCCGATTTGAGCCCGAGCTTGTCCGAGAGGTCATTGGCGTTTCGGGCACCTAGGGCAACCCGAACGCGTTCGACAAAGGCGGCGGACGTAAGTGACATATCAAAAACGTTACGTCTTTGCGGCCGACATGTGTGATATGCACTCTTGACATATCAAGTCTGTATGTCATACTCGCCATATGCCCGTCAGGACGTTCTCCGGTCAGCGGCTACGTGACCTGCGTACGCAGCGACGACTAACGCAGCACGACCTGGCTTCAGAGCTCCGAGCTCAAGGGTTTGGCACGACGCAGACCACGATTTCGAGGTGGGAGGACGGACAGCAGCCGCAGTCGGCCGTACTTCCATGCCTAGCCTCCGCCCTCGGCGTAGAGATCGATGACCTCTACGGATCTGACGACGACGAGGAGTCCGACTTGCTTACCGCGCTCGACTCCTCATTGCGTAGCTATCTCCGCAGACTGATCCGCGAAGAGGCCCAACGGTGAGTCTCGAAGAGGCCATCGCCCAGCAGATCACGCTCGGCGTGAAGGATCCCCTCGAGATCGCGCGCAATCTGGAGGCGCTCTACGGCGCTGAGTGGGTTGCTGAAGAGCTCGCGTCGCACCGGGAGGAGATCCTGGCGGAGATCGCGCGGCAGGCCCTCGGTCGTGAGCGGCGCGCTGCGATCTTGCCAGCGGTCGTCCGGGAGAGGAAGACGAAGCGTCAGACGATGCTGGCGCCGATCTTCATTCCGGGTGTCGGTTGGAAGTCGCTCGGCGACTGCACTGCTGATGATCTTGCTGCGCGCGAGCAGTTCTATTTGCGTGCGGCTGGGGCGATGGTGCGGATGGCATCGTGGTGTCGCGACTGCATCGAGGCGATGCGGGCACAGGGTGTCGAGAAGCTTGGGAAGTTGCGTGGCCCGTTGCCGGAGTTGCCGGAGGCTGAGGCCGCATGACGTCCGCGCGGGCCACGGCCGATTCGCTTTCCATGGATGCCACGCCTGCGCAGGCCATAGCCGTGTCGGTCACCACTCATCGTTCGTCTGCGCGGGCCAGCGACACGCCGAACACCAAATCCGGAGCGCCCGCGCAGGCCAGCTTCGCCTCGAACTCCACACTGCATGCGCCCGCGCGGGCCACGGGTGGTGCGAATTTCCATGGGACCATCGCCCGCGCGGGCGATGGAGGTAACGCATGAGCACCGACCAGCGTCTGGCCGCGATCAAACATCTCGGCGGACTCCTCGACGACCTCGAAGCAGTGCGCATCGCGAACGGCAACCGCATCGCCGCGATGGAACGTGAGTACGGCGACTCGTTCGGCCTCGACGCGATCCAGGCCCACATCCGCGCCACCGAGCACCAGACCGAACTCGAGCTCGTCCGGATGTGGCGCAAGGAGCCGCTCGCGCCCTGGGCGAAGGACTACCTCGGCCTCGGCGAGAAGAGCATCGCCCGATTCGTCGCAATCATCGGCGACCCTGCCGACCGGCCGAACGTCGCGAAGCTCTGGGCCTATTGCGGCCACGGTGACCCGGCTCGATCGGGGAAGCGGAAAGGGATGACGCAGGCCGAGTTGTTCAAGGCCGGGAATCCGCGCGCGAAAAAGCAGGTTTGGCTGATCGCGACATCGCTGCTCAAGGCCGGCAACCGTGATGCCTACGACGCGGCGCGGCTCAAGTATCAGGATGCTGTTCACGAATCTTCGTGTGTTCGATGCGGACCCGCAGGGCATCCCGCGTTGCCCGGGTCGCCGCTCTCAGATGGTCACAAGCACGCGCGGGCATTGCGCGCGCTCGGTAAGGCGTTCCTCATCGATCTCTGGCTCGCTGCTCGCGAGGTTCAGGTGCGCGAGGCGCAGCCGTGAAGGACGAACTCCGCATCGCCTACGCCCGCGTAACGACCGCGAATCCCAACATCGACCTAACTAACGCGGGAGGAGGACTGTCCTCGATGAGCGACGTCACGGAACGGCTCACCCCATCGGCGCGCAAGCTGCTCGACCACGCGTACAGAGAAGCACTGTCGCTCGGCAAGAACGCCATCGAAGCCGACCACATCGCGCTCGCGCTCGCACGAGACGTGAAACACGACCACCGCCGTCTCTGCGACGCCTTCGACCTCCATCCAAAAGCACGTCACAACCACCGGGGAGCACTCATGACCGAGCAGCGGCTCGTTTCCACGCTCAGCCTGATCGTCATCGCCGCAGGCGTCGGATTGCTCGGCCTGATCCTGTTCGACCTCACGTCCCCTGTCATCGCGGCGCTGCACCACGCCGGCCGATGACCAAGCAAGGGGTCTTCCAGGCCGTCTGCGAGCAGGCGGCTGGGTTGAGCGCGCCAGCCGATTCGGCTGCGCTGCTCGCGCGCCATGACGCGGAGTCGACCGTCAGACGTCTCGCACGCGCCCTCGCGCTGCCGGATCACGACCTCGTCATCACGCTCGTCGCGCTCGCCGTGCTGCGCGGCCGGCGCGCGGCGGAAGCGAGAGGACTGTGAGCGTCATCGATCTCTCCGCAGACCGGTATCACGCCGACCAGGTCGCCGACCGGCCGACCCTCTCCGCGTCGATCGCGCACATTCTCTGCACGTCGAGCCCGAAGCACGCCTGGACGGCGCACCCGAAGCTGAACCCCGCGTATCGGCGCGACGAGCAGGAGCACTTCGATATCGGCACCGTCGCGCACGCGATGCTGCTTGAGGGCGATGCGAGCTGCGTCGAGGTGCTCGATTTCGACGACTGGCGGAAGCAGGCCGCGCAGGACGCGCGCGAGGTCGTGCGCGCGAGCGGACGGATTCCGCTGCTGGCGAAGCACTGGGATGCGGTAGCGGCGATGGTCGCTGCTGCGCGCGACCAGCTCGCAGCGCTCGACGTCGCGCCGCCGCTCTTCACGGATGGGAAGCCTGAGCAGACGCTCGTCTGGGAAGAGCGTGGCGTCGCGTGCCGGGCGCGGCTCGACTGGCTCCGCGACGACCGTGCGGCGGTCGACGACTACAAGACGACCGGTCGCACAGCGGACCCGGCCGCCTTCTCACGGGCGATGTTCGACCGCGGCTACGACCTGCAGGCGGCGTTCTATCTGCGCGGCCTCCACGCGGTCACCGGCGCCGACGCCGAGTTCCGGTTCTGCGTGCAGGAGACGCAGCCGCCGTACGCGTTGTCGGTCGTGGCGCCGTCGCCGGCCGCGTACGCGCTCGCGAACGACAAGATCGAGTACGCGCTGGCGGCCTGGAAGCGCGGCCTCGACACGGGCGAGTGGCCGGCGTATCCGGTGAAGGTCTGCTACGCGGACGTGCCGACGTGGCACGAGGTCGCGTGGCTCGACAAGGAAGCGCGCGAGGCTGCGTGATGGGGTACTCGTTCCGGCCGCTCAAGCGTGAACGGATGCCGCTCCTCATCGGCGTCGCAGGCGGCACCGGATCCGGCAAAACCATGAGCGCGCTCCGGCTCGCGCGCGGGCTCGCCGAGGGCAAACCCTTCGCCGGGATCGACACCGAGAACGGCCGCATGAGCCACTACGCCGAGCTGTTCCCCGAATGCGAAGCCACCCAGATCACCGCGCCGTTCCGGCCCGAGAAATACGCAGACGCGATCGAAGCCGCCGAACAGGCCGGCTACCCGGTCGTCGTCGTCGACTCCGCGTCGCACGAGTGGTACGGCGACGGCGGCTGCCTCGACTGGCACGACGACCTCATGGGCGGCGACCAGAAGAAGAACCTGTCCGCGTGGATCGAGCCGAAGAAGGCGCACAAGCGGATGGTCACACGGCTGCTGCAGATGAACGCGCACGTCATCCTCTGCTTCCGCGCCGAGCCGAAAGTCGAAGCCGTCCGCGAAGGCGGCCAGACGAAGATCGTGCCGAAGGCGTCGCTGACCGGCCTCGACGGGTGGATCCCGATCAGCGAGAAGAACCTCCCGTACGAGCTCACCGCGTCGTTCCTACTGATGGCCGACAGGCCCGGGATCCCCAGGCCGATCAAGCTGCAAGAGCAGCACAAGGCGTTCGTGCCGCTCACGGAGCCGCTGAGCGAAGACGTCGGCCGGGCACTCAAGGTGTGGGCAGAGAGCGGAAAAGATCCGGCGGCGTCTGCCAGTGCGCCCGTCCCCGCGCACAGCACCGCCGCCGGTACCGACGAGACCGCGCCGCTGCTCGCCGAGATCCGCGACTTCGCCGACACGCAAGGCACCCGCGAGGCCGTCGACGAGGCGATCGAGAAGAACCGACGCAAGCACGAATCGAACCCTGTCGCGCACATCGAATGGCTGCGCGGCCAGGTCGACCGGATCCGCGAAGCCGCACAGGTCGCCGGCTGATGGTCGCGCTTCTCTCCCTCAACGACGAGGAACGCGACGAAATGATCGCCGACCTCAAAGCCACCCGCGCCCAGCGCGCCGCCTACGCGGCCGCGCTTAACCGGATCTTCGACAAGACATACCGCGCGAAGCTGCGGTTGCAGGTCGCCGCGTGCGACCGGTGGATCGCCCACTACGAACGAGAGCTCGCACGGTGACCGAGACGCTAGACATCGTCCGCGCGAGCGAGCGGCTGCGCGGGCTCGCCATGCCGCTCCGGTCAGTTATCGCTCAGGTCGCCTCGGTTCGCGACGTGGCGCCCGTACTCGATCCTGAGCTGAACGCGATCGAGGAGCGCGTGCTCGAGGCGCTCGACCATGTGATCGCGGCGACCGCGGTGCTGAACGCGCAGCTCGACCTCATGAGCGAGCACGTCTCGTGACGTGGATTCTGATCGCTGCGCTCGTCGGTGACATCCTCGCCGCGCTCGTGCTCACCGACGTGCATCTCGACGTGCGCCGCTGGTGGCTTCGACGGTCGGAGCGGCGCGGCGGATACATCGATCTGACGAGGCGTCCGTGAATCTCTTCCAGCGACGGGCTCTTCCAGAGTCGAACCGCTGCATTGGTACGGAAAAAGGTGAGACCGCGTGACGCCGTTCGTCGCGGACCCCGACTTTACGCTCCACGTCGGCGACGTGCGCGAGGTTCTACGCGAGCTTCCGGCCGAATCGACCGACTGCGCGCTGACCTCGCCGCCGTTCTACGCGCTCCGCGACTACGGCGTCGACGGACAGATCGGCCTCGAGGAGACGCCAGACCAGTGGATCGCTGAGCTCGTGGCCGTGTTCCGTGAGGTTCGCCGCGTCCTCAAGCCTGCGGGGACGCTCTGGGTTGAGTGCGGCGACTCGTATGCGTCTAAGGCTCCCGGTACCTTCAGTGGGTCAACGCTTCGCGCCGGCCGCTTGTACGACGGCGACCGGGAGCGCCAGGACGTCGTCCGGGCAGGCCTGCCGAACAAGCTCGGCTTTGACGGGCTCAAGCCGAAGGATCTGCTCGGGCAGCCATGGCTGCTCGCCTTCGCCCTTCGGGCTGACGGCTGGTGGCTCCGCCAAGCGATCATCTGGCACAAGCCGAACGCGATGCCCGAGAGCGCGACCGATCGCTGCACGACGGCTCACAGCTACGTGTTTCTGTTCTCTAAGGCGGCGCGCTACTGGTTCGATAGTGAAGCCATAGCCGAGTCGGCAGCGTGGGAACGCTGGGGCGATCAGACGGTCCCGAAATATGAGGGGACGGACACTGCGTCTGGCTGGATGCAGCCCAAGACGAAGGCCGAGCTCTACGACGAACTCAAGGGCCGCCGGCGCGGTACAGAAGAGCACGAGAGCCAGGGGCTAGAGGCGGGTAGGCGCTTCGCAAGCGCCACAGGCGGTCTCACGAAGCCCACCGGCAAGAATCCGCGGAGCGTCTGGACGATCCCGACGCAGGGCTACCCCGAAGCCCACTTCGCCACCTGGCCCGAAGCCCTCTGCGAACGCATCATCAAAGCTGGCTGCCCCGAAGGCGGCACGGTCCTCGACCCGTTCATGGGCTCCGGTACAACCGCCCTCGTCGCCCGCAGGCTTGGCCGTAAGAGCGTCGGCGTCGAACTGAACCCGGAGTACGCGCGGCTCGCTGCCGACCGGTTGAAGCAGCTTTCGCTGCTCGCTGAGGAGTCGGCCGCATGAGGTTCGCGTTCTGGAAGAAGCAGCAGCAGCCTCAGCCGTTCGTCACCGGATACCCACCTACGCCGCGCGACCTCGAGGACGAGCTCCTCGACTGGCTCCGCGACCTCCCCCAGGGTGAGCGCCGCGCGATCCGGTGTGACGCCGGCTGGACACAGGCCGAAGTAGCAGCGCATTGCGGTGTCGGCACGGCCGGCCAGGTTGGCAAGTGGGAGCGTGGCGGCGGCTGGACGCGCCGGTCAGGGCTCCGGTACGCGCAGCTTTTGAAGGAGCTCGAGGTGATGCGCGACGACGCGCTCGTGACTGAAAGGAGCGGGGTGTGACGACTCCTGATCGGTTTGCCGCTACGTCTGACGGACTCGTGACTGAAAGCACGGCCGCTTGGCCGCGCGGCCATGCTTACGGCTTCGGCCTGCTCGACGACGGCAGCTATCGATTCTGGCTGCCGCGTCGGCTCGTGTTTGCCCGCTGGCCGTTCCAGGGAAAGAAGTGGAGGCCAGACCGCAAGCGGCTCGCTCGGTTGCGGGCGTTCTACTGGATCGTCGTCCGCAACTACGAGACCGAGCTATGCGAGCGGTGCGGCGGGCCTGTCGGCGTCGTGTTTCACGCACCGGACTGGATCTGGGAACTAGCGACCGGCTATGCGCGGTTCCCTGACGGCGAGGCTGCGCCGGGCTGCCTCTGCATTAAGTGCGTCGACGACGTAGTCGATCCGAAGCTCGACACATATCTGCGGTGGACGTGCGCGACGAGCGACGAGGTCATGTATGGCTGAGCAAGAGCGTCTTCGTGATCCCGCGCCAAAGAAGCCGAACTATGCGCGGCTTCGCAAGGCATATCCACAGATCGGCTGGTACGTCCAAGGGTGGGCTCGCGGCTACGCCGAGTTGCTCGACCGTGCCGAGTGGCTCGAACGTCAACGAAAGGCCCGGAAGTGACCCAAGCAGACAATGCCGCTAAGCGCCCGCTCTTGCACGTCGCCGCGTTCTGGGTCGATGGCGACCGGGGCGACGAGATGGCCGACGCGCTGGCTGAGTTCAAGATCGCAGGGACGCGCGGCGCAGTCGTCACGTTCCGGCCCGACGTGGCTGACACCTACGACTTCCGGCACACGATGGACAAGCTCGACCTGGCCGAAGTCAACGCATATCCGGCGTCGGATGTCGGCGCGGAGGGCCAGGGTGTCTGACTCGGTCACAGGTTTTCACCGCACGATCGTCAACGGAGAAACGCTGCGTGGCTTCCCCGCGCCGAGCGATCTAGCCGAGCGGACACTGCACGAGGATGACGACGTATTGATCGTCCGTCTCAGCAAGTACGAGCGGCGGCTATTGAAGGCTGAGACGCACGGGGTATTCGGCCGGTTCTGCCTGATCTCTAACCGTGACGGAAGCTTCGATCTCGTGAGGTATGCCCATGCCTGAGTTCAACATGCTCCTGCCCTTCGACACGGACGACGAGCAATTCACGCGCGGCTTCGAAGCGGGCCGTGTCTGGGATCTCGTCGGAAACGCCATCGTGAGCGAGGAGCTTCCGACCGACCCGGTGACTGTCCACGCGACGAACGCGGAAATGATGCTGCGGATCGCAGAGGCGCACGAGCTTCGGATCGTCTCAACGGATCTCGACGACACGTGGATGGAGGTCGTGTTCGATGCCCGCTGATCGCTCTGCCGCCACGACTCTGCGGCTGACCGAGGCGCAGCGCCGTCACCTGATCGAGTTGTACGGCGACGGCAAGCAGGTGCTCTACTGGCGACCCGCCAACAGCGGCGAGGAACGGTGCGCACTCGCACTCCGGAGT
>Ga0070680_100002277_pt1 | contig 14194 bp, 14 predicted proteins | sample KBSC73BmetaG_FD_64672 | JGI IMG/M metagenome (GOLD analysis project Ga0070680, IMG submission 64672) | Corn rhizosphere microbial communities from Kellogg Biological Station, Michigan, USA - KBS C7-3B metaG | ecosystem: Host-associated > Plants > Roots > Rhizosphere | place: USA: Michigan...
TTCGACCCCGACGACGACCCGAACCGCGAGTCGGTCCGGCCGGGGGTAGAGACCCGCGGGCCGACCGACCCGATCACCAAGCACCTGTGGCGGTTCAAGCGCCCACAGCGTTCCGCCCTGGTCCTGCCGTTCGTCGGCCATGAGGTCAAGGTCGAGCGCTGGTATGGCCGGGTCGCCGCCAACGGCGACGAGACCTATCACGGCACGGTCCTGGCCGTCGCCACCACCACCACCGGCACGACCGCCGACTTCCTGATCCTCAAGACGGTTGCCGGTCAGGTCTGGGCGATCAGTACCGCCCAGATCGCCTACATCGAGCTGGACAAGCCGGCCAAGCCGGTCCGGGCGGCCCGCAAGACCGCGGTCAAGGCCGAAGTCCAGGCGACCCCGGCCGCGGCCAAGGTCGAGCCGACCCCGCGCGCCACCCGCGGGCGGCGCAAGGCCAAGGAGGTCAGCGATGCGGCAGCATAACGGGACGGTGTACGGGCCGGGGTCGTCCCCGGCCCGGCCCGGCCGAGAGGAGGTCACGGCCAGCTTCGAGCCGACTGTGGCGATGTTCCTGCAACCTCAGACGCTGGTGCCCACCCCCCGGGCGTGGAGCATGCTCGGGCGGGGCCTGGCGATAATCGGGGCAGTCACCCTGGTGCTGGTCTGTGCCGGCGTGGGGCTGTTCCTGGCCAGTACCATGTTCTGCCCCTGCACTATCGGGGGGGCGCCGTGACCGGCCGGGGCTACGCGCACCACCGGGACGAGGCGCTGCGGCTGTATGAGCACTGGCTGGTGGCCATCGCCAAGCTGGACATACATGAGCGGAAGGTGGTCACCCAGCACGGCCCGGCGGTCGCCGCCCAGCAGCTGTCCGGCGATGGCACCACCAAGGACTGGGCGTACCGGCTGTTAGTCAGCGACCGAGATTGGACCGAGCGCAAGCTGCTGGTCGAGCTGGGGATGGCCAACCTATATGCGGGGGGGTACGGAAGGTGAGGATGTCCGCGATCGCCGCAGCACTGGTGCTGGGGCTGGCCGGGTGCTCGAACCTCTACCCGCCACCCCCGCCCCCGCCTCCGGTGCCGGGTGCGCCGGACTACCTGGTGTACGTCGACTCGACCGATCGGACTGGCCGCAGCGTTACCCGCCAGATCATCTGCACGGTGACCGGGCGGGGCGCTGGTCCGGAACCGGTGGAGGTGGTACACGAGCGAACGGGTCGGCGCGGGCCATACATAGTCGAGTTCGACAGCCATACCCCGGCCAGGATCGAGATCGTCAGCTACCCGCAGGTGATCACGCTGGTGGTGGTCTGCACGCTGATCGCCGAGAGAGGCGACGAGATCTCGTGCGAGTTCCTGTACGGCGACGACCGCCGCACCGCCCCGATGATCGGTGACATCTCCTACGCCCAGGCGCATTTCGTGGTCGAACTGAACCACTACATCGCCAGCTGTGCGGCGATCATCAACGCACTCGGTTAGTCTTTGCTCCTCTCTGAATGGATCGGCCCCCGACAAAGGTGTCGGGGGCCGATCTGTATGTCCGGGGTCTAGAACCCCGCTTCGGTGTTGCACGGCTGCGCCCGCACGGTGGTGGGCTGCCAGTTGCCGTCGATCGTGACGATGTCGGCCTGCCACGCGGTCAGCACCGAACAGCGCACATCGATCGGGCCGTAGGACCAGGAGCCGTTCGTGATCTTGAGGTTGGTCACCTGGCCTGACATGCCGTTGCGGAACGCGTACCCGCCACCGCGCACCAGCAACCGGTCGATGTCGACCGAGGTGTTGCCCTGGTTGCGCGGGTAGAAGAACGGAGCAGTGCCGCCGCAGCCCTGCTCATCTAGCCACAGCGCGACGTTACGGATAGTCAAGGCCGGTCCGTCGTAGCCCTGGATCCCGTCGCCGTGCCAGTCGGAGCAGTTGGTCTCGGACTGGACCCGCACCCAACTATTGGAGATCGTGACCGGCCCGCAGGCGAACGCCGATCGCCCACCGACCCGCAGCCCCTCGGTCACTCCGTCCATCTTGACCCGGTCGGCCACATAGTTGCCGTGCTGGACAGTGGGGAAGTCGCCGTCGGCGTTGGCTGGACGGTTGAACGTGACCTGTTCGAGCCGGAACGACGGACAACCACTGCCACCGTCGACCTTACCGCCTTGGAACAGGACCCGCCGCACGACCACGTTGTTGGCCCGAATATTCAACCCGGCGCTGCCGGTGAACAGGATGTCCTGTACCACAGCGCCCGCCTGGGTGACAGTCAAGCTGGTCGACCGGGTGGTGACCGGCTGCCAGAAAGCGGGGACCCCGGTGTTCGTCGGGTTGGGCCACGCGCCCGCTGGAGGCGTCGGGGAGGACGTCGTGGTCGGCGGGGGTGTCGAAGTGCCCGCCGGGGTCGTCGAGGCCGGCGTCGTGGACACGGGAGGGGTCGTCGGTACCGTCGAAGGGCTGGGGGTGGCGCTCGGAGTGGGATCTGGCGCCATCGCCGCTACGCAACCCTGCAGCCAGGCGTCGGACGGGCGCGCGGCCAGACGATCGGCGCAGGCTGCCCAGATCTGGTCGCGGCTCAGTGGCTCGGCCGCGGTCGCCGCCGGCAGGCTGGACAGGAAGACGACGGCGACAGCAAACCCGGCCACCATGCTCAGCACGGCGGCCCATCGGGGACGGGTCATGTCTTGTCCACCACCAACACGGTCGGGTCGCTGGCCGTGGTGGTGACGGTTGGCGGAAGTGGCGCAGTCCCGTCGCTGTTCGGGATCCCCCAGACCGCGGCGCCCGCAATCAGAGCCGTCATGACGATGCCGACCCACTCGTCAGCTGTGACCCCCGCGCCCCCGGGGGTGCCGGCCATCGTCGCGGCGTTGTAGAGCCCGTATGCGGTCACGGCGAGTGCCATGATCGCCTTCGCGTACCGCTCCAGCGCTTTCAGTAGGTTCATCGGGTGCCTCCTCGGCCTTTCGGACGTGGCGCCGCAGGACCAGTTGGAGCTGCAACCCCAGCGCCGTGTCGAGCACCGCCAACCCGATAGCCCACAAAGTCAGCGGCGGTCTCACCCACCAGCCAACCACAGCTAGGGTCAGCATCCAGGCCAACGACCCGCCCAGCAAGGCCAGAAACCAGCCGACCCTCCCCCGCGCTCTCCAGCTCGTGAAAGCCAGGTAGACGAAGGCGATCACCAGGGCCTCGGTCGCCGCGATGATTACCAATACGCGCAGTAGGATAGTCACGGCGTCCCCCGTAGGTGCAAGGCTCGGTCCACCTCCCGAGTAAACCGCGCGGCTCGCCTGACCGCCTCGTCGGCCCGGTCGGTTACCTCACGCACACGGTCTTCCTGGTCCTCGGCGCGCCGGACCATGTCCTGCGCCTGCGCCAACATCTGTACGGCTCGTTGATCTGTCCGTACTGGGTGCACACGCCACGGCCACCAACCTGGCCATCTCATGCCGCGCTCCGATCTGTCGGTGCCGGCCCGGATATCTGACCCAGGATTTGGCGTGTAAGCCTGAGTTGCTCCTCCGAGTTCTGAACGAGCGTGTTAACCGTGGAGGTCAACTGCTCGGTACTGTTGGCCGCTTTGGTCGCCGCCGCCAAAGCCGTCTCAGCTGCCAGTCTATACATGTCCCGATCCGCTCGCACCTCGTCGTGTAGGCGCTTGGGCACCAGATGCCCGCGGGCCTGCAACAGGAACAAGACAACAGCCATCCCGGCTGCCGGCCCAAACGCTTGCAGCCAGGGCAGCCAGGACATAACTGACGGATCGGGAGCGGGCATTATGGCTGCGCTGGTCCCGCGGTGCCGGTGACAGTGTGGGTGTGAGCCGGGTCGCCGGCCCCTATCTCGTCCAGCCTGGCCTCGATCGCAGCGAGCCGGGTCTGGATGTTATCGGTCCGGAGCAGAATCGTGTTGAGCACGTTCAGCGTGGACATGCCCGTCGGTATACCACCGCCCGAGTATTGCCACGGGAACGCCTTCATCTGGGCTTCGCTGTACTCGGGCATGCCTGCTCCTCTGATCATGCTGATGAAACTCGACCACGGGAAGTTCGGACCCGGGTCGGTGTGGGTAGTGCCCCCGAATGCGAGCCGCAGGTCGTTGTGCGTGGTGAGCCCCGGCTTGAACGCCTTCAGCTCGTCCACTGTGCGGCGCTCGATCGGAATGCCGAACCGCTTCGCGTCGGCGGCCCAGTAGGGTGCGGCGCGGGCCAGCATCGCCATCGAGAAGGCATCCCCCCACTGGGGCGCGGTCTGGCGGGCAAACCCGGTGAACTCCCAGTTGATCCCGCGGTTGTTGCCCGGCCGGTTGCCGACCGTCCAGGCGACATCGCCGAGCCGGACACACTGGATGATCGAGTTGTCGTCGACGCAGTAGTGGGACGAGACGCTGCGCCCGCCCGCCCCGGAGGCGAAGTAGGCAGCGGTGTTCTCCGCCTGCGTGCTCGACTCGGCCGCCTCCATGGTGTGGGCGACCAGGAACAGCGGGGGGCCGTCAGGTCGTCCTCGCGTGTATCCCGATGCCTGGACGAACCTCAGCTCGGGGTGGTCTGGGCTTTGTGCCATCCGTCACCTCACGGGTGAAACAGGCACTTCGGGCCGGCCATGACGGTCGCGAAGTACGCATAAGTGGAGTGGTGGCCGATCGCGTACCGGCCGGCCTGCGGCGCCCACGCGCCGTACACGCGGCAGGCGTTGACCGCTCGGGCGGCGATGTCTGCGTTGGACGGCAGATCCCACGCCTCGCTGACGAGGTTCAGGTGCGAGCTGGTCCAGTGGGGCGGTAGCAGGTAGTGTCGCACGTCGCCGAACCGGGCCGGGTCGGCGGCTGCGAGGTTGCGCACCGCGGTACCGGCAGCGAGGTGATCAGAATGGGTATCCAGCTCGGGCACGTATGTGTGCGACTTGAGTCGCACCGGCATACCGGGGGCGATCTCGTCACACATCGCCAGGATTGCCGCCTGCGCGTCCTCGGCCGTCACCGCCCCATCCAGCAGTCCAGCCTCGCGCAGGGTCAAGCTCCCCGGCAGGCCAGCCGACAGGCAGTCCGCCGCGCCGGAGCCCTCGTCGATCCTGGCTTGGCCGAACTGGTCCAGGTCCAGCACCCCATAGCCTTCGGCCGCAGGGTCGTGCATCACGCCCCACCACGGGTTGGGCGTGGGCGAAGTCGCATTGAGCTTGCCCAGCACCGAAGAGCCGGTGCCGCGGGTCAGCCAGAGCAGATGTACGTCCTGGCCTGCGGCCACGTGCTCGGCGATCGACACACCGGCAGCCACCGTCTCGTCGTCCGGATGGCAGAAGATGAACGCTGCGGGTGACACCATGGCACCTCCTCCGCCCCAGTCAATCAGCCGGACAGGTAGTCGACGGTCAGGTAGGTAGGCGCGGTTGCTGCTGCAGTCGCAGTAATGTTACCGGTGCCGACTTGCCTCTGGGCGGTCGCCGCGAACGTCTTGCTGGCAGTCGCTGACGCCGTGTATTCGAACTGCATGACCAGCGGAAAGGCTTGGCTGGCGGCAGCGGTGGTCGGTACCTGGTCGATCATCCGCTCGGTGCCGCTGATGTTGTCTTCTCGGATCCGACCGCGTACGTAACCGTCGGCGACACTCGACTGGACGTGGCCGCGGAACGTGACCACGTAAGTCCGGCCGGATACCAAGGAAGCCGCCACCGTGTCCAACACGGTCTCTGCGGTGAACGTGCCCGAGTTGGAGGTCCGGGTGGTGGTGTTCACGCGGACCATCTTGCCCACGTCGGTCTGCAGCGTGGCCACGTCCGACTCCAACGCGACCACGTCGTCGTGGATCTGTTGGATTGTCTCCGGGTCGGTTACGTCCCCGACGCTAGGTACGACGATCGTAGTCACAGGCCCTCCCTACCCCACAAGGTCTCGCCCCAGCGGCTCTCACCTGATGTTTGCCACTCGCCCACCGACAGCGCCTTGCGCAGGCGCACATCCTGGTAGTAGTTGGCCTGATCGATCACGTGTCTGACACTCAGGATCCGCCACTGTCCGCCGATCGCGGTCTGGGTGGCGTCTTCGAACTCCACCAGGTCGCCCGGCTGTCGGCGTGGGTCGCCGAACACCCGCACACCTTCGATGGTCGGGGTCGGCTCAGCCAGCTCGTTCAGCAGCCGTTGTGCCAGCCGCTGCGCGTCTTCGCGCCGCTGGTGCGCAGGAGCATCCACCGGCAGACCCCGCACCCCCCGCTGCGTAATGCTCGATGCCCGGCTGGTGATCACCGACGCGTCGCTCAGATGCATCCCGATGCCGCCGATGTTGATCGTGGGCACCTCCGGGTTATCGTTGGCCGTATAGACCACGCTGCCTGTCCGGTTGATTATGCTGACTGTGACCACGCCAGCGGTGAACTCGCTGTCGACCTGGATCACCACGGGGTCGGTGGACGGCGTACTCGGCCCCGAGTAGTAGGTGCCGGTCCCGTCCGACAGCGTATTGATCGTAAAGAACGTGTGCCAGCCACCCGAGATGAAGTTCGACACGCCAGCGTCGACCTGGGCGCTGGACGGCAGCGTGGCCAGCTCGGTGTCCACGCTGGTAGCCAGCACGTCCAGCGGGATCAACAGTGTTGACTCGCCGGGTGGGAGCGCGATCACCTCACGCGACTGGTACACCGGTCCATAGAGCGGGTCAAACCGGGCTTCTCGGTAGTTCACCCGCACCATGTTGCGGATCTTGGACGGGTCTACCTGTGGGACCAGCTCGGCAACGTTGGTGCGGGTGCTCAGTGTCTGGCCGGCGGTCTGCTGGTCAGACTCGGCCCAATAAGCGGGGGTCAGGTACAGCAGCCGGTCAAGCTCGTCGATCCGGATCGCCGCCATTTCGGCCTGCGCGAACTCCCCGATGTACTCCCACGCGTCACGTTCGGCCGGCTCGGCAATCGCTCGCAGCCGGGTCGCCGAGGGTTTAATGATCGCGCCCTCGCTGAACACGTTCTGCCAGATCCACGGCATCGTGTTGGGGTTGGCTTTCTGACCGGCCGTGATATGCAGCTCGGCGAACGGCAGGAACGAGTGGATGTAGGGGTTCAAGAACCCCGACAGGATGGCGGTATTGAACGGCTGCACTTCAGCTGGGGTGAACGGCTCGTCGGTCGCCGGCAGGCGTGTCACGTCGAGCGCCGAGTTGGTCGAGGAGTCGGTATGCTCGGTACCGTCCGGCTCCTGCATGTAGAAGTAGGCGGTCTCAGTGACGAAGTCCCAGGCGACCCCGTACTTGTACCACTGCCCGTCGGTCGGCAGGTCCAGCGACGCCCCCGCGTTCGCGTTGATCGACGCGGTGCCGTCGGTCATCTCGATCCGCAGTTGCCGGGACATGTTGATCCCGCAATAGACACTGCCCTCGCCGGCTTGGTTCTCCTGGGCGAACAGCAGGATGAACGTGGCCGGGGTGAAGTCCGTGCCGCTCGGCCCTGTAGTGTCGAAGTCGTCGCCGCGTACGATGAATTCGAACCGCCCGCGCGGGCCGGCCTCGGACAATATGTAGGGATCGGAGCCGTCGGCCGGGGTCGCTAACGCCGGGAAGTCGAAGTAGACGCCGACAGCGAGGTCGGATGTGTACTGCAGGTCTGGCGCAGCCACATACGGCCCGTCGATATAGGCGGGGGCCGATTCTGGGTCGTCCCCATAAGTGATCGTTTCCAGCTCGCCGTCGCCGACGTCCCGGTAGTAGCCGGCAAACAAGATCGGGAACTTCACCGGATACAGCGCCAGCGTGGGCATTGCGGAATCCAGGAACGGCTGCAGGCTGCCGTGCAGCGGGGCATACCAGGCCCCGCCGGACGTCGGCGGGGGAGCTGCGTAGACCGCGCACTGGTAGGCGGCCCACGACACAGCCCAGGTCGCCGACAGATCCCCAAACCGGTTGAATGGTGGGGGCTGAACCAGCTCCGACAGCTTCAGGCGGGTGTTGGACATCGCGGTCAGGTGCCCGAGCTGGTCACGGCCGAGCGCCACGTCAATCATCTGCCCGGTAAACAGCCGTACACGCTCCGGGCCAGCGCTGGTGACCACGCCGTGGTCGAAAGTGATCGGGGCGATGTCTCGCGGCAGCCCGTACAGCGGACTGAGCGGGTTGTACTGCGACAGGTATTGGACTGCCCGCAGCCCGCGACGGCCCGCCAGCAGTGCGGCGTCCAGCGCGACCGAACCGACGTCCTGCACGTAGGAGACCTCGCTGGGCAGCCCATCATCCATGTCTTGGCTGACCACCACCTGGCCAATCAGCCTCGACAGGTCGTCGATCGAGCCGTCGATCAGCCGGAATTCGGTGATGTGGATCTTGAACGGGGTGGTGGTCGTGATCCCCGACGGCATGGTGATCGAAATGCCGCCGTAGGTGCCGACCCCTGCGATCAGCGAGTTGAGGTTGTCCTCCAGCGTCCAGTCGACCGGCTCACGGCTGATCGAGGCGTCCCAGAACTTCGCCCGGATGAACAGGCTGTCGGTGTCCAACTGGGCCACGACGGTATAAGTGTGCCCGGCGACGTAGGTCAACCCGTCGGTCGAGAACGCCAAGATACCGTCCACACTGCTGGCCCGCTCGATCAGCGCCAGATCGATTGTCGAGTCGGCCACGTTGACCTGCATCTGGGCCATGTACTGGTTGGCGCCGGTCCCGTCGCCGGCCAGCACCACATCGAACAGGGCCTCGCCGGTCCCGGTCAGCGTCGCGCTGGGCACCCAGGAGATCCGGATGTAGCCGACCTCGGTCGCGGCCTGGATCAGCGCCGCCCGGCTGGTGTTGACCGCCCCGAAGTTGATCCGGCCGTAGCCCGCTCCACCGGGGATGTCGTAGTCGCTGTCGCTGCCGCCCAGGTGGGTGTAGCTGGGCAGGCCAACGTCCGGGCGTAGCCAGGTCGAGGACGATTCGCGGTTCAGGAATTGCTCGATGATATAAGCCGGCGGTGTCTCCTGCGCCACCGACCCGTCGTCCAGCCAGTCGGCTAGGAACAGCGGCTCGCACCACTCGACCTCACCTTTGCCGACCGCGGTGGCGAACTCAGCAGAGGCGTCCTGCATCATACCACCTCCTGTAAGGTCAGCGCCGGCCCCTGCCGGAAGGTAGACGCCTCCCATGGCCACTCTTCGACCAGTGAGACCACAGCGACAGGCATCACCCCCGTGCCGGGTCGCCAGGTGGACACCGATGACGCGGCTTCCAACTGGAAGTTGTCCAGATACAGGATCGACCCAGCCGATTGACCAGTCGCGTCGATCTTGCACAGTACGTAGGCGCTGCTGGCTGGTGGCGTGCCAGTGACCGACGTGACCTGGAACGAAGTCGTAGTGGTCAGCCCGGAACCGGAGGTGGTGGATAGCACTGTCCCGTTCGCGTCCGCCCACTCCAGCTTGGGGGTCAGCGCCATCACCGCGTCGGTCCCGCCGCCTTTGGCGTAGAACGAGAACGTGAGCGGGATGTCCGCCACGACGGGGATACCCGGCCAGTCGGTGGTCGGCGAGTCCAGAGTCAGCGCGCCCGACGAGGCGAACGTGAAGTTCCAGGCCAGGCTGCGCGGCCCGCGGTTGTAGGTGGTCAAGCTACTGCTGAGCGTCCCGCCCGATCCGGCCACCGTGAAGTTGTCGGTCGCGTTTAGGTGGGACGTGGCCGAGGACTGGTTGACGGTCAGTTGGTTGATCCGACCCGGGTCGATCAGTGCGAACGGGCCGGGCCCTTCGTGGCCCTGGTCGAACGATTCGAGCTGGGCGAAAGTCTCGTACCACAGCTGCTCCCAGGCCAGCACGTACTGGCGCACGCCACCGGAGGAGGTCCCGACCCGAGCCCCGCCAGCCGCAGTCTTGAAGATCGCGACCGGGCGCTCCCGGGTGCCACGTACGCCGCCACGCGGGTGCGGGATCTCGAACAGCGACCCGGGACGCCCAAAGTACATGGGGGTTCTAGCCACCGGTCACCGCCTCCGCGCCGTGCTCAAGAATGTGCGCTGCCGGGTGCCCTCCTGGGCGGTTGCCGCGATCAGCTTCGGCGCCCCGGTGACCGCGTCGATTGCGAACTCCGACACCACCTTGCCGTCCAACTCCAGCCGGTACGGCCCGAACGAACCGGGAACCGGCTGGCCCCCACGGGCGCCCGCCGCCGCCACGCCGCTGGGGCTCCCGGCCAGCCCGGGAACCGGACCGCCGAGCGCCCCGGCGAATAGCCCGGCCAGCCCGGCGGAGGCGTCCTGGGCCGCCCGGAGCCGGTCGCTGATACCCTCCACCAGGCGCCCGACCAGATTCTGGCCGGCGAACCGCAGGTCGCCCCGGCCGGACAGCGGCCCGCGCTTGGCAGGGCTGAACGGCCAGTAGTCACGCACCACCTGGGCGACCGCGCCCATTACGCTCGACAGGCCCGGGAACATCGCTTTGATGCCGTTGATCAGCCCCTGGATCACCCGCTTGCCGGCGTCGAACAGCACGTTGCCCAGGTTGCCGACTGCGGAGGCGATCTTGTCCCGCAGCGACTTGAACAGCCCGATCGCCGCGCCGATCGTGTTGCCGACTGCGCGGCCGAACGACTCCACCCCGCTGCGCGCCTTGTTCAGCCCGCCGGTAAAGAAGCTGACCACCGCGGCGATCGCCTGGATCACGACCGTGGCCAGTCGGATCGCACCGATCAGCGCGTAGACCGCGATAGTGATCAGCCCGACCATGTGGTGGATGTCGCCGCCCTTGCCTTTGAACTCCGGCAAGATCGCCTCGACCAGCGGCTGGAAGGCGACGAACAGCGACATCACCGCCTCCGACAGGCTGGACAGGTCCTCCAGTAGGATCGGCAGGAGCGGGACCAGTTCCTCCATCGCGGCGAGCAGGAACTTCGCGAACACAACCCCGAAGTTGGTGATGATCTGCGCCCACGCGGCGAACAGCTGCACGAGCGCCGGCATGTGCGGCAGGATCGCGTCCAGCCAGATCTGCACCAGTTGGGCCATCACCGGGATCAGCGGCTCAAACGCTTCGGCAATCTTCGTACCCGCCTCGGCGAACAGCGGCAGGACCTTCGCCGCCAGATCGAGCAGGACCGGCAGGATCCGTCGCAGCGTGTTCCCGAAGATCTGGGCGAACACGGCGATCACCGGACCTGCGGCTTTGGCGATGGCACTCAGCGCGGTCGCGATCACCACCAAGGCCGTAGCCAGGGCGGGGCCGAGAGCTTCCAAGACCGGCGCCAGGGCGGCGAACAGATCCCCCAGCGCCTTCCCGACCACCGGGGCGACCGGCACGAGCGCGATCAGCGCATCGACCAGGGCGGCCAGGAACACGGTCAAGCCGGGCGCGGCAGCCTTAACCAACTCGCCCAGGATCAGCGCGATCGGGGCCAGGCCGCGGGCCAACTCGAAGATCAGCGGGGCTAGGGCCTTGATCGGGCCTTCCAGCAGGCCGAGCGCGTTGCCCAACGACAACAGCAGCACGGTCAGTGCGGGCGCGAACGCCTCCGCGATCCCGGCGATCCCCTCGATCACCGGCATTAGCGCCTTCAGCAGCGCCATCAGCACCGGGATCAGCGCCCTGCCGATCCGGTCCAGGTCGGCGAACAGCTCTTTCAAGACGGTCTGGCCTTCGACCGATTGCAGCAGTCGGTTCAACCGGTCAAAGAAGCTGAATAGGCCACCGGCACCGCCCGCTGCCCGGACCAAGCTGCGGATAATCCCGACGATATCGCCCAGCAACAGCACCAGGGCTTTGGCCGCGGCCAGCCCGTCCAAGATCATCTGTCGCAGCTCGCCCGACTCACGCATCTGGGCGATCTTGTCGGCGAAACCGGCCAGCGCCGCTCCGAATCCCCCCGTGAGGTCGGCGATCAGCAGGGCACCGACCGCGGTGATGTCCCGTAGGATCTGCAAGATCGGGACCAGGCCCCGCCGCAGGTTGTCCGCTGCGCGGGCCGAGGCGTTCAAGATCCGCGACAGGTCCAGGCGGCTCTGCCGGGTGGTGAAGAACTCGATCGCGTCCCGGATCGCCCCGTTGAGTACCCCCGCCATCTCTTTCAGGCGGTCGTTGAGGATCGGCATGGTCAGCCGGGCCAGGCTGTGCAGGTCGCGGGCGAGCTTCGCGAACAGGGCCTGCTGGATGTTCATCCGCAGTCGATCGAAAGCCGGCTTGAGCCGGGCGATCTCGCGCACGAACAGCCGCGCGTTGGGGGCGAGCTTCTTGAGCGCCTCGTTCAGTGCCGCAGCGTCCCCGCTGGACACAGCCTTCATCGCCTCGCCCATGCCTTTAAGACCGAGCTTGGCAGTCGCCACCACCGCGATAATGCTGGCGATCGCCGCAGGCAGCAACAACAGCGTTCCGGAGGCAGCAATCAGCGCATTGCCCAGTTCAGCCAGGATGGGGATCAGGTTCGCGATCGCCGCGGCGAGCCCGCCAACCGCCGAGGCGACCGTGCCGGCGATGATCCCGAACGCAGCCAGCTTGGCCGTGACCGCCAGTGCCGACAGTAGCGCCTTTCCGATCCCGGCGAGCAGACCCAGGCCGACAATCCGGCCGAGCTTCGGCCCCAGACCGCGCGCCCATCGGGTGGTGTCGCGGTCGATCTTGCGGCGCCCAGTGTTGGTGTCATCTTCGGTGTGGATCTCGATGTAGGCGTCGGCCACCTTGAAGCCTTGAGCCATCGCCTACACCTCCTTCATGCCTGTGCGAACTCCACGATGCCCGCCAGCGACGGGTGGCCGGTCAGCATCGCTCCGGTCGACTCGACGTACTCAACTTCCCGGCGGGAACCAGTCGGTGAATAACCCGGCGATCCGCTGGCCCCAGCTGTTGGGTCGACGGTGACGCCGGACACCGCGCCACCCGGCTGCTGCTCCTGAGCTTCGAGCATTGCCCGCTTGGTCAATACCCCGTCCAGCATCGGCAGGCGTTCCAGCATCTCGATCAACCGGGCTGAGGTGACGTCCGGGAACTGCTCCTGCTCGATGTCTATCCACCAGCGGTAAAACCTCCACGCGTCGGCCTCGATGTCGGCCCGGTAGTGCGGATCGGCTAGCCAGGCTATCTGCGCCGTCCGCTCGATGAGTTTCCCAGGGTCTTCTCCGCCGCGCCTCCGATGTGCTTGCGGACCACCCGCATCACCTGGTCGAACTGCTCCTCGGTCAGGTCCTCCTCGGCCAATACATCGATCACCGCACCGCCGAGGACCTCGTACACCATGTCGGCCATGGCCTTCTCGCCCTCGTCGTTGTGCAGGCTGCGCAGGTACCTGAAGATCACCCGCCGGTCTACCAGGCGTGGGGCGGTGTACTGCCGGCCGTTCACCTCGAACAGCTTCGCTCGATCTGCTGGGATCGGCTCGCTGGCCAGGTAGACACCGACCGGCAGCACCTCCTGCTCCTGTTCGTCCCGCAGTAGTTCCTCATTGACCGCGAGGTCAGATGTGGACATGGGTTCGGCCTTTCGTCGGCTGGTTAGCTGGTCTGGTCGATGACCTTGAACGGTGCCAGGGTCGACGAGACGTAGTGCCCCGCCCACCTGACGTTGAACATCGTCATGCCGTCCTTGCGGTAGGCGGTCGAGATCGGATCGATGGACAGCATCCGCCGCCCGATCACCCGCCTACGGTTCTGGGACGGCGCGTAGCCGTCCAAGATGATCGGCACGTAGGTCGGCTGGGTCGCCGACGTCGTAATGGTGGGGATGAACGTCTTGAAGCCCGACCCCGAAGTGACCGTGGTCGTGGCCTCGTTCAGCGTCAGCGCCAGGTTCTCCAGGGTCGCCTCCGCCAGGTTGGTGGTGATCGAGATCTCACGCTTGGTCAGCCGCCGCTCCGGGATGTCGACCAACTGGTCAACTTCCATCTCGGCGTACTCGCGTGCGATCTCCAGGTTCACCCCGTCGTTGGTACCACCCACGTCGGACCACGCCGTGCCCGACGGGGTGGTGTTGACCGAGGTGTCGCCCGGCTCGGGGCTCTGGTCGTACGAGCCCGTGTACTGGGTGCCCTTGTACAGGGTGGCCGGTCCTTGAATCAGGTTGGTCACCGTGACTGCCACTGTCTACCTCCTTCTGCGCCTCGAACCGCTACGGCGCCGCAGTGGCAACCGCCGGTACCTGACCTTCGGTCCCCCCGGTGTCTCATGAGCCCAGCGGCGGGCGAACTTCTGTTTGGTCGCGAACGCCCAGCGCCACTGCTTCTTGCTGCGGAACCCCGGATAGGTGTGTCCATGTCTGCCTGGCACCGCTCACCCCCTCGTCTCAGTG
>Ga0070680_100002286_pt1 | contig 14173 bp, 17 predicted proteins | sample KBSC73BmetaG_FD_64672 | JGI IMG/M metagenome (GOLD analysis project Ga0070680, IMG submission 64672) | Corn rhizosphere microbial communities from Kellogg Biological Station, Michigan, USA - KBS C7-3B metaG | ecosystem: Host-associated > Plants > Roots > Rhizosphere | place: USA: Michigan...
TGGGCCATTTGTCGAAGAAGCCCGAGAACACCATGCGCGCCATCGCCGCGCTCGTCTCATAGGGCCAGCCGAACACCCACCAGATGTCGTATTTCGAGCCGGACTCGGTCGGGTAATCGGCGAATTTCTGCGGCCGGCTGGGATGCATCCAGACCGGCAGATCGTAGCCATGCATCGCTTCGAAAATCGGCGCGAATTCGGGATCGTCGAGCGGCCGCCCATTGACGTTGGTGAAGATCTGGATGCCCTTGGCACCGAGTTTCTCGACAGCCCGGGTGATCTCCGCCAGCGTCGCTTTCACGTTGTTCATCGGCACGGAAGCGACGAAAGCGGGAAAACGGTTCTTATGCTTGGCGACGATCTCCGCCATGCCGTCATTGGCGAGCTTGGCGAGATCGGGCGAGCGCTCCGCCGGCGCAATATACTCGACCGCCGGCATGGAGAGCGTCAGGATCTGCTGATAATCCGGCCCGAACTCTTCCATCATGCCGAGCCGGCGCTCGAGATCGTAGAGAACGGGAATATTGGTCCAGCGCCGGATCGTCGCCGGGTTCGGGATGATCTCGACCATCTTGTCGAAATAGGATTTTGGAAAGATATGCGGAAAGATGTCGATCTTCTTCATGGCCATCCCTTGGGTTTTCTGATCCTGGCGGGCCGCATCATAGGAGCGGGCGCGCGCCCCTATCAATCGCCAATCCGCTCAAGCCTGCGACAGATTTGCGCGCCGCGCTTTCTCTTCGCCGGCATGACCGGCTAAAAGCCCATCGATGGGCAAAACCGCGCTCGACAATCTCTATGCCGAAATCCGCGCTTGCAGGCTGTGCGCCCCGCATCTGCCGCTGGGGCCGCGGCCGGTGGTGCGCGGCACGGCCTCGGCGCGGCTTCTCATCATCAGCCAGGCGCCCGGAACCAAGGTGCACGAGACCGGTTTGTCCTTCAACGACCGCAGCGGCGACCGGTTGCGGCAATGGCTGGGCATCGACCGCACGGTGTTTTACGACGAGACGCGGGTCGCGATCGTCGGGATGGGATTCTGCTATCCGGGACGCGACGGCAAAGGCGGCGATCTTCCGCCGCGCCCCGAATGCGCGCCGCGATGGCACGCGCCCGTGCTTCGCCTCCTGCCCAAAATCGAGCTGACCTTGCTGATCGGTTCTTACGCCATCGAGTATTACCTTGCCGGGCCGAAACGGCGCAGCATGGCCGAGACGGTCGCGGCCTGGCGCGACTTCTTGCCACGCTCCCTGCCGCTGCCGCATCCCTCCTGGCGGACGATGATGTTCGAGCAGCGCAATCCTTGGTTCGAGGCGGAGCTGCTGCCGGAATTGCGCCGGCGCGTGAAGGCGCTGATCTAGCTTTCCTGCTCCAGCCGCTCCATGTCCTCGTCGGAGAAGCCGAAATGATGGCCGATCTCGTGGATGAGGACATGGCGGACCACGGCGTAAAGGTCTTCGCCGGTCTCGCACCAAAAGTCGAGAATGGGACGGCGATAGAGGAAGATCATGTCGATGTCGGCGCGCGGTGCCGACACGCTCTGATGCGGCAAGGCGATGCCGCGATAGAGGCCCAGCAGGTCGAATGGGCTCTCGAGTTCCATCTCGCGCTCGGTTTCCTCGTCGGGAAACTCATCAAGGCGGATGACGACGGGGCCCAAATGGCGCTTTAATTCCTCGGGAATGGTCGCCAGCGCTTGCCGCGCCAGGGTTTCGAGATCGGCGAGCGAAGGCGGCGATTGGGTCATGATCCCCATGGAGGCATGAGATGGTCGAGAAGCTGGTCGGCGCCAAGCGCAAGGAGGCGGTTGCGGAGCTGAGAGGTTGGTCCGAGGTCGAGGACCGCGACGCCATCCGCAAGGTCTTTCATTTCGGCACCTTCAGCGAGGCCTGGGCCTTCATGGCGCGCATCGCCCTGCTTGCCGAGAAGATGGACCACCATCCCGAATGGTTCAATGTCTATAACCGCGTCGAAATTGTCCTCGCGACGCACGATGTCGAGGGCTTGAGCGAGCGCGACGTCACCTTGGCGCATGCCATCGACGAGATCGCGCCGCCGCGCGACCGCTGAGCGGCGCCAAGCCCGATCGCCGGCACCGCCCGACCCTGTGGCATGAGCGCGGACGGCGTGTTATCTCTCTGCGAGCGATAACAGGGAGCGGCCTCGAATGGCGAACAAGGTCTATCCGACGGCGGAAGCCGCGCTCGCGGGTCTGTTGCGCGACGGCATGATGCTGATGTCGGGCGGCTTCGGCCTCTGCGGCGTGCCCGATGCGCTGATCGACGCGATCCGCAAATCGGGCGTCAAGCATCTGACGGTCGTCTCCAACAATGCCGGCACGGATGGCGCGGCGCTGGGGCTGCTGCTCGAGACGCGCCAGATTCGCAAGATGATCTCCTCCTATGTCGGCGAGAACAAGCTTTTCGCCCAGCTCTATCTCGACGGCGAGCTCGAGCTCGAATTCAATCCGCAAGGCACGCTTGCCGAGCGCATCCGCGCCGGCGGCGCCGGCATTCCGGCGTTTTACACCAAGACCGGCTTCGGCACGGTGATTGCCGAGGGCAAGGAAACGCGCGAGTTCAACGGCGCCAATTACGTGATGGAGGAAGGCCTCGTTGCCGATCTTGCGATCGTTCATGCCTGGAAGGGCGACCGCGAGGGCAATCTCGTTTATCGCAAGACGGCGCGGAACTTCAATCCGGTGATGGCGACCGCGGGCAAGATTACGGTGGCCGAGGTCGAGAACCTGGTCGAGCCCGGCGAGATCGAGCCCGACCAGATCATGACCCCCGGCATTTTCGTGCAGCGCATCGTGCACATCAAAGACCCGGTGAAGCGCATCGAAGTCCGCACGGTGCGGAAAAAGGCGTAAGCGATGACCCAGTCCTCACCATTTTGCGTCATCGCCGGGCTTGTCCCGGCGATCCATGTTTTCAAGTCGTGGATGCCCGGAACAAGTCCGGGCATGACGCTGTCTGTTGATCAGGAGGCGTAAGATGCCTTGGACACGCGATGAGATGGCGGCCCGCGCGGCGCTCGAATTGCGCGACGGTTTCTATGTCAATCTCGGCATCGGCATTCCGACGCTCGTCTCGAATTACATTCCCAAAGGCATGCAGGTGCAGCTGCAGAGCGAGAACGGCATGCTCGGCATGGGCCCCTTCCCCTATGAAGGCGAAGAGGATCCCGATCTCATCAACGCCGGCAAGCAGACCGTCACCGAGCTGCCGACCACGAGCTATTTCTCGAGCGCGGACAGTTTCGCGATGATTCGCGGCGGACATATCGATCTCTCGATCCTCGGCGCCATGCAGGTGGCGGAGAACGGCGATCTCGCCAATTGGATGATCCCCGGCAAGGTGGTCAAGGGAATGGGCGGGGCGATGGATCTGGTCGCCGGGGTCAAGAAGGTGGTCGTCGTCATGGAGCACACGGCGAAGGACGGGCCGAAATTGCTGAAGCGCTGCACCTTGCCCTTGACCGGCTCGCGCGTCGTCGATTTGGTCATCACCGATCTGGGCGTGTTCGAGATCGACAAGTACGGGCACAAGGAGATGCGCCTCCTGGAGCGCGCGCCCGGGGTCACGGTCGAGGAAATCCGCGGCAAGACCGAAGCCGCCTTCAGCGCGAACTAGCCGACGGGCAATTTCGCCACGGCTTTGGCGCGCCACGACGCCATGGGCTCGAAGCGCGGGTTGGTCGTATTTTCCGCAAGGATCGTCTGCCTGATCTCGTCCTCGCTCACAGAGAGATCGACCGGCCTGGCGAAAGGCTGACCGACATACCAGGGCAGATCCCAGCGGAACTCGATCTTGTTGCCCTCGGGGTCCTCCGAATAAAGCGACAGCCAGGAGCCGTGGCTTACCGTCGCGATGCCGCGAACGCCGCGCTCCGAGAGCTGCCGATGCCGCGCCTGCAGCTCTTCGTAAGTGGCGAGGCGGAAGCAGACATGATTGAGCGACCCTTCGCCCGGCTTGCCCTGGCGTCCCCCGGTCAGTGCCAGCTGATGATGCTCGGCTTCAGGATCGAAAGTGAGGAAACAGAGCTCGGTCTCGCCGATCCGGCCGATATCGGAAAGCGAGAAGCCAAACGTCTTTGTGTAATATTCAACCATCGCCCGAAAATCGAAGCAGTTGATGACGACGTGGCTGATGACGACCCTGCCCTGTCCCATGCCCGGCCTCCTTCGTCGAAGCTCCGGGGAGCAAGCATACGTCTTCCCGATCGCCGGGTCACCGCCCGGCGTAAGCCGATTTGGTCTTCGAGACCATTAGGTCGCGAAAGGCGTCATCGGGCGAGCGCGCCCGGGCCAGCTCACATCCGATGCGAGCCCATGGCAGGGCCGCATCCGTATACATCTCCGCGGTCAGCCTGAGCAGGTTCATGTCGTCGAAAGTGCCGCCGGCAAATGCCTGGCGGCCCGGGACGATATCCACGTGCCATCGCAGCGTCGTGCCGCAGTCGGGGCAGAAGTCGTAATGGATCTTGTTTCCGCTATCGCCGATCCGGGTGAAGGTCCGGGTCTTGCCCGAGAATTCTTTCACTGTTTGGTTCCCGACCATCACGGCTACGCCATAGGCGCTACCGGTTCTTTTCTTGCAGGCATCGCAATGGCAGGCCAGCACCCAAAGCGGGTCACCAGCGAGCTCGAATCGGACGGAACCGCATGAGCATCCTCCCCTAAGGTTTTCCATTTGTCCTCCTTCTCTGGCTACCACCGAGCCGACGCCTCTTGCCAGATATTGTCCGCCTTGGTTCCATAGCGGCAAAGAAGTCCCGATCCGACCGCGCCCGCAATCGGGGGTGATGGAGCCTTTGACGGGAGGATTTGCGCATGGCGCAGCGTACGGCGGTAGAGCAAAAATTGCGAAACGAGATCGCGAAAATGAGCGAGCCACCTGCGGCCTTCGATTGGAACGACCTTATCTACTTTTTGGCGATTGCGCGCAGCGGCAGTGTCCTCGGAGCAGCCAAGCTTCTGCGCGTAAGCCAATCGACGGTGCATCGGCGGATGCGCGAGCTGGAGAGCCGGTTCGGCCGCTCACTTCTTAAAACCGACCCGACTGGCTCTCGGCTAACCGAATTTGGTTGTGGGATGCTGGCTCATGCCGAGCGGGTCGAGGACGCGATCACTGCCCTCCAGCGTCACGCCGCAGCGACGGGAAAAGATCTCGGAGGCATCGTTCGCATCACCTGTCCCGAAAGTCTCGGTTATCGTCTGATGCGTTCGGACTTGCTTGAGCAATTTGCAGCGATCTATCCAGGCATCAAACTTGAATTCGTGATGAGCGACCGTTCGCTTGACCTCGGCAAAGGCGAGGCGGATATCGCAATCCGCGCGGCACCGATTGAAGACGAGTCCCTCATTGGACGGAAAATCGCGGACTCTCCCTGGGCCGTCTATGCCAGCCAATCCTATGTCGAAGCGCACGGAGGTATTGAGCGAGCGGAAGACATGAGCCACCACGCGGTCGTCGCCTTTGCCGGTGCAATGAGCGCTCATCATGCCGCGCAATGGCTGCGCTCCGTTGCGCCCCATGCGCGAGTGGCCGCACGCGCGCACAGCCTGCCGACGCTTCTTTTGGCGGCGAAATCGGGAACCGGGATTGCTGTCTTACCAATCGCCGTGGGCGATGATGAAAGCGACCTTGTCCGCGTTTTCGGTCCGCTTCATGACGTCGTTACGCCGTTCTACTTGCTTATGCACCGGGACCTGAAGGAGACCCCCCGCGTGCGCGCGGTCTTCGATTTCGTCGTTCGCGAATTGGCCACGATCCGTCCCATGCTTGCGGGCAGAGAAGACCGAGTTCGGCCATGATATCCCGTCGATAGCAATCGATGCCGCGCTGCCTCACCGTCCCTTGATCGCCTCGAGCGCCGATTCGAGCGTCCGATGCTCGGGGCTGGCGGCGGGCAGGATTTTCAAGAGCTTCTGCCAATTGGCGCGGGCTTGGGCGAAATCGCTCTGCTGCGCCGCGTAGAGGCCCAAATACCACAGCGCCACCGGCTGTGCCGGGTCGATGGCCGCGACGCGCTTCAACAGCGTCACCACCGGGTCGGGAATCGGATCGGCGACGGCGCGGCCGACCATCATCGCCTGCGCCTCGGCGAGGAGCACCTCCGGGTCGTTGGGCTTGAGGCGCTCGGCCTCGGCGAAGGCTGCCTCCGCCTCTTTGCGCTCGCCCAGCACGGCATAGGAGCGGCCAAGGCGAATCCAGCCTTCGAGATCGTCGGGATTGGCTTTGAGCCGATCGGCCAAGCGCGCGACCATGCCCTTGATCTGCGCCATCTCGGCTTGCTCGGCGGCAACGCGTTCCCGCTCGGGCCCCCGTGCGGCATAGGGCTCGCCCGGCAGGCCCGGCGCTCCGACCCGCAGATAGAGCGCGCCGGCGCCGAGCGCGATTGCGACGGCGAGCGCCGCGGCGAGAAGCGGTTGCCGGTTGCCGGGCTTTGCCGCGGCGCTGCGCGCATCGGCGGCGAGGAGCCGGCGCTGCAGCTCGAGCCGCGCCGTCGCCGCCTGATCGGGCTCGACTAGGCCGCGCCCCACCTCGCGCTCGAGCTCGGCGAGCTGGTCGCGATAGACCGCGCGATCGAAGGCGCTGCGCTCGCGCGGCGCCCGGGCGGGGCGCACCAGCGGGCCCACCACCATCAGCAGCACGATGAAGGTGATGGCAAGGATGAGCGCGGCGAGTTCCATCAGCCGCCATCCCGATCGAGCCGCGGCTCGGCCATGAGAAGCTGGAGGCGCTGGCGCTCGCTTTCGCTGAGCGGGGCCGCTTCGGCGATGCGCTTGCGCCGGCGGAGATAGACGAAGGCGCCGCAAGCGGCGAGGAGCAGAAGCCCGGCGGGGCCGAACCACAGCACATAGGTCGCGGGCTCGACCGGCGGTTTCAGCAGTACGAAATTGCCATAGCGGTCGGTCAGAAATTTGACCGCCTGCGCGTCGCTGTCGCCGGCCGCGATGCGCTGGCGCAGCAGTACGCGCAGATCGTGCGCCAGGGGGGCATTCGATTCATCGATGGTCTCGTTCTGGCAGACGACGCAGCGCAGCTGCTCGCTCAGCGCGCGGGCGCGCGCTTCGAGCGCCGGATCGGCGAGGCGCTCGCCCGGCTCGACCGCGAAGGCGGCGGCGCCGAGGCCCAGCAGGAGAACGAGGATCGCGAGGATCGGCTTCACGGCTGCGCCAGCTTCGCGAGGAGGGGCAGCAATTTGTGCGCAACGTCGTTGTCGGTGAGCGGCCCGACGAAGCGCAGCCGGATGCGGCCCGCGCGGTCGATGACATAGGTTTCGGGCACGCCGTAAACGCCGAAATCGATCGCTGTGCGGCCGCTTTCGTCGAGGCCGACGCGGCGATAGGGATCGCCATAGTCTTTGAGGAAATGCTGCGCGTCCTCGGGCTTGTCTTTGTAGGCGATGCCGTAAAGCGGCGTTTTGCTTTGCGTGGCGAAGCGCATCAAGACGTCATGCTCCTCGCGGCAGGGCTCGCACCAGGAGGCGAAGAAATTGACCAGCACGGCCTGGCCCTTGAGGCTGTCGAGCGTCAGCCCCGGATCGCCGGCAAAACCGGCGAGCGCGAATTGCGGCGCGGGCTTGTCGATGAGCGCGGAGGGCAGGAGCGACGGATCGCGGTTGGGATTGAGCGCCAGGACGAAATAGGCGGCAACGCAGAGGAAGAGCGCGACCGGCAACAGATAGAGAAGACGCCGCACCCGCCTATTCTCCGGGCGCCGGATGGGCGGCGGGCGCCTGCCGGCGGGCGGCGACGCCGATGCGCCAGCGCCGGTCGAAGAGGCTCAGCATTCCGCCCGCGGCCATCAGCACCGCGCCCATCCAGATCCAGGGCGTCAGCGGCTTCCAATAGGCGCGGATGGTTGAGCCCCCGGTCGCGTCGGGATCGCCGAGCGCGACATAGAGATCGGCGAGGAAGTTGGTGCGGATGGCGGTGAGGCTGGTGGTCTGCTGCTGCAGGGCGAAGAAGCGCCGCTCGGGGTGGAGCACGGCGATCGGCTTGCCGTCCTCCGTCACCGCAATGGTGGCGCGGTCGGCGGTGAAATTCGGCCCTTGAACCTTCTCCGTACCGTCGAAGCGAAGCTGATAGCCGGCAAGGGCGATGGTGTCGCCGGGATGAAGAAGCTCGATGCGCTCGACCGCAAAGGCGGAGGCGGCGATCCCGGCAACGCTGACGGCGAGGCCCAGATGCGCGAGCGTCATGCCGTAGGCGGCGCGCGGCAGGCTGCGCGCGCGGCGCCAGCTTTCCGGCAAGGGCGCGCGCAACAGCTTCACGCGCTCTGCCCATTCGCTGAGCGAGCCGATCGCAACCCAAGCGGCAAGCGCAAGCCCGAGGATCGCGAGGATCGGCTTGAAGCCCGCGAGATAAAGCCCGACGAGCACCACGACCAGCGCGACGGCAAAGGCGATCCAGAGACGCTGCAAGGCGCCGAGCAAATCGCCGCGCTTCCAGGCAAGAAACGGTCCCGCCGCCACCGCGATCAGCACCGGCACCATCAGCGGCGCGAAAGTGCGGTCGAAGAACGGAAATCCGACCGAAACCTTCGGTCCGCCCACCGCGTCGAGAAAGAGCGGATAGAGCGTCCCAAGAAACACCGTCGCCGCCGCGGTCGCGAGCAGCACGTTGTTGAGAACGAGCGCTCCTTCGCGCGAGATCGGCGCGAACAGCCCGCCGCCGCTCAGAGCCGGGGCCCGCACCGCATAAAGCGTCAGCGAGCCGCCGATGGCGATGACGAGCAGCACCAGGATGAAGGTGCCGCGCGCGGGGTCGACCGCGAAAGCATGGACCGAGGTCAGGACGCCCGAGCGCACCAGGAACGTGCCGATCAGCGAGAGCGAGAAGGTGACGATTGCCAAAAGGATCGTCCAGCTCTTCAGCGCATCGCGCTTCTCGACGACGATCGCCGAATGGAGCAGCGCCGTGCCGACGAGCCAAGGCATGAAGGACGCGTTCTCGACCGGGTCCCAGAACCACCATCCGCCCCAGCCGAGCGTGTAATAAGCCCACCAGCTTCCCATGGCGATGCCAAGGGTGAGGGCGCACCAGGCGGCGAGCGTCCAGGGCCGGACCCAGCGTGCCCAAGCGGCATCGACCCGTCCCTCGATCAGCGCCGCCACGGCAAAGGAAAACGCGACCGAGAAGCCGACATAGCCGAGATAGAGAAAGGGCGGGTGGAAGGCGAGGCCGGGGTCCTGCAGCACAGGGTTCATGCCCTGGCCATCGAGCGGCGCCGGATGAAGGCGCGTGAACGCGTCGGAGGTGAAGACGATGAAGGTGAGAAAGCCGACCCCGATCATGCCCTGGACCGCCAGCACGCGCGCGCGCAGGGCCGGTGGCAGATTGTCGCCGAACAGCGCGACCGCCGCGCCGAACAGCGACAGGATCAGCACCCAGAGCAGCATTGAGCCTTCGTGATTGCCCCAGACGCCGGTGATCTTGTAGAGCAGCGGTTTCGCCACCGCGCTGTTCTCAGCGACGTTCAGGACCGAGAAATCCGACACGACATAGGCATGAACGAGCGCCGCGAAGGCGCCGGCGATCAGCAAAAACTGCGCGACCGCCGCGCTCTGCCCGACCGCCATCAGCCCGGCATGGCCGCGCGCCGCGCCCCAAAGCGGCAGCGTGGCCTGGACCAGCGCGAGGCAAAGCGCGAGGACGAGAGCGAACTGACCGAGCTCGGTGATCATCGGATGTCTTTGCTCATGGTTGAGGGCGCCGCGGATTCCTGCCAATGACCGGAGCGCTTCAATGCATCGACGACTTCGGGCGGCATGTATTTCTCGTCATGTTTGGCCAGCACGGTGGCGGCGCGAAAGGTGCCGTGCTCGAGCTTGCCCTCGGCGACCACCCCCTGGCCCTCGCGGAAGAGGTCGGGCACGTCGCCCTGATAGGTCACGGGCAGCGCCGTCTTGCCGTCGGTCACGCGGAAATCGAGCGTGCGCCCATCGGCCTCGCGCCGCACGCTGCCTTGCGCGACCAGCCCGCCGATCCGGATATAGCGCCCGTCGGGCACGTGCTGGGCGGCGATGTCGCTCGGGCTGTAGAAAAAAACCAGATTGTCGCTGAAGGCCGAGAGCACGAGGGCCGTGGCCGCGCCGAGCAGCGCGACGCCGCCGAGAACGATGTAAAGACGCCGGCGCTTGCGGGTCATCGCCGCTGCTTCTCCGCCGCGCGCAGGTCGCGCTGGCGCTTGCGATAGGTCGAAAGGCTTTCGGCGAGCAGCCCGCCCATGACGATCACCGCGGTCGCGAAAGCCGGCCAGACGAAGCGCGCATAGCCGCCCATCGCCAAAAAGTGATCGATCGCGGCCATCTCACGCGGCCAGGCTCTGGCTTTGCTGGATGCGCAAGGCCCGCAGCTTTGCCGCCATCAGCGCGCTGCGCATGCGCAGCAGCAAGAGCGTGACGAAGAACAGCGTGAAGCCCAGCGCCATGATGAGAAGCGGCCACAGCATCGAGGCCGCGATGGTCGGTCCGCCCAAGCGGAACACGCTCGCCGGCTGGTGCAGCGTGTTCCACCAATCGACCGAGAATTTGATGATCGGCAGGTTGACCGCGCCGACCAGCGCGAGGATCGCGCCGGCGCGATTGCCGCGCGTCGGCTCGTCGAACGCGTTAACCAGCGCGATATAGCCGAGATAGAGGAAGAACAGCACCAGCACCGAGGTCAGCCGCGCATCCCATACCCAGAACGTGCCCCACATCGGCTTGCCCCAGAGCGAGCCGGAGACGAGGCAGACAAGGGTGAAGCCCGCACCAAGCGGCGCCGATTGCCGCGCGGCGATGTCGGCCAAGGGATGGCGCCAAATGAGCGCGACCGCGCTCGAAATCGCCATCACCGCATAGACGAAGCTTGCCATCCACGCCGCCGGGACGTGGACATACATGATGCGGACCGCCTCGCCCTGCTGATAATCGGGCGGGGCGACGAAAAGCGCGAGCCATGTGCCGAGACCGAGCAGGATCGCGGTGGCGGCGGCGCACCAGGGCAAGAGCTTGCCCGACCAGTTCATGAAACGGTTGGGATTGGCGAGACGGAACATGGCAACCACTCTGCAAAGGCGCCGCTCGAGGCGACGTCATTCTACCGCCTGGCGCAAGGCGCCGGCAGCGGCAAAAGGAACCAGGGCCAGGGCTGCCAGCAGCAGCGCCGCGAGCAGCAGAAGATGCGGCCGCGCAGCCAGTCCGGCGCTTTCGGCCTCGACCGCCGCGACGCCGAAGATCAGCACCGGGATATAGAGCGGCAACACCATCAGTGACAACAGCACGCCGCCGCGCCGCGCGCCCAGCGACAGCGCCGCGCCGATCGCGCCCAAGAGGCTGAGGATGGGCGTCCCCAGCGCCATGCCGAGCACGAGCGCCGGGTATCCCGCCAGGTCGAGATGCAGCAGCAGTCCCAAAAGCGGCGCGACCAGGGTCAGCGGCAAGCCGGTGACCAGCCAATGCGCCAGGCATTTCGCCAGCACCTGTGCTTCGAGCGGCAGGGGCAGGAGGACCAGCGCTTCGAGGCTGCCATCCTCGTAATCGGCCTGGAACAGCCGCTCCAAGGACAAGAGCGCCGCGAGGAGCGCCGTGACCCAAATGATGCCGGGCGCGATGCGCTGCAAGAGCTGCGGCTCCGGTCCGACGCCGAAGGGGAAGAGAATGACCGTCAGCACGAAAAACCCGATCACCATCGCGGCATCGCCGCCCTGGCGCAGCGCCAGCCGCAAATCGCGCGCAACGAGGAGGGAGAACTTGCTCATGCCTCGACGGCTTCGCCGATCTCTTGCCGCGTCGGGCGGAAAGCGGCGAGCGAGAGCTCGGCGGCATCGCCGAGATCGAGCGGCGCATGGGTCGAGAGCGCGACGCTGCCGCCCTGGCGGCGATGCGCGGCGATCGCCGCCAGGAGCTGCGCCGCGGCGTCGCGATCGAGGCCGGTCAGCGGCTCGTCGAGCAGCCATAAGGGCGCGGGGCTGGCGATGAGACGCGCCAGAGCCAGCCGGCGCTTCTGCCCGGCCGAGAGATAGCGGCAGGGGAGGCGCGCCGCGGTCTCCAGCCCGAATTGCGCGAGCACGGCGGCGCTGTCGCGCGGCTCATCCCCGGCGCCCGCCCGCATCCCCGCCCAAAAGCGCAAGCTTTCCTCGACCGACAAGGCGGGCTTCACCGCATCGGCATGGCCGATGAAATGAAGGCGGGCGCGGTGCGCCTCGCGATCCGCGGCGATATCGGCGCCGTCCCAAGAGAGACGGCCGCGCCAAGCCGGCGTCAGCCCTGCCATGAGGCGCAGCAGGCTCGATTTGCCGCTGCCATTGGGCCCGACCAGGATCAGCGCCCCGCCCGGCTTCAGCGCGAAGTCGAGCCGGGAAAAGATCAGCCGCTCGCCGCGGCGGCAGGCGAGGCCCGCCCCGGCAAAACCGGCGGCGGCACGATCGGCAGGAATGGGAAAGGCGGGCTCGGACATCGCGGCGGGCGATTGTGCCGGTTCGAGCGCGGCAAAGAAAGCCGGCTCGCATGCGTCGCGGAGGTTTCCCAAAAGAAAGGCGGCCTCGGTCGGGGGAACCGAGGCCGCATAGCGAGCGGTCGGGGGGAATGACCGCTACGGAGAGGGAGAAAAGCCTTTACCTCTCTCGCCGACGCGTATCAAAGCTTGGGAATGAGACACCGTGACGAAAGAATCGTGGCGAAAGAAAGATTTCTGTGCATGAATTGCCTTCGCCGGCCTTGCGTTATCCGGTTGATTTAGAACGATCTTTTCCGCGACAGGGAGTCTGGGCGGAAGGAGGCTGGCGGCACCTTGATCTCCCGCGCCAAAGGCAGTAGCAGCACGGAGGAAGCTCTTCCCGACAAGGAGATTGGATGTGTCCGTCATCGGCCAGGATTCGCTGAAAGCGCGCCGCACGCTTACCGTCGCGGGCAAGTCTTACGATTATTTCAGCCTCGAGGCCGCCGCCCAGAGCGCGGGATTGGGCGATATCTCGCGTCTTCCCTTCTCCTTGAAAGTTCTCTTGGAAAATCTCGTTCGCCTCGAGAATGGCCGCACGGTCACGGTCGACGACATCAAGGCCTTGGCGCAATGGCTCAAGACGCGTAGCTCCGAGCGCGAGATCGCCTTTCTGCCGGCGCGGGTGCTGATGCAGGATTTGACCGGCGTGCCCGCAGTGGTCGATCTCGCGGCGATGCGCGAGGCGATGGTGAAGCTCGGCGGCGATCCCAAGAAGATCAACCCGCTGGCGCCGGTCGATCTCGTCATCGACCATTCGGTGATGGTCGACAATTTCGGCAACGCGCAGGCCTTCCGCAACAACGTCAAGGTCGAGTTCGAGCGCAACCAGGAACGCTATACCTTCCTGCGCTGGGGCCAGAGCACCTTCGACAATTTCCGCGTCGTGCCGCCGGGCACCGGCATCTGCCACCAGGTCAATCTCGAATATTTGGGCCAGGTGGTATGGACGACGGACGAGAACGGCAAAACCATCGCCTATCCCGATACGCTCGTCGGCACCGACAGCCACACCACCATGATCAACGGCCTCTCGGTGCTGGGCTGGGGCGTGGGCGGGATCGAGGCCGAAGCGGCGATGCTCGGCCAGCCGATCTCGATGGTCCTGCCCGAGGTGGTCGGGTTCCGTATGAGCGGCGCGCTGCGCGAGGGCGCGACCGCGACCGATCTGGTGCTGACCGTCGTGCAGATGCTGCGCAAGAAAGGCGTGGTCGGGCGCTTCGTCGAATTCTATGGGCCGGGCATCGGCAGTCTGCCGCTTGCCGACCGCGCGACCATCGGCAATATGGCGCCGGAATATGGCGCGACCTGCGGCTTCTTCCCGATCGATGATGAGACGCTGCGGTTCCTGAAAGCCACTGGGCGCAAAACGGCTCGCATCGCGCTGGTCGAGAAATATGCCAAGACGCAGGGCATGTTCCACAGCCCGAAGAGCGAGGAACCGGCCTTCACCGATACGCTGCACCTTGACCTCGGCGATGTGGAGCCGAGTCTTGCCGGTCCCCGCCGTCCGCAGGACCGCGTCGCGCTCGCCCAAGTGAGCGAGAATTTCGCTTCCGCTTTGATCGATGTCTTCAAGAAAGAGCAAGACGCGATGAAGCGCGTGAAGCTCGAAGGCAGCGATTTGACCATCGGCCACGGCGATGTGGTGATCGCCGCGATCACCTCATGCACCAATACGTCCAA
>Ga0070680_100002287_pt1 | contig 14173 bp, 7 predicted proteins | sample KBSC73BmetaG_FD_64672 | JGI IMG/M metagenome (GOLD analysis project Ga0070680, IMG submission 64672) | Corn rhizosphere microbial communities from Kellogg Biological Station, Michigan, USA - KBS C7-3B metaG | ecosystem: Host-associated > Plants > Roots > Rhizosphere | place: USA: Michigan...
GGTACAGCACTCAATCGCGCGCGGGCCCGGCAAGGGCGGTATTCGATATTCGCCTGACGTGACGCTCGACGAAGTTCGCGCGCTGGCTTCCTGGATGACGTGGAAATGCGCCGTGGTGAATATCCCGTTCGGCGGCGCAAAGGGCGGGGTGATCTGTGAGCCAGCGCTGCTTTCCGACGGGGAACTCGAACGAATTACCCGGCGTTACACAGCAGAGATCATTGAAATGATCGGGCCCGAACGCGACGTTCCGGCGCCTGATGTGAATACGAATGACCGTGTGATGGCGTGGATCATGGATACCTACTCGATGCACGTGCGCCATGCCACGACGGCAGTAGTGACAGGCAAGCCGATGGAACTCGGCGGCTCCCTCGGACGCCGTGAAGCCACGGGACGCGGGTGCATGATCGTGACGCTCGAGGCGCTGAAACGCTTCGGCGTGGCGCCCGAGAATACGCGCGTGGTTGTTCAGGGATTCGGTAATGTCGGCGGGATGGCTGCAAGGCTGATGAGCGCCCGCGGCTTTCGCATCGTCAGCATCATCGAATATGATGGCGCGGTGTACAACCGCAACGGCATCGATATCGAAGCGCTCGCGCGTTATCGCCACGATACCGGTTCCATCAACGGGTTTCCGGAAGCCGAGGCGATCGACAAGGCGGAGGCGATGTTTCTCGAATGTGATGTACTGCTGCCTGCTGCGACCGAAAACGTGATCACTTCGGACAATGCCGACCGGCTGCGGTGCCGCATTCTTTGCGAAGGCGCAAATGGCCCGACAACTTCGATTGCGGACGAGATCCTGGCCGAAAAGAAGATATTCGTCATTCCGGACATTCTGGCCAATGCCGGCGGCGTGACAGTGTCCTATTTCGAGTGGGTGCAGGATCGCCAGGGTTTTTTCTGGAACGAAGAGCGGGTGAATTCGACGCTCCAGGAGACGATGGTCGGCAGCTTCGGCGCGGTGATGACATACGCCGAAAAGCACGGCGTGGATAATCGCACCGCGGCTTATATGGTGGCGCTCGATCGGGTTGCGTCGGCAATCCGGCTCCGCGGCATTTACGCATAACGCCGGTCGCACATGAATCTCTGGCTGATCCGCCATGGAGAGACGGAGTGGAGTCTTTCCGGAGCCCATACCGGCAGGACCGACCTGCCGTTAACGCGCTCTGGCGAGAAAAAGGCAGAGCGAATCCGCGATGTGCTTGCGGGTCATCCGTTCGCGCTGGTGCTGACGAGCCCGCTCGAGCGCGCCCGCCGCACCTGTGAGATCGCCGGCCTGGCCGACCAGGCGCAGATCGACCCGAATCTGATGGAGTGGGATTACGGCGATTACGAGGGGCAGACGACCGATGAAATCCGGAAAGAACGCCCCGGCTGGTCTCTTTTCCGCGACGGCGTACCAAACGGCGAAACGGTGGCTCAGGTGGGCGCCCGCGCGCTCGATGTGATCGATCGTGCGATGCAAAGCGACGGCGACGTGGCGCTTTTCGCGCATGGGCACATCCTGCGCATTCTTGCAGCCTGCTGGCTGGAACTTCCGGCTGAAGATGGGAAGCTGTTCTATCTCGAGACAGCGGGAATCGGAATTCTCGGATTCGAACATGAAAACCGCGTCATGCGGCGCTGGAACATCTAAAGCTCTGGCGCGGTCACGCTGGCCGTGATCCCGGTTTTACGATCGGGACACCGGACTGGCAAAGCGGGCAGCTTGCGGGGTCGTATGCGGGAACACTCAGGGTTTCGGCGGCCACTCGGGGGACTCCGAGGTCGACCGCGCCGCCACTGCGATCGATAATGGAACCCGCCGCGACGGTTTTCGCTCCTGCCGCCGAGACGATATCGATCACCTCTTTGGTGCTGCCACCGGTTGTAATCACATCCTCGACCACCACCACCTGCTCGTTCGGCGCGATGACGAAACCGCGGCGCAGCGCCATCTTTCGGTCCGCATCGCGCTCCGTGAAAAGAAACCGGATACCGAGAGCGCGAGCCACCTCATGGCCGATGATCATTCCCCCGAGTGCGGGCGAAACTACCAGGTCAATCCGCTCCTTTGCGATCTGACGCAGGAGATCCGCCAGTTGCCGGCCCAGACGCTCAGCGTGTTCAGGGTATTGGAGAACCAAAGCGGACTGAAGATATCCCGGGCTGTGCAGCCCGCTGGTGAGGCGGAAATGACCTTTCAGGTAAGCGCCGGTTTGCTCGAACAGATCGAGTGTTCGCATTGTTGCGGAATTCACAATCGGTACTATAACGTGGACAAAATTGCGGGCCTGGAACGTTTTTACCTGGAGACGCGCCCCGATTCGAAACTGAACGTTCGAATGTGCGTTCGTTTTTGCATTGGCGCAAGTTCACGGGGCGGGCGAACCGGCGTAGCGTTCGATTTTCAGCGCGTCTGCAGTTTGGCGAGAGACTTGCTTGAAGAGAGAACGTGCATGGCAAGTTAAAAGGGCTCAAGGACGACGAGAAAACCCCTTCCATAAATCCCATCTGCTTATTCACCTCTTGCTGACCATCAAAACCCTCAAAATCCCACTTTGTCGCCTTGAGCCTGGCATTGCCAGGCTCATTTATTTGTGAAGCCACTACGCGAACGGATTCCAGATCCACTGCATGTCGTGTGGGGCAGATGAGGTGGCCGCTCGTTCATGTTCAGGACGGGCGAATCAGGAATCGCGAGGGGATAAGCAGCCAGCCCTGGTGAAATTCGTTCGGCCGCGGCGTTGATGAACAACGACTATAGCGGCACTGCATTTCGAGAGACGTACTCCGACAATGCCGGGTCTGGTCCGATGTAATGAAACTCCTCCGCGTAAGGCAGCCCGTGGCGGCGTCCGATTTCGGCATCCCGCGCCTGGAACGTCGCTTTCGCATACTCTTCGACGGCGTGTTCTTCAGGCCCATCAAGTGCGGGTATTCTGAGTTTGCGCTCCGCTAGCGACGTCTGAAGGTCCTTCACCATATGGTTCACCATGGTTCGGCACGATCGGATGCAGGCCAGCTTTTTGGCGCTGGTGGAGGAGATATCCACCACGCGGTTGACCAATTGCGGCCCGCGCGCAAAATAATACTTCTCTGAGACGGAGTGGGGTTTCAAACCTGCGGCGAAATGCTCCGGCAAATCGAGATTCCCACCCGCCATCCAGCAAGCCGCCTCAACCGCCTGCGCGGTCACATAATGATCCGGATTTTCCTCGTAATGTCCCCACGGATCGTAGCTGAGCACCGTATCGACCTTAAGCAGGCGAAAAAGAAATATCAAGCGGGCGCGGATCTCCACGCGCGCAATATCATCCATCCGATGATTCCGATATCCGAGATCGAACGCCTGCTTCAATCCCATTACCTTCAGGAACGCCTGAGTATCACGCTCATTCGCGAGGACAGTCTCGCCCGGCGTGAGCCGGAATGAATCCTTCTCGTCGTTGCTGGTCCTGATGAAGTATCCCGAATAGCCCTCGTTCAGGAGTTTCGCCACGGTTCCGCCCGCGAAGATAGGACCGTCATCCAGATGCGGAGTAATCAGCGCCAGTACTTTTCCGGAGTGGGGCGAACCGGCGGCAGCGCGCTCCACCAGAATGTCGCCGGCTGCCTCCGTGCGCGTCTGCGCTTGCGCCAACGCCAGAGCCGTTCCAATGAAACTGCGGCGCTCCAAAACGTTTTCCTTACCTTTGTTCGCAGAAGTTAAGTAAGTATACGACTTTTCCACTGTACGCGCGAGGCATTCGCCGGCGCCAGGATTTTCTGTCCACAGCGCCGGAAATTGAGCAATATCGCTCTTTTTTTCGTTCTGTTGCTGTGCTATAGTCGCGCCAAATTGCCACGCCGGGCTGGCGGCAATCAATGGCAGATTAGCCCCGCTCGCCTTAGGAGTCTTTTATGCAATTCGAGCGCGTCTTTGCGGTTTCGCTAGCGTTGTTTCTCGTCTGTTCGCCGCCTTCCGCTTCTCAAACTCTTGATACCGGTATCCTGGGAACGATTTCAGACCCTCAGGGCGCCTTGATCTCCGGGGCTGAGGTGACGATCGCCAATCCGGCTACCGGCGTCTCGCGATCCGTCAAGACTGGCGCCGACGGAAAATACGAAGTCCGCTATCTGGTTCCTGGCGACTATACGGTTGAAGCGCAGGCGCCGGGTTTTCGAACAGAGCGGCGCACCGGGGTCACGATTCAGATTAATCAGCAGGCGCGGATCGACTTCGCCATGGAGATCGGCCAAGTGCAGCAGACCCTGGAGATCACCGGGGCGGCGCCGTTGCTTCAGACCGAAAACGCAACTCTGGGGGAAGTCGTCAGCACGGAACGAATAGTGAACCTTCCGCTGAATGGGCGGAGCTTTGTTCAATTGTCGGTTCTGACGCCCGGTGTACGCGTATATGAGCCGTCCCAGTTCACGGCGAGTACGGACGGTTCCAGAGTGATCGCCAACGGCTCCCGCGACTCGTGGATGCAGGTCAATATCGACGGCATCACCATGGTGAACAACCGCAGCAATTACGTAACGCTATACCCGATCGTAGACGCGCTGCAGGAATTCAAGGTTCAAAGCGGCAACTACTCCGCTGAATACGGCGGCAATGCCGGAGCGAACATTAATCTGCAGGTCCGTTCCGGTACGAACCAGTTTCATGGCAGCGCCTGGGAATTCTTCCGCAATGACAAGCTGGACGCCCGAGGGTATTTTCGTCCGGCTCCGCTTCCGAAAGATATTCTGCGCAGGAACCAGTTCGGCGGAGTCGTCTCCGGCCCGATCCGAAAAGACAAGACTTTCTTTACCTTGGGATACGAGGGCATCCGCTCAGTCAGCGAAAGCGCCGCAACGGATATTGTTTTGACGCCTGCTCAACGCGCCGGCGATTTCTCGGCCGTATCGACGCCGATCATCGATCCGTTCGGCGGATCCCCGTTCCTGGGCAATAAGATTCCGCAGAGCCGGCTCAATCCGGTCTCGGTCAATCTTGTGAACCATTACATGCCGCTGCCAAACACTTCGGGAGTCACAAACTATGCGGGCGTGACGCAAGGGCGTCTTACAACCGACCAGGGCCTGGTTCGGGTCGATCAGTATTTCGGGCCCAGGGACCAGGTGTTTGCGCATTATATCCGTTCGCGAAGAGATTTCCCGAACTATGAATTAAACCCGAACTTCTATTTCAGTGGCACTTTTCCCAACAGCAGCTTTTCCAGTCAGTGGGTGCACACATTCTCTCCGGCCCTGGTGAATGAAGTTCGTTTCGGCTTCAATCTTGCCAATGTCTCCGTGCTGAGCCCGCGCGCAGGGACAAACTTCACCATCGATTCCCTGGGCATCCATGGCATGAACGTCGGAGGTCCGACGGGGCGACCGCTCCGGGCTGATGAGCAGGGATTTCCGCTGATCAATATCAATGGCTATATGGGTATGGGAGACGACCAGGCCGCTTCCAATCTCGACAATAGCCGAACCTATCAGGTGGTTGACAATGTCAGCTGGACGCGGGGAGCGCACGCGCTTAAGGTCGGCGGCGATATCCGGCGTCTGCTGGACGATGCCACGACCAATAACTGGCCGTTCGGCCAGTTGTACTTTACAGGCGACCTCACTGGCGAAGGCGCGGCCGACTACATGCTCGGCTATCCCTATAGAACGTTGACGCCGGAAGGCGTCCCGATCTCGAAAATACGCCAGTGGCGTTACGGCCTGTATGTGCAGGACGACTGGAAAGTTAACTCCAACCTCACCCTGAACCTGGGGCTGCGCTACGACCTTTTTGGACAGCCGCGCGAAATCAATGGCGTCACGCGGACCTTACGATTCGATCTTGACCCGAGCGGACCCGTACTCTGGCCGGATCCGGGCAAGATAGCCGATATCTATAAGAACGAATACAACTACTGGAGCCCGCGGTTCGGCTTCGCCTGGCGACTGCCCCGCAACATGGTCGTGCGCGGTGGCTACGGCATCTTTTACAGCGCAGCCCAATTCGACAACATGAACATTCTGCAGCTGAACCCACCAACTGCCGGCAGTCTCACGGTACTCAACCCGATTTCCAACCCGATCGCGACGATCGAGAATCCTGTTCCGGCCGCCTTGTACCCGAATAACCCGATTTTCAATGTTGTCTCGGCTCCCATTGACCGGCGGCGGCACAATGCTTATATGCAGAACTTCAATCTGCAGGTCTCACGACAATTCGGCTCGAACGATGTTATCGAAGCAGGCTGGGTGGGCAGCAAGGGAACCCACGTTGATACGAGTTTGCAGAACTTCAACCAGGCGGATCCGGGCCCAGGCCCTATCCAGCCTCGGCGTCCTTATCCGCAATATGCGCGGATCCGAATGATCGCGCCGGATACCAACACCATCTACCACTCGCTGCAGACTCGTTACGAGCACCGCTTGTCACGCGGCTTAAGCCTGACTGCAGCGTACACGTGGTCCCATCTGATTGACGATGCCGCCGAAACCATCAACATGGGCGGCTGCGGCTGCCAGGATCCGCGCAACCGGGGTAAGGCGGAACGAGCCAGCAGTGTGCTCGATCAACGGCACCGCCTTGTGATCGGCTATGTTTGGCAGATACCGTTCGGAAAAGATCTGAAAGGGGCGGCGGGCGCTGTTCTCGGCGGCTGGCAACTCGGCGGGATCGTCACGTTTGCGAGCGGCTTTCCGTTCAACATTACCCAGAGCGGAGACAGCCAGAACAATGACGGTCTATGGGAGCGGCCTGACTTGACCGGTCAAAGCGTCGCTGTGCCGAACCAGACGCCGGATATGTGGTTCAACACCGCTGCTTTCCAGCGCTCGATTCTGCACTACGGCAACAGTCCGCGTAATCCCGTTACAGGCCCGGGCACGCAAACGTGGGATCTTTCGGCGTCCAAGTCCTTCCGCATGCCGTGGAGTGAATCCCAACAGCTCTTGTTCCGAAGCGAATTTTTCAATACCTTCAACTCACCACAGTTTTCGAATGCAGGAGCTACGCTCGGATCAGGTACGTTTGGCGTCATTACAAGCACCGAAGTGCCGAACCGGCAAATTCAGTTTGCTTTGAAGTATCTGTTCTGAAAATCGTCGATTCCGTCTCGAATTGACGGATAAAAATCCTGCGCGCGCAGCGGTTCGAGCCGAGCCGATGGTCCGCCCGCGCCTGCGAAAATAAAACAAGTTCCCTGTCTGATGTCGTCGTCGCGTTACATCGAACTTCACGCCCGCTCCGCCTTCAGTTTTCTTCGAGGCGCATGTCTCCCGGAAGAATACGTGGCGATCTGTTCCGCGTATGCACAGGAAGGTTTGGGAGCGCCGGCAATGGCGCTGACAGACATCGATGGGGTTTACGGCTCCGCCCGTTTCCACAGCGCGGCGAAGAAGTACAACGTTCACGCCCACGTAGGCGCGGAAGTGACGGCGGCGGATGGCAGCCTCTATACGTTGCTCGTCGAATCGCGTGAAGGCTATCGGAATCTCTGCCGGCTGCTGACTCGCATCAAACTGCGCGCCGGGACGAAGAATCCGAAGCCGGGCCATGAAGCCGCCGCGACATCCGATGACTTCGCTGAATACTCGCGCGGTCTCATTTGCCTGACCGGAGGCGAAGAAGGTCCGCTGTCGCTCGGCCTCCGCAGAAAAACCGGCTGCGAAACGGTGGAGCAACTGATTCGCATCTTCGGCCGCGAAAACGTTTATGTGGAATTGCAGCGCCATTTCGATCGCGATGAGGAAGCGCGCAATCAGGCCGCGGCGTCCGTAGCGAAGTCCCTCGGGCTGCCACTTGTCGCCACCAACGGCGTTTGCCACGGTTCGAAGCAGCAGCGCGAAGTTCTCGACGTCTTCACCTGCCTTCACCACAAAACCACGCTGGCCGAAGCGGGCCGCCTGCTCGCGCGCAACTCCGAGCGGCATTTGAAGAGCGCGCGGGAAATGGAAGAGGTCTTCGCCGATATCCCCATCGCCATCGCCAATACGTACGCGATTTCGGAGCGCCTGAAGTTCACCCTGGAGGACCTCGGATATGAGTTTCCGCATTATCCGCTGCCCGAAGGAGAGACGATCTCCTCCTTTCTCCGCAAGATGACGGAGGAAGGCGCGCGCCGCCGTTATGAGCGCTACGAAGGCCGCGCACGTGAGCAGATTGAGCGCGAACTCGCGCTGATCGAAAAGCTCAAGCTGGGCGGCTATTTCCTGATCGTCTGGGACATCGTTCGTTATTGCCGGGAGCAGGGGATTCTCTGCCAGGGCCGCGGGTCAGCAGCTAACAGCGCGGTTTGTTATTCACTTGGCATCACGGCGGTGGATCCCATCAAGATGGATTTGCTGTTCGAGCGCTTTCTCTCCGATGAACGCGGCGAGTGGCCGGATATCGATATCGATCTGCCCAGCGGCGATCAGCGCGAACGCGTCATCCAGTATGTTTACGATCGCTACGGCCATCACGGCGCGGCCATGACCGCAAACGTCATCACCTATCGCGGCAGGCTGGCGGCGCGCGAAGCCGGCAAGGTGCTCGGATTCGACGTCGCCACTCTCGATAAAGTCTCGAGCCTCGCGCCGATGTGGGGCTGGCATGATCCGAATGACACCACGGACCGGCAATTCCGCGAGGCCGGTCTGGACCTCTCGAACCCAAAGATACGGAAGTTTCTGGACCTCGTGGTTGCCCTGCAGGACATGCCGCGGCATCTCGGGCAGCACTCAGGCGGCATGGTGATCTGCCAGGGCCGGCTGGATAGCGTTGTCCCGCTGGAGCCGGCCTCCATGCCTGGCCGCGTGGTTGTGCAGTGGGATAAAGACGATTGTTCCGATATGAAGATCGTCAAGGTCGATCTGCTCGGTCTCGGCATGATGGCCGTGCTGGAGGATTGCATCACGCTGATCCGCGATCACTGGCGCGAAGAGATCGATCTCGGGCGGCTACCAGCGGACGATTCGAAAGTCTATGAAGTGCTGCAGAAGGGCGACACTATCGGCATGTTTCAGGTGGAGAGCCGAGCACAGCAGGCCACGCTGCCGCGAATGAAGCCAAAAGATTTTTACGATCTCGTGGTCGAAGTGGCGCTGATTCGGCCCGGCCCGATCGTCGGCGATATGGTGCATCCCTATCTGGCGCGCCGCGCGAACAGAGAACCGGTTGAGGCGCTGCATCCAAGTCTTGAATCTGTCCTTAGCCGGACGCTCGGTGTCCCCTTGTTTCAGGAACAACTGCTGCGGATGGCGATGATCGTGGCGAACTTCTCCGGCGGCCAGGCGGAAGAGCTGCGGCGCGCAATGGGCTTTAAGCGATCCGAGCAGCGTATGCGCGAAATCGAAGTGAATCTGCGCGAAGGGATGACGAAGAACGGCATTGTGGGCGATCAGCAGGACCGCATTGTCCAGTCGATTACCTCATTCGCTCTTTATGGATTTCCCGAGTCGCATGCCGCCAGCTTTGCGCTGCTGGCTTATGCCAGCGCTTATTTCAAATGCCACTATCTGGCTGCGTTTAGCTGCGCGCTGCTGAACAATCAGCCCATGGGTTTTTATCATCCGGCTGTGCTGGTGAAAGATGCCCAGAGGCGCGGGCTGAGAGTACTGCCCGTGGACGTGAACATCTCTGAGTGGAACTGCACGATAGAAGGCGAACCGCAGATGCTGCGCCTTGGGCTACGCTTTGTTCGCGGTTTGCGCGCTGAGGCCGGCCTCGCGATCGCGGCCGCAAAGCCGTTCGAGAATGTGGACGATCTCGCGCGCCGCGTGCCGCAGCTCCGGAAGGATGAGCTCGAGATGCTGGCGAGCGTGGGCGCGCTGGCGAAACTCGGAACCGCGCACCGTCGCGATGCTTTGTGGAAAGCGGCTCGCGCAGGGCGTCCCGTTGGTCCGTTGCTCGAACTGGCTCCCGAGCCTCATCCGGAAACCCCGCTCGAGCGGATGACAATCAACGAGCGCCTCGCCGCCGATTACCACGGGACCAGCATGACCGTCGGACGGCACCCGATGTACTTCCGGCGGGCGGAAATGAATGAGCTTGGCGTTACGCCCGCGCGCGATCTCGCGGCTGTTCCGAATGGCGCACTGGTTCGGGTGGCGGGCTGCGTTATCGTTCGCCAGCGTCCGGGCACGGCAAAGGGCATTGTCTTCCTGAGCATGGAAGACGAGACTGGAATTGCGAATGTCGTTGTGATGCCGGATATGTTCGATGAATACCGGGTGACTCTGCTGACCGAGCCTTATTTACTCATCGCGGGAAAGCTGCAGAACGTGGACGGAGTGATTCACGTTCTGGCGCGCCGCATCGATCGTATGGAGCCCGCCGCCCCGGCCATGAGTTCGCACGATTTTAAGTAAAGCCGGCTACATCAGCTGCATGCCGGAGTCGACGAAGAGTATGTTTCCGGTGATGCCGCGGCTGAGGTTGCTCGCCAGAAACACGGCCGTGTCTCCCACTTCGGCCGGTTCCGTAACGTGACGCAGAGGGGAACGTTCTTTCACGTGATCGAGAATGCTTGAGAAGTCCTTCACAGCGCGTGCAGACGCCGTTTTCACCGGCCCCGCGGAAATGGCGTTTACGCGAATTCGCTGCGGCCCGAGATCATGCGCCAGATAGCGCATGCAAGCTTCGAGCGATGCCTTGGCCACCCCCATGACGTTATAGTTCGGAATCACGCGGGTCGATCCCACGTAAGTCAAAGTCATGATGGAGCCGCCATTCGTCATCAGCGGCGCGATGGCGCGCGACATTGCGACCAGTGAATACGCGCTGACATTCTGGGCGAGAAGATAACCGTCACGATCCGTTTCGACAAACGGCCGGCGCAGATCTTCGGTGTTCGCAAACGCCAGGCTGTGCACCAGCGCATCCACAGGCCGGCCGAGTTGCCGCAGCCTTTCGGGAAGACCAGTGACATCGTCATCTTTCGTTACATCGCAGGGAACCATCGCCGCGACGTTCATGTGCTCTACAATCGGCGCAACCGTGTCCCGCTGCTTTTCATTCAAATACGTGAGCACGAGGGACGCGCCTTCTCTGGCGAAGGATTCCGCAATCCCGTAGGCAAGACTCCATTTGTTCGCGATGCCGGCGATCACCGCCGTTTTGCCTTCGAGCAGCTTCGACATGAATCCTCAGATTAGCGCGAGCTTCTATTTCAGGAAGCCGTTGATGCGGAGCCAGTTCGCCATCAGGCGCGGCCATTCGCCGAGCGCGAAATCGTCCATGCCGAGACCCACGCCATGCGGGCCTTTTTGAAAGATATGCATTTCCGCCGGGACCCCGGCTTTACGCAGCGCAAGAAAATAGTAGATGCTGTTCTCGGCCGGAACTCCCGTATCTGCATCGGTGTGGAAGATGAACGTGGGCGGTGTCTGCGCGGTTACGTGGAGTTCACCGGAAAGGCTTTGCGCGAGTTCAGGCGAAGGATTCTCGCCGAGAAGATTGCGCTTCGAGCCCTGATGCGTCCACGGCGCGGTCATAGAGATCACCGGATAGCCGAGAATCGCGAAATCCGGCCGGCAGTTCATGCGATCGATCGGATCGGTTGTATCCGCTTTGCCCGCATCGAAGTGGGTCGAAATGGTGGAAGCCAGGTGACCTCCGGCTGAAAAACCGATAATCCCCACGCGGTCCGGCGCGATGCGCCACTCGGCCGCGCGGGCTCGTACCATGCGGACGGCGCGTTGCGCATCGCCAAGTTCGATGGGATGGTGATAGCGCGGGCCCAGTCGGTATTTCAAGACGAAAGCGGCGATACCGAGCGCGTTCAGATAATTTGCGACTTCACGGCCTTCGTGATTCATGGCGAGCGCGCCATAACCTCCTCCCGGACAAACGACAACCGCTGTCGCGCCGCCGGGGGGCATGTTTCGCGGCATATAGATCGTGAGGGTCGGCCTGTCGCGGTCTTCGTCGCCCAGGGCGCCGGGGGCGCGGCCTTCCCAGAGCGGGATGGTCGGGGTGTCTAGAATCATCGATTGATTGGTGGCGGAAGACTTTTGCTGCGCGACGAGGAAAGGCGCGATCAGCATGAGAGCAAGCGGCGCGGCCACCAGGAAATTTCGCATTTCGTAGCGAATCATATCAACGGGGCGAGAATTTTCTCCCCTTTTTCGCACCAAAGTGTCGCATGGAGAAATGGAGCGTCGTGGCGGACAGGCGAAGTGTGTTCATCCTTGCCGCGGCAGCCGGAACGCTCTTTTCTCACTGTCTGTATGCAACGGCGCCCAGTTCGCTCACGCTGAATGTTTCGTCAAATCCGACGGCGTATGGCCAGCCAGTTACCCTCTCGGCAACTGTTACGCCCTCATCCGCAACCGGCAAGGTCACGTTTTTCGACAGCGCTACTCCGCTGGGCATCTCTACGCTCTCGAATGGCGTCGCAACCTTCGCCGCGCGCAGCCTGCCGGCGGGTAGCCATTCCTTTTGGGCCTGGTACGGGGGCGATCCATCGTTTGGCTCAGCGAAGTCTGCCACCGTTAGCGAAATCATACGGGCACAGGCTCAATCGGGGTTCAACTGGACGGCCGCAATGGGCGCAGACATAAATCCGATCGCCGTGGCGACGGGAGACTTCAACGGCGATGGACGCCCGGATATTGCGGTCGCAAATTTCGCCGGGGGTGATGTCACCGTCCTGCTCGGCAATGGCGACGGAACGTTTCAACCCGCAGTCAACTATCCGGTTGGGCAGAGTCCCGCAGCGATCGTCGCCGCCGATTTTAATGGCGATGGCAAAACGGATCTTGCGGTTGCCAACTCCGGCGACGATACATTATCCATCCTGTTCGGCAGCGGCAATGGCACGTTCGGGGCCGCGGTCCCATACTCAGCGGGAGCCACGCCCTGCTCCATTGCGACGGGCGATTTCAATAGCGACGGCATTATCGATCTCGCGGTGGCCAATTGCGCCGGCTCAAATATCAGCATCTTTTCAGGTACTACGGCGGGCACGTTTCTGGCGGCAGTCAATTACGCCGCGGGCACTGTTCCTTCGTTCATCGCCGTGGGCGATTTCAACTCCGATGGGAACGCCGATCTTGCGATAGCCGATGCCGCCGATGCCTCCGTGTCGATCATGACCGGCAACGGCAGCGGCGCGTTCGGGGCAGCGGTTAACTATTCGACGGGCAACTATCCTCTTTGCCTCGCCATCGCCGATTTCAATGGCGACGGTAAGCCCGATATCGCAGCCGCAGGCGCGGACAACGCAGCGATTTTGCTGAACAACGGCACGGGGTCATTCGCGTCTGCAGTGCCTTACACAGCGGGCGAGCAACCCTGGTCGGTGATCGCCGGCGATTTCAATGGCGACGGCAATATCGATCTTCTGTTCGCTGATTCGGCGGCAAACGCGATCACTCTGCTCGCAGGCGGCGGCGACGGAACATTCCAGACCGGAACCGCTGGCCCCTGGCTTGCCGGGAATGCGCCGTCATTTCTTATCGCGGCGGATTTTAACGGCGACGGTCTTGCCGATCTGGCGGTAGCGGACGATGGCGGGGGCATCAGCATACTGACGGGTGTCCCCCCGCCGGTCCTGAGCATGAACTGCTTCACTCCGGCCGGCCCGCCGGTGCTCAGCTCCAATTCCTGGTCCGCCCCATGTTCTCTTTCGAACGGGACTCAGCCTTTTCACTGGTCAGTCTCCTCTGGAACGCTGCCGGCCGGAATGTTACTGAGTTCAACTGCGGGAGCAACGGTCACAGTGAAAGGGACGCCGGTCACGCCGGGCCCCTACGCATTCACCGTTACGGCTACGGACTCGAGCGCTTCTCCCCAAACGGCGTCGCAGTCCTTCAGTGGCACAATTGCGGCCCCGGCCGCGATTGTCGGCACGGTGAGCCCTTCCGCCCGGGCGGCGGGTTCGGGGGCATTCGTCCTGACGGTGAACGGAAGCGGATTTCAGAATGGAGCAACCGTTAACTGGAACGGATCTCCCGAGCCGACCACGTTCGTCACCACGATGCAGTTGACCGCCAGTATCCCCGCTTCGGCAATCGCGACTGCGGGTTCGGCCAGTATCACCGTCACCAATCCGGCAGCCAATCCTTCGGCGACAGTCTCCTTCACGATCAATGCGCTGCCGGCGGTCACTTCCCTGGCTCCGCTTTCCGCGACGGCGGGAGGCGCCGCGTTTACCCTCACGGTAAACGGCCAGAATTTCACATCGGGGGCAACGGTGAGGTGGAACAATACGGCGCTCACCACCAC
>Ga0070680_100002288_pt1 | contig 14171 bp, 10 predicted proteins | sample KBSC73BmetaG_FD_64672 | JGI IMG/M metagenome (GOLD analysis project Ga0070680, IMG submission 64672) | Corn rhizosphere microbial communities from Kellogg Biological Station, Michigan, USA - KBS C7-3B metaG | ecosystem: Host-associated > Plants > Roots > Rhizosphere | place: USA: Michigan...
GCGGTCCAGGGTCGAGCCCTCGACGACACCGGGGCGCACGTCCTGCACGTCGACATGGATGCGTTCTACGCCAGCGTCGAGATCCGCCGGCAGCCCGAGCTGCGTGGCCGCCCGGTCATCGTCGGCGGCCTCGGCTCGCGAGCGGTCGTGCTGTCGGCCACCTACGAGGCGCGGGCCAGCGGTGTGCACAGCGCGATGCCGATGAGCCGGGCCCGTCGCCTGTGCCCCCAGGCGACGGTGATCCCGCCCGACCACGCCGCCTACGCCGCGACGAGCGCCGGGGTCATGGAGATCTTCCGCTCGGTCACGCCGCTGGTGGAGCCGATCGCGCTGGACGAGGCGTTCCTCGACGTCGCCGGCGCCGTCCGGCGGCTCGGGTCCCCACTCCACATCGGCGAGCTGATCCGCGCCCGGGTCGCCGACGAGCAGGGCATCACCTGCTCGGTGGGGGTGGCGAGCACCAAGTTCGTCGCCAAGCTCGCCACCACCCAGGCAAAGCCCGACGGCCTGCTGGTCGTGCCGCCCGACGACGTCGTCTCGTTCCTGCACCCGCTGCCGGTCGCGGCCCTGTGGGGTGTGGGGGAGCGCACCGAAGAGGTCCTGGCCCGGCTCGGCCTGCGCACGATCGGCGACATCGCCCACACGCCGGTGGCGACGTTGCAGCGGGCCCTCGGCGCCGCGGTCGGCACGCACCTCGCCGCACTCGCGTGGGGCCGCGACGAACGCCGGGTCGTGCCGCACGAGCCCGACAAGAGCATCGGTGCGGAGGAGACCTTCCCGCGCGACGTTGACGATCCCGAGGTCGTGCTGCGGGAGCTGCTGCGGCTCGCCGAGCGCACCGCCGCCCGGCTGCGCTCTGCCGGGCAGGTCTCCCGCACGGTCAGCATCAAGGTGAGGTTCGCCGACTTCTCGACCATCACCCGGTCGCGCACCGTCCCGATCCCCACCGACGTCGCGCGCGACATCTACGACACTGCCCGCGGCCTCTACCTCGCGCTCGGGCTCGAACGCGCCCGCATCCGGTTGGTCGGCGTACGCGCCGAGGGCCTCGCCGATGCCGACGCGACGCCCCGCCAGCTGCTGCTCGACGAGCGCCCCGCCGGTTGGCGCGAGGCCGAGCTCGCCGTCGACCGGGCCTCGCGCCGGTTCGGCGCCGGCGCGGTGCGACCCGCGACTCTCGTCGAGGCTCCCGAGGGTGAGCCTCCGTCGACCGGTTCCGGGTCGTGACCGGCGACCGGCAAGAAGTCCCGGTCAGGAGGGGCCGTTGGACTTTGCCGCACGGCTTCCCGCGCGGCGGGGCAGACTCGTATCCTCAACTTGCGCAGTCACGGCCCCGATGCACCCGCCGACGGACCGTTCCTGCGGATGCGTCCACGGGAGGCTCACGTGCCGCTCTCTGATCATGAGCAGCGACTGCTCGAGCAGATCGAGCAGGCCTTCTATGCCGAGGACCCCAAGTTCGCCAACGCCTACCGCACCACCGATCTGCGCACGCTGCAACGCCGCCGGATGATCCGTGCCGGCGTCCTTCTCGCCATCGCGGTCGGCGTGGCGGTCGCCGGTGCCGTCCTCGAGATCGTCCCGATGATGGCCGGGGGCGGGGCGGTCGCGCTCATCGCACTCGGACTCGCCGTCGGCATCTGGCGGCGATACCGACCCGTGCGAGAGCCCAAGCCGGTTCCCACCGCGAGCTACCACCACGGCTCCTGGCGGCACCGGCTCGAGGAGCGCTGGGAACGCCGCTGGGAGGACCGCGGCCGGTAGCGGAACCTCCGGCAGCCACGGACGGTCCCGCCGCGAGCCCACGCCGGCGGCATCGCGCCGACGGGTTACTGCGGGCGGGTGCGCAGGCGGGCCCGGCCCCAACGCAGGACCGCGGGCCAGAACGCATCGAAGGCCTCGAACACCCGCTCCACCGCAGCGCCCACGGCCGAGCCGGCCCGCCGCAGCGTCGACACCGGAAGTACGACGGCCAGCACCCGCCGGCGCCGGCTGACGGCCGCCCGCAGGTCGTGCCGCACGGCCCGCACGTCGGTGGCCAACCCGTCCGCGTCGGCGTCCGGCCCGGCCGGCGCGTAACGGGCGCGTTCCTCGGCCCGCACCACGCGACTCAGCGCAGCGGCGCCGGCGGCTGACAGGTCGACCCGGTCGGCGAGCCGCCGCCCGGTGCCCCGCGGCGAGTCCGACGGCCACCACGGGAACCCGAGGTCCACGACGTCGTCACGTAGCTCGGCCCAGGCGGCGTGCGCCCGCCGGCGAGGATCGGCCGCGGCGAGCCAGCGGCGGCGGCGTACGGCCTCGCGCGTCGCGCCCGGGACGGCAAGGACGACGCCGAGCAGCGCGAGCAGGGCGAGCGCCCGCCACGGCAGCCCGCCGCCGCGCGTGGAAACGGCCGCGGGATCGGTCGGCAGGGTGATCGGCGGGGCGCTCGTGCTCGGCTGGGGACCGCTCGACGGGCCGGGGGTCGGGATGACGTCCTCTTGGTTGCCCTGGCCGCCGGCCGAGGCGGGCAGCGTGTACGCCGGCGTCGTGGCCTGCCCGTCGGACCGCGGCGTCGGCTCGAAGCGCAACCAGCCGGTCCGCGGGAAGTAGAGCTCCGGCCAGGCGTGCGCGTCGTCGGTCGTGACCGTGCGCGTGCCGTCGGGGTTGAGCTGGCCCGGAGTGAAGCCGACCGCAACCCGCGCCGGGATGCCCAGCGTGCGTGCCATCACGGCCATCGTCGCGGCGAACTGCTCGCAGAATCCGTGCCTGCGGTCGAGGAACTCCAGGATCGCGTCGTCACTGTTGCCCGGCGCGACCGTCGTGTCGTAGGTGAACTGCGGGCCGCGCAGCCAGTCCTGCAGTGCGACCGCCTTGTCGAAGGCCGTGTGCGCCCCGGCCGTCTGCTGCCGGGCGATCCGCGCGACCGCGGGCGACAACGACTTGGGCAGCTGCAGGTAGTCGCGCATGTTCGGCCCGGGCGGCGGCGCATCGCGCAGCGCGGTGACGTCGGGGATCAGCCGGTCGCTGACGACGGTGTAGTCCGCGCCCTGGGTGTCCTCGCGGGCCGAGAAGACCGTGCCGCTGCGCGGGTCGTAGCGCCAGTCGCCCGCGATCGAGACCGACGACGGCGGGGCCGGCAGGGGCAGCCAGTGCACCGCGAGCGCGACGACGTGGACGTGGGTGTCGACCGTGCGGCTCGGCGTGCCGGTGGTGTCGCTCGACACCGGGATCCCGTTGCTGACCCGCGCCTTCGGCCCCTCCTTCAGCTGCGACGACGACCACACCGTGCCGTCGAAGCGGTCGAGCGTCGTCATCCGCAGGTAGTCGGGCGTCGCGTCGTCGGTGCCGACCACCAGGAGCCGCTGCGTGCTGCTGCGGTTGAGCTCGTCGCGGATGCTCACCAACGGGTTGAACGTCGTGACGCTGCTCGAGCCCCCGTTGCCGAGCCCGTTGCCGTGGCCGAACCGCACGTGCGTCATCCCGGGCAGGACGAGCGGCACGATGACGGCGATGCCCAGCGCGGCCGCCCCGATCCGCCGGCCGGCCGCCGACAGCGGCGCGCCCTCGGCGGGGCCCAGCCCGGTCAGCGTTTCCGTGCCCCCGGGCCGTAGCGGCCGACCCCAGCGGCTCAGCCGGTCGCGGTGGTCGGCCAGCAGCAGTGTCAGCCAACCCGCGGCCCCGGCCAGGAACGGCAACGCGCCGACTCCGTGCGGGGCGAGGCCCGAGGCGACGGCGTACGCCGCGATGAACGGCAACCCGGTGAGCGCCGGCACCCGCGCCGTCACCGCCGCCAGGTCCACCACGAACGCCAGCGCGGCCACGCACAGCACGGTCAGCAGGACCAGCCCGTCGTGGCTCGGCGCAGGTGCGGTGATCGTCGCGAACGTCGAGCCGGCATCCCGCAGCAGCACGTGCAGGTCGTGCAACGTGTCGCGGCTCGGGAGCACCCCCCACTGGGCGTGCTGCGGTGCGAACCAGACCGTCACGAAGTCGAGGACGAACACCGCGGCGAGCAGCGCCTCCCCGGGGGCCGGCAGCCGGAACTGGCGCGTCAGGGCGCCGGCGAGCGCGACCAGCAGGATGACGATCAGGGTCGGGGGGAACCAGCCGGCGTCGGAGAACAGCGGGGCCAGGCTCAGCGTCGCGAGCAGCGTCGCCAGCGCGGCGAGGGCGGTCATCTTCGGGCGGGCGTTCACACCCCCACCCCCGCCCGGCGCCCGCCGGCCGCCTGCGGCCAGATGCGCGCGAGATCGTCGCCGTGGCGCACGGCGAGCACCCGCCAGCCGGCGCGGCGCAGCACCGACACGTTCTCGTCGTAGGCCGCCTCGCCGCGGGTGCGCCCCGAGGGGCCGGCGGCCCAGCTGATCGTGTCGAGCAGTACGGCCACCCCGGTCAGCCGGCCGCTGCGCAACCGGGTGACGGCGTCGAGGTCGGCGGAGTCCATGGCGCCGAGGACGGCGACCACGACGCCCTCGACCGAGGCGCGGCGCAGGGCCCGGACGGCCGGCTCGACCGTCGGGTTGCCCGATGGCTCGACGACCGCGAGCGCGTCGAGCAGGCCGGCTTCGCCGCGCCCCTCGAAGCCCACGCCACCCTCGACGTCGACGCCGCTGTCGGTGACCATCCGCAGCCGGTAGCCGCCCCGGGCGAGGTGCACGGCGGCCGATGCCGCGGCCGAGATCGCCCACTCGAACGACGACCCCGGCCCGTCGCCCAGGTGCGCGTGGGCCCTGGTGTCGAGCAGCACCGCACCGCTGCGCAGCCACGGCTGCTCCTCGCGCCGCACCATCAGCTCACCGGTGCGGGCGGTCGACCGCCAGTGCACCCGGCGCAGGTCGTCGCCCTGCCGGTAGTCGCGCACCGCGACGTCGTCCTCGCCGTGCACGGCGACCGACCGCTCCCGCCCGTCGCCGCCGCCGGCCCGGTCGCCGCCGATGCGTACGACGGGCAGTGCGACCACGGCCGGGGTCACCATCAGCGTGTCGTGCGCGCGGAACGACCGGCTCAGCTCGCACAGGCCGAACGGGTCGGTCAGGCGCACGGTCAGCGGGCCGATCCGGAACCGGCCGCGGCTGTGCGACAGCACCGGGTAGGAGACCTCGCGAACCCCTTCCGGCTCCATCCGGTCGACGACGAAACGCGGCCGCTCGCCGAGCGCCCACGGCAGGGTGTCCTCGACGAGCAGCACGCCGGTGGGCAGCCGCGAGACGTTGTGCAGGCGGAGCCGCACCGTCGCGGGGATGCCGGCCGCGACCCGCGCCGGGTCGAGGCGGCGCTCGCAGGTCAGCCGGTAGCGGGTGCGGGCGACCGCGGCGACGGCGACCAGCGGTAGCGCCACCAGGAAGATCCCGATGCGCAGCAGGTCCTCCTCGCCGAGCACCGCGGCGCTCAGCGACGCCGCGATGCCCGCCGCCAGCAGGCACCGTCCCCGCAGGGTCAGCCCCGACAGCGCGGCACCCATCAGGCTCCCGACGCCCTCCGTCGGGGGGCGCTGTCGGGCACCGGGACGCGGGCGACGATCTCGGCGACCACGGCCTCCGGCGTACGGCCGCTGATCTGGGCCTCGGCGGTGGGCAGCAGCCGGTGGGTGAGCACCGGGCCGGCCAGCCCTTGCAGGTCGTCGGGCAGCACGAAGTCGCGGTCCTCCAGCGCCGCCGCGGCGCGCGCGGTGCGCAGCAGGTGCAGGGTCGCCCGCGGCGACGCGCCGAGCCGCAGGTCGGGGGATTGGCGGGTGGCGGTGACGAGGTCGATGGCGTAGCGACGCACCGTGTCGGCCACGTGCACGGCGCGCACGGCGTCGATCATCGCGACGACGGCGGCCGCGTCGGAGACCGGCTCGAGGTCGTGCAGCGGGTTCACCTGGCCGTGGGCGTCGAGCATGGCGAGCTCGGCGTCGGCCGCCGGGTAGCCCATGGCGAGCCGCGCGGTGAACCGGTCGCGCTGGGCCTCGGGGAGGGGGTAGGTGCCCTCCATCTCGATCGGGTTCTGCGTCGCGACGACCATGAACGGCGCGTCGAGCAGGTAGGTCACACCGTCGACGGTGACCTGGCGCTCCTCCATGCACTCGAGCAGCGCGGACTGGGTCTTCGGCGAGGCACGGTTGATCTCGTCGCCGACGACGATGTTGGCGAAGACCGCGCCCGGCTTGAACTCGAAGTCGCGCCGCTCCTGGTTGAACACCGAGACGCCGGTGATGTCGCTGGGCAGCAGGTCGGGGGTGAACTGGATCCGGCGCACCGTGCAGTCGATCGACCGGGCCAGGGCCTTGGCGAGCATCGTCTTGCCGACGCCGGGCACGTCCTCGATCAGCAGATGCCCCTCGGCGAGCAGCGCCGTGACCGCCAGCCGGACGACCTCGGGCTTGCCCTCGATCACCCGCTCCACGGCGGCGCAGATCTCACCGGCGGCCCCGGCGACGTCGCCCGGCCGCATCTCGGGGACGGCGGCGCGCGACCGGCGGGTCACCGTCACGTCGTCCTCCCACGGTCGCTGCTGGCGTCGGCCTTGCTACGTACGACGCACGCCGCCCGGTTCACCGTTCCGGGCGGGTGCCTCCTGGCCAGTGTGTCAGGCGGACGCGGCTTCGCGGTGGGCACCGCGAAATGGTTGACGGTGGAGTGATGTGGAGTAAAGTGGCGCGCAGTGGTGGACGATGGTGTCGCAGGGCGCCGGCGTACGCCGCACCGTGGTCGGGGAGTGGAGGAAGCCGGTGTTCCTCGGCACCTACGCGCCCCGTCTCGACGACAAGGGCCGGCTGATCCTGCCGGCGAAGTTCCGGGACGAGCTGGCGGAGGGACTCGTGATCACGAAGGGGCAGGAGCGGTGCCTCTACGTCTTCGCGATGCCCGAGTTCACCCGGCTCACCGAGCAGCTGCGCACCGCGCCGCTCACCGCCAAGGCGGCCCGTGACTACAACCGCGTCTTCTTCTCCGGCGCGACCGACGAGGTGCCCGACAAGCAGGGACGGGTGACGATCCCCTCGCCGCTGCGCGACTACGCCGGGCTCGACCGCGAGCTCGCCGTCGTCGGCGCCAACACCCGCGTCGAGATCTGGGACGCCGCCGCCTGGGCCCGCTACCTCGCGTCGCAAGAGGACGCGTTCTCCCAGCTCGAGGAGGAGGTGCTGCCCGGCGTCTTCTGACCTTCTCGACCGACTGCTCCGCCCGCCCGACGTGGAGCCCGGCCTCCGCCCGCTTCGCTCCTGACGCACCTTCCCCGGCGCCAGGCGCGAAGCGGCCGGAGACCCGGCCGCACGTCCCGCGACCTCCTCCGTCCGCGCCGCGAGAAAGGCCTGCGATGCCGCGCCACGTACCCGTGATGCTCGACCGGGTCGTCGCGTTGCTCGCCCCCGCACTCGAGGGCCGCCCGGCGGTGGTCGTCGACGCGACCCTCGGCCTCGGCGGCCACGCGGAGGCGCTGCTGTCCCGCCACCCCGCCCTGCGGCTGGTCGGTCTCGACCGGGATCCGCAGGCCCTGCAGCTCAGCGGTGACCGGCTCTCGCCCTACGAGGAGCGCATCACCCTCGTGCACGCGGTCTACGACGAGCTGCCCGCGGTGCTGTCCCGCCTCGGCCTCGAGCGCGTCGACGGGGTGCTGTTCGACCTCGGCGTCTCCTCGCTGCAGCTCGACGAGGCGGAACGCGGTTTCGCCTATGCCGTCGAGGCTCCGCTCGACATGCGGATGGACCCGACTCGCGGGCGGACCGCCGCTGATGTCATCAACGGCTACACCGTGGAGCGGTTGACCGCAGTGCTGCGCGACTACGGCGAGGAGCGGTTCGCCCGCCGCATCGCCGAGGCGATCGTCCGCGAGCGCGACCGGACGCCGCTGCACTCCTCGCAGCGCCTCGCCGAGCTCGTGCGCGAGGCCGTGCCCGCGGCCACCCGGCGCACCGGCGGTCATCCGGCCAAGCGGACGTTCCAGGCGCTGCGCGTCGAGGTCAACGACGAGCTGGGCGCGCTGGCCCGGGCGCTGCCCGCCGCCGTCGCCGCGCTGCGGGTCGGGGGCCGGATCGTGGTGCTGTCCTACCAGTCGCTGGAGGACCGGCTGGTCAAGCGGGTGCTCCGGGCGGGCTCGACGAGCACCGCCCCCGCGGATCTCCCGGTCGAGCCGGAGTGGGCCGCCCCGCAACTGCGGCTGCTCACCCGCGGGGCCGAGACGCCGTCCGACGCCGAGCTGGCCGATAACCCCCGTGCCGCCTCCGCCCGGTTGCGCGCCGCCGAGCGGATCCGGGAGGCGGCATGAGTGCGCGTACGGCGACCGCCCGGGCCCCACGCGCCACCCCTGCGCCGCAGCGCCGCCCGCACCGGCCGGCGCTGCGCCTGGTCGCACCGATCCCGCGGAGCGCCCGGCGGCTGCCGTTCGTCGGCGTCGTCGTCGGGCTGCTCGTCACCGGCCTGCTCGGCCTGCTGCTGCTGAACACCCTGGCCGCGCAGGACGCGTTCCGGTTGCATCACCTGCAGGTGCAGTCCGCACACCTGTCCGACGAGCAGCAGGCGCTGGAGGTGGCGGTCGCCCACGAGCAGTCGCCCACGACGCTGGCCGCCCGTGCTCGCGCGCTCGGCATGCTGCCCGGCTCGGTCCCGGCCTTCCTGCGGTTGCCCGACGGTCGGCTGATCGGCGCCGTCAACGCCGTACCGCCGCCGCCGGCACCGAAGCCCGCGGCCGTCGGCAAGCCGGCGGTCACCAAACCGGCGGTCACCAAGCCGGCCGCCGCGGCCAAGCCGGGGACGGCCGCCGCCACGACCGCGAGCAAGCCTGCGACCCACCCGGCGCCCGCGCCGGTGGTACTGCACGCCGCCCCGACCCATCCGTAGCCGCGCGGCGCTGGGCCGCTCCGACGCATCCGTAGCCGCGCGGCGTTGAGCCGCTCCGACGCATCCGTAGCCGCGCGGCCGTTCCCGCAGCTCTCACCCGCCGGCACTACTGCCGCGGTGTGGGGGTGATTGGAGATCGTTTGACCCCCACACGGCGGCAGAAGAGGCACCGGTGAGCCGACGGGCGCGGGAGACCTGGCGAGTGACGGCGCGGCACCCGGACATCGGGGCGCCGCGACGGCACCCTGGACCGGTGCCCCGTACGTCGCCTCCCGGCACCGGTTCCCGCGTGCCCGGCCCGCACGGTGCCGGGCCTCGAGCCGGCACTCACCGGCCGGCCTACCGTGCCCGGCCCGCGGGCGCCCCGCCGCGCCAGGCGGCGGGTGGCGGCCGGCGTACCCCGCCGCCCCGCCGCCCCGCGCCGCCGCGACCTGCGCCACGCCGCCGGCTGAGGCTCGGGTCCTCCCAGCGCCGGCTCCGGCTGGCGATGGCGGCGGTCGCCGTGGGGCTGCTGGTGATCGCCGGCCGGCTGATCCAGCTGCAGGGGCTCGACGGCGGCACCTACGCGAAGATGGCCGAGAAGCAGCGGATGCGCACGGTCACCCTCACCGCGCCCCGGGGCACGATCACCGACCGCGACGGCTACCCGCTCGCGATCACCGTCGACGCGCGCGACATTTACGCCGACCCGCGCGAGGTCGTCGACCCGGAGGCGGCGGCGGCCAAGCTCGCACCGATCCTCGGCATGAGCCAGGACGACCTGGTCCGCAAGCTCAGCACCAAGAACACTCCGTTCGTCTACCTGCAGCGCGGCGCCAGCCCGCGGGTCGGCACGAAGGTGATGGACCTCGGCCTGGCGGGTCTCGGCACGTTGCCGACCACGAAGCGGTCCTACCCCGACGGGGCGCTGGCCGCCAACGTGCTCGGGTTCGTTGGCACCGACGGCACCGGCCTCGGTGGGCTCGAGTACACCTTCGACAAGTCGCTGTCGGGCACCAACGGCAAGCGGACGTTCGAGACCGGCCGCGACGGGGAGCCGATCCCCGACGGCCAGCACGTCGACCAGCCGCCGGTGCCGGGGGAGTCGCTGCGGCTGACCCTCGACCGCGACATCCAGTGGCAGGCGCAGCAGGCCATCGCCGCGCAGGTGCAGAAGACCGGCGCGATGTCCGGCACGGTCATCGTGATGCAGCCCAAGACCGGCCGGGTCCTCGCCCTCGCCACCGCGCCGACATTCGACCCCAACCATCCGGGTGACTCGCCCCCGGAGGCGCTCGGCAACCCGGCGGTCAGCGACCCCTACGAGCCCGGCAGCGTCAACAAGGTCATCACGATGGCCGCGGCCATCGAGCGCGGCCTGGTCACCCCGACCACGCCGTTCGTCGTGCCCAACACCTACACGGTCGCCAACCACGTCTTCCACGACGCGGAGAACCACGGCACCGAGCACCTCACGACCGCCGGCATCCTCGCCCAGTCCAGCAACATCGGCACGATCCAGGTCGCCCAGCGGCTCGGTGAGACGGGCCTGTACGACGCCCTGCGCAACTTCGGCTTCGGTGCCAGGACCGGCATCGGGCTGCCCGGCGAGAGCGCGGGCATCCTGCCGCCGGTCAACAAGTGGTGGTCGACCACGCTGCCGACCGTGGCGTTCGGCCAGGGCATCTCCGTGACCGCTCTGCAGGTGGCCAGCGTCTACTCGACGATCGCCGACGGCGGCATCCGCATGGAGCCCACGATCATCGACGGCACCACCGACCCCTCCGGCCACTTCACCGCCCGCCCACTGCCCAAACCGGTGCGGGTGGTCAGCCCGCAGACGGCGCAGGAGATCCGCGACATGCTCGAGGCGGTCACCTCCGACCAGGGCACCGCGCCGGCCGCGCGGATCGCCGGCTACCGCGTCGCGGGCAAGACCGGCACCGCCAACCGCGCCGACGGGCACGGCGGCTACTCCGGCTACACCGCCACATTCGTCGGCTTCGCGCCCGCCGACGATCCCCAGCTGGTCGTCGAGGTGGTGCTGCAGAAGCCGGTCAAAGGCCACTTCGGCGGCGAGGTCGCCGCGCCGGTTTTCCACGACGTCATGGCCTTCGCGCTGCAATCGCTGCGCATCCCGCCGACCGGCACCACGCCTCCCACGGCCAAGTTGACGTGGTAGCGAGAGCGCTAGCCTGAGCCACCGTGCCAGCGCCCCCTCCGCCGTCGCCGCCGCGCCCGCAGCGGGTGCTCCGGCGGCCCCTCGCGCAGCTCGTCGGGCTGCTCGGCGAGCGGGTCGTCGCGGTTGATGACGGGCTCGACGACGTCGAGGTCACCGGCATCACGCACGACTCCCGCGCGGTCCGTCCCGGCGACCTCTACGCCGCGCTGCCGGGGTCGCACGCCCACGGCGCGCAGTTCGCGCCGGCGGCCGCCTCGGCCGGTGCCGTCGCCGCGCTGACCGACCCCGCCGGCGCCGAGGATTGCCGGGCCGCGGGGCTCGCGGTGCTGGCGGTCGACCTGCCGCGCGCGGTGCTCGGGACTGCGGCCGCCTGGGTCTACGGGGAGCCCGCGCGTGACCTGCTGCTCGTCGGCGTCACCGGCACCAACGGCAAGACGACCACTGCCTACCTGCTGGAGGCCGGGCTGCGCGCGGCCGGCCGGCGCACGGGTCTCATCGGCACGATCGAGACCCGCATCGGCGACGAGGTGCTGCCGAGCGCGCACACCACGCCCGAGGCCACGGACCTGCAGTCGCTGTTCGCGGTGATGCGTGAGCGCGGCGTCGACGCGGTCGCGATGGAGGTGTCGAGCATCGCCCTGGCGATGGGCCGCGTCGACGGGACGGTCTTCGACGTCGCCGGCTTCACGAACTTCTCCCAGGACCACCTCGACTTCCACGCCGACATGGCCGACTACTTCGCCGCGAAGGCGTCGCTGTTCACCAGCCACCGGGCGCGGCGAGGAGTGGTCAACGTCGACGACGCCCACGGCGCGCGGCTGGTCCGGGAGGCCGGCGTCCCGATCGTCACCGTCTCGCCCTCGGGCGACCCCGCCGCCGACTGGCGGGCGAGCGCGGTCGAGCCGAGACCGACCGGGGCGACGGGCTTCCACCTGAGTGGCCCCGACGGAGTCGAGATCGAGGCGCTGGTGCGGCTGCCCGGGCGGTTCAACGTCGACAACGCGCTGCTCGCGATCGCCGCGCTGGCCACCGCCGGGCTCGACCCGGCCGCCGCGGCACGCGGCGTGGCGGAGTGCACGACGGTGCCGGGCCGGATGGAACGCGTGCGCTCCGGTCAGGACTTCCTCGCCGTCGTCGACTACGCGCACACCCCCGACGCCGTCGCGAGCCTGCTCGCGGCTCTTCGCCCGGCGCCGCCGGCCCGGCTGATCGCGGTGCTCGGGTGCGGCGGGGACCGCGACCGGTCCAAGCGCTCGCTCATGGGCGAGGTCGCCGCCCGGGCCGCGGACCTGCTCGTCGTCACCGACGACAACCCGCGCTCCGAGGACCCCGCCGCGGTCCGCGCCGCCGTGCTCGCCGGGGCCCGTGGCGTGCCGCCGGACGTGCGCGGCGAGGTCGTGGAGGTCGCCGACCGGCGCGAGGCCATCGCCGTCGCGGTGCGAGCCGCGCGGGCCGGCGACACGGTCGTCGTGGCGGGCAAGGGACACGAGCAGGGCCAGGAGTACGCCGACCGCACGCTTCCCTTCGACGACCGCGCGGTGCTGCGTGACCTGCTCACGGGGGCGGGAGCCCCTTCGTGATCCGGCTGACGCTGGGAGAGCTCGCGACTCTCGTCGACGGGCGGCTGGCCGGGGCGGCCGCGGACCGCACGGTGACCGCGCCGGTCACCGTCGACTCCCGCGAGGTGACGCCGGGCGGGCTCTTCGCGGCCTACGCCGGTGAGCACGCCGACGGCCACGACTTCGCCGCGGCGGCCGTCGACGCCGGCGCGGTCGCGGTCCTCGGCACCCGGGCCGTCGAGGGCGCGCCGACCGTCGTCGTGGCCGACGTCACCGCCGCGCTGGGCTCGCTGGCCCGCGCCCTGCTCGACCGCCTGCCCGACCTCACCGTCGTCGGGATCACCGGCTCGGCCGGCAAGACCACCACCAAGGACCTGGTCGCCCAGGTGCTCGGCCGCCTCGGGCCGGTGATCGCCCCGCCCGGGTCGTTCAACAACGAGATCGGCCTACCGCTCACCGTTCTGCGCGCCGACGAGACCACGCGACACCTCGTGCTCGAGTACAGCGCCCGCGGCGTCGGCCACATCCGCTACCTCACCGGCATCGCCCCGCCTCGGGTGGCAGCGGTCCTCAACGTCGGCAGCGCCCACCTCGGCGAGTTCGGCAGCCGCGAGGCGATCGCCGAGGCCAAGGGCGAGCTGGTCGAGGCGCTGCCCGCCGACGGCGTCGCCGTCCTGTCCGCCGACGACCCGCTGGTCGCCGGCATGGCGACGCGCACGCGGGCGCCGGTCACGACGTTCGGGGAGGCGGCGACCGCCGACGTCCGCGCCGACGCCGTCGAGCTCGATGCTCTCGCCCGCCCCCGGTTCCGGCTCCACGTCGACGGCGACTCGGCCGACGTCGCGCTGCAGCTGTCCGGCCGGCACATGGTCGCCAACGCCCTCGCCACCGCCGCGGTGGCGCGGCGCTGCGGGATGCCCCTCGGTGACGTTGCCCAGGCGCTGAGCGCGGCGCGACCCGCGAGCCGGTGGCGCATGGAGGTCAGCGACCGCCCCGACGGCGTCACCGTGATCAACGACGCCTACAACGCCAACCCGGAGTCGGCGCGGGCGGCGGTCGATGCGCTCGTGGCGATCGCCGGCGAGTCGCGGCGCAGCTGGGCGGTGCTCGGGCTGATGGCCGAGCTCGGCGAGGCCGCGGCCGAGGCGCACCGCGCCGTCGGTGACCACGCCGCTCGCGCCGGTGTCGACCGGGTGGTTGCGGTGGGCCAGGAAGCCGCCGGCATTCGCACCGGTGCCGGGCCTGCTGCCGTCCTCGTCGACGACGTCGCGGCCGCCGTTCGCCTGCTCCGCCGGGAGCTGCGGCCCGGCGACGTCGTGCTGGTCAAGGCGTCGCGGGCCGCCGGTCTCGAACGCATCGCCGCCGCCCTACTCGCCGACGCCGACGACGGCGCACGGGAGGCCGCCTCGTGAGGAACGTCCTGCTGGCCAGCCTGACGTCGCTGGTCGTGTCGCTGCTGTTCACCCCGGTCGCCATCCGGATCTTCCGGGCCCGCGGCTACGGGCAGCTGATCCGCGACGACGGGCCGACGAGCCACCACACCAAGCGGGGCACCCCGACCATGGGTGGCACGGTCATCATCCTGGCGACGCTGACCGGCTACTTCGTCGCGCACGCGGCGTTCTGGCGCGGCCCGACCGCCTCCGGGCTGCT
>Ga0070680_100002289_pt1 | contig 14166 bp, 11 predicted proteins | sample KBSC73BmetaG_FD_64672 | JGI IMG/M metagenome (GOLD analysis project Ga0070680, IMG submission 64672) | Corn rhizosphere microbial communities from Kellogg Biological Station, Michigan, USA - KBS C7-3B metaG | ecosystem: Host-associated > Plants > Roots > Rhizosphere | place: USA: Michigan...
CGTTCGATGTGCGCGCCTTCGAGTGCCGCCAGATTCGAGAATTCCAGCGCCAGGCGACTCTTGCCCATGCCCGGCTCGCCCGAGATCACGACGCATTGGCTTCGTCCGTCCTTGATCGCCAGGAATCGCTCGCGCAACAAGAACATCTCGCGATCACGACCCACGAACGGCATCGGCTTCGACGATCGCACGTGGAACGGCAGCCGCTCGCTGATCCGCCGCCGCAGCACCGCCGCGGGCAGTCGAAGATCCGGCACGGCGCCGCCGACGCCATGCATGTATTCATCGAGCAGCCGCACGGCCTTCAGTTTCGCTCCGCCCAGCGCGAGCATCTCCGCCAGCGCGAGCGTCGCCTCCTCGTTCATCGGATCGAGCGTGAGGCAGGCGCGCGCGGTCTGCTCGGTCATCGTCCAGTCCCCGACGCTACGGAACACCGCGATCTGCTGCGCCATCGCGCGACAGAGCGCCATCGTCGTGCGCGCCCGGTAGGCGGCGAGCCACTCGCAAAAGCTCTCCATGCGGCTCGGGTCGTATCCTGGCAGGAACCCGGAGGTCACTGCGGCGAGATCGCGGTCGGTCAGCCGGTCGCGGTGCATGATCTCGTCGTAGTCCGTCCGCGCGCTGCGCGCCGTCAGCGCCACCAGCTCCGTCGTCAGGTCGATCTGAAATCCGTCGCCGCGCAGCCGATATACCAGATCTCGCATCGAGTGGCCCGCGTTGCGACGCGAGAAATCCGGAAAGATCTGCTGGTCGAGCTCGGACCGCGGCATGGGCTGGTCGCTGTTGCTGCAGAGGCGGAGCAGCAACGCGAACTTGCGCGAATGCGCCGGCGTGACGCGAACGTCGCCGGACTCGATGCACGCCGTCCCCAGTGTATGCAGGTAGATCATGCGGCCGGCCCCCATCCGGCATCCTGCACGAGGCGGGTGCCTCGACCGGACACGTTCGGCCGGCGGCATGATCATGTCAGCCGCACCGACGAGCCGCTAGTAGGCGGCCACCCGCTGCGACCTGGCCGAAAGGTCGCGGCGGACGGCAGGCGGTGTGTGCGCTACGGCCGGCCGGACACGGTGACCAGCCGCTCCGGCGACACGCCTTCGGCTTCGGCCTGGAAGTTCACGACCACCCGATGGCTCAGCACCGGCACCGCCATCGCGTTCACGTCTTCCAGGTCCGGCACGGCGCGGCCGTCCATCGCCGCGCGGGCCTTGGCGCCGAGGATGAGGTACTGCGACGCGCGCGGACCGGCGCCCCAGCTCACGTACTTCTTCACCAGCGGCGTCGCTTCCTCCGCGTTCGGCCGCGTCGCCCGCGCCAGCTTCACCGCGTAGCTCACCACCGTCGGCGGCGCCGGCAGCCGGCGCACCAGCCGCTGCAACGCCGTCAACTGCTCGGCGTTCAACATCGGCGTGATCTCGACGTCGGCATCGCCCGTCGTCGCCGTCACGATCCGCTCTTCCTCCTCGCGGCTCGGATAGCCCACGGTGAGCTGCATCATGAACCGGTCGAGCTGCGCCTCGGGCAGCGGATACGTGCCCTCCTGTTCGATCGGGTTCTGCGTCGCCAGCACGAAGAACGGTTCCGGCAGCCGGTGCGTCTGCCCCGCGGCGGTCACCGCGTGCTCCTGCATCGCCTGCAGCAGCGCGGCCTGCGTCTTCGGCGGCGCGCGGTTGATCTCGTCGGCCAGCACCACGTTGGCGAAGATCGGGCCTTTCACAAACTTGAATATCCGCCGTCCGGTCGCGTGGTCCTCCTCCAGCAGCTCCGTTCCGGTGATGTCGCTCGGCATCAGGTCCGGCGTGAACTGAACGCGCGAGAAGCTGAGATCCAATGCCTGCGCCACCGTCTGCACGAGCAGCGTCTTCGCCAGCCCAGGCACGCCGACGAGCAGCACGTGGCCGCCGGCGAGCAGCGCGGCCACGAGGTCGTCGACGATCGCGTGCTGCCCCACGATCCGGCGCCCGATCTGCTCGATCAACGCCGCGCGCGCCCGCGCGAGCTGGTCGAGAAGCTCGACGTCGCGCGTGTCGTCGGTTGGCTGCGGTCGCGTGGCCACTCGCGTCATCCTCGGGCTGGAGTCTCGGGAAGCTAACCGGCGCACCCGGCCGGCGGAAAGTGCGGGCAAGAAGAAGGCCGCCCGAACGGGGGCGGCCTTCATCGTCACGCGAATTTAGAGATTGCTTATTGCACGACGAAGTCGACGCGCTGCTCCAGCGGATAGTTCGAGCTCTCGAGCGTCGCGATCGCCGTGTACTTGCCCGGCGCGGGATGCCGCTGCCAGGACTCCGACACCTGCATCGCGTCGCCGGCGCCGAGCTGCTTGTTCTGCACGCTCTGCGTGAACAGGCGACCCTTCGACCAGTGCCACACCTCGTGCCCTGTGGAATCCACGACGGTGAAGTCGTACGACTGTCCACTCGGGAAATCCACTTCCACGTGCTTCTTGCCGACGTTCACCACGTCGAGCGCGAAGCGCACGGCGCGCGGCGCGACGTCGACCTTGAGGCGCGACGCGAGTCGCGCCGCGGAACGTTTCTTCGTGTGCGCGCGGTTCGGAGCGGCTGACGATTGTGTCGACGAGACCGTGGCGAGTGCCGACGTGTCCGAGTGGTCGCGCGGGGCGCACGCGAACGCGACGGCCCCAGCGCACAGCAGCAGAATGATGTAACGAGTGTTCATGGTCCCAGCTGGCGGCGGCTCCCGGGCGCCGCATGGTGAGCGCGCATCCGCTCACAAATCATGCGACTGCCATCTTATCAACCCCGGGACGAATACGCAACGTGAAGGGTAACAGTCAAAGTCTCGGCAGGTCAGTGATTTAAGTTACTTTTTCCACATCCGGAGATGTTCGGGAGATCTTCGGAATACGCCCCCGTTTTCGCTTGCGAAAAATTTCACAAGCTCCTAGATTCCGCGCCGCATGACAGACGAGTCGATGGGCGCGGGGCCACACGGGCCTGGCGGTCCACGCAGCGTGAAGACCGCCCTGTCGGCGAGCGAATTCGCCGGCATCGGCATCGAGTTCGCCGCGACCATCCTCATCTTCGTGTTTCTGGGGGTCTGGCTCGACAAGCGCTTCGGGTCGACCCCCTGGTTTGTACTGATCGGCGTCGTCGTCGGCGCGGCCGGTGGCTTCTTCTCGATGTACCGGAAGGTCATGGCCGCGCAGCGGCGGGACGCCGCGCGACGCAAGAGCGAGCGGCAGCGATGATGGTGATGGGGATCTGGACGCGGTACGTGCTGGCGATCGTGGCGGTGGTGGTCATCGCGGGAGCCTTTCTCTCGCTGGCCTTCCACGGGCCCGGCGGCATGGTCGCCGTCTGGATCAGTGCCGCGGTCGCGCTGGCGGTGCAGATCGCCGCCTTCGCGGTCGGGCGGACGGTGGGGCAGGACAATCTGGTGGCGAAGATGGGCACGGGCGCGCTCCTGCGCTTTCTCGCGCTGGTGGTCTACGCTCTGCTCACGGCCACGGTGCTGCACCTGTCGCTCGTTCCCGCGTTGATCAGCATCGCTACGTTCTTCTTCCTGACGACACTAGTCGAACCCCTGTTGATCCGACTATGAGAGTGCGTTCGTTCGTGAGCAGTCTGCTGTTGTTCGCCGCCACGGGCCTTCCCTCGCTCGCGCTGGCGCAGGACGCCGCCAAGCCGATCGAAAAGCAGCTCGGCCCCGCCGAAATCATCATGCCGCACATCACGGACTCGAAGTCGATCGAGTACCCGTGCTTCCGCGGCGTGGGCGAGTGGGCGTGCGAGCACACCTTCGCCACGCACAACGTGACGATCGCCGGCCACACGTTCGACATGGGGCTCACGAAGCACATCTTCTTCATGCTGCTCTCGGCCGTCGTCGTCTGCATTCTCCTCATCGGCGCGGCGCGGTCACACGTGAGGGCGACGAAGGAGGTCGGACGACCGCGCGGCTTTGCCGCGGGGCTCGAGGCCGTGATCCTCTACCTACGCAACGAGATCTTCATTCCGGTGCTCGGTCCGCATGGTGGCTCGAAGTTCGTCCCGTTCTGCCTGACGCTGTTCTTCTTCATCCTGCTCTGCAATCTCTTCGGCCTGATCCCCTACGGCTCGACACCGACCGGCAACATCGCCGTCACGGCGACGCTTGCCATCTGCGTCTTCGTCGTCGTCGAGGTCGCCGGCATGCGCGCGCTGGGCAAAGGGTACTTCGGGACGATCGTGTACTGGCCGCACGGCGCGTCGCCGATGGTCAAGGCGATGACGATCATCATGACGCCGGTTGAGATCGTGGGAAAGTTCACGAAGCCGTTCGCGCTCACGGTCCGTCTGTTCGCCAACATGCTCGCCGGCCACGTGGTCATTCTCGCGCTCATCGGCTTGATCTTCATGTTCGGCTGGTTCCTGGCGCCGGCGGCGGTGCTGATGGCGATCGGGATCATGCTGCTCGAGATTCTCGTCGCGTTCATCCAGGCATTCATCTTCGCGCTGCTGGCGGCGGTGTTCATCGGGCAAATCAGGATGGCGCATCACTGAGCCGCTCCGCGGCTCAGTGATGCTGTACGTGTTGTTGCAGGACGCGGCACGCACTCGCTCTACGCGCGCCGTGAGTATCCGGACGAACGTTCGGAGAAGCCCGTTGAGCCCCGGGGCTCGGTGACGGGCAGCGCCCTCGCACCACGGTCGGCGCGGAGCAGTGGATTCGAACCGTTTCAGATTGGAGAACGACAATGGCCATTCTTCCTCTGTTGCAGGCCGCCGCGCAGTCGGTCGCCGGATACAACCCGGCCTACACCGGGTCTGGTGCCATGCTCGGCGCCGGCATCGGCGCTGGCCTGGCGGCGATCGGCGCAGGCATCGGCATCGGTCAGATCGGCGGTCGTTCCGCCGAGGCGCAGGCGCGCCAGCCGGAAATTGCCGGAACCATCTCGACGAACGCGCTGATTCTCGCCGCGCTCATCGAAGGCGTCGCGCTGTTCGGCGTCGTCGTCTGCCTGCTCATCGAGCTCAAGACGTACTTCTAGGCACTCGATCGGCCGGCGGCCCCGGGGCCGCCGGCCAGATCCCACCCACGAGTCGATACCCTCATGCGTTCGCTTTCAATCTCCGCGCTGTTCCTCGCCGTCAACGCCGCGGTCGCGTCGGCCCAGGAAGCTCCGAAGAGCGGCGGCAATCTGATGAGTCTCCAGCTCAACCTGATGTTCTGGACGCTCATCATCTTCGTGCTGCTGTATTTCATTCTGTCGAAGTTTGCGTTCGGTCCGATCACCGCCGCCGTCGAATCGCGCGAGAAGGCGCTCGAGGAAGCGATCGCCGCCGCCAAGCGCGATCGTGAAGCGGCCGCCGAGCTGCTGGCCGAGCATCAGTCGCGGATCGAATCGGCGCGTGGCGAAGCGCAGACGCTCATCGCGGAGGGACGCGCGACGGCGGAGAAGATGCGCGCCGACCTGCTCGAGCAGACGCGCCGCGAGCAGCAGGACATGCTGGAGCGCGCCCGCCGCGAGATCGACACCGAGAAGACTCGCGCGATCGCGCAGCTCCGCCGCGAAGCGGTCGACCTCGCGCTCGCCGGCGCGGGCAAGGTGATCGAGCAGAATCTGGAGACGGCCAAGAACCGCCAGCTCGTCGAGAGCTACCTGGCGTCGATCGGCCCCGTGGCGGCGAGCCACTGATGCGCGAGCCGACGATCGCGCGCAATTACGCCGAAACGCTGCTCGAGCTGGCCCGCGACGCGGGCGACTTGCGCGGCTGGGGCGACATGCTGGACATGATCGCCAACGCGATGGACTCGGACCGCCGGCTCCGAATCTTTCTCGAGTCGCCGCGCGTGAGCGCCGAGCAGAAGAACGAGATCATTCAGAAGGCGTACGCCGGCCAGCTGCCGCGCAACTTCGTCCGCTTTCTCCAGGCGCTCGTCCGCCACCGCCGGCAGATGCTGATTCCGGCGATCGCGCACGAGTACCGCGATCTCGTCGACGAAGTGGAAGGTCGCGTTCACGCCTCAGTGACCGTCGCCCGCGAGCAGTCCGACGGCGACCGCAAGGCGGTGGCCAAGCAGCTGTCGCGCGCGTTCGGCAAGGACGTCGTGCCGCATTTTGTCGTCAATCCGGCGATCCTCGGCGGCGTGGTCGTGCGCGTCGGCGATACCGTGCTCGACGGCTCGGTTCGTAAGCGGCTGGCGATCCTGCGCAACCGGATGCTCGGCACCGCGCGCTGACTCGATCGGCGCGCACGAGAGAAACGGCCGGACTGCCATCGCCAGTCCGGCCGTTCTCGTTCTCACCCATGGCACAACGCCGCTCCGGCGCGCATCGTATACCCTGATTGGAAGGCCATTCACGAATCGCGCGGCGGAGCGCGTTCGACGTTCTTCGTTTCAGCGTCCTCTCCTCTCTCCCCACAGAGCATGTCTCGCCTCTCAGCTCGGCCGTCGCCCCGCTGGTCATCACCGTGGTGGACCACGGACCACGGACTACGGACCACGGACCATCGCTCATGGACCAAACTGGTCCTCTGCGCCACCCTCGTCTTCACGCTCCCGCTCGGCGCACAGACCGTCGTGCAGCAAGGCTGGAATCCGAAGGAGATTCTGGCCAAGGAGACCTACGTCAAGCCGCCGGCGGTGGTCGAGCGGATCGTGACGGCGCCGCGCAACAACGTGGTGTTCACGAATCCGAGCCCGGATCACCGGTACTTCCTCAAGCTCGAGACGGAAGGTCTGCCGAGCATCGACGTGTTCGGCAAACCGCACTATCGCCTGGGCGGCGTGGAGATCGATTGGAAGGCGAACCGTGCTCGCGCACTCACCACGCGCGGCAGCGTTGGGCTCACACTGCTCGATCCGACGACGGGCGCCAAGCGGGCAATCGACACACCGAAGGACGCGGTGATCAACGATCCGACGTGGTCACCTGACGGCAAGTCCATTGCCTACATCGCGAGCTTCGACGCGGCGACGCACATCTACGTGGCCGACGCCGCGAGCGGCAAATCGGTGCAGATCACGAAGACGCCGCTGCTGGCGACGCGTGTGACGCACTTCGACTGGACTGCCGACGGCAAGAGCATCGTCACGGTGCTGCTGCCCGATGGGCGGCCGGCGGAGCCCAAGCGACCCGCGATCGCGACCGGTCCGCAGGTGCGGACGAGCCAGGAAGGTGTGGTCGACAAGAACCGTGTGTACGCCAGCTTGCTGGCCGACCAGTACGACAAGGATCTGCTCGACTACTACACGCTGGGCCAGCTCGCGGTGATCGACGTGAAGTCGCACGCCGTGAAGAAGATCGGTGCGCCGGCGTTGATCACGGATGTGGATGCGTCGCCGGACGGCCAGTACTTCCGCGTGACGCTGCAGACCAAGCCGTACTCGTACATCGTGCCGGTCTCGATGTTCGGAACGACCGAGCAGTTGTGGGATGCGAACGGCAAGGTGATCACGACGCTCGCCACCCGGAAACTCGCGGAAGGGCAGCCGGCGAACGGCGGCGGCCGCGGTCGGGGCGCCGAGTCGGACACGGGCAAGCGCGACATCCGCTGGAATCCGGTTGGTCCGGGCCTCGTGTACTTCCAGGGCGACGCGGCACCGGCCGGTCGCGGTGCAGCTGGGCGTGGTGCGGCGGGACGCGGAGCGGGCCGTGGTCAGGCGGCGCGGAAGGACCGCCTCTACCAGTGGCTGCCGCCGTTCGGCGAGGGCGACGCGAAGGTGCTGTACGAGGCGAACGGCCGCATGACCTCTGCCGAGTTCAGCCCGGACGGCAAGACGCTGTTCGTGGACGAGGGCGACGATCTGTACGCCGTGCGCCTGGCCGATCCGTCGAAGCATTACGAGATCGCGAAAGGCGGCTCGATCGCGGCCAGCGGCGGTCGCGGGCGCGGCGGCTTCGGCGGCGGCCGTGGCGCCAACGTCAGCGATTCAGCATTCTATAACAACCCGGGCGCGCTGCAGACGACGCACGGCCCGAACGATCTGCCGGTGGTGCTCGTCGGCTCGGACGGCAACAGCGTGTTCCTCGAGGGGACGCAGTACTATCCGGACTGGACGAAGGACGCGCCGCGCAACTTCGTCGACAAGGTGAACGTCGAGACCGGCGCGAAGACGCGCGTGTTCGAGGGCAGCGCATCGGCCTTCGAGGACGTGGTGGCGCCGCTCGACAACGACTATCACAAGGTGATCCTGAGCCGCGAGTCGCCGACGACGGTGCAGGATTCGTATCTGCGCGATCTGACGACCGGCCAGGAAACGAAGCTGACGAAGAACGTCGATTTCGCGCCGGAAGTGACCGGCGCGATCCGCAAGCGCATCATCGTCACGCGCCCGCGGGACGGCTTCAAGTTCGACATCGACATCACGCTGCCGAAGGACTACCGCGAGGGCACGCGGCTGCCGGGCATCATCTGGTTCTACCCGACCGAGTTCACGACGCAGGCGCAATACGACGAGCGGATTCGCAACACGAACATCGACCGCTTTCCGACCGTGTCGCCGCGCGGGCCGGAGATCTGGGCCACGCAAGGCTACGTCGTCATCCAGCCGCAGACGATCCCGATCGTGGGACCGGAAGGCCGGATGAACGATCACTATGTCGACGAGCTGCGCGAGGATCTCGACCTCACGCTCGAGGCGGTGGAGAAGGCCGGCTACCTCGATCGGGACCGCGTCGGTTTGTGGGGCCACAGCTACGGCGCGTTCAGCACGGTGAACGCGATGGTGCACACGCCGTACTTCCGGGCGGGCATCGCGGGCGACGGCATGTACAACCGCTCGCTCACGCCGTTCTCGTTCCAGAACGAGCGGCGCGATTTCTGGGAGGCGCAGAGCACGTACCTGGCGATGTCGCCGTTCATGTACGCCGACCGGCTGCACGGCGCGCTGCTCATGTACCACTCGATGGAGGACCAGAACGTCGGCACCGCACTGATCAGCTCCGTCCGCATGATGGAGGCGCTGCAGGGCGAGGGAAAGACGGCCGCGCTGTACATGTATCCGTACGAAGACCACGGCCCGGCGACGCGCGAATCCGATCTGGATCAGTGGGCACGGTGGATCGCGTGGTTCGACATCTATGTGAAGAATCCGCAGAACGACACGACGAAGATCAAGGTCGTGCCATAGCTGGTGACGCTCGTCACTCCACGGACTGAACGCGCGCCGGCGAACCATTCGCCGGCGCGCGTTTGTTTCGGCGCAGCGTCACGATACAATTAGCCATGCTCTCCCTTCTCGGCATGCTCGCCCTGCTGCAGCAGGGTGTCTATCAGGGCGCCACGACACCGCCGCCGGGCGACACACTCGGCTATTGGCAGCAGCACGTCGCCTATACGATCGTGGCGACGCTCGACGAGCCGAACACGCGGTTGCGCGCACACGGCACGCTCGTGTACGTCAACAACTCGCCGGACACGCTGCATGAGATGTACTTCCACCAGTACCTCAACGCGTTCCGGCCGCACTCGAAGTGGAGCGAGCGCGACGCGCGCGAGCACGTGGTCCGCTTCCAGAATCTGCGCGAGCCCGACTACGGCTACGAGCGGTTCACGTCGGCACCCACGGTGAACGGCATGCCGGTGGTGGTCGACTATCCCGGTGCACCGGACAGCACGGTCGCGCACATCACGCTGCCCGTGCCGCTCGCGCCGCACGACTCGCTGCGCATCGCATTCGACTGGGACGCGCGTCCGTCGACGGTCACACGCAGGCAGGGACGCCGCGGGCGGACATATGACTTTGCTCAATGGTACCCCAAGGTCGCGGTGTACGACCGCGGCGGGTGGGAGCCGAATCCGCTCATTCCAGCGGGCGAGCTGTATGGCGAGTACGGCACGTACGACGTGACGATGATCGTCGAGAACGACCAGGTGCTCGCGTCGACCGGCGTGCCGGTGAGCGGCGATCCAGGCTGGGCGCGCGTGTCGCGCACCGGGGCGCCGCACCTGGCGAGCGAAGCATACGGCAACGTACCGCCCGGGCCGGAGGTGGCGCCGCCGCCGGGATATCGCGCCGTGCGCTTCTACGCCGAGCACGTGCATCACTTCGCCTGGAGCGCGTCGCCCGAGTACATCTACGAGGAAGGCCAGCTCGAGCGCGACGTGCCGCCAACACATTTCCAGACGTGGAGCACCGTGCCGGTGCACGTGCTGTACAAGCCGGGCGACGACACGACATGGGGTGGAGGGCGCGCGGTCGACCGGACCCTCGTCGCGCTGCGCTGGCTCGAGTCGATCTTCGGGCCGTACGCGTATCCGCAATTCACGAACGTGCACCGGCTCGATCCCGGCGGCACCGAGTTCCCGATGATGATCATGAACGGCTCGGCATCGCAGGGCATCATTCTGCACGAAGCCGGGCACAACTTCACCTACGGCATCCTCGGAAACAACGAGTGGCGCTCCGGGTGGATGGACGAAGGCTTCACGTCCTACCAGACGGCATGGGCGGAGAAGACCACGCCGCAGGAGCGCGCCGCCCGGCCGCCGGTGCCGCCGCTGCTGCCGACAGGCTATCGCGTGAACGCGATAACGATTCCGCCGGCGGACAGCGCCGATCTATTCCAGTGGGAGCTCGAGGTGCTCGGCCGGTCGCAGCCGATCGGCACGAATTCGGCGGATTTCAGCGAATTCGGAATCTATAATCAGATGATCTATAATCGCGCCGAGCTGATGTACAGCCAACTCCGCGACGTGCTCGGCGACCCGGCGTTCCGCGTCTTTCTGCATGATTACTACACGCGGTGGGCGCTCAAGCACGTGGACGAACGCGCCATGCGCGCGTCGGCCGAGCGGGCGTACGGGCGCAGTCTCGGCTGGTTCTTCGACGAGTGGGTGCACGGCACCGGGTTGATGGACTATGCGCTGGGGCCGGTGCAGGTGGCCACGGACGGCCACGAGTTCGAGACGAGCGCACGCGTGGTGCGCCGCGGCGAGCTGCGGCATCCGATGCCGATCGGCGTGCTGACGGATTCCGGCTGGGCGACCGCCCCGGCCGATCCGCTGCTCGACGACCAGACCGTTCGCGTGGTGACGACCGCGAAGCCGCTGCAGATTCAGCTGGACCCGTACCATTTCACCTGGGATTGGGACCGGCGCAACGACACGCGCAGCAGCGCGATTCTCGGCGTGCCAGCCCCGCGGTTCACGTTCAACTGGCCGTATCTCGATCAGAGCGATCGCGCGCACACGATCGTCGCACTCGCGCCGGCGCTGTGGTACGGCAACGCCGAAGGCGGCGTAGTCGGTGTGCGGGCGCACTCGAATTATCTGTCGCTCGTCGATATCTACGACGTCGGCATCGCCGCGGCGACGCGACGGGCGACCGGTGCGAACGGGGCGCGCTCGAGTGCGGCCGAGCTGCCGCAAGTCTGGATCCGCGGGCAGAACCTGTACTTGCCCGGCATGAGTCGACCGCTGATGGGCTACGCCGCGGGTCTCAATTATCTGGACGGGATCTTCAAGGCCGATCTATCAAAGGATTGGGATTTGCGGCCGCTCGTCTTCACGCCGGGTCCGACGATCACCGCGAGAGCGTATGCGACGTTCGTGATGCCAGGCGACTCGCTGCTGCTGCCGGAACAGTGGTCGAATCAGAGTCTGGGCGAGATCGGCGGCTCGGGGCTGTTCAGGACCGTGGTGAATGCCGATGGCCAGTACGAGTTCGCGCGCGCATCGTTCGGCGCCGGATGGGCGGCGAGCGACGCGACGGGAGTCGGCGGGTCAGGCGGGTATGTGCGCGCCGACGGCTCCATTGGCGCGGCGCTCGCGCTCGACCGCGCGTCGACGATGCTGCACCTGCGCTTGTACGGAGGCGTGGCCAACAACACGCCGGTGCAGCGGGCGGTGTTCGCGTCGTCGCAGGATCCTTTCGAGACTTTTCACAATGATCTGTTCCGGCCGCGCGGCGCGCTGTTCAAGCAGCGTGGCGTGAACTACCTGCCGCTGGGCGGCGCCGGGCTGCGCGGCTTTGCCGTCGATCTGCCGCTGGACGCGGTGGGTGCGGTGAATGGCGAGCTGGTACAGTCGCTCACGACGCTGGACGGTGGTTGGGGTCGCGCAACGATTTCGCTGAGTGGCTTCGGCGACGCGGGCGTTGCGACGTCGCGTCAGGTGCCGCTGCCCGACTCCTTTCTGGCGGATGCCGGCGCCGGTCTGATCGTGCGCGGCAGATTGTACGATCGGAACGTGTACGTGCGGCTGGATGCGCCCTTCTTCGTCAACCACAGCGGACTCGCCGGCGGCGGCGGCCTTGGCGGCAACGGCTCGTTCGCGCCGCGCTGGACGCTGACGGTGGGCGACTTGTGGTGAGCGCCAGCTAGCGTTTTGGCTCGCGGTCCGACCAGACGATCGACAGCACCATCCAGACGCCGATCGCACCGGCGAGAATGAAACCGCCGGTGCCGAGCGTGCGGCGGTAGGGCATGAGCATGGCGCTGGCGACGAGCAGTCCGGCGAGCACGAGTCCGGAGAAGACGCGGTTCGCGACCTTCTGCAGCGCGCGCATCATCAGCGTGAGCTGCGGCACCTCGATCTTCGTCTCGAACTCGTTCGCCGCCATGCGTGCGGTGATGAGATCGAGCCGGTGCGGGAGCGCCATGAGCAGATCGCCGCCTTCGGTCGCGAGCTGATACAGCCGGCGCGGATTGAGCTCGCGCTTGGCGCGATCGGAGGCGATCTGATTGCCGAACTCGCGAATGGTCGGGATCGGACTGTAGCTGGTGTCGATCGCCCTGGTGACGCTGTCGAGGTTGAACAGCGTCTTGGCGAGCAGCGTCAATTCGGCCGGCAGCTTGAGCCCGCGCTGAAACGAGATGTTGATCAACTCGTACAGCGCCTTGCCGGTATCGAGCTCGCCGATCGAGAGACTGTAGTTGCGCGCCATGAGCGCGGCGATCTCGCGCGTGTATGCGTCGCGGTCGAAGCCGGGCAGCTCGTCGCCGATCTCCACCATCGCGCTCGCCGCGTCGTCGCCGCGATTGTCGGCGAGATCCAGCAGCAGGCGAACGACCTGCTCGCGGAGCGTCGTCGACAGCCGCGCCGTCATGCCGAAGTCGATCAGCGCCAGCTTCACGTCGACATCCGGCGGCTGCGGCGCGGCTTCGCGCTGCGCTTCGTTCTCGACCCGGGCGAGGGGCGTCCTCGCCGGCCGCTGCACGGCCCGCCGGTCGGTTGCCTTCACCTCGGACGGCGTGAGGGGATTGCCGGTGTTCGGCAGCACGACGAAGACGTTTCCGGGATGCGGGTCGGCGTGAAAGTGCCCGTCGATGGTGATCTGCTTGAGGTACGCTCGCGTGAGATCGTCGGCGACGGGATGGAAATCGTGCTCGAGCCGGGTGAGCGGCGAGATCGAATCGATCTTCTGCCCGCGAATGCGCTCCGTGGTGAGCACGCGTTCGGTGGTGTACGCTTCGATGACGCGCGGTACGAGGATGCGCGGAAACTCGGCCAGTGTGCGGCGGAAGCCCGCGGCGTTGCGCGCTTCGATGCGATAGTCGAGCTCGTCCGACAGCGCTCGCTCCAGCTGTTGCACGATGCCGACGATGTCGACGCGAGCGCCGGCCGCGGTGTGCTCGGCGAGGAACGACGCCAACTCCTGGAAGAACGCGATGTCGTCCGCGAGATCGTTGCGGATGTGCGGCCGTTGAACCTTCACCACGACGGGCCGACCGTCGCGCAGCTCGGCGGCGTGCACCTGGCCGAGGCTCGCGGCGCCGAGCGGCTCCTCGTCGAAGCTGGCGAAGAGTTTACTCAAGCGTCCCTGGAGCTCCTCCTCGACGATCTCGACGATCTCGACGAACGGCACTGGAGGCACGTCGTCCTGGAGCTTCTCGAGCTGCTCGATGTACGAAGGCGGCAGCAGGTCGGGCCGGGTGGAGAGCACCTGGCCGAGCTTGATGTACGCGGGTCCGAGCTCGACGAGGCGTTTGCGGAATGCTTCGGCGCGTTGCGGCGAACCGCTGTGATCCTCACCTGGTTCGGGCTCGTGGCCGAGTCCCTCCAGTCCTTGCTGCTTCGCGAAGTCGGCGAGGCCGTACCGCGTGAACAGCCCGACGGTTGCCGCAAGCCGTGGGAGATAGCGTGGCGCGAGGATCATTTGCGCGGTGGAGAGCAGTTAGCGTGCCGATCTGGTCCGTGGTCCGTGGTCCGTGGTCCGTAGTGGGCGCGCGGGGCGAGTGTCGTGCGCCGAATCGGGTTGGACTGAGGTGAGGAC
>Ga0070680_100002292_pt1 | contig 14158 bp, 14 predicted proteins | sample KBSC73BmetaG_FD_64672 | JGI IMG/M metagenome (GOLD analysis project Ga0070680, IMG submission 64672) | Corn rhizosphere microbial communities from Kellogg Biological Station, Michigan, USA - KBS C7-3B metaG | ecosystem: Host-associated > Plants > Roots > Rhizosphere | place: USA: Michigan...
CGCAATCGCACAGCTCAGCGCCATAGTCGGATATATCGTCGCTCGTCGCATGGAATCCTCTGGTGGTTTCGAGTCAACCAGAGGCTATCGAGCGTCCGTCCCCTCCTCGTTGGCGCATCGTCCATCAAGTGTTCTTTGAGCGTTCTTGGAGTGTTCGCTGGTTGAGACCGTGGGCATCGTCGCCAACAGCATTGCATCTTTCGATATGGGAGTCGCCGAGCGAATCGAGGATTTGATCAAGGCCCAGGCTTACGGCCTCGGGTTCGATCTCGCCGGCATCACGGACCTCGGCCCGGCGGGCACCTCGCGCGCCTTCGATGAATGGCTTGCGCGCGGGTACGCGGGCGAGATGTCGTACATGCCGCGAACCGCCGAGAAACGCCGAGACTCTCGCCTCCCGTATGACGCCGCTACGCATGTCATCGTCGTCGGCATGAATTATGGCGGACGCGAACCCGCTGGTCCCGTCGCGCGGTACGCTCGCGGCGACGACTACCACGACATCATGCTCGAGCGACTCATCCAGTTGCACGAATGGATATCGACTCACACCGGCCGGCCCGTCGCGGGCAAGGCGTACGTCGACACCGGTCCGTTGCTCGAGCGCGACCTCGCGCGGCGCGCGGGTCTCGGCTGGTTCGGCAAGAATACGATGCTGATCAATCCGCGTGCGGGCTCGTTCTTCTTCCTCGGTGCGCTGCTCGTCGACCTCGAACTCGAGCCTGATGCGCCGTTCGCGACGGACCACTGTGGCACTTGCCATCGGTGTCTCGACGCGTGTCCTACCGCGGCGTTCGTCGAACCGCGCGTGATGGATGCGACGCGCTGTATTTCCTATCTCACGATCGAGCTCAAAGGGGACATTCCCGCCGAACTGCGATCGCTGATTGGCGATCACCTTTACGGGTGCGACCTGTGCCAGGAGGTGTGCCCGTGGAACGAGAAGTTCTCGTTGCCGTTGCGAGAGGAGGCGTTTCGTCCACGGGCCGTGATCGCGGGGAAGGGCGCGGCGACGCTGGCGCGCGAATTGTTAGCGATGTCTGATGAGGAGTTCAGGAGCGCGTTCAAGGGCTCGCCGATGAAGCGCGCGAAGCTGCGCGGCCTCCGGCGCAATGCCGCCGTCGTGCTCGGGAACAGCGGCGATGCCGACCACCTCGACGCGCTCACGCGTGCAGTCGACGATCCGGAGCCGCCCGTACGCGAGCACGCAAGCTGGTCGCTGCGACAGATCGTTCGCGGCTGCAACGACGCTGGTGCCCAGGACAGCCGATGAGGACACGCGTTCAGCGTCGGCTCACTCTGCCCGAAGCACGACCTGCGCGAGCAATCGAGGAGGCACTCGAACCCCGGGTGGTGGATTGGTGCGGGCGGAAAGGACGTACAGGCCCGGCCTCGCCGGCGTGAACCAGTAGTCGTAGGTCTCGCCCATGCTGATCACTTGTCGTGCGTCGCGCGGCGTCTGTGCTGCGGCGGGCAGATCGAAACCATCCTTCGCGACAGGCGTCCACTCGACGACGCCCGCCTGACCGCGGGTTGCGCCGCCGTCCGACACCGCCGTCAGCGAAACCAAAGGAGTCGGGTTGGTCCACGCGAGACTCGCCAGACGCAATCGCACGGGGTGCCCTGCGCGGAGCACGACTGTGTCCCGCCCCGTCCCGTCGTCGATCTGCAACGACGGCGCCGCGCCGCCGAGTCTCGATCCTTTCAGCAGAAAGGTGTGCTCGTCCGGCGACCGCGGAACGCCGGGATCGCGAACGATCAACGGGCCCACCATCCCTGCGCGTTCCTGTCGTACCGCATCCATGTGCGTGTGGTACATGAACGTCCCGGATCGCGGGGGCGTGAAGCGCGCGACGAACGAGTCGCCGGGGGCGATCGCCGGCGCGAGGTGCTGACCGGATCCACTGAAGCCCGCGACGCCGTCGACGTAGCTGTCCTCCACTTCGACGCCGTGCCAGTGAACGCTCGTCGGTTCCTGGAGGTGGTTGACGATGGTGATCGCGACCGCCTGGCCACGCACCAGATCGAGCTCGGGGCTCTGCCCGAGCGGCGCGACCGTGCGGTGGCCATTCTCGTCGACGACGAATCGCATCGAGGGCACGGCGGCGTGCGCCGAGCGTTTGTCTTCAGCAGAATTGTCCTCGACGGCCACGAGGCGCAGGCGACGCACCGCGCCGGTCGCCGGCGTCGTCGCCTGTTGTGCGACGACGCTTGCTCCACCGGGCCGCTCGCCAACCTGGATGCCGAGCACGAGCCCCACCATCTCACGATGATGCGGATCATCCGGGGCAGCCGACATCGAATCCGGCTCGAGGTGAATCGCCCAGTGACAATGAAACAACCAGTTGCCGGGCCGGTCGGGTGACCACGTCATCGACATCGACGAGTACGGCCACATCAGCTCCGTGACGACGTGGCGTCCGGGGAGACCCTGCCCTTCGACGCCGACCAGTGGTCCGGTGAACGAATCGACGCGGTAATAGAAGCCGTGCAAGTGCATCGGGTGGGGAGCGTACGACGCGTTGATCACGCGCCAATGAAGCGAATCCCCGACCGTCGCGTGCACGCGCTCGGTGTTCGGCCACGACCTTCCATTGATCGTGTACAGCAGCCGACCGAGCGTGTCGAGCGCGGGTGGCCGATGCGGGTCGAAGTTCGCGATGAACACGGAGTCCGGCGTTTCGAGAAGAACGAACACTCGATCGTTTGGACGCGCACCTGCGAGGGCGCTGTCGACCACCATCGCTCCAGTGAGGAGGCCGGCCACCCCGCGTTGCCGCGTGATCCCCGCAGGCGTGATGGCCCGGTAGATGTAGTTGCCGGGCACCCTGGCTGTCGTGGCGAGCTCCCCGACCCTCCCAGGCGCGACGACGATCGAGTCCATGGCGTTTGCGCGATCAGGGCCGCCGCGTATGGCGATCGGGACGAAGAACGTCAGGGGCACCGCGAGCGTGTTGCGGACGGATAGTCGCACAGTAGTTCCCTTCGCCGCGCGCACGAGCGGGCCGGGAATGACCGGCGCCTTTCCCGGCTCGGTGAACGCCTCGATTCGCATCGACGGACGATTGTCGCCGTCGGCTCGCCACTCGCTCGTCTGTGCGATGAGCGCGACGTCGAGGGTGTCGGCGTGCAGCACGCCAGCGCGGGCGATGTTGGGATTCGCCTGAACGACAGCCAGCACCGGCGGGGCCGGGATGATCGCTGGCTTGGTGCGGACGCCGGATCTCCAGACGAGGGGCGCGACCAGCCCGACCAGTAGCGGCCTGATGAATCCGCGGACTGCCGACATTGCGCCTCTTGCATTAGATGGCGACCCAACATACGCGTCGCGGCGGCGTCCGACAAGCAACGACACAGCGACTCTGCTCAAGGCCGCGTAGGTCTTGTCGTTCCGGAACCCGTCGCGAGCGGAATCTCAAAACGGGTGAGCCGACACGCCTCCCAGGAGGTGTGCCCGTGGAACGAGAAGTTCTCGAGCCCGCTCCATGAGGAGGCGTTTCGTCCGCGAATGGTGCTCGCGGAAAAAGACGCGGTGACACTCGCACGCGACATCCTGGCCATGGATGATGAGAGCTTTCGAGCAGCGTTCAAAGGTTCGCCAATGAAGCGCGCGAAACTCGCGGGACTCAAGCGCAATGCGCTGGTCGTCTTGGGAAACGTCGAGAGCCGCCGCCGAGATGAGTAGATTCTAGTTTACCGTCTTCGCTTCCGATGACGACGAAAGAGGATTCCGTCGATCGTCGTCGGCAGGCGCGAACGGATGCAGGTGGCCGCCCGACACGTGTCGAGTCGCTGCCGGCCCGCATCCGTCCGAAAGACGTCGAGAGGCCTGTCGAGAGCGCCATCTCAATTCAATAGCGCCGCCCGAAACCGCCGCCGCCGCGCCCGCCACGATCTCCGCGAGCGCCGCGACCCTCTCCCCTCGACGGGCTGCCGCCCCCCAGCCGTGTGACGTTCTCGGCCGCCGGCCCCTTTTGGCCCTGCACGACGTCGAACTCGACACTCTCCCCCTCGTCCAGACTCTTGAACCCGCCGCCTTGAATGGCCGAGTGGTGAACAAACAGATCTTTGCTGCCGTCCTCAGGCGTGATAAAGCCGAATCCCTTGTCATTGTTGAACCACTTCACGGTTCCTTTCACGGTCTGGTCCTCACTCTGGAGATGGGGTCTGCACGACGGAATCGCCCAAGGGCGGACGGTTCGGTAAATCGTGATGCAGTTTTCGCTCCGGCGACGTAGCCGGCTGGTTCGGGCTGGGGCCGCGGGGGCATTCTGCACGCGTGGGCGCGACATTCTCGCGATGAGTGATCGGGCATCGCCGTCAAGGCTCGCCGATCAAAACGCGCGACGCTACGCTGGTTGAAAAGCGATACCGCGGTCGTCGGGAATCTTGCGATCGCGGACGATGACGGTCAACCGGTTCGCGCTACCCCACTCGACGCACGAACGCTTCGTCACCGAGCGTGTGATGCACCAGGACGAGCATCATCGCGGGCCGCCAGCCGCGGACTCCGAGAGCGGATCGAGTGACACCGCCCGAGCGGTCTCTGCATCGACCTCGGCCGCGCAGATATGGCTCGTGTGACGCCGGACTCACGGCCGTCTGAACGCCAATGACGCTACGTCACCGAACGAAATCGCGGAGCATCGCCGCAAGAAGACCGATGCGAACTTGCTCGAATGGGTGCGGTGTGCTCGGCAGCACGGCCGCATCCCCAGAGGCCAGAGTGCGTGCCGCAATGAGGGTTTCGTCGACCGAGACGACGTTGTCGCGATCGCCAACCATGAGTCGCGCGCGCTGCGGAATGTTCGAGAGCAGCGCTGCATCCACGACTGGCGAATCTCCGAGCGATCGCATGAGTGTCGCCGTGTTGGCAAGCACTCCTTCCCAACCCGTGGCTCCGGCGTGACGGCGCTCGAGCACCTCGGCAAACTTCGGCACCTTGGCGCGAATCGTCGCTGCGTCGAGCCGACTCGTTTCGCGCGCGGCCGCGTCGGGCGTCCATGCCAGCTTGGTGCCGAGCGTCGCGACGGAGGTTACGAGCTCCGGTGATCGCGCAGCGAGGTACAGCGCGACGTAGCCGCCCATGCTGTAACCGAAGATCGCGGCACGCTCGATCGAGCGCGCCGCCATGAGCTCGCGAACGTCCTGCGCGAAGTATTCGATTCGGAACTCGCCCGCGGCGACGGGCGAGTCACCGTGTCCGCGTAGCTCCACGCAGTGCACGTCGTAGGTGTCGCGCAGAGCATCGGCCAACGGCGCAACCTGCGGCGCAGCGCCCAAAGCGCCGTGAATGAGAAGGAGAGTCGTCACGGAGGACGAAACTATCTACCACGGCGCCGCTTCCAAAGTCGTAGGACACCGCAGCCTCTCTCGCGCCGGCCACCGGCACGATGCCGGAATGCCGGGACTTGTCTATCGAGGACGGGCACGAGCGGACCATATTCGACGAACGCAGCTCATGCGCTCCTCGCTGACTTCACGAAGATCCTGATGAGACTCTCCACCATCTGTGGCCTTCTCCTCCTTCCGGCGGCAGCTCTATCACAGACGAGCGGCTATGTCACGGTCTCCGACGGCGCAAAGCTCTACTACAAGACCTCGGGACATCCGGGACCGGGCATCGACACGATCATCGCGATTCACGGCGGACCCCGGCCTCGATCTCGGCACGATCTACAACGACATGGCCGAGATGTTCGGCGATCGCCACGTCGTGATCTACTACGATCAGCGCGGCGGTGGGCGATCGGATCTGCCAGCCGACACAACGCGCCTGTTCGCGCCGCGCCAGATCCAGGATCTCGACGACCTCCGAAAGCACTTCGTCGCTACGGTGCCAACTTCAACGCGCGGCTCGACTCGGTGCAGCGGCGCGTGATGCGAGACGCGAATCGGCGGCAGCTCGACTCCGCGAACAGCGATTCCGTCGCGCGCGCAGGATGTCGCGAGTATTGGAGAGTCGGTATGCGACCCAGATTGGGAGAGCCCGATCGCACGTGGCCGCTCATGAAGGCCGACTTCTGCGAGACCGACCTTCGCGGCATTCGCTATGGCTCGCGCTACGGCACGCGTGTCATCACGAATTCATTCGGCGATTGGGATCTGCGCCCCGCGCTCGCGTCGCTGCACGTCCCGCTGCTCGTCGTTCACGGCGAGGAAGAGACGATCCCAATGGATCTCATCGAGGCCTGGGTGACATCCATGCCGGAGGGCGAAGCGACGCTGCTCAAAGTTCCGCGCGCCGCGCACTTCACGTACCTGGAGCGGCCCGACATCGTTTGGCCCGCAGTCGAGAATTTTTTGAAGGCGCGCTGATCGTAGCCGACCGTGACGCTCGAACCAGGCTACATCTTCACGATAGAGCCGCAGATGACGATGCCGAGCGGCGAGCTCTCGGTTCGCCTGGAAGACATGATTCTCATCACTCCGGCCGGGTACGAAAACTTGTCTGCGTTCGTGCCCATCGAGATCGCCGACATCGAACGGCTCATGATGCAGCCGGGGCTCGGCTCGCACAGGCTGACGCTTCCCGGCAAACCGTAAGCCTTGTGCCGCGCGCTACGCCGCGCGCGCTCTCGTCACGGTCATGGCTCGTAGCCGTGCAACACGCTCTTCGATGGGCGGATGCGTAGACATCCAGCGCATCATCGTCGCGTTGCCCCCGCGAAGCGGATTCACGATAAAGAGATGCGCGGTCGCAGGGCCCGCGTATTCGTACGGTTGCCTGGCGCTTCCCGCCTCCAGCCGCTCGAGCGCGTCGGCGAGGCCACCGGGATCTCCCGTGAGCCGCGCGCCGGACGCGTCGGCCCCATACTCCCGCGCTCGGCTGATCGCGAGCCGAAGCAGCATCGCGATGATCGGCGCGAGGATGATCCAGGCGAGCGCGGCGAGAGGCGACGCGCGCCGCTGCCGGCCAGCACCGCCGGCAAGCATTCCCCACTGCATGACGAACCCGAGCGAGGAGATCACTCCAGCGATTCCCGCCGCGATGGTGCCGACGAGCACGTCTCGATTGCGTACGTGCGAGAGCTCGTGCGCGAGCACGCCCTCGATCTCGCGAGCGTCGAGCTGCTGGATCAATCCGCGCGTAACAGCGACGGCCGAGTGCTTCGGCCCGCGGCCGGTGGCGAAGGCGTTCGGACTGTCCGACGGAATGAAGTAGATCGGCGGATCGGGGATGCCGGCCTCGTGTGAAAGCCGGCCGACGATCTCGTAAATCTCCGGCGCCTGCTCCCGACCGATCGGCTGCGCCCGGCTGGACCTGAGCGCGATCTTATCAGAGAACCAATATGAAAAAAAATTCATCACGAGCCCGATGCCCGCGAAAATCAATAGGCCTTCGCGGCCAGCGAAAGCCCAGCCGCCGATTCCGAGAATGGCGACGAGCGCGGCCATGAGCAGCGTGGTTCGAGCAATCGGATGAGATGATTCGTTTGGCATCATTGGGCACTTTCGCCGCAATTGTGCCAACACAGGCAGTCACGACCCAATGTCCGATACGTCGTCTGCGGACGACAAACGTTCAGCTGCGACTCTCGCGATCGCTCAGCGGCGTTGGATTGTCGTCCGGGTTCGCCACTTCTCGCGCGATCTCCTCCATTTGACGCCGGCGCACACGCGCCCAGTTCGGCAACGGCAGAAGGCTCGACGCCAAGCGCCAATTCCGATGAGCGCTATGAAGACCGGGCGACACCGTTCGCTCGACGCCGATCGGCAGGCCGAGGTAGCGCCGCACGCGCCCGGCCGGACGCGCATCCAGCGAACGCGCCGCGCGCGCGACGGCGTCGGGAGCGATTCCAGTCTCGCGGCCAATCGCCTGCAATTCAGCGAGGGTGAGGCCGTCTTCGCGCGACGCTCGGACTGCGGGCAGCTGAGGCTCTTCCTTCGCTGCCTTCGAGAAAATGGCTGCGATCTCGTCGTCGCCGTACCGTCGCTCCGTCATCTACGCACCTCGGCGATCACTTCGGCGAGCTTCATGGACGAATTGAGGATGACGAAATATCGCGACGAAACCAAGACCGTGGGTCGAGAAGCTCCGCGAGCGAAGCGCCCGGCGGGACGACGCCTGCCGCACCGAACAACGTTCCGTTACCTTCGCCCCGCATGCCCACCACCGGTCGCGCGGCGGGATATCGCGGTCGCGTCGCGCCGACGCCGACCGGCGACATGCACGTCGGTCACGCTCGGACCTTCGTGGAAGCCTGGCATCGCGCCGAGGCGACGCACGGTGGCCTGGTGCTTCGTATCGAAGACCTCGATCCGCTCCGCTGTCGCGACGAGTGGACGGAACGCGCGATCGAGGATCTTGCTTGGCTGGGTGTGCGCTGGACTGAAGGACCGATTTATCAGTCGCAGCGACGCTCGGTGTACGAAGACGCCTGGCGTACACTGCGGGATGCCGGCCACATCTACCCGTCTGCCGTATCGCGCCGCGAGATGCGCGACGCCGCCCACGCGCCGCACGACGACGAGGAAGGCGCCGAGCCGATCTTTCCGCCCGACCTTCGACCGCCGCTCGAGGCTGGCCGCGACGTCGCGCATCCGGCCGGTGTCGTCTGGCGCTTTCGCGTGCCCGACGGCGAGATCCTTCGCTTCACCGACGCGGTGTATGGCGACCAGGCCTTCACGGCAGGCGTAGACTTCGGCGATTTCGTCGTCTGGCGTAAAGACGACGTTCCCGCGTACGAGCTCGCCGTCGTCGCCGATGACATCGACATGAGAATCACCGAAGTGGTGCGCGGCGAAGATCTGCTCCGCTCGACCGCACGTCAGCTGCTCGTGTACCGCGCCCTCGGCGCAGCGCCACCGAATTGGCGTCATCTGCCACTCGTGCGCGATACCGCGGGACGTCGTCTCGCCAAGCGTCATCAATCGCTGTCGATCCGCGAGCTGCGCGATCGCGGGCTCTCGCCCGCCGAAGTGCTCACGCTCGCGGACTTACCAATAAAGAACTCTCAATGAATTCCTCGATCGAGATGGGTTTGGACACGTTCGGCGACGTCATGCGCGACGCCGATGGGAATCTGGTGTCGCACGCGCAAGCGATTCGCAACGTGATCGATGAAGCGGTGCTCGCCGACGACGTCGGCGTGGACTTCATCGGCGTCGGCGAACATCATCGCGACGACTTTGCGATCTCGGCGCCGGAGGTTGCGCTCGCGGCCATCGCGGGACGGACACGCCGAATTCGACTCGGATCGGCGGTGACGGTATTGAGCTCCGACGATCCGGTGCGCGTCTTCGAGCGGTTCGCGACGCTCGACGCCGCATCGAACGGGCGGGCCGAAGTCATCCTCGGCCGCGGGTCGTTCACGGAATCGTTTCCGCTCTTTGGATATCCACTCTCGAAGTATGAGGTCCTCTTCGAGGAGAAAGTCGATCTCTTCGCCAGGTTGCTGGAGTACGATCGCACCGGCGATCCTGTGAGCTGGGAAGGCACCACGCGATCGTCGCTCGACAAGACGCGCGTGTTTCCAACGACCGAGCATGGCCTCAAAGTCTGGATCGGAGTGGGCGGAAGCCCGGAGTCGGTGGTTCGCGCCGCGCGGTATCAGTTTCCGCTCACGCTCGCGATCATCGGCGGCGATCCGCGCCGCTTCAAGCCGTACGTCGCGCTGTACAAGCAAGCGCTTTCGCAGATGGGGGCGGCCGAGCTGCCGATCGGCGTGCATTCACCGGGACACATCGCCGACACCGACGAGCAAGCGCGCGAAGAGATGTGGCCGGCGTTCAAGGCGATGCACGATCGTATCGGCAGAGAGCGTGGCTGGCCGCCAATGGGCCGCGATCATTTCGATAGCGAAGTCGAACGCGGCTCACTGTACGTTGGCTCGCCGGAAACCGTCGCGAACAAGATCGTGAACACCGTGCGCGCGCTCGAGGTCGTTCGATTCGACATGAAGTACAGCGCGGGTGCGTTGTCGCACGAGAAGATGATGCACAGCATCGAGCTCTACGGACGCACGGTGATCCCGCGCGTCCGTGAGCTGCTGCGGGAACTCTCGCGTCTACAAAAACTCTAGCGCGCTTGCTCGACGAGTGTTCGTTGCACCGGCTGTACGTTCGGCTTGGCCGCGATAGCCGGGTGCCGCATTCCCTTCGCAGCTCCAAGTGCCGCGCCGACCACCAACACGCCAAGTGCCGCGGGAATGCTGGCCGGTTTCGTCACCATGTCGAATACGACGGCCAGCGCGATGCCGGTGTTGATGAGCGGAAGCGCGACGACCATCCGAGGCGGAACGAGCTTTGGCGCGGGAAGATCAGCACCCTTTGATGCGATCTGCTCGAGCGCCGTTTTGAGCGCATTGCCCTTGATGCCCAGGAATGTGCCGCTCGCGAAGAGCGACACGACGCCCGCGAGACCGGCGATGACGAAGCCGTTCGACCAGACCGCGATGTGGCCGGCGATCAGCATGTAGAAACCGGTGATGACGAAGGCGGCGAGGCAGATCGGGAAAGCCTTGGATGCGGAGGCTAACACGTTGTGCCATTCGAGAACCTCGCCGACGGTCCTGGCGCGCGCGCGTCGGCCTGCGGCGAGCTTGGTGACTGCCGTCGCACTCGCGGCGGCCATGACGGCGAGAATGTGAATGAACAGGGCGATATGATAGCGGTCCATGGAAAGCTCGGACGTTCGGGTTGATGAATGCGTGCCCTTGAATAGGCCGCGACGCCAATGTCGCGTAGGGGTGCTTACAGGCCGCTTAATGAACGCTGACAGCGTTTTTCGTATCTGTGCATGGCTTCTTCGCACTATGACGGCCCGCCCGGAAACGGAACACCGAACGGCATCGGATCGTTCTGAGCCCGCGACTTCGCGCCGAGCTCTCCCGCAGAGCGATCGGCAAGCGAGTCATCTGACGTCAGAGGGACCGTTCTATGCGTTCTGACGTGGCCAGCCCGGCCACGTCAGAACGCGACGGGGCCCGTGCACGACGATTGACGGAGCCGGGCGGGATCGGGCTGACGTCGCCTGAGTCGCGAGGTGGTCGTGCCCGCCAATGTGAGTCCGTCCGCCACGACGATCGTCGTCATCGTCATCGTGGCCATCCTTGTTCTCATATTCCTGTCCCGCTGCATCAACATTCTTCGGCAGTACGAGCGGGCTGTCGTGTTTCGCCTTGGACGGTTGAAGGACGAACGCGGCCCCGGGTTGGTCTTCATCATCTGGCCGATCGACACGCTGGTGCGGGTGTCGCTCCGCGTCGTCACCTGGGACGTCCCGACGCAAGACGTCATCACGCGTGACAACGTCTCGCTGCGAGTGAACGCGGTCGTCTACTATCACGTCACTGACGCGAGCAAAGCGATCATCGCCGTCGAGGACTATCGGTACGCCGTGGAGCAGGCCGGGCAGACTGGTCTGCGCTCGGTACTCGGCGAGGTCGAGCTCGACGATCTGCTCGCCGAGCGAGCCAAGCTGAACGCCCGGCTACAGTCGATTCTCGACGATCAGACTGAGACGTGGGGCGTGAAGGTGGCGCAGGTCCAAGTCAAACAGGTCGAGCTGCCGCAAGAAATGCAGCGCGCGATCGCCGCGCAGGCCGAGGCGGAGCGAACGCGACGCGCGAAGGTCATCGCCGCACAAGGCGAGTACCAGGCAGCAACGAAATTGTCCGAAGCAGCCGCCGTGCTGAACCGCGAGCCGATCTCCGTGACGTTGCGCTATTTACAAACACTCATCGAGATCGGCTCGGAGCAGAACACCACGATCGTGTTCCCGCTGCCGCTGGACTTGCTCGGACCGAAGGGACAGAAGGCGTTTGCGGAAGGACGAACCTCCGCGACCGCGCCCGCCGGCATCAAACTGCGCCGGTGGGGCGACGGCGATGGGGACGGCGGAGGGGACCACGAATCGCGGTGAGTGCGTTGCTAGGAGGCAGGCGCTTCCTCGACCGCAGGTGCGGGGCGGCGCATGCCGAGCACGGCGCCTAACACGATGCCCGCGACAATCGCGCTGACCGCGATCGGAATGCTCACGGGCTTCGTGACCATATCGAACGCGACGCCGAGCGCGATGCCGCTATTGATGAAGGGCATCGCCGCGATGAACGGAGGCGGGACCAGCTTGGGCGCTGGTTGGTTCGCGCCGTTTTTCGCCATACCCTCGAGCACCTGCTTCAGCGCTTTGCCCTTGGTTCCGAGAAACACTCCACTGACGAGGAGCAACAGCACACCAAGTAGTCCACCGACGACGAAGCCCGTCGACCAGGGAAGATGCGTCACGCTCAGCATATAGCCGCCGGTGACTACGAACGCGACGAGGCACAGGGGAAACGCCTTGGACCCCGCGACTAATACATTGTGCCAGTCCAGCGCGTCACCGACGGTGCGTGCTCTCGCGCGGCGACCAACCGCAAGCTTCACGACGGCGGTGGCGCCCGCAGCAACGAGCAGCGTGACAATGTGGAGGTACAACACGATGTGGTAGAGATCCATTTCTCTTCCCCGGTCAAAAGCGAAACTGATGATTCGTGTGAGCGCTCTATTTTCGCTTCTGGACCGCGTCTGCGTTAGGTCTGGGCAGCCGCATCAATCCTTGTACGGATCAAACTCGTCGGCGCCCGCCATCACGACGATCAGCGGCTTGAGCGTGTGCAGCACCTCCACCGTTCCCTCCTGCGCAGACAGCACGTCGGGCAGACGACGATAGACGTGCGGACTCTCGTCGAGACCGCCGCCGCGCAGAATCACACCTTTCGCGTTCACCCACGCGTCCATCATCTCGCGCGTGACGCGACCCGGCGCCAACACCTTGCCTGTTCGGCGATTCCGCTTGCCGGCCGCCTGCGTGCGCGACATCACCCGCCCCGCGCCGTGTACAGTGCTGTACAACGACTCCTGCTGCGCGGCGCGCACCGCCGCCGTCCCATGCTCGGGCGGCGTTCCACGCACGATCACGGCATCGTCGCCCATCGAACCGCCGATGAATCCCTTCTGCCCAGGGAACGCCGGCGTTGCTCCCTTTCGAATCACGATGACATCGTCGCCATGGTGCGTTTCGCGCCACGCGAAGTTGTGGTGGTTGTGCACCATCTCCACCTCGTTCGCACCGATGATCGACACCACCTTCCGCGCAACCCACTCGCGGCCGGCATACGCGTACTGTCCGGCAAGATTCATCAGCTGCCAATAGTCGTGGCCGGCCGGCTCGTCGAGGTCCAGCAGCACTTCACGCTCCGGCACCTTTTCTCCCCACGACTTGCCCTGACCAACGGCGAGAAACGCCGACGCAACGGTGTGGCCGAACCCACGCGATCCGAAGTGCACGCCAACCCAGATCGCGCCAGTCTCGTCGACGAAAACGTCGACATAATGGTTGCCGCTGCCGACGGTGCCGAGTTGCTGGCGCGCCTTGGTTTGCAGCGCTTGCCGGTGCTTCGGCGGGACCGCGCTCCATGCCGGATCTGTGAACAGCGGATGGTCCACCGGTGCATCGTCGGCCCGGTTCTTCCGGCCCATGCCGAAGCTCACCGTATTTGCGATGGCATCCGCAATCTTGTCGAGCAGCGCATGCGCCTTGTCCGGATTGCGACCGAGCTCGTTGAAGGTGAGATCGGTGCGGATCGCGGCGTTGCCGCAGGCGATGTCGAAGCCGACGCCCACGACCGAGACCTGGTTGTGGTACGCGGCGACACCGCCGATGGGCATGATGTAGCCCACGTGGCCGTCAGCCATGAGGGCCGCGTCGACCGCGTGGTCGCGGACATGTTGGAACTGCGCGATGGTTTGTTCGTCATGCTGGCCAAAGATCTTCACAAGGTGCTCATAGTCGAGTAATGGTCGATCACTGCTCACGCCGGTTCATGATTCGTGCATCGAGCGCGCCTCCGGAGCGAGGTGTGTGGAGACACCGCGAGCGCTCCGGAGACAGCGGACGATCTCCGTTCGGTTAAAGCGTTCGTTGTTGCATCACGCGCTCGATGAACGCAAATCGCCCCACCTCGCGCTCGGCGCAGGTGGGGCGTTGTTCCGTCCCGAACCAGTTTCACAACCGCACTCTAGGGCATGCGCGTTTGCCTCACGGTCCCTGCGCCGTCTGCTTCTGTTGCTCTCCAAGGCGCGCCGTCACACTGTCGTCGACGGTTGTCGCGCCTTGGCGCGAACAGACTCCCACCAGGCCGGAGCATGGCGGTGGGTCGAATGGTTTTGCGAT
>Ga0070680_100002293_pt1 | contig 14155 bp, 8 predicted proteins | sample KBSC73BmetaG_FD_64672 | JGI IMG/M metagenome (GOLD analysis project Ga0070680, IMG submission 64672) | Corn rhizosphere microbial communities from Kellogg Biological Station, Michigan, USA - KBS C7-3B metaG | ecosystem: Host-associated > Plants > Roots > Rhizosphere | place: USA: Michigan...
TCCATCACGAACCACTCGCTGAAGCCCTGATAGGTGTTGAAGTGCACGTCGGCGTCGTCGAGCGTGGTGTAGAGCTTCCCACTGTAGCGCGCCCCGAGGCTCGTGGAGAATCGGTCCGTCGCGCGATAGAGCCCCTGAAGGGTTCCGCGCCACATTGGAATGTTCGGTAGAAACTTGCCGACCGCGCTGCCCGCGGGTGCCGTCGCGCTCGCACGACCGGACAGCGCGAGCGTACGTGCATCGAGATACGTGACGCTGCCGTTCAACTCGAGACGCTTCACACCGACGTCGTGCTCGTCGAACGCCACCTCGACGCCGCGGGCCCGCACGTGATCGACGTTCGAGATGTACTGATAGAGCGTCGCGGAGTTCGGCGCGAGCGGCTTGTACTGCGCGATGATCGCGTCGTGCACGTCATCCTGGAACAGCGAGACGCGCGCGCTTCCCCGCTCGAACTGGCGCTCCACCCGCAGCTCGGCGGCGAGGTCGTTGTCGGGCTTGAGATTCGGATCCGGCGACGTGAACGTCGCGCCCGTCGACACGAGCTGATACAGCTCGGCAGGCGTCGCGAAGCGATAGGCCTTCGCGACCGAAGCGGTGAACGTCCAATCGGGCATGCCGAGGTAGGAGAGCACGGCCTTGGGCGAGAAGCGCGACGCGCTGAGCGACGGCTGCGTCACCGTGGTCGACCCACTGGCGTTGAAGCCGTCGTACGCATGCCAGTTCTCCCACCGCCCGCCGAACGTGAAGGTGAGCGTGGGCAGCACGAACCAGCGGTCCTGCGCCCAAAGCGCCTCGGTGCGCGTGGTGCCGTCGCCCTCGGTCGCGACACTGCCGAAGCCGCCCGACTTCCAATCAGAAGTGTTGTATGTGGGATTGCTCAAGCGATACCGATCCGCATGCGCCCCGAACGTCACGCTGTGCGTCGCCAGCCCGCCGCCGCGGTGCCAGGCGCCCTTCACGTCGAAGGTCTCCCAGTTCGTGCCGTCGAGCACCGCCACTCGGCCGGCCTGGCCAAAGGAGTCGTCCGTCGACGACACCGTGAGGGGCGTGCGCTGCTGGTCCTTGCCCATCTGATACAACGTCGCATTCACGTCGAAGTCCCAATCGCGACGCGTGTCGGTGCGAAGCGAGAGCGCATGCGCGTAGTGGTCCTGGATCAGATCGTAGTAGCCGCTCGCGAAGCCGGGCTGTCCGGCGAACGTCGGCGTGCCACCCTTCGTGATGTACGTGTCGACACTGGAATTCGCGTCATTCTGCCAGAACCCGAACGTGTACGCCGCGCGCATCCACGGCGTGAGGTCGTACGCCGCCTTGAGCTTGGCGTTCGTCATGTCCGTGTGCAGCAGGCCCGTGGCGCCGAGCACGTTCGCCGGCGCGCCGAGCTTGTTCGAGTCGGCGAAGCCACCGGTGGTCCCCGTCGGGAAGGTTGCGCTCGTGACGTAGAGCAGCGGCTGGCTGTGGCTGTCCTGGAAGTTGCCGCTCGCCCAGAATGAGAACTTTCCAAAGCGATCGCCGAGGTGCGCATTCGTCTGCGTCGTCCCGTACGTCTTGCTCGTGCCATAGAGATCGAACGTCTGCTCGGCCTGGCTCTGCACGAGCGAGCCCTCGAGCTTCGTCGGCATGCGGGTCGTGATCTCCATGACCGCGCCCATGGAGTTCCCGGCGTATGCCGCCGAGAAAGGCCCGTACATCATGTCGATACGCGAAATCTCCTCAGGTGAGACGAGTCCCCACCGCGGACCGCCGATGGTGTTGTTGTTGGCGATCAGCGCGGTGAGCGGAACCCCATCGGCGAAGATGAGGCTGCGCGCGCTCGAGCTCACGCCCCAGACGCGCGTGGCCAGCGTCGCCTGCGTGTCGCCATTGTTGCGCTTCCGCAAGAAGACGCTCGGCAGGTACTTCACGGCGTCTTCCGGATCGATCGCGTTGACGGTCTGCTGCACCTTCGTCGCGGTGATGCTCGCTGTCGCCGGAAGGGTGAGGCGCTGGATCGCGCTCGAGCGAGACTCCTCGCTGCGCGCGGTGATGTTCATCCCTTCGAGATGGCGCACGCTGTCATTTCTGACGAGCGAATCGGGTCTTCCCTGGGCGCTCGCCGTTCCGCCGAGCAGCAACGCGGCGGGGAAGACGAACCACAATCGAGAATACATGTGCTTGTCGTGGGACCGGGTCGGTTGATGAAATCGGTCGTGCTCGCCAGCACCGGACGCCAATGGCGACCCGTGCGTGGGAATTCGCAACGACTCGATTGTCGGGAGTGCGCGGCCCGCGGGGAGGACTCACCCGCTCCGCGCGTCAGACCGAGAGGTCCTTCGGAGGCGCTGTCGAGAACGGAAGCGCGTAGTCGACCCATGCGGGCCGAACGCTGACATAAACGACTTCGCGAACCGTGCCGAGCACTGCCGGGGGAATCGGAATCGTCGACGCGACGGGTGCGGAGACGACCGCCGAACAGCACCCGCAGTCCGGGCACGTGCACTGATGGTGGTGCGATGCGGGGGCGGAGTCCTGGCTCGCCGGAGCGGCGTGCTCCATCCCGGCCATGGAATGGCCCGCGTGGCTATGATGCGACGCCATCGCGGCTTGCGCGTTCAGGCCATGCGCCGGGCACGAGCTCAGCGCGCCGGGCTCCAGCCCGACGAGACCGAACCAGATCGCGAAGATCACGGCGCTCGCGCGCCAGGCCCAATGCTGCCGCATCATCTTGAACGTAGACCCCGCCAGGTGTGGGAGCAAGGAAAAAACTTGTGACCCTGCTCCGCCGTCCTCATCTTCGAATCCCGGAAATCGACTGTCGATTCCCGCCCCCGCCGTTCGTCGTACGAATAGACATCAGGGTGCTTACACGGCGCTGTCAGTAATCACCCGCGGATGTTGTACGACAACTCCCGACGGAGCAGATCCATGAGCTTCCTGTCCGATCTCCGCCGCGTCTTCCGGAGCCTGTCCAAGGCCCGCGGATTCGCCATCGCCGTCATCGCCACGCTCGCCCTCGGCATCGGGGCGAACACCGCGATGTTCACGCTGCTGCGCGGCACCCTGCTCCGCGCGCTGCCCAACCGCGACGGCGATCGCCTCGTCTATTTACGGCAATCGGCACTCGGCGCCGGACAGGAGAACGTGGCATTCTCCGTTCCGGAGATCACCGACTATCGGAGCGCTTCGAAGACGCTCGCGCAGATCGCCGAATACTCGTCGATGACGTTCACCCTCGACGAGAAAGATGCGCCGGTGCACGTCCAGGCGGGCGTCATCAGCGGCAATTACTTCGATGTGATGGGCCTCAAGGCGGTCGCCGGGCGCATCACGAACGCGCGTGACGACGGGCCTTCGGCCGCGCCGGTCATGGTGCTGTCGCACGAGTTCTGGATGAGCCACTACGGCGGCGATCCCAGCGTCATCGGCCGCACGATACGCATCAATGACATGATGTCGACGGTCGTCGGCGTGGTGCAGCGCGCGGTGCACTATCCGCAGCGCACCGACATCTTCGTCAACATGGTGACGAGCCCGCACCATCTGAGCGCGACCATGAAGCAGGGCCGCACCCATCGCATGACGGAAGTGTTCGGGCGCCTGGCGCCGAATGCGTCCGTGCAACAGGCGCAATCGGAGATCTCGCGCATCTCGAAGAACGTCTTCGCGGATCATCCGGAAGCGTACGAGAAGGCCGCGCATTACGCGATCGCGGTGTCGCCGCTCCGCACCGCGGTGAACGAGCGTGCGTCGCTCACGCTGTGGCTGTTGATGGGCGCGGCGACATTCGTGCTGCTCATCGCCTGCGCGAACGTCGCGAATCTCACGCTCATGCGCGGTGTCGCGCGCGAGCGCGAGATGCTCGTGCGCGCCGCGCTCGGGGCGGGAACATGGCGGTTGCGTCGTCTGCTGCTCGCGGAGAATCTGCTGCTCGCGTTGATCGGTGGCGCGATTGGCGTCGTGGTCGCATTCGCCGCGCTCAAGATGCTCGTCGCATTCGCTGCGCAGCTCACGCCGCGCGCCGACGAGATTCGCGTCGACGGACTCGTGCTGGCGGTCAGCTTCGTAACCGCGGTCGCGGCAGCCGTCGTGTTGTCGTTCGTGCCACGCGTGGGCGAAGACAAGAACGGTCTCGCCGCGCCGCTCGCTGCCGCCGGACGTCGCAGCACGGGTGGCCGCGGACGCCAACGGCTGCAACACACGCTCGTGGTCGTGCAGCTCGCCGTGTGCATGGTGCTGCTCACCGCCGCCGGCCTGCTCGTTCGCACGCTGGGCAAGCTGCAGTCGGTCGAGACCGGCGTCGACGCACGCAACGTCCTCACGCTCGAGCTGCCGATCGAGTCGAACGAGATTCAGCAGCCCGAGAAGCTCGCGATGTACGAACGGATGCGCGAGCGCGTCGCCGCGCTGCCGACGGTGCAGGTTGCGTCCGTGGGATCGAACGTGCCGCTCAAGAACACGATCTTCCAGCTCGAGGTGAAGGCCGAAGGTCGAGCGCTGTCGACCGGTGAGGCGACGCCCCACGCGACATACAAGACTGCTGATGTGGATTATTTCAAGGCGGCGGGCATCCCGCTGCTCCAGGGCCGTGGGTTTCAGACGACCGATCGGCGGGGCGCGGCGCCGGTCGTGATCCTCAATCAGTCGTTCGCGAAGAAGCTCTTCGGCGACAAGAATCCGATCGGCCAGCGCGTGGCATGGACCGGCGAGGTCCTGAAGTTCGTCCCGATCAGCGGTGATTGGCGCACCGTGGTCGGCGTGGTGGGCGACACGCGCGATGCCGGCCTCGACTCCGATCCCACGCCAACGATGTTCCAACCGATCTGGCAGGAAGAGGTGTTCGCCGGCGCGATGGTCATTCGCACGAAGTCGGATCCCGCGCTGCTGCAGCCCGCGGTGCTCAAGACGATCCGCGAGCTCTATCCGCGGCAGATCATCGAGAACGTGGCGACGCTCGACCAGGTGCGCGACGCGACCGTCGCACCGCGGCGATTGAACGCGATGTTCATCGCCCTGTTCGGCGGACTGGCGATGGCGATCGCGATGGTGGGCATCGCCGGCGTGCTCGCATTCTCCGTCAGCTCGCGCACCGCGGAGATCGGCATCCGCATGAGCCTCGGCGCGGATGCCTCGCGCGTGCACCGCATGGTCCTCGGCGAAGGCGGCACGTTGCTGGTGCTTGGCCTCGGCGCGGGGATCGTCGGCGCGCTGGCGACGTCGAGCCTTCTGCGCGGATTGCTGTTCGGCGTTGCGCCGCACGATCCGACGACGATCGCGGCGGTAACGTTGATCCTCGCGGCGGTCGGGGTTGGGGCATGCTGGCTGCCGGCGGCGCGTGCGGCTCGCGTCGATCCGGCGATTGCGCTTCGGGCAGATTAGGGTGTGGCGGGGCCTGAACTACCTTGGTCACGGACACCGACGGACACTGACTGACACAAACTGGTTCCTTACGGTATATAGCCGCAACGCGGCGAGAATCTCTTTTGTGGAACAGCCGCTCGCGATGCACCTACTGGCCTCCAGAGCGGCTGTCTTCAGAGAAGGCTCACGGAGCTCTGACTAGACGGCAATGCCGTTCTCAGCACGAATTGCTTTCCCTGTCAGTTTGTGTCCGTCGGTGTCCGTCAGTGTCCGTGACCCAGGAAGTTCAGGGCCCACCGGATGAAGCTCTCCGTCGCGACAGCTCGTCAGCCCGGATCGCGACCTCCCGCGACAACAGCAGATTGTCACTGACGCGACCGTGCGCAGGTAGCGCGCGAGATTGCCCACGTTGAGCAGGTTGATCACACCGGCGCTCACGAGCCCCGTGACGGGTCCCGTGACGACGATTCCGGCGACTCCCGCCACCGCCGCGGCGCTACCGATCAGATATCTCTTACGCCGTCGGCCGAACTGATCGCCATAGCGCCGCGCCGCGAGCTCCGGCCGCTGCGGCTCGCCGATGCGAATGAGGGTCGTGCCTTCGCGGAGCCGGGCGAGCCCGATCTGATCCGTCGATACACGGAGCTTCGTGCTGGCGAAGGCCCGTTCGCACTCCTCGATCGCTTCCCAACGCTCCTCGAGCGGCGTGAGGTTCCAGCGATCACACGAGCGGCAGACGACCCACGTCTCGCGTCTATCGGCTACCGTCTGCTTCGTTCAGGAATTGTACGAATTCCGCGGGATCGCGCGTCATCCCGAGAAATCTGGCCCGCGGCCGCCCGCTCGGATCGAGCGCGGCGTAGAGTGGCAGCGCGACCGTCCCGAACATCCGCTGCTCGAGCAATTGCTGCGCCTCGAAGGGCTGGCCGACGCCGTCGGTGTAGAGGCGCACGCGCACGAACCGATCGAGCGATTGCTTCACGTCGGCGCGCGGAAACATGTTCGCTTCCATCCATCGGCAGTTCGTGCACGTGTAGCCCGTGAAGTCGATGAGGATCGGACGCCGCTCGCGCGCCGCGGTCGCCAGCGCCGCGCGATAGTCGTTGAGCATCCACGAAAGCTCTCCACTCCCCCTCTGCGTCCCGAGCGGGGGCAGAAACGCGTCGAGCTCTCCGAGCCGCTTGCCGAAGAGACCCGGCACCAACACCGAGATCACCGCCGCGATGCCCGCAACCGCGATCACGCGATGGCGCGGCAGCCGTCGCACCATCGATGCGGCGAGCACCACGAGAATCGCGATCCAGATCGCGATCACGGTCGATCGGGTGAAGATCCCCCAGCCCAGCACGAGGTCGGCGTTCGAGATGAACTTCACCGCCGCGCCGAGCTCGATCGCGCCGATCGTCATCTCGAGGGCGGGCATCCATGCGCCCGCACGCGGGGTTCGCCGAACGAGACCGGGAACGAGCGCGAGCACGAAGAACGGCGCGGCGAACACGGTCGCGAACGCGAGCATTCCCGCGAGCGGCCAGCGCCAGTTGCCCTGCGACGACATCACGAGCAGCGTGCCGATGAAGGGTGCCGTACACGTGAACGCCGTGAGCGTGAACACGCTTCCCATCGCGAACGCGCCGAGTGCGCCTCGACTGGGTACCGACGCGAGTCGCGTCATCAGCGACGACGGCAATCGAAGCGTGATGACGCCGATCAGCGACAGCGCGAACACGATGAACAGCGCGGCGATCGCGAGATTCACCGCCGGATGCGCGGAGAATCGCGCGAGCCCCGACGCGCCGAAGAGCGCGGCGGTCACTGTGCCGAGTCCCGCAAAGCTGGCGATGATGCCGAGCGCGTAGAGTGCGGCGTGTGCGACGCCACGTCCCGCGTAGCGCCCGGAACCCATGAACGACGTGACGGTGATCGGCACCATGGGGAAGACGCATGGCGTGAGCAGCGCGAGCGCTCCCATGGACGCGGCCAGCAGCAGAAATGCGCCGGGTCCGCCTCCGGGCCCGCCGCCGCTGCCGAACGTCGCCACGCTTGCCTGTTGTTCGACCCGCGCGAAACCCTCGGCGATCGACGTGTCGTGCGAGGCCACCGCCGCGATCGTCGGCGTCGCCACTACCGGCGCTGTCGGCGCGGTGCGCTTCGCCGACGCCAGCACGATGCGCACGGTGTCCGTGCGCGGCGGCAAACAGTATCGTGACGTGCATGCTTGATAGCGAACTGCGAGCGCCGGCTCGGCGCGCGTCTCGGCGCCGCGCTCCAGCGTCACACCGATCGACACCGAATCGTCGTACACCTCGGACATGATCCCGAAGTTGCCATCGGGAATCGTGTCCGGTGGCGGGGCACGCAGTGGTCCACGAATGCGCCACTCCGATGACGGCACCGCATCGATGGTCGTGCGGACGGGACCGCCGGGGCCCTGCGTGGCCGAGTAGAGATGAAAGAACTCGACGATGGCTCCGTGCAGCGTGACGCGCACGGTGTCAGCCACGACGGCTGGCTTCGGGACGCGCGCCGTCCACTGCACCGCGCGCTCGATCTGCGCCGTGACGACGCGCGGTGCCCCGACGAGGAGCACCGCGATCGCCAGCCGCGCGACGAAACGACCGCGCGCTACGGTTGGATGACCGGGCCGGCCTTCGTCGCCTCGAGTCGCCAACCCCATTCCTCCATGAGCGCGCCCGTATTCCCGACGGCCGTGAATTGCACCTTGCCGTCCTTGTCGATGAACCACGTCGTCGGAAAGGCGTGGATCTCCGCGAGCTTCTCGACGTAACCGTCGTCGAACAGCGTCGGGATCGTCAGCCGGCGCTTGCTCATCCAGTCGCGCAGATCGTTCAGATCCTTGTCATTCGAGATCGTGAATATCGCGACCGTCGGATCGCCGCGATATTTGTCGTAGAACTGCTGGAGCTCGGGCATCTCGGCCACGCAGGGCCCGCACCACGTTCCCCAGAAGTTCACGACCACCGTCCGCGCCGACAGCGTGTCGCTCTTCACCACGCGGCCCGCGAGGTCGGCAAGCGAGAACTGCGGCACGACTTTCCTGCTGGTGTCGCGAGACGCGAGGATCTTCGCACGGCGCGTCGCGCGCTCCTTCTCCTCGAGCGCCGAGATGTATTTCTCCCATCCCTCGATCGAGCCGTGCTTCTTCTCGTAGAGCCGCTCCAGCTCGCGCCGGTTGGGATTCACGCCGCGGTACCGAATCGTCATTCCCTGCGCGAAGATCAACTCCGCCTCGTCGTCGCGCCCCTGCGCGGAGCGCAGGCGTCCGAGATCGTAGTAGATCTGCACGTTCTTCTTGGTGAGATCGAGCGCGTGCGTGAGGTTCTTGTCGGCCTCCGCGTAGTCGCCTTGCGAATAGGCAATCCAGCCGAGGTGATCGTAGAGCGTCGCGTTCTGGCCGTCGAGCGCGTCCGCCTGATCACCAACCGAGGTGAAGAAGTAGCCGGGAAAGTCGCGAAGGTACATCGACGTGTGCTTCAGTCCTTCCTGCGCCAGCGTGCGCGCATAGGGCAGCTCGAGCTTGCGGTTGGCGAGCGCCCGTGCCGTTTCGCCATAGCGGAACGACGGCGCGCCCATGCCCATCGAATCCACCACCATTTTCGCGACCGAAACGAGCTTGGCCGCCGGATAGGTCGTATCGTCCTTCACCTCGAAGAACAGGCCGAGGATCGCCTGGTCGCGGGCGCTCGGATTCGCGCTCCATCCCTTGCCGATGAACTGCTCGAGCCCGGCGATGTACCGGGCACGCGCGATCGTGCTGTCGGGGACCGGGCCGAGACGCGTGGTGTCACGCGCGGCGCTGAGCGAGTCACGCCATTGATTCGCTCGCGCCAGCAGGATGTTCTCGGCCCAGGCCGATCGCGGCGCCTTCGCGAGGATGCGCTCTTCCAGCGCGGCGGTGCCGGGTTCGTGCGTCGTGTAACGCATGCCGCGAATCGCGACGTCGAGCGCCCACGGTGCGCTGTCCGTCACCGCGAGGAATGACGCACGATCGGCGGCGACGGCGGCCACCTTGGCCGCGCTCGGTCCCCGCTGTGCGTAGATCGCGGCCCAATACGCCGCATGTGCGTTCGGCGACCGGGGCGCCAGCGCGACCGCGTGCTTCAAGAGCGCGATGGCGAGCGAGTCGTTTGTTCCCCGAAGGCGGCCTCCGGCCTCGTAGTACGCGGCGAAGTTGGTCGAATCACGAGCCCGCTGTGCCGCATACTCTCGGAGCCCGGCGTTCTGGCCGGCGGTATCCGGCGCCGACGGCTCGCCCGGCACGAACGGATGCTGCAGCGCCAGCGCCCAACCGCGGACGATGCGAAGCTGGATCGGATCCTTGAGCGATCTCGAAATAGAATCGATGAATGCGAGTGTGTGTGGGCCGTCCGTGCGCGGAAAGCCGGGCACGTTGATCATCGTGTACGCCGCGAGCCAGGCGAGATCGGGGTCGCGCGGCGAGAGCGCGAACGCCCGACGCGCGAGCTGCACGGCCTCGTTGTTGGTGGCGATCGACGGAACCGGCGGGTTGTGTCGCGACAGCGCACGCGCCGCGAGCACCCACGGATCCCTGGAGGCCGTGTCCAGCTTCGCCGTCAGCGAATCCGCGGCTCGCGTCGCTCCGGTGCCGACGAGGTTCGCGACGTACCACGCGCGAATCTTCGCGTCGCGCGGATACCGGCGCACGAGCGAGTCGCCGAGCGCGACGCCGTCGTAGAACTGCGTGGTGAAGTAGAAGTCCCGGAGCCGGCGCACGCCGTTCGCGGCCTGCGCGCGACCGAGATGAGGAGCGACGACGAGGACGATGCCCGCCGACGTCGCTGCGAGGAGACCGCGCCGCATGAGAGCCTCCGCAGGGGTTCTGAATCTCCTAATCCTGCGACGCCGGCCCCGCACGCACAAGGACTTCTTAACAGCCGATTTTAGAACGCTCCAATGCGCTACGGGCGCGGGTCGGGACCGCCGGAATGCGTCGGGTTCCACCCCGGCGGATCGCTCGCCGGAAAACTCTCCTCGGACGTCTCGGCGACGGGATCGAGTCCGACGCGAATCCCGAGACGCTTCACCGTCTGTCCGATGCATTTGTCCATGACCACGGTGAGTCCGGCCGCTTTCGCGCGCTCCGCGGCCTCCTCGCTCTCGATGCCGAGCTGGAGCCAGAGCACCTTGGCGCCGACCTTCGCCGCCTCATCCGCGATCGGCGGCGTCTCCTCGGCACGGCGAAAGACGTCGACGATGTCGATTCGCTCCGGGACGTCCGCGAGCGACGCATACGCTGTGCGGCCGAGCACGCTCGGTTCGCGCGGAGTGACGGGAATGACGCTGAAGCCCGCGTTCATGAGGATTTTCATCACGCCGTGGGACGGGCGATCCGGCTTGGACGATGCGCCCACCATCGCGATGGTCCGCGTCCCCAGGAGAATGCGGCGCAACTCGTCGTCGTTGGGATTCATGTGCATATCACGAAGGCTAAGCGGCGCCGGAAGCGGGATGGACGACGCGCGTAGGTTTCCGAATCATCCCAGCAACACCTCGACAATCAGATCATGACCAGACCAACCGTGGCCGCGGAAGAGTGCGTCGCTCTCGGCGCTACCACGCGAGCGCTCGAATCGTTCCCCGGCCGTGACGTGAACCTCGGCGCACTGCACGTGAACCGCGTGCTGCCCATTCGCGAGAGGCGGATGATCGGACCGTGGTGCTTTCTCGATCGATTCGGGCCGCTCACCTTCGCGGACGACACGCCGATGAATGTCGCGCCGCATCCGCACATCGGGCTCCAGACGGTGACGTGGCTCTTCGACGGTGAAGTGTTGCATGATGACAGCCTCGGCAGCGAAGCCGTTGCGCGTCCTGGCGGCGTGAATGTCATGACGTCGGGTGCCGGCATCGCGCATGCCGAGCAGACCCCGCGTGCGAACAGTGGACGTCTCGATGGTGCGCAACTCTGGGTCGCGCTGCCGGATGCGTTGCGCAACGGAGCGCCGTCGTTCACGGGAATCGCGCAGGTGCCCGTCGTCGAACGGCAGGCTGGCCTCGTGCAGGTCTTCAGCGGATCGCTTGCGGGAGAGCGCTCGCCCGCGCCGCACTTCTCGGATCTCGTCGGCGCCGACGTGCGGGTCCACCCGAATCACGATCTCGAGATCGGCGTCGATCGCGGGTTCGAGCACGGTGTGCTTCTCGTCGACGGCGACTGTGCCATCGACGGCGAATCTCTCGAGCCGCGGCGGCTCTACTACCTCGGCACACATCGGGACAGCGTGTGTTTCTCGAGCGAGCGCGGCGGCCGGCTGCTCTTCATCGGCGGTCCGCCGTTCCCGGAGAAGATTCTGATGTGGTGGAATTTCGTCGCGCGCACGCCGGAGGAGATCGCCAATGCGCGGGCGGATTGGGTGGCGGGCCGGCGATTCGGCGAGGTCACGGCGTACGAGGGACCGCGATTGAACGCGCCTGAGCTCGCGAAGCTCGCGCGACCGAATCCGATGAGCTGAGCGGCCGCGTTTCCCGACGGGTTCGCCATTCGTCATGGAGGAGACTCCTGCTCTCCTCGGATGCACCTGCCTTTCCCTCCCTCCGACAATGGCGACGACGCGACGTCGCCGCGCCGCCTGTTCGCGCGAATGATCGACGGCTACAACCCGGGCGTGACGATGCTCGTCACGATCTGGGTCGTGGGCTTTGCGCTGCGCGCCTGGCTGATGCAGCGCGAACTGTTGACGCAGGTCGCCGACGAGGCGCTGATGTCGCTGCTGTTCGTGGTGCCGATCATGCTCATCGGCTGGGGCGTGGCGGCGGTGGCGGACCGGCGATTCAAGCTCGGGCTCTTCCGCTCGAACGACGAGCCGTAGTCGCGGCGGCGCGCGCCACGACACTACCTCCTCTCCGAGGAGAGTGGTGCGCGCATCGACCGCGCTCCTCGAACCCGCGCATGCGCACACGCACATGCGCACACGCGTCGTGGAGCGCAATCACACGTCGCGAACGACCGCGCTGTCAACGAAACGCTGAAACGCTCGACGCTGGCCTGTTGTACGAAGCTCCGCCGCCCTGCTCGGCGAAGATCTGCACGAGATGCACGAGGGTCTCCGCGGTCTTCTCGAGCCCGCGCCGCGAGTTGAACTCCAGCTTGCCGTGAAAGTTGTGCCCGCCCGTGTAGATGTTCGGGCATGGGAGTCCTCGAAACGTGAGCTTCGATCCATCGGTCCCGCCGCGAATCGGCTTGATGAACGGCTCGAGTCCCGCGCGGCGCGCCGCCTCCATGGCGTTGTCCATCAGCTCCGGGTGGTTCCGGAGCACCTCTTTCATATTTTTATAATTCTCTCTCACGTCGACGCGGACGGTCACGCCGGGGAACCGCGACTGCGTGGTGGCGGCGAGCTCGCGCAGCAGCTTCTCCTTCGCTTCGAGTCCGCTCATGTCGAAGTCGCGGAGCAGAACCTTCACGCTCGACTCCTCGATGTCGGCGACACCGGTGTAGGGGTGTATGAAGCCGACGCGATCTTCCGTCGTCTCGGGGAGCATGTCGTGCGGCAGACGCGTGAGGAAATCGGCGAAGGCGTGAATGGAGTTGACCATCACTCCCTTTGCCGTGCCGGGATGCGTGCTCTTGCCGTGGAAGGTGAGCGTCGCCAGCCGCGCGCTCCACGTCTCGTCGCTCAGCTCGCCGAGCTCGCCGCCGTCGACCGTGTAGGCGAAGCGCGCGCCGAAGGCGTCGACATCGAACTTCTCGATGCCCATCCCGATCTCTTCGTCGGCCGTGAATCCCACCTTGATCGGTCCATGCGGAATGCTCGGATTCCGCATGAGCGTGTCGACGAGCGTCATGATCGTGGCGACACCGGCCTTGTCATCCGAGCCAAGCAGCGTCGTGCCGTCGGTCGTGATGATGTCGTCTCCGACGAGCTTCTTCAGCACCGGATTCTGTGCGACCGTGATCACCTGCGATGGATCCGCCGGGAGGACGATGTCGCCGCCCTGATAGTTCCGGTGAATGACCGGCTTCACATGCGTGCCCGTCACGGCGGGCGACGTGTCGACGTGCGCGAGGAATCCGATCGGCGGCACGTTCGCAGAGTCCGGCAGGTTGGACGGGATCGACGCGTAGACCATGCAGAATTCACTCACACGCACGTCGTCGGCGCCGAGCGATCGCAGCTCTTCCGCGAGCAGGTTCGCGAGCGTCCACTGCGACTCGGTGCTCGGCGTCTTCGACTCGTCTTCGCGCGATTGCGTCTCGATCCGGACGTAGCGCAGGAATCGATCGACGACCGATTCGGCGGGCGGCGTGAGCGTTGGATTGGTCATGGGTCGAGACCTATCGTGCGCGAGTGATGGAATCAAGCGCCTGACCGGCGTCATCCTGAGACCGGCAGCGCGCTCCGACAGATCGCTCCTCGGCCGTACGCAACCGCTATTTCGCGGGCGGCTTGGCGGTCGGCGGGAGCAGGTTGTTCAGACGGAGATAGTTCGCCATCTGGCTGTAGTGATCGGCCCAGTCGCCCGTCGTGAGCAGCTCGACGGCCGCGCGCGACATCTTGCGTCCGCCGAACATCGGGAGCTGCTCGCTCAACTTGGAATCGTCGAGCCCCGCGAGGGCCTGATCGCAGAATTGAAACGTCTCACGAAGACGCGCGACGAGCACGTCCTTGCTGTCTGTCGCCGCGACGGGGGTGCGGGTCGGTGCCTTCGCTCCGCCGATGGCGCCGCACAGAAAGTCGTTGCCCTGCGCGAGGTGTACGACGATCGCGCCCCACGTCATCTGCGGCGCCGTCGGCTTGTACGCGTACTTGTCGGCCGGCATGACCTCGGCCGCGGCCAT
>Ga0070680_100002296_pt1 | contig 14142 bp, 11 predicted proteins | sample KBSC73BmetaG_FD_64672 | JGI IMG/M metagenome (GOLD analysis project Ga0070680, IMG submission 64672) | Corn rhizosphere microbial communities from Kellogg Biological Station, Michigan, USA - KBS C7-3B metaG | ecosystem: Host-associated > Plants > Roots > Rhizosphere | place: USA: Michigan...
CGGCCGGAGATCATGGGGGTGAAGGCCTACAAGAGCCTCGACGCGATCGCGGGCGACATCGACCACGCCTATATCCTGCTCAACGGCAAGGATGCGGTGGACGCGCTCGCGGCCTGCGGTCGGCGCGGCGTGAAGGTGGCGTCGATCCTGGCCGGCGGTTTCGCCGATGCTGGCGCGGCGGGCGCTTCGATGCAGGACGAACTGGTGCGGATCGTGAAGACGACCGGCATCCGCCTGGTCGGCCCCAACAGCATCGGCACCGTCAGCACCGAGCCGGCGATGGCACTGACCGCCAACGCCGCCTTCGCCGTCGAGAAGTTGCGTACCGGCACCTGGGGGCTGGTGAGCCAGAGCGGCAGCCTGATCGGCGCACTGCTGTCGCGGGCGGACGCGCGCGGCGTCGGCTTCTCGCGCCTGATCTCGGTCGGCAACGAGGTCGACCTCGCGGTGGGCGAGATCGCCGACCTGATGGTCGACGATCCCAGGACCAGGGCGATCCTGCTGTTCATGGAGACGTTGCGCGACGGCGACCGTCTCGCCCACGCGGCCCGCCGCGCCCACGCCGCCGGCAAGCCGGTGATCGTCTACAAGCTCGGCCGCTCCGACATCGGCCAGGAGCTCGCCAAGTCGCACACCGGCGCCATCGCCGGCTCCGACGCCACCTTCGACGCCTTCTGCCGGCGCCACGGCATCGCGCGCGTCTCGATGTTCGAATCGCTGATCGATGTGCCGGCGCTGCTGGTCGATCGACCCGTCGCCAAAGGCAAACGTGTGGCCGTCGCCACGACGACCGGCGGCGGGGCCGCCATGGTGGTCGACAGCATGGCGATGGCCGGCCTCGACATCGCCGATCCCCCGCAGGTGCTGGTCGACTGGCTGAAGCCGCTCGGCATCGCCGCCGGCGAGGGCAAGCTGATCGACCTCACCCTGGCCGGCGCCAAGCCGGAGATCGTGGCCGGCACGATCGAGCGCCTGCTGGCCGATCCGGCCAACGACGCCGCGATCTTCGTCGTCGGATCGTCGGCGCAGTTCAATCCCGAACTCGCGGTCGAGCCGCTGCTGCGCTTCGCCAAATCCGACAAGCCGTTTGCCGTGTCGCTGACGCCGTCGGCCGAGAAATCACTGGCGCTGCTGACGGCGGCGGGCGTGCCCGCGTTCCGTCATCCCGAATCCTGCGCCGAGGCAATGGCGCTCTGCCTGCTGCGACCGGTGCCGCAAGAGGTGCCGGCCCTCGTCGACCCGTCGCCGGCGGCGCGCGCCGCGCTCGAGGCGGGCCGCGCCTCGGGCTTCGACGAGCAGCGCGCTTCGGCGCTGTTCGCGGCACTCGGCGTCGCGATGGCCAAGTCGTTGGCGGTTCCCGATGCGCGCCGCGTCGGTGCGGCGGTCGGCGAGGTCGGCGCCCCCGTGGCGCTGAAAATCCTGTCGGCCGACATCGCGCACAAGACCGAGGCCGGCGGTGTGGCCCTGGGCCTGATGGACGGCGCGGCGGCCGCCGTCGCCGCGCGCGAGATCGAGAAGCGGGTCAAGGCGCATACGCCCGGCGCCAGGCTCGACGGCTTCCTGGTGCAGAAGATGGAGCGCGGGCTGGCCGAGGTGATCCTGGGTTTCAGGCGCGATCCTCTGGTAGGGCCGACGATCACGGTCGGCCTCGGCGGCGTGCTGGCCGAGATTTACAAGGACGCCTCGACGCGTCTCGCGCCGGTCAACGAGGCCGAAGCGCAGGAGATGATCGCCGAGGTAAAGGGCCTTGCCACGATCCGGGGCTATCGCAACCTGCCGAAGGGCGACGTCGCGGCGCTGGCCAAGACGATCGCGGCCTTCTCGGCCCTGGCGCACGGCGCGTTCGCCGACGTCGCCGAAGCCGAGATCAATCCGCTGCTGGTCAAACGCGCCGGCGAAGGCGTGGTCGCGGTCGACGGGCTGGTGGTGCTGAAGCGCTAGGCGAGGCGGGTTTGTGCTGCCTCAAACAGCTGGCGGAAGTCGTCGAGCACGAAGTAGGTGTTCTGGAGTTTGTCGATCTCGTAGGGCCGGCGCATCACCTTCATCGCCTCGAAGGGCAGGCGTTCGATGGTCGCGCTTTCGATCGCGTGCTTCACTTCGGCGGCCGATGACAGGATGCCCGCACCGTAGGCCTTGAGTCCCCGTGGCGTGCGGATCAGGCCGAACTCGACCGTATACCAGTAGAGCCGCGCCAGCAGCGCCACGTTCGGACCGGCCTCGACGCCGCGCTGGCCGTAGAGCTGCATGTAGTCGGCGAACATCTTGTTGGTCAGCAGCGGCACATGGCCGAAGAAATCGTGAAAGAGATCGGGCTCGACCAGGTAGTCGATCTCGGCGCGGGTGCGGATCCACACGGTCACGGGAAAGCGCCGGTGCGCGAGGTGATCGTAGAAGGCCGCGTCGGGGATCAGGCCCGGCACGCCGACGATGCGCCAGCCGGTCAGCGGCTCGAGCCGGGCGTTGATCGCGTCGAAGTCGGGGATCGCGGCGCCGATGCCCAGGGTGCGCAGGCCGTCGAGGAACTCGTCGCAGGCATGTTCCTGTGCCAGCGCGCTCTGGCGCTCGACCAGCAGGCGCCACACCGCCTGATCCTCGTCGGAATAGGGATGGGCGTGCTGCGTCACGGTCCAGTCGGCCGCCATGTCGGCGTAGTCGCCGCGCAGGTTCTCGAGGGGGGCATGCATATCCATCGCTTGAATATGGGGTCGGACCCCGGAGCGAATCCCGGCGAACTGGGCCTACAGGCCGGCAATCTTTGGTGATATTCTCCAGGAACAAGACAATTTCAGGTGAAAAACACCATGGTTGACCTCGACGACATCGATAGACGCATTGTCTCGGCCCTCCAGGCCGATGGGCGGCTGGCGATGGTCGACCTCGCCGAGAAGGTCGGCCTGTCGCCGACGCCGTGTCAGCGTCGCGTGAAGCGCCTGGAGGAAGAGGGTGTGATCACACGCTACGCCGCCCTGGTCGCGCCGACGGCCCTGGGCGTGGAGCTGCAGGCGATGGTGCAGGTGACGCTCGACGATCATTCGGAGACGACGGTCGAGGCCTTCGAAAGCGCGATCCGGGCGCGGCCCGAAGTCGTGGCCTGCTATGCCATGACCGGCGACATGGATTTCCTGCTGCATGTGCAGGCCGGCAGCCTCGCGGCCTTCAGTGACTTCGCCATGAAGGCGCTGCTGCGCCTGCCCGGCGTTCGCGGCACGCGCTCGTCCTTCATCATGCAGGAGGTGAAGAGCGACCTCGCCTGGGCGCCTCGGCCCCTGGTGCCTCAGCCGGCCGCGAGGGCGCGCAGATAGACGGGCTTGTCGATGTTGCCGCCGCTCAGGACCACGCCGACCTTCCTGCCCTTCATGCGGTCGCGCTCCTGCATCAGGGCGGCGAGCGCTCCGGCGCCGGCGCCTTCCGTGACCTGGTGGGTGTCGGTGTAGTAGGCGCGCATGGCGTCCATCACTTCGGCGTCGCTCACCTGCACGATGCGATCGGCGCCTTTCAGGATGACCTCGAGTGCCTCCGCATCGGGACCGCGCACCGCCATGCCGTCGGCCATCGTGTTGGCACTGTTTGTCGCCACGACCTTCCCGGCCGCGAACGAAAGCGCGTAGGCCGGCGCCTCCGTCGAGACGACGCCGACCACTTTCGTCGTGAGTCCCAAGGCATCGCGCGCAGAAATCACGCCGCACAGGCCCGAGCCCAGTCCGATCGGGACATAGACCGTGTCGAGCGGCGCCGCGCGGAACAGCTCGAGAGCATAGCTCGCCACGCCGGCCACGAGATCGCGATGGAACGACGGCACCATGGTGAGGCCGCGTTCGGCCGCCAACCGGATGGCGGCCTCGCGGGCGGCGTCGAAATCGTGCCCGGCCTCGACCAACTCCGCGCCGAATGCCCGCATGGCGGCGTTCTTTTCGACGGAATTGCCCTCGGGCACCACGATCGTGGCGGCGATGCCGTTGCGCCGGGCGGCGAGCGCGATGCTCTGGCCGTGGTTGCCGCGCGTGGCGCTGGCCACGCCCTTGAGGCCGGGCTCGCGCCGCTTCAGCCGGTCCATGTAGACCAGGCCGCCGCGCACCTTGAAGGCGCCGATCGGCGTGTGGTTCTCGTGCTTCACCCAGACGTCGCAACCCGTGCGTCTGGCGAGCAGCGGCCATGCATATTGGGCGGTCGGGGGCATCGCCGAGTAGACGATGGCTGCGGCGTTTTCGATCTCGGAGAGAGACAACATGCCGGCACTTTGGGCTAAGATGAGGACAGGTTCCAACCGGAGTTAAGCATGCCCGTCCTGCCGCGTTCGCTCGAGATCCAGGGTGAGATTTCCGCCATCCGCCGTGACATCCACGCCCATCCCGAGCTGGCGTACGAGGAGAACCGCACCTCCGACGTGGTGGCGGCGAAACTCGCGGAGTGGGGCCTCGAGGTGACGCGCGGGCTGGGCAAGACCGGCCTGGTCGGCACCCTGCGCAAGGGCAACTCGGTGAAGTCGATCGGCCTGCGCGCCGACATGGATTGCCTGCCGATGGACGAGTTCAACGAATTCGAGCACCGCTCGACCAATCCGGGGCGCATGCACGCCTGCGGCCACGACGGCCACACCGCCATGCTGCTGGGCGCGGCCAAGATCATGAGCGAGAAGCGCGACTTCGAGGGCGCCGTGCACTTCATCTTCCAGCCGGCCGAAGAAGGTGGCGGCGGTGCCAAGGCGATGATCGAGGACGGGCTGTTCGAGAAATTCCCGTGCGATGCGGTGTTCGCCATCCACAACAAGCCCGGCATTCCGCTCGGCATGATCGTCAGCAAGCCCGGCCCGCTGCTGGCCGCGGCCGACCGCTGGGACATCCGCATCACCGGCAAGGGCGGCCATGCCGCGCATCCGCATTCGACGATCGATCCGATGGTCGCCGGCGCCTCGATCATCATGTCGCTGCAGACCATCGTCAGCCGCAACATCGACCCGATCGACTCGACGGTCGTCACTGTCGGCTTCTTCAAGGGCGGCTCGGCCTACAACGTCATTCCGGGCGAGGTCCATATCGGCGGCACGACGCGCACGACGTCGCCCGAGAACCGCGCGCTGGTGAAGCGGCGCATCGAGGAGATCTGCGAGGGCGCCGAGAAGATGTACGGCGTGAAGATCGCCATGGAGCACAAGCCGGGCTATCCGCCGACGGTCAACAATCCCGAGCGCGCGAAGTTCGCGATCGAGGTCGCCGCCGGCGTCTGCGGCGAGAACAACGTGCGCGACAACACGCGGCCCAGCATGGGCGCAGAGGACTTCTCCTACATGCTGGAGCAGGTGCCGGGCGCGATGGTGTGGCTGGGCAACGGCGGCGGGCCGGAGGCGGTCAGCCTCCACAACTCGCGCTACGACTTCAACGACATGGCGATCCCGTTCGGGGTCAGCTTCTTCGTCAAGACCGTCGAGCGCTTCCTGGGGGAACAGAACCCGGCGTAAGGCGTTACCCCGGGCCGAGATGGAATTTTTTCGCGTCTACGGCCGGGTAATCGGCCTCCTGAAGGATGAGCGGCGGCTGGCAATCATGCTGGCCTTCGCCAACATTGCCGTGGCCGGCCTGCAGTTCTACGAGCCGGTCCTGTTCGGCAAGGTCGTCGACCTGCTGTCGAACGCCAGGAACGAAAGCACCGGGCAGCTGTGGGCCAACGCCCGGGAACTGCTGGTCATCTGGGCGGCGGTCGGCCTCGGCGGCATCGTCGCCAACATCGTCGTCTCCCTGCAGGCCGACCGGCTGGCGCATCGCCGGCGGCTGGGCGCCATGGCGAGCTATTTCGAGCATGTGCTCGACCTGCCATTCTCGTTCCACAACGCCCAGCACTCCGGTCGCCTGCTCAAGGTGATGCTGACCGGCGTCGACAACCTGTTCGGCATCTGGCTGTCGTTCTTCCGCGAGAACCTCGCGACCTTCGTGGCGCTGTTCGTCATGCTGCCGCTCAGCCTGCTGATGAACTGGCGACTGGGCTGCCTGTTGATCGTGCTGATCTTCTTCTTCGCCATCGCCAATGCCTGGGTGGTCGGCCGCACCGACCTCCTGCAGAAGGAAGTCGAGGACTATCACAGCCAGCTCGCCAGCCGCGCCAGCGATGCGCTGGGCAACATCCACCTGATCCAGAGCTTCGTGCGCCTCGCCGTCGAGACCAGCGAGATGCATCGCGTCATCGGCCGGACGCTGGCGGCGCAGTATCCGGTGCTCAACTGGTGGGCGCTGCTGTCGGTGCTGACGCGCGCTGCCTCGACGGTGACGGTGATCCTGATCTTCGTGCTCGGCACCTGGCTCTACACGCGTGGCGAGGCCACGGTCGGCCAGATCGTGAGCTTCATGGGCTTCGCCGCCATGCTGATCAGCCGCATGGACCAGGCCTCGGGCTTCGTCAGCCGCATCTTCTTCCAGATGCCGGCGCTGGCCGACTTCTTCCGCGTCATCGACCATCAGTCGACCGTGCTCGACCGGCCCGACGGCCGCGACATCGGCCGCGCCACGGGCGACGTCGACTTCGAGGACGTGAACTTCTCCTACGACGGGCTGCGGCCGGCGCTGCAGCACTTCTCGCTCCACGTGCCGGCGGGCACGACGGTGGCGTTCGTGGGGCCGACGGGCGCGGGCAAGAGCACGGCGCTGTCGCTGCTGCACCGCATGTGGGACGCCCAGTCGGGGATCATCCGGATCGATGGCGTCGACCACCGCGAGATCAGGCTCGAGTCGCTGCGCCGCAACATCGGCGTGGTGTTCCAGGACTCGACGATGTTCTACCGTTCGATCGCCGACAACCTGCGCATCGGCAAGCCCGACGCCACGCAGGCCGAGCTCGAGGCGGCGGCCAGGCTGGCCGAGGCGCACGACTTCATCCTGCAGCAGCCGCAGGGCTACGAGACGCTGGTCGGCGAGCGCGGCACCACCTTGTCGGGGGGCGAGCGCCAGCGACTGGCCATCGCCCGGGCGCTGCTCAAGAACCCGCCGATCCTGATCCTCGACGAGGCGACCAGCGCCCTCGATTCGGTGACCGAGGCGCGCATCCAGAAGGCGCTCGCCATCCTGATGAAGGGGCGGACGACCTTCGTGATCGCCCATCGCCTGTCGACGATCCGCGACGCGGCGCAGGTCGTGGTGCTGGAGCACGGCCGGATCGTCGAGCACGGCGGCTACGCCGAGCTGATGGGGAAGGGCGGCGCCTTCGCCCGCCTCGTGACCACGCAGCAGGGTGGCATAGATTCTGCCTGATATCCCCTTGGCGGCCCGGCGCGGGCCGCCTAAGAGTCGCCGGAAGGCATTCGAGCGAGGGGAAGCAGAAATGAACAGACGGACCACCTGGCTGGGCGGCGCGGCCGCCCTTGTGTTCGCCCTTGTGCCCGCCCTGGCGCTCGCCCTGGCGAGCCTGCCGGCAGCGGCGCAGACGCCGATCAAGTTCACGCTCGACTGGGTCTTCCAGGGTCCGACCTCGCCGTTCCTGGTGGCGCTCGACAAGGGCTACTACAAGGCAGAGGGGCTCGACGTCACCATGGACCCCGGCCAGGGCTCGGCCGGCGCCGTCCAGCGCGTCGCCACCGGCGCCTACCAGATCGGCTTTGCCGACGTGAACTCGACCATCGAGTACAACGCCAAGAACCCGGGCAAGGAAGTGCTCTGCGTGTTCATGGCCTACGACTTCGCCCCGTTCGGCGTCTACGCCCTGAAGAAGAGCGGCATCAGGGTGCCGAAGGACCTCGAGGGCAAGAAGCTCGGCGCGCCGGTGTTCGACGCCTCGTTCCGCCTGTTCCCGGCCTTCGCCAAGCGCCAGGGGATCACCAAGTGGGAGCACGTCAACCTGGCGCCGCAGCTGCGCGAGCAGAGCCTGGTGCAGGGCTCGGTCGACTTCATCTCGGGCCATTATTTCTCGTCGATGCTCGACCTCAAGGCGCGCGGCGTGAAGTTCGACGACATCGTGGCCATGCGCTACGTCGACTTCGGCATGGACGTCTACGGCAACGGCATCGTCGTCTCGCCCGAGATGGCCAAGAACGAGAAGGCGGTGAAAGGCTTCGTTGCCGCCACCCTCAAGGGCTGGAAGGACGTGATCGCCGACAAGAAGCTCGGCGTCGCCGCGGCCAAGAAGAAGGACCCGCTGATCGACGAGGCGCTCGAGACCGAGCGCCTGCAGATCTCGCTGGATACCAACATCCTGACGCCCTACGTCAGGGCCAATGGCATGGGTGACGTCGACCCGGCGCGCTTCGCCCGCTCGATCGCGCTGGTTTCGGACGCGTTCGGCCTGCCGACCGCGCCGGCCCCGGACAAGGTCTTCACCAACCGGTTCCTGCCGCCCAAGGCGGATCGGATGGTCGTCAAATAGTGGCCTTCGTCGAGCTGAGGGGCGCCAGCCTCACCTACGCGCTCGGCAGGGACACGACGCTGGCTCTCGCCGACGCCACCCTGTCGATCGAGAAGGGCGAGTTCGTCGCCGTGGTCGGGCCGTCGGGCTGCGGCAAGTCGACGATCATGAAGCTGGTCACCGGCCTGATGCCGGCCACGGCCGGCGAGGTCGAGGTCGCCGGCAACAAGGTGCGGACGCCGATCAAGGGCGTCGGCATGGCCTTCCAGAACCCGACCCTGATGCCGTGGCGCACCACCCTCGACAACGTGCTGCTGCCCATGGAGGTGGTCCAGCCGCACCGCGGCCGCTTCCGCCGCCACCGCGCCGAGTATGTCGATCGGGCGATGAAGCTGCTGGGCACCGTGGGCCTCGCCGACTTTGCGCTGAAGTTCCCCTGGCAACTCTCGGGCGGCATGCAGCAGCGCTCCAACCTCTGCCGCGCGCTGATCCACGAGCCCGAGCTGTTGATGCTCGACGAGCCGTTCGGCGCGCTCGACGCCTTCACGCGCGAGGAGATGTGGGGCGTCATGCAGGCGCTATGGCTCGAACGCCGCTTCACCGGCGTCCTGGTGACCCACGACCTGCGCGAGGCGGTCTATCTCGCCGACACCGTCTATGTGATGTGCCGCCGCCCGGGCCGCATCGTGATGACCAGGCGCATCGATCTTCCGCGGCCGCGGACCTTGGCCACGACCTTCCAGCCGCACTTCGTCGAGCTTGTCCGCGAACTGCGCGACCGCATCCAGCAGGAGCACGACTAGGTGACCCGGCGCGACGCGCTGCGCATCGCCATGCCCTGGCTGGTGATCGCCGTCCTGCTGGTGGTGTGGGAGCTGGCCTGCATCTTCTTCGACCTGCCGGAAATCCTGCTGCCGCGGCCGACCCGGGTGTTCGTCGTGTTCTGCCAGCGCTTCGACATCCTGCTGGCGTTCTGCTGGGACACGCTGTGGACCAGCCTGATGGGCTTCCTGCTCGCCATCGCCGGCGGCATGCTGCTGGGGCTCGCGATCGGCGCCTCGGCGTTCGTCTACTCCGGGCTCTATCCGCTGCTGATCGCCTTCAACGCGGTGCCGAAGGTGGCGTTGGTGCCGATCCTGATGATCTGGGTCGGCGTCGGCGCGCTGCCGGCGGTGATCACCGCCTTCGTGATCAGCTTCTTCCCGATCGTGGTCAACGTCGCCACCGGCCTGGCCACCATCGAGCCCGAGATGCGCGACGTGCTGCGCTCGCTCGGCGCCTCGCGCACGCAGATCCTGCTCAAGGTCGGCATCCCGCGCGCCATGCCCTATCTCTTCGCCAGCCTGAAGGTGGCGATCACCCTCGCGTTCATCGGCTCGGTGATCTCCGAGACAGTGGGCGGCAACCGCGGCATCGGCTTTTTGATGCTGTCGGCCGGTGCGCGCAACGACACCGCCACGACCTTCGCCGGCCTGTTCGCCATCGCGATCATGGGCGTGATGATGTACGCCGCCTGCGCCCTGGTCGAAAAACGCATGACCCGCTGGGCGTTCCGCGGCGAGATCGTGGGTTAGGCAGGGAACTTTCCGGCCGCTCCGGCGCTTTCTTTATGGAAAGCCCTGGAGGCAAACCATGCAGAAGTCCGTTCGCGCATTCGTGATGACGGCAGCACTTTTTGCCGGTCCCGCCGTGGCCTGGGCGCAATCTTCGCCCATTCCCAGTGCTCCGGTGCCCGGCTTCTCGACATCGGATCCGCGTCCCGGCACTGCCGGCAGCAGCCCGGCCAGCAGCGGCAGCAACGTCGGCTCGAACGTCGGCGCCGGCGCCACCGCGTCGCCGGTCGACAACGGCCTGGCGGCGCCGGGTGGCCCGCCGCCCGAAGCCAGCCCGGCGACCGGCCCGTCATTGCTGGGCGCCTCGCGCGACCTGCCGCTCGCCAAGCCGGCGCGTTAGCGGCGGTCCAGCTACGAACTCTGGGCGTCGAAGAAGGCGTCGGCATCCTCGACGTCGACCAGGCGGCCCTTGCGGATCTCGAGGAAGCGCGTCGCCACCGTGCGCGTGAAGAAGCGGTCGTGGCTCACGAACACGCACGACACGTCGCTCTTCTCGAGCTGCTCCTCGAGATCTTCCTGGCCCTCGATGTCGAGATGGTTGGTCGGCTCGTCGAGCAGGTACAGGTTGGGCCGCAGCAGCTTCATCTTGAGGAACACCAGCCGCGCGCGCTCGCCGTGGCTCAGCACCGAGACGGGCTCGCCCAGCCGCGCGAAGGCGAAGCCGGCGCCCGCGAGATGGCGGATCGCGTCCTTCTCCGTCACCCCGTCGGCGGCGACGACATAGTCGAGGATCGATTGCGCCGTCGGCAGGTCGCGCATGGTCTGGTCGAAGTAGACCAGCCGGCAGGCCGGATTGAAGCGCACCGGGGAGAGGCTGTCGTAGTGCTCGCGCGCCGGATCGTAGGCCGCCGCCAGCGCCGACAGCAGGGTGGATTTGCCCGCGCCGTTGGTGCCCAGGATCGCGACCCGCTCGCCGGCGGCGATGGTCAGGCGCTCGATGCCGATCAGCTTGCGGCCGTCGGGCGTCTTCACCTCGAGGCCGGCGAGCCTCAGCGCCACCTTGGCGTCGATGTCGGCGTCGGCCAGCTCGAGCCGGCGCTCGCGCGCGACATAGGTCTGGGTGCGCTCCTTCTCGATGCGGGCGATCCGGCTCTCGACGGCGTTCTTGCGCTTGTTGAGGTCGGGGTTCTTGACCGCCCAGACCTTGTAGCGCGCAGCCGCCGCCTCCAGCCGCTTGATCTCCTTGTCCTCGACCCGGGCGCGCGCCGCCGCCGTCGCGTCGCGCCGCAGGAGCTCCTCGCGCGCCTCGGTGAAGCGCGTCTTGAAGGCGTGCACGCCGTCGGAGCGCAGGAAGAGGGTGCGCTCGGTCACGCGGTCGAGGAATTCGCGGTCGTGGCTGACGATCAGCATCGGCACGGCGAAGTCGAGGGTCAGCCAGCGCTCGAGCGTGTTGATGTTGCCGAGGTCGAGATGGTTGGTCGGCTCGTCGAGGATCAGGAGGTCGGGCTCCTCCAGGCGCGCCGCCGCCGCGATCAGCATCAGCCGCTGCCAGCCGCCCGATAGGGCCCCGAACGGCCGGTCGAGCGCCTCCGGGGTCCCGCCGATCTCGTCGATCAGCACGTCGATACGCCAGAGATCGTCGCCCAGTCCCGCGCGGGCCAGCGCGTCGCCCAGCACGTCGCGCAGCGGCCGGCCGGCCAGCCCTTCGGGAATGTCCTGCGGCAGGCTGCCCACGCGCAGGCCGCGCGAGCGCACGACCTGGCCGGCGTTGAGTTCGAGCGTGCCGGCGAGGCACTTCAGCAGGGTCGACTTGCCCGCGCCGTTCTCGCCGACCAGCGCCGTGCGCGCGTCGTCCAGCAGGAACGACACGTTCTCGAAGACACGGCTCGAGCCGTAGAAGAAGGAGGCCTGCTCCATGCCGAGCACGGCCTGACGAGACGCCATCGTCGATCTGCCCTGAAATACGCGCGACCCCATACGCCATCTGCGGTGCGGAAGCGAGGCCCGCTTGCGGCCCGCGTCCGGTCGTGAAAGCATTTCGCCGCTCAACGAAAGCGGAGGATGCGCGATGGACGTCGGCATGATGATGGTCTTCGCCAGCTACGGCTGGGAGAACTGCTCCGATCAGCGCGTGTGGGACGAGGAGATCCGCCTGGCGCGCATCGCCGCCGACCAAGGCTTCGACTGCCTGTGGTCGGCCGAGCATCACTTCAACGACTATTCCTTCGTGCCCGACAACCTGGCGCTGATGACCCATCTGACGGCGCTGTGCCCGGACATCGACGTCGGCACCGCCGCCGTCATCGTCCCGTGGCACGATCCGCTGCGCGTCGCCGAGAACGCCGCCGTGCTCGACCTGTTGAGCAAGGGCCGGCTGCGGCTCGGCCTGGGACGCGGCCTGGCGCGGCGCGAGTTCAATGCCTTCCGCCTCAGCATGGACGAATCGCGCGGCCGTTTCGACGAGGCGGCGCCCATGATCATCGATGCGCTGAAGACCGGCTTCATGGAGGGCGACGGCAGGTTCTACAAGCAGCCGCGCATCGAGATCCGGCCGCGCCCGCAGCATTCGTTCGACGGCCGCATCTACGCCGTGGCGTCGAGCGAGGATTCGATCGATTCGGCGGCGCGGCTGGGCGCTCACGTCGTGATGTTCGCCGATCGGCCGTGGGAGATGCGCGCACCGATGATCGAGCAGAGCCGCACCTTGCACCGCAAGTACCACGGCACGCCGCCGCCGACGGTCATGCTGACCGAGTTCTGTGTCTGCGGCCCCGACGCCGCCACCATCGAGGACGAGGCGCGCCGCTACCAGGGCAAGTTCGTGGAGAGCAATTTCTACCACTACGAATTCCTGGGCGAGCACTTCAAGACGGTGAAGGGCTACGACTCCTACCAGCAGAAGGCCGATCTCGCGCGCAAGGGCGGCGGCATCGAAGGCGCCATCACCGGCTTCATGCAGGCCGCCTCCTGGGGTACGCCGGACAAGATCCTGCGTGGGCTCGAGGCGCGGCGGAAGTTGCTGGGCGACTTCGAGATGAACGTGGCCTTCCGCTTCGGCGGCACGCCCTACGAGGTCTCCGAGCGCGGGCTGAAGCTGTTCGCCAAGGAAGTGCTGCCGGTCCTGAAGTCCTGGGGGCCCGTGGCGGCGGCAAAGGCCGCCTGATCAGATCAACGCGCCGTCGCGGGCGATCATCCGTCCGGCCTTGATCACCAGCTTGCGCCGCGGGCGGGTCGCGACCGCCTCGGCGATCGTGGCGGCGTCGACCACGACGAAGTCGGCCGGGCCGCCTGCCGTCAACCCGTAGTCGGCCAGGCCCAGTACGCGGGCAGGGGCCGCCGTCACCATCTCGAAGGCCAGCGCCAGTTCGGGGTCGTGCCGGAAGTTGGCGCGATAGCCCACCATCATGGCGCGTTCCAGCATGTCGCCGTTGCCGAACGGCGACCAGGCATCGCGGATGTTGTCGGAGCCGCTGAACACCTCGACGCCGTGCTCCTTCAGCAGCTTGACCGGCGGCATGGTGGCGGCACCTGGGCCGTGGCTCATGATGGCGACGCCGGCCTCGGCCAGGGTGTCGGCCGTACGGGTCGCAAGGTCGAGCGGCACGGACCCGAGCGCGAAGGCGTGGCTGATGGCGACCTTGCCCGCGAGGCCGAGCGCCTTGGTGCGTTGGGCGATGGCCGCGATCTCGGCAATGCCGCCTTCGCCGCCGTCGTGCAGGTGGATGTCGATCCCGACGCCGCGGCGGCTGGCGATGCCGAAGATCGTGTCGAGGGTACCGTCGAGGGCGCCGTCGATGCCCACGGGATCGAGGCCGCCCACGAGGTCGGCGCCCGCCGCGATTGCCTCGTCGAGCAGCGCCGCGGTGCCGGGCGAGCGCGCGATGCCGCTTTGCGGGAAGGCCACGATCTCGATGGTGGCGAGGCCGCGGAAGCGCTCGCGGATCGCCAGCACGGCGTGCAGGTTCCGGAGCCCGAGCTGGTTGTCGATGTCGACATGGGTGCGCATGTGAAGCGTGCCGCTCGCCAGCACCTGCTTCACGAGAGCGGCGCCGGTCTCGGTCTCGGACACCGTGCGGCCGGCGCGCACCCGGCGCTCGGCTTCGATGCGGTCGGCGACGCGGTTGCCCGCCGCCTGGTTGGGCACCCACGGCAGGCCGAGCAGGGTCTTGTCGAGATGGATGTGGCCATCAACCAGCGGCGGCAGGACGAGCGCGCCCGCGAGGTCGATGCCCTCTCCGGACGCGGGCACCTGGAAGGCCGCGATCCG
>Ga0070680_100002301_pt1 | contig 14117 bp, 8 predicted proteins | sample KBSC73BmetaG_FD_64672 | JGI IMG/M metagenome (GOLD analysis project Ga0070680, IMG submission 64672) | Corn rhizosphere microbial communities from Kellogg Biological Station, Michigan, USA - KBS C7-3B metaG | ecosystem: Host-associated > Plants > Roots > Rhizosphere | place: USA: Michigan...
GCGTCTGCCGGTCGAGAGAATTGGCGAGCGCCGTGAGGTCCACCAGCTCGCGCTCCGTGGGCCGGGAAAACCAGCGCTGCAGCGTAGCGCTCAAGACGTAGAAGCTGAAAAAGACCATGAAGAAGACCGGCATCAGGCTGAGCAGCAGAGCGCCCACCATCAGCTTGGTGCGGATACGCGAGCCTGGCCGGTCCGCGCGGCGATCGATCCACAGCTTGATCATGAGGCGCATGAGCATGAAGCCCAGCGTGGTCATGAGCAGGAATATGACGATCGAAATGCCGTAGAAAATGAAGGTCTGTTCGGGGTCTTCGGGAGAGATGGAGCCGAAATTACCAGGGAACGAGCCCTGCCAGATCAGAACCGTAGCGGAAACGATCAGCAGTATTGCCGCAAGGCTGTAAAACAGGCGTTTGGGCATCCGGCGCTGCTCGTTTCTTTACGCGCACAACGCCCGCCCGAGTGGCGGGCTGTGCGCTTTCTCTCTTTACGCGCACAACGCCCTCCCGAGTAAGCGGGCGTGCGCGCTTTTCAGTATATCGGCAAGCGAAAGCGTATCGAAAAAGCGCCTAAAAAGTGACGCGGGCGGCAATCTGCAGATTGCGGTTGCCGTCGAAATATCCGTCCACGCCAGCGAAGGAGGAAACGTCGGCGTCGGTCGTATTCACGTAGAAACTGGCGTGATTGAAGGCATTGTAGAGTTCGAGCCGGAGTTGGAGAGCGATGCGCTCCGTGATGCTGGTGGTCTTGTACAGTCCGGCGTTCACGTTCCACGTTCCGCGGGCGTAGATGGTGTTGCGGCGCAGCATGTTCGCGGGAAACGGACCGAAATCGCTGACGCCGACCTTCGGGTTGTACCAGACGCCGGCCTGGGAAGTGATAGAGCCGGGGAAGGCGTAATAAAGAAAGCTATCGGCAAGGCCCGCGGCAGGAACGTTGGTGACGCCTTTGCGCGGCAGCGGTCCGGAGGCTTCGGCGCGCTCGCAAAAGTTGTATGCGTTCGCGCAGTCATATAACGTGAACGGGCTTCCGGTGCGGGCGGTGAAGATCGGAGAGATCTCCCATCCGCCGAGATACCGGTGCAGGGAGCCAGTTCGAAACCACGGCAGTTCCCAGATAGCCGATACGGCGAGGCGGTGGCGGACATCGAAATCGGCGCTTCCGCGGTCGAGTGCGGGCGCGAACGGATTGAGGAATCCAAGCACGAAATTTCCATGGGGCGGATAGCTGAAGGCGCTGCTCAGATTGTCGATCGCGTGCGAGAACGTGTAGTTCGCATCGAGAGTAACGCCGGTCCGCCAGAAGTTTCTGGTTACGATGCGAGCGATGCCTGCATTGTAGCTGGAGTTTCCTCCGTTGGCTCTAAGATCGATATCCGAATATTGGGGATTCAGGCGCGCCGTGCACGTCCCCGGGAATCCGAAAGAACCGGGCGTACAGGGCGCGCCGAGGTAGATATTTGCAGCGCCCGCGGGGTTGACGTTCGAAACAGAATAGAGGCGCTCGCCTCTGGAACCGGAATATGAGAGACTCGCGGCGGTGCTGCTACCCAATGCGCGATCGATGCTGGCGCTGAAGATGTGGGCATAAGCGGTACGCAGATCAGGATCGATGGCGCGGAGAGTGGAAGGCGGAAGGGTCCGGACACCGCTGGATGCGAAAGGCCCGGAGTTGTTCGTCTGAATCGGAATGACCGGTAGATCTGCGCCGGCGAGGAGCGAGAGGACCGCATAGTTCGGCGGATTCTGGATGATGTTGTATGTCAGATTGCCGAAAGGCCGTTCATACGCGATGCCATAGCCGCCGCGCACGACGGTGCGTCCGTCGCCGAAGAGATCGTACGCGACGCCGAGGCGTGGCGCGAAGTTGCGCCAATCCGGCTTCCAGAGTTTCCCGAGCGAGCTCGCCGGAACGGTGGATACGGCGCCGGCGGCGATCTGCTGCTGCAGAGTAGAGCCTGACCCCGGGTAGAAGTTCGAATCGAGCGCGGGATTGGAGTTGTGCTGGACGCCGTAGTACTCCCAGCGAAGACCGAGATTCAGCGTAAGCCGCCGCGTGAACCTCCACGTATCCTCGGCGTACAACGCCGAGTCCCGATACCGGTCGCTGCGCGCAAACGAGGGCGGTCCTGCGGGAAGAGTGATGGTTTGGCCCGGGAACTTGCCCTGCGGATCAATGGCCGTAGCGAATTCATGAAGCTGGCCCGTAAGAAGACCGTCGATGGCGCTCCCGGCCGTGGTCCCAAGACCTTCAACGGCGTTCTGAAATGCTCCGAAGGCCCTGTTGTCCTGGATATAAGTGAACTCGCCGCCGAAGCGGAGATCGTGCCTGCCAAATAGCCTTGTGCCATCCGCGGCGACGCTGGCGATATTTTGCGGACCTCCGGAGGGCAGCACGCCGCCCGGACTTTGCGGGTTGTAGCCGGGGAGGAGGACCGGTTGCCCGGCGAGCGAGACGGGAGCGAGGGCGCTCATATATAAGGTCGGGCCGGGCGGGTTCGCGCCCAGCGGCTCCATGTTGGAGAGGCGGCTGAAGGTGGCGCGAACGCTGCCTGAAAGAGATGGCGACCATTGGCGATCGCCCGAGATGGTGAAGCGATTATCGAAAAATCGCGCCCCGGTATCGTAGCCGAGGTACGGGCTGGAGCTTGTGGAACCAACGGAATCCGATTCACTCCAGAGCGCGTAACGCGCGGCCAGCCGGGTGCGCGCGTCCCGGACATAATCGACATTTCCCACAATCGCGTAGCTGTTCTGTGGAGCGCCTCCGCCGAGGTCGGCTGGAGACCGCCAGGCGACCTCATTGAACATGGGCGTGGCGCCGGGGAGCGCAAAACACGGGTCGGTTACGGTGACGCCGCGGGTGCACGGGTTCAGCTGCGCTTTGGAAAACGTGTTGAGGAGGCGAATTCCTGGACGGAGGCTGCCGTATTGCGTGAAGAACTGGCGGGTCGCAGCGGCGGATGCGCTGAGGAATTCCGGCGCGGGTACGAGCGCGAGTTGCGTCTGGCCGCCGCGGATGCGGAGAAGTTCCGTGTTCTGAAAAAAGAAAAGCCGGCTTTTCACGATGGCGCCACCGACGGAATAGCCGAACTGGTTGCGGTTGTAAACGCCTTTTGCGATACGGCTGGCATTGTTGAGGAAACTGTTGGAATCGAGCGCGGAGATCCGGTTGAATTCGTAAGCCGAACCGTGCAACTCGTTCCCGCCGGAGCGGCTGATCACGCTGATGACGGCTGAGCCGGCGCGCCCATATTCGGCGGTGAAGCCGCTCGTGACGATGCTCAATTGGTCGACGGATTCGAGCGGCAGCCGCAGGCCTGAAGTGGGTGCGAACTCATCGTTATTGCCTGCGCCATCAAGGACAAAATTCGTGCCGGAAGCCCGGAGGCCGTTGATGGCGAATCCCGCGCCGAGGCCACTGGGATCCGTCGGGGAGAGATTTGGGGCGGTCGCAACGAAATCGTAGGGATCGAGCGTGAGAGAGGGAAGGGCGCGGAGTTGGGCCGCATCGAGGATGGATTCGACGGTCTGGGTCTCGAGATTCAGGTCAGGCGCGTTCGAGGGTTGGATGGTGATCTGAGGATGATCTCCGGCGAGGGTGACATCGAGGCGGACTTCCTGGCCCCCCGCGATATGCAATCGCTGCTGCGCCTGAGCACGTCCGGGCGCGCCAATGCTGACGTCCCATTCGCCCGGCTGAAGTCTGGGGAGCACGTAATAACCTGCGGCGTTGGTAACCGTCTCTGCAGCGGCTCCCGTGGAGCGATGGACGGCGCTGATACGCACGCCCGGAACTTTCGTGTTTTCCGAGCCGGCGACCAGGCCCATAATGCGGCCGGTATTGACCTGGGCTGCAAGCGAGAACGCGCTGAGCAGGAAGAGAACCGCACGGCGGAGATCGCTCACGCGAAGCGACTCCGAACTCGGATGAACGCAAGGCGCGATGGTCGTATTGGAAGCAGTGACGGAATCGGCACAAAACTTCCATCATAGGGGACGACTGCACGCAAAACAAAAAAGGCCGCCGGAAAACCCGGCGGCCCGAGAAGCGCGAATCCTACGAAGCGCTGACTAGAAGAAGAGTTTCAACGCCACCTGAATGCTGCGGGCGTTGCTGTTCAACACGGCTTCAGGGTTGTTGAAGTTCTTATTCCCGGTCAGCAGCATCGTGCGGTAAGAAGCGTCGGAGAAGTTGTCCAGGTAAACATCATTCAACCGGCCTGCGATGAATTGCGGATGGTTGAAGAGGTTGTAGAACTGTCCCTGGAACTCCAGCTTGTAGCGTTCACCAAAGGAGAGACGTTTGACGAACGTCATGTCGATATCGTCGATCGGCCGCCCGCCCAGAGTATTCCGGCCGACGTTCGGCATCGCGCCGCTGGCCGCCTGAATGTACTGGGCGTTCGGGTTATTCGCAACATAGGCGACGGTTTGACCAGCGCTGTTCTTCAGCGCAGAAACTGTGGAGCTCGTATTCGGCACTCCGTTCGGATTGTCGATGGCGCGATCCGGAGCACTGTCCCCATTCATGTTGGAATCGACGCCGCTCTGAACGGTGTAATACTCGCCGGTCTGATAAGTGTAGATGGGAGCTACTTCCCAATTCCCTACCAGATTTTTCATGAAATAGTTGTTGCTGTGCTTGAACCACGGCAGGTCATATACAAGTGCCAGCGTGAGCCGCTGACGATGATCGAGGGCGGAACTGGCCTTCTCCAGACCCAGATTGAAGAAATCCTCCGCCCGCCGGGGTGTGAAAACGGTAGCGAAAACTTCAGCAGTGCTGTTATCGATGTTGTGGCTCCAGGTGTACGCGCCGCGCAATGTAAATCCGTTGCTGAAGCGGCGATCGAGCTGGACATCGAGGGCGTGGTACGTTGACCAGCCTTGCGGCTCGTAAGCGGTGATCTTGCTTCCAAAGCCGGCGTTGTAGAAGGCAGGCAACATGCCGCCGGGGTCGCCCGGCGCCTTCGTAGCCCCGTATTCCGCCTGCAGTTGATTGAGCGTCAGCGGCAGGGCATCGAGCGCGGCCTGACCCGGGTTGGCCAGGTATGTGGGCAGCGAATGCGTCGGTGTGACGATAGCCCGCTGATTGATCTGACTTTGCAAGGGTAAATGAATACCGCGGGTGCCGACGTATCGGACCTCGAGGGTGTATTTGTTGGCGAAGAGATGCTGGACGCCAAGGGTCCAGTTCAGTGAGTACGGAAGAACCTGCTTCAGAGGAACGTAAGCCGACGTGAAGAGCCGCGCATCGGTGGCGTTGAGGGTCCCGGCGCTGGCCTTGGGAGAGATCCCTCCTCCGGCGAGATAACCGCTCGGACACAGCCAGCTGGTACTGGTCAGAGGGCAGGGATTATCAACCGTTTGGCTGAACTGCGGCGGAGAAGACAGGATGCCCAGATTGTCGAAAAGAACATCATAGGCCATTCCAAAACCGCCGCGAATTGAAGTCGTTGCGCTGGTACCGGGAGAATACGCAAAACCGATACGCGGAGCGAAATTCCGATAGCTCGGTTGCGGCGAATCGAAGCTGATCAGTCCGGGTACGCTCGCCAGATTGTTGACCGATTGCAGACGCTCAGCATACGGAATGCTCGTGAACTCCCACCGAAGACCCAGATCGAGAGTCAGATTATTCCTGACCTTAATGCTGTCGCTCGCGTACAGGTATGTTGCGATCTGGTTCGCGTAATAAGTGTAATTACCGGTGGTCCGCTCGGCGAAGTCGGAGGGCGTCAAATCGTAAAGGAAATCGGTAATCTGCGCATAGTTGTAATCGCCACGGGACCGCTGGGTGAAGGACTGCGGCGAAATCAGCTTGCGTCCGTCAAAGCCGAACTTGAAAGTGTTGCGGCCTTTGATCCAGCTCACGTTATCCGTGATCTGGTAGGTGTTCTGAACCGTGAACTGCGGCGCGTTGGGATAAACCCCAAGCTGGATTCCCAACTCGTCGAACTGAATGTTCGGGAAAACATCGAGACCCGGGAACTGGAAGTTGCCGATCGGCACGTTCTGGTTGTACCGGTTGTAGCCAAGCCGCAGCTCATTGGTTAGCGACGGAGTGAAATTGTGATACTCGGTGACGGTAGCCAGATAATAAGTGGTTGGCGAACTCAGGAAGAACACCGGCAATTGCGGCTCCGCAGACGGCGGGTAACCCGAGTTCTTGTTGTAAATGAAGCGGCCGCGGACCTGGTCCCGGTCAGAGATGTTGTAGTCCAGCGAGCTGACTCCATAGAGCCAGTTCTGGAAGTTCGGGCCGGCGATGTTCGGAGTTCCGACCGGTATGGAGATTGTGCTGCCGTTCGGAAGCGTGTATGGCAGTGTGGTGTCTGCGGAGGGGGCCACAGGGCTGTACTTCTGGAGGATGCCTAAGTTCGTCTTGCTGATGCCCGGCAAGGCAGCGAGTGTTGCGTAGCCTGCCGCAGTGGGCGCCGTCACCTGGGCCGGCGCCGAAACAAGCCCGTTGGGATTGTATTCAAAATCGGCAAAAAAGAAGAGCTTGTTCTTTTTGATCGGGCCGCCAAAGTTGCCGCCAAGCCGGTTCTGATCATATCTGGGAACGGACGTAAAGCCCTGATTCGCAAGGCTCTGATCGAGCGCGTTCAGATTCCGATTCTGGAGGTAATCGAAGGCCATGCCGTGAAACTCGTTGGTTCCCGACTTGACATTGGTATTGAACTGGCCGCCCGATGAGTGGCCGAATTCCGCCTGAAACATGTTCTGCAGAACAGTAAATTCCTGAACCGCGTCATTTGGCACATACACGAGAGCCCCGGTAACGGATTTGCTGTTGTTGTCGATGCCCTCGATCGTGAAGTTGTTATTGCGTGGCCGCTGACCTCCAACCGACGGGCCTTCACCGATTCCGACGCCACCGCCCGAGCTGACGCCCGCTGAGAGCAGCGAAAGATTAATGACGCCCTGGCCGGAGGATGCGCTCGGCAGATCCTGCGTCATGTGCGAGTCGTAGTTGTTAGTGATCTGGGCGGTTGTCGTATCGATAGTCGCGGCCGCCTCGGTCACCTCCACCGTTGTGGCCGTCTGGCCCACCTGCAGCGTGAAATTCTGCGTGGCAATCCTGTTCAGCTGTACGGGAACGCCTTTGATGGTGGTCGGGGAGAAGCCGGGGCCGCTGGCTACCAGATCGTAGGAACCGATCGGCAGATTCGAGAAGCGATACTCGCCGGCGCTGGTCGTAGTCTGTTTGGCGACGACGCCGGTCGCCGTATTTGTCGCCTGTATTGTGGCGTTCGGAACAACCGCTCCGGTTGGATCGGTGACGGTTCCGGTTAGATCGCCACTCGTGAGCTGGGCGAAAGCCTGCTGGCAAACGAGAGTCATCGCGAAAAGCATTACTGCTCCCGCGCCCCTCACGGCCCGCGTTAACCAATTCATCATACGGTCGCCGGGGAGTGCAAGTCGGGTTCCATTACGAAACAATTGATAAGAAAATAGTTAGGTGGTTGCGATATATCGCGTATTCCATTTCTGGAAATGGGCGCAGCCGTCTGGCCTGATATTATTCACAAAGCGGTAGTGCTGCGCATTTCGAGAGGCGCGTAATAACGTTCACAATTAAGGCGTGATTGACCGTACTCCTGTGGGTTTAATGCAGCCCTGAAAGTACGAAATCTTTTGCTTTTAAAGAGCGAGCGACGAATGTTTCAGATCGGCTGGCTGTCAGGAGCCCCGAAGATGTCCGCGAGGCTGATCGCGAGGCGGGAGAATTCCGACCGGAATGCACCAGTGACGCGATAAAGAACGACTTTGTCCTGCTCGGCTACGAAGGCCCGCATCGTATTCTTCCGGTGATCGATAATCCGGACCTCTTTGGCTCGATCGGCGAAATACAAGCCGACGAAGTACTTCGAACCCGGGCGCTGATCCGGCCACGCCGTTGACCAACTCCTGTTTGCAGCCCTCAATGTCGGGGAGTTGCTCGAATTCAGCGAACGTCATGAGCGATGCGGCTGTGCTCATGGCCCGATGTTAGTACCTCACCATTGAAATCACATCCGCCCTGCGTTCATTCGCGGGGGAGCGCGTCTCCTATGCGAATCGTGAGACTTTCCGAAAAAGGCGAGCCGATTATCTGCAGGCCTGCGACGAAATCCCCGGATTGAACAGGAATGGATATCGCGGGGAGGCCGAGGACATTGATGGACCGAACGAATCGCGTGGTCGCGAGCCGGGCGTCCTCTTCGACGCCGTCGATTGTGACCGACTGCTGGCCGATAAGAGGCGGGCCGATGGGCGCGGTTGGCGTGAGAATGAGATCCACCGTTCGCCACAGCTTTGCCCAGTCCTGCTGGTAAACGCGGCGGAGGCGCTGCGCATTCACGTAATCGGTGGCGGGGACCAGGCGACCCTGATCGATGAGAGCGAGGACGTCCGGACCGAAATCGGCGCGGCGATGCAGGTAAGGCTGCATGAGAGCCGATACTTCGCTCAGCAGGATGACTCGGCCGACGACGTTGATTTCGGCAGGATCCGGAACGCGAACCGGGACGATGGATGCCCCCAGCGATCCGGCGCGATCGAGCGCGGATGAAAATGCCGCCCGGACTTCGGGAATCACACGGTCCGTGAAGAAATTTTGTGGCGCACCAAGGCGAAGTCCGGCGAGAGGTTTTGAGGCGTCACCCCGGGCGCCATTAAACGCGGCGTAGTCGGCGGCGGGCTGCTTCGAAGAGGTATCGTCGCGCGCATCGAAACCCGCGAGCGCATTCATGACCAGACCGGCATCCTTCGCGGTACGGGTGAGCGGGCCCATGTGATCGAGTGAGAAATCGAGGGGCAGGACGCCATACCGGCTCACGCGCCCGGAGGTGGGCTTGAGGCCGACACAACCGCAATAAGCGGCGGGGATGCGAATGGAGCCGCCGGTATCCGTACCCATGGCGAAGAAGACCATGCCGCCAGCGACCGCCGCGCCGGAGCCGCCGCTCGAACCTCCGGGGATACGTTCCGGGTCACGCGGGTTGCGAACAGGACCGAAATGTGGATTGTTGTTCGTGATGCCGTAAGCAAGCTCGTGCAGGCCGGTCTTGCCCATCAGAACCGCGCCGGCTTCTCTGAGCCGCTCGTAAACGGCGGAATCGTAATCGGGGATGAAATCGAAAAAGAGCTTCGAGCCGCAGGTGGTGCGGACGCCCCGCGTGGCGAACACATCTTTGAGGGCGTACGGGATGCCGTGCAGCGGACCGCGATCGACGCCGCGCGCGAGTTCTTCATCGGCGCGGCGGGCCTGCTCGAGAGCCAGATCTTCGGTAATAGTGATGAAGGCGTTCAGATGCGGCTGCTCGCGGTGAATGGCGCGGAGAGATTCGCGAGCAAGTTCGACCGACGAAATTTGATGCGCGCGAAGTTTCGCGGCGGCTTCGGAGATCGTCATCTGTTATCCGCAGGGGAGCCAAAAACGGCGGCTTCGGAAAGAGTGACGGCGGGTTCAACGGTATCCGAAAGTTTCGGGAGCAGACGCGCGAACTCGGCGTCGAGGGCGTCGAGGGCGGGCGAGATGCGGTCGATCGCGTCCTGCGGAATATCGAGTTTGCGGGCTTTCGCCAAAGCTTGCCAGTCGGGCATCACGAATACTATATCGACAGGTGCCTGATTTTCTGTTTGTCTATGGCACTCTGCGCAGAAGGTTCGACAACGAGTATGCGCGGTTGCTGAGGGCAAGCGCCGATTTCGAGCGCGAGGCGGCGATTCGCGGGCGGCTGCATACGCTGGGAGCTTATACGGCGTTCGCGCCGGACGGAGACGAGCTGGTGTGCGGAGAGCTTTACCGATTGCGGGAGCCGGAGCGGACGCTCGAGGCGCTCGATGATTACGAAGGCGAGGAGTACGAGAGGGTGGTGGTGGAAGTGGAAGGCTCGCCGGCCTGGATTTACCGGCTGCGGGGATGAACTTCTCGAGACGAGTTCCCGGGGAGCTTCGGCCCAATGCGATTTCGCTGCTGCTCGATGAGAAGCGGCGCTCGGGAGCGCGCATTCTCGATTTGACGGAATCGAATCCCACGCGCGCGGGGATTCAGTATCCAGCGGGATTTCTCGAGGCGCTTGCGGATGAGCGGGCCGTCCGGTATGAGCCGGAGCCGTTTGGATTACCGTTTGCGCGGGAAGCGATCGCGCGCGAGTCCGGCGCGCCGTTCGAGCGCGTGGCGCTGGCCGCGAGCACGAGCGAACTGTATTCCTGGCTGTTCAAGCTTTTGTGCGATCCGGGAGACGAGATCCTGACGCCCCGGCCTTCGTATCCGCTGTTCGAGCATCTGGCGGCGCTCGAGTGCGTCACGATCCGGCATTACGGACTTTTCTATGACTACGGCTGGTTCATCGATGTGCAGAGCGTGCGGGAGGCGATTACGCCGAGGACGCGCGCCGTGATGGTGGTGAACCCGAACAATCCCACGGGGAATTTCGTGCGGCCGGGTGAATGGGCGGAGTTGATGGAAATCTGCGCCGAGCGTGGGCTGGCCATCATTTCCGATGAGGTTTTCGCCGACTATGGCCTGAACGCGCATTCGGATGCGCGGGTTGAATGCTCGTGCCACCTTTTCCGGTTGAACGGGCTGTCGAAGACGGTGGGGCTGCCGCAGATGAAACTGGCGTGGATGATCGCGGAGGGACCGCGGGTCGAACCGGTGCTGCAACGGCTGGAGATTATCGCGGATACGTATCTCTCGGTGGGCACGCCCGTGCAGTGCGCGGTGGAGTCGCTGCTCCGGTTGCGAGCACCGGTGCAGGGCCAGATCATGGCCAGAGTGCGAGAGAATCTGGCGATGATCGTGGACGCGCCGCTCCGCACAATGCAGGTTGATGCCGGCTGGTATGTGATTGTCGCGCTGCCTCCGCGGCTGGCGGAAGAAGCGACGACAGAGAAGCTGCTGCGGGATTTCAATGTGCTCGCGCAACCGGGCTACTTTTACGACTTCGAGCGATCAGGATTTCTGGTGCTGAGTTTGTTGACGCTACCGGAGGTGTTTCGGGAAGGCGTGGCGGGGATCGTCAGCTTGTGATGATCTCCACCCGAGCGAAGCCTTCCTCGATCGATGGCGGCACGAGTTTTGCGGCCATGAGATCGAGCGCGTGCTCGGGAACCACGCGTCCGCGCGCGGCGTTGCGCGCCTTGCAGATTGCGACGGGCACGTCGAAGTAGAGAGCCTCGATCACACAGCCGTACCAGCGCGCGATTTCGAACCAGGGCTTGCGATCGCGGCGGGTGAGATTGGTTGCGTCGATCCACGTTTCCGGACGGCGTAAACCTATCCGCTGGCGCAGAAGGTAACGCATGGTGGCGAAGACGCGGAGGTGGATGGTCTGCTCGGCTTCATCATCGGCGAGTTGAAGGCGGATGGCGTCGCTCGAAATGGGGTGCGCGCCGACGTTTTGGAGCCAGGTGCTTTTGCCCGACCCCGGCAGCCCCACGGCCACGATGATTCGAGAGCGCCGGCGCTCAGACAACGTAATGCCCGGCGTCGAGCAGGCGGCCGGCGATAGAGCGGCGAAGCGCGATGGAATTCACCGGCTCGTATTTCGCGAAGCGGCGCAGCACGGCGATGGCGGAGCGCAGTGCATCGCCTTCGGAGCACGCGGCGAGGATGGCCCGGGCCGAGATCTCGATGCGCGCCATCGAATCGCGCAGGAGCACGGCGCAGATATCGGACGCGACGCCGGTGGATTTACCGGTCTTCTCCAGGCGAAGCAGAGAAGATTCCATCACGAAGGCTTCCAGCACAATATCGGCGATGCCGGACAGGATTTCCTGCTGCTGTTCCATTGCCGCACCGAATTTTTCAAACGCCTGAGCCATGGCGAGCAGAGCGACCTTCTTCGCGTTGTGAATGAGCCGGCGCTCTTCCGATTCGGGTTCGCCCGCGAGAGAGGGCCCGGAGAGGATCTCGTCCGTAAGAGATTTGGCCGCCTTCACCAGACCCAGCCGGCCCTGTTGGGCGCGCTTGAGCAGCATGCCGGTGGTGAGCAGGCGGTTGATTTCGTTGGTGCCTTCGAAGATCCGGTTGATGCGCGAATCGCGGTAAGCGCGCTCGACGGCGTAGTCCTGATGGTAGCCGTAGCCGCCGTGAATCTGCACGCCTTCGTCCACCACGTAATCCAGAGCTTCGGAGGCGTAGACCTTCACGATGGAACATTCGGCCGCAAATTCCTCGACGGCCTTCATCATGCGGCGCGCGGCATCCGGCTCAGTCCAGGCGAAATTCGCGAGATGGGCTTCGATCAGGCCGCAGGTTCGCCACGTGATGGATTCCGTCGCGAAAATGCGGATGGCCATTTCCGCGAGCTTGTGCTGAATGACGCCGAAATTCGCGATGGACGAGCCGAACGCCTTGCGCTCTTTGGCATACGCGAGCGAGGCGTGCAGCACGTTTTTCATGCCGCCGATCGCGAAAGGACCGAGTTTCAGACGCCCGAGATTCAGAATATTGAAGGCGATGATGTGGCCGCGGCCGGCCTCGCCCAGCAGATTTGCGGCGGGGATGTGGACGTTATCGAAGAAAACGGGCGTGGTTGAGCTTCCCTTGATGCCCATCTTCTTTTCTTCGGCTCCGGTAGATACGCCGGCGAAATCGCGCTCGACGAGAAAGGCCGAAAACTGCTCGCCCGCGATTTTCGCGAATACGGTAAAGAGTCCGGCCTTACCGCCGTTCGTGATCCACATTTTCTGACCGTTCAGAACATATTCCCGGCCATCAGGTGTTAAATCCGCGCGGGTTTTTGCAGCCAGCGCGTCTGAGCCGGCCTGAGGCTCGCTCAGACAGTACGCCGCGACCAGCTCCGCGCTGGAAATTCGAGGCAGATACTTCTGCTTCTGCTCTTCGGTCCCGAACAGCAGAAGCGGCAGTGTGCCAATGCCGGCATGGGCGCCGTGCCATGCGGCGAAGGAGCCGTCGCGGGCAAACTGCTCGGCGACAATCATCATGGAGGCGAGATCCATCTCCATGCCGCCGTAGCGCTCCGGCGTAATGACAGCTTCGAGGCCCAGCGCCGCGGCTTTGCGAAGGAGCGAGACGGCGAGATCGCGATCGCCATGCTGGATCTCATCCAGATTCGGCGCGACTTCCTTATCGAAGAACTCCCGGGCGGTGCGCGCGATGGCGTGGTGTTCGGGGGTGAAATCTTCCGGCGTGAAGACTTCGGACGCCGGCTGATCCTCGATCAGAAATGAACCGCCGGCGCGTTTCTGAACGGCATCGGATAGTGCAGTCGCCATTGGGCTCTCCTGTTAATCCAGCCGCTCGAATACGCCTGCAGCGCCCTGGCCGCCGCCGATGCACATCGTGACCAGACCGTAGCGTTCGTTGCGGCGCTCGAGTTCGCGGAGGATGGTGGCGGTAAGTTTGGCGCCGGTGCACCCGAGCGGGTGCCCCAGGGCAATGGCGCCCCCGTTCAGATTGACTTTCGCGATATCGAGTCCTGCGGCGCGAATGACGGCGAGCGCCTGCGCGGCGAAGGCTTCGTTCAGTTCGATGACACCGATATCGGCGAGATTGATGCCTGCCAGCTTGAGGGCTTTCGGTATTGCCACGACGGGCCCGATGCCCATGATTTCGGGGGGAACTCCAGCGGTGGCGAAACTGACAAGGCGCGCTTTCGGTTTCAACCCAAGAGCGCGCGCTCTCGATTCGGACATGATGAGGGCCGCGGCCGCGCCATCGCTCATCTGGGATGAATTCCCGGCCGTTACCGTGCCCTGCGCGTGGAATACGGGCTTCAGCTTCGCAAGCGCCTCGACCGATGTATCGGCGCGGGGGCCTTCATCTTTATCGACGACGCTCTCTTCGATCCGTGGTTTTGCGCCGCCATTCAGAACGGCTGTTTGCAGTTTCACCGGGACGATTTCATCATCAAACCTGCCCGCCGCCTGGGCAGCGAGCGCGTTCTGGTGACTGCGATAAGCGAAGGCGTCCGCATCTTCGCGAGAGATGTTGTAGCGCTTGCGAAGCTCTTCCGCGGTGAGGCCCATGTTCATGTACACCTCGGGCCGGTGATCCACGAACCATGGATTGGGCGCGGGTTTGTTGCCGGCCATGGGGATCATGCTCATGGATTCGCTGCCGCCCGCGATGATGGCGTGCGCGCCACCACCGCGAAT
>Ga0070680_100002315_pt1 | contig 14059 bp, 7 predicted proteins | sample KBSC73BmetaG_FD_64672 | JGI IMG/M metagenome (GOLD analysis project Ga0070680, IMG submission 64672) | Corn rhizosphere microbial communities from Kellogg Biological Station, Michigan, USA - KBS C7-3B metaG | ecosystem: Host-associated > Plants > Roots > Rhizosphere | place: USA: Michigan...
CATGAAAGGGCGCGATGACCTCGTGTTTCTGCTCGACTGCGACAACACGTTGCTCGACAACGATCGCGTGGAGGCAGATCTCCGGAATCACCTTGAACGGGAGTTTGGTTCTCACAACAGAGATCGCTATTGGGAAATCTTCGAGGCATTGCGTGGCGAACTGGGTTACGCAGATTACTTAGGTGCGTTGCAACGCTACCGACTTGGTGACATGAACGATCCTTGTTTACTGCAAATGTCTTCTTTTCTGGTGGACTATCCGTTTGCCGAACGAATCTATCCGAGGTCGCTCGACGTAATCAAGCATCTTGGTGCGTGGGGACCAACAGTCATTCTGTCGGATGGCGATGTAGTCTTTCAGCCGCGCAAGGTCCAGCGCTCTGGGCTGTGGGACGCGGTCGACGGTCGAGTCCTTATATATATACATAAGGAGCGAATGCTGGATGAAGTCGAACAGCGTTACCCGGCACGGCACTACGTAATGGTCGACGACAAGCTGCGCATTTTGGCGGCGATGAAAAGCGTCTGGGGAAACCGACTGACGACCATCTTCCCGCGTCAAGGACATTACGCGCTCGACCCGCACAATATCGCTACCTATCCGGCTGCCAATCTCACTGTCAATCGTATCGGCGATCTGGTTGATTGCGATCTGGAAATGTTGCTCGGCGCGCGTCCGGTCGGTCGCAATAAGTAAGGAAAGTGACATGAAACTGAGTCCAGTCGCAGGAAAGCCACCCGAGCCAGGGATGCTGGTTAACGTCCCCAGGCTTATCACGGCCTACTATACCGACGTGCCTGACGCTTCGATCTCGTCGCAACGGGTTGCATTTGGCACGTCGGGGCATCGTGGTTCGGCCCTGGAAAAGTCTTTTAATGAATGGCATATCCTCGCCATCACCCAGGCGATTTCCCTGTACCGAAAACAGCATCAGATCGACGGTCCTCTTTTTCTTGGCATGGACACTCACGCGCTTTCGGTGCCGGCGTTGGCGACTTCACTCGAGGTGTTGGCGGCCAACGGTGTGGATGTGATGATCGCGGAGGGGGACGAATACACTCCGACACCCGCTGTATCGCATGCGATTCTTACTTACAACCGCGGACGCAAAACCGACTTCGCTGATGGTATCGTGATCACGCCATCTCACAATCCTCCCCACGACGGCGGCTTGAAGTACAATCCACCCAATGGCGGACCGGCGGAAACCGAGGTGACCGACTGGATCGGGGCGAAGGCGAACCAGTTACTCGAGACCGGGCTTCAAGGTGTCAAACGGATTCCCTCCGAGCGGGCTCTTCACGCCGCCACAACACACCGGCACGACTTTCTCAATGCATATGTCAACGACCTGGCGAACGTTATCGACATGGATTCTATTCGCGGAGCGAAGGTGAACATGGGAGTGGATCCGCTCGGTGGTGCGGGGGTCCATTACTGGGCTCGTATTGCTGAGCGCTATGGGTTAGACCTCACCGTCGTCAACGAAGCCGTCGATCCGACTTTTCGTTTCATGACGGTAGATTGGGATGGCCAGATCCGCATGGATCCATCCTCTTCCTACGCCATGACAAATTTGATCGGATTGAAGGATCGTTTCGACATCGCCGTCGCCTGTGACACCGATCACGATCGACACGGAGTTGTGACCCGCGGCGCGGGTTTACTTCAACCCAATCACTACCTGGCGGTTGCGATCTATTACCTCTTTCAACACCGACCAAAATGGAGCAGCGCAGCGGCCGTGGGTAAGACAGTGGTGAGCAGCCAACTGATCGATCGTGTCACTGCGAAGCTGAATCGTAAGCTCTTCGAAGTCCCAGTCGGGTTCAAGTGGTTCGTCGACGGGTTGCTTGACGGCTCGCTCGGTTTTGGTGGTGAGGAGAGTGCGGGCGCTTCCTTTGTTCGCCGTGACGGCAGCGTCTGGACGACGGACAAAGACGGAATTGCGCCGGCCTTGCTGGCAGCTGAGATCACTGCACGGATGGGCCGCGACCCCGGCGAGATCTATAAGGAGCTCACAAGCGAGCTTGGTGAGTCGTTTTACACGCGCGTCGATGCTCCGGCCACTGTGCAGGAAAAAGAGATGCTCAGAAAGCTGTCGCCAGATCAAGTTCGGCTGACAGACCTTGCTGGCGAACAGGTCCAGACCGTCCTCGTCAATGCGCCGGGTAATGGCAAGCCAATCGGCGGATTGAAGGCGATCACAGCGAGTGGATGGTTTGCAGCGCGTCCGTCCGGGACTGAAGACATCTACAAGATTTATGCGGAGAGCTTTCGTGGAGCGGATCACCTTAAGCGCATTTTGGAAGAGGCACAGACAATTATTGGCGATGCTATAACTGAGGCTGTTCCCTCCAAGAAAGCGTTGGACGAGGATCAGTTGTGACTGACCAAGTTCGCGTTGCTCGGATTCGTTGAAGCGGTTGAGCCTGACGGCGAAATCCCGTTGATTCTCAAAATCAACGCGCACGATCTGCTGCACGGGGAAAAGATGGTTCTTGCTCAGCCTGAGTGACTCCAGATTTCACCTCGAATTTGGGAGTTTTGATCGCAGATTCATTGACTTGGTGGTTTCTCAAATACGAGTCAAGAAGGAGGTTAGAAGCATCTACGATTTGCCCGACACGCCTCACTGTAAGAGCTGTGACTCGGAAGGAGTGCGCCTTTATCGAGTTCAGGACCCCAGGCAATCAGACGTATCAGCTTTTGCGCAGGTGGAGCAAGAGGATAAACGCGAAATGAGATTCAGTCCTTCCTGGAGACGTTCGCGACGTCCGCCGAGGTTGTTGCACACAACGTATATGGGATGGTAATGAATGCTATGAAAATCTCGATACTTCTTCGGCGTTTACACTTTCGAAAAGTCAAATACTCACGTTGGCAGAGTTCAATTCGCAAGAGATTTTGGGTTGGAATGGTGATAAGCGGGAATAAACAGCGGGTGGCGTAATTTGGCGTAACGGGAAATTGGAGAATTTGCTGTAAGTTATTGAAAGGATTGGTAGGCGCGTGGGGATTTGAACCCCAGACCCCTACCGTGTCAATAGTGCTCTACCCCTAGCGAAGTCCTTTGGAATCAACAAGCACTAAATTTGCTCAGTAAAATTCGCACTGCATGCACTGCATCCACTGCTTCAACTGCACGTTCTGCACATTTTTGTGTGCCAATTTGTGTGCCCACTTTATAGCACGATTCGTTCTTAGTATGGATTAAATTTCCAGCAGGCGTTGATATTTTGAAGGTCGTGTCCTTTATATATAGCGGGCATGGTAAATGTATATATAGCGGGCATGGTAAATGGGGTCTGCGCCAGGCGCTTCTTTCACTCCAAAGGAATCGCCAACAACCAAAGGTCCTAACATGGAATTGGTTTTTAATACCGGAAATGGTTAGTTGGGCCGGACCAGCGTCGCCATACTGTGTTTATCCTAGATTCATGCTGCCAAATCGCTCCTATCATCGTGGCGTCATCAACAATATTTTGAGCGGCTGCTAATGCTAAAGTCGCGCCTCGAACTCCGGGTGCTTCGGCGTCGCTGGTTCCTAAGAGCTTGCGACAATTGTCATAATTCTTTTTGACAGAATCGCCGGAGTTGGATAGCTCATCGGCAGTAATTTTCCCAGAGTTTTGCGGTCTTACCAGAAAACGGGCCGACTTCTGAAATCAAGCTTCAGCGTAGGGACGGCGAGCGAAAGCCACCGAGCTGAAAAAACCACAACAATGTTAGAGGTGGATTCTTCATGCTTTTTGGCTCGACTTAATTGAGTGTTTAAGCGTGACAGTACTTGGTTGGCAAAGCGCAAATTACTGTGCACAATCTGCCGCTCGTTTTCATAATCAAATCATGAGCGAAAAAGAGATGTCATCGACATCATTCGAGTTGTGGTTCTAGGGACAATAGAAAGCCGAGAGCCATTTGCCATTTAGCGATGAGTTGATGTGATTTGGCTTCGTCTTATTGTCGAAGGCTTGGATAGAAACTCGCACAAAATTCTTAACGCATGGATCGCTTTCGCCTGGCAGCGCGGCTGTCAAGGCCTTTCTCGCCTGACTACCACCAATGTAAGCGATGCCAAAAGCCGCAAGTCTTCGCCTGTGGGACTCCGAGTCGTTTCGAAGAACAATTTGGAGTTTCTGGATTGCCGGCTCTCCCATGCTAAGAATAGCAACCAACGCAGGAAGGTGCTCTTGACTGATTGAGGCCGACCACCCGTCGCTAAGGTCTATATTTGCGATCAGTAAATCGAGAGCTTCTGTTGCATTAAGTTCCGCAAGCAGAGCAGAACCATGTACCCATAAGAAGTAATTCTCGTCCCTATTCCTAATCGGATTTGGCGTTTGCTCCATCGCTCTAATCAGTCCTCTTACAACCTCTGAGCGGCATCCAGGAGAGTTTCTCGCTCTAGAGAGAAGGGATTCGCTCACCTTGCTCACCTCTGCCAGTCCTTGTAGTTTCAGCGTCGCAAGACTGTCGGTAAGTTCAGCGTCTTGAAAGCACTGCTCGAAGTGGACCGATTTTGGAATCGTCTGCGAAGAGAACATTTTTACTGCATGAGTCCTCAGCAAAGACGCATTCACCATAAAAAGACCTAACGTGATTGATAAGATTGCACGGTTCATCGCTTTGTCCTCACAATGCTCCCCTACCCCAATTTATTTTATTTCCAATTTGAATGAAGTGAAACTGGACTTCACAAACAGTCTTGCCTGAGTAAACCTTGATTAAGTGGTTCTCGAACCTGCTGAAACCCGATGAGGGAGGTGGTCCACCGGGGTGATCCCAAAAGCCAAAGGTATTACCAACCGCTTTTAGTCCTGCTTCGTTGAGAGGCAAGTCTGGAAAGGTTTTTCTTTCAGCGATTGTTTTACCGTTCTCCCCCATCCAGGAATTCGTCCATTGCTCAAGCGACCAAAGACCTAGGGGGTTGTTAGGATTGGGCACTTTCTGGCCTGTTGTAATGTTAACGCCAATTGTTCCGATACCACCACTTCCAACCCAGCCGCTCACCGAAAAACCAAGTCCAAAATTGGGACCTCCGTTATGGGTTACAGTAGATGGCCCATTGGGAAAACTTGTGCCTGGATAGGTTGTGCCGGGTGTGAAGGTAACTGTGACACCGCACTCTGTGCCATTATTATCTCCCTGAAGCACGGGAGGATTATCCTCGGTGACATGTTTCTGCGCCTCGACAACTTCCATCATTGGATTACATGCCGCGCCAGCCGCACCAAGTGCGCCAGAACTAGCATCTCTATTAGCCGCTTCGATTCGCTCTGAAACAGACTCCGGTGTAGTCTCATCACTCGGCGTGTTATAGCTGCCGTGCCACATCGAACGCATTGAATTACTCATCCCATCACCAGTGGGCATTGAGAAGCGAGCGCCGCTCTGCGCAGCTAGTCCACTCGGATCTCTCGCATTTACCGGATTATTGGAAACATATGAATATCGATTGAAGCTCTGCGGATTCGTAATTGTCGCGCTTCCGCTAAATGGATCAGGACTAGTGAATCGGCCCTGACTCGCGCCGAAATATCTCGCTTGCGCAAAGTCCAAACCACTTTCGCTATCGCGCTCGTAGCCAGTGAACTTCTTGCGATTGTTGTCGCCGCTGACGCTGAATCCCATTCCTGTCGTGCGGCCACCCACTCCCGAACCAAGCTCCGTCCCAAACGGCATGTAATCATGTCGACTTACCACCGACGCACTCGAGTTCGTGATTACGCGTGGACTTCCTAAATGGTCTGTCGCGGCATATTGAGTTCCGTTTGAATTCACAGCCGTTGGTTCGATCGTAATCATGCTGCCACCAGCAGCCACATACTCCTTCTTCAGATTCCCACTTGAACCGTCATATTCAGCAAGCAACTCACCACCGATGCCGTAAATGAATCTCCGGTTCTCGCCCAGCAGTTTCCGGACACGCTTGCCTTCGCCGTCGTAAACATATGCCGTCGTGCTGTCCACTGTTTTGATTCGACCCTCAGCGTTGAAACCGTAAGTGTGAATCGTGTCGTTCGTCAGGTTACCTGACGAGTCGTAGCTGTAACCGCTCGAGGTGATGCGATTCGTGCTGGTGCTGAAATACAGACTCTGACTCCCGCCTCCCAGATCAATCCAGCGATTGCCGTAACGGTCATAGCCATTCGTCTCAGACCAGTTCGTCGTTGCACCATTCGTTTCCGTTGCTGTTCCCAAACGATTCAATGAGTCGTAACTGAAACTCTGTGTATAATTCAAACCACCGCCACTATAGCTGAGGCTCTGGATGTTTCCGTTGTTCGTGGTGGTGCCGTAGCTGTAGGTTAGATCAATTACCGACGTGGAATTGCTGCTGGTGCCGAGTTTGATTTCGGTTGGTTGCCATCGATTGTTGTAGCTGACCGTATTAATCAAGCTGTTGCCATAAGTCTCGGTCTTCAGTCCATTGTGCGACGCGTAGCCAATGCTCGAAACACTCGCTGCCGGCGCATACGTCGTTGCCGAGCTTGATAAGGCACTCAGCCGTCCGGCACTGTCATAACTGAAACTTACACTGCGCCTGTCGCTAGCTCCAGGCACCGATGGATACGTCAAGCTCGTGGTTGAGGCCACCGCATAAGCAGCTTCCACAAGATAATTAACAGAGTCAGTCCTTTGATATTGCCTGACCACACGACCCAACGCGTCGAAGCCTCGATAAGTGCCTTCGCTTCCTCCGGCATAAGTGACCGCCACTAGTGCTCCTGTCGAATAACCGCGCGTATAACTCGGTGCTCCTGAAGGCAATGATTGAGCGTCATAGAAGTAAGCAACTTCATCTGTAGCAACTACACCGGTGGGCAAGCTGGGACTGCCATTGGTTGTTGAAGAAGTGCTGCTTGAGCCGTTGAACCAGCGTCGCGTCGGACGATTCAATTCATCATAGGAAACATGCGTTGAAACGCCGCGCGCGTCCGTGACCACAATGACGTTACTATTTTCATCGTAGGTTGTAGTCACGGTTCCACTTTCAGGATTGGCTGCGCTGAGCACTCTCTTTAATGAGTCGTAAGTAAAAGTACGTGTCTGGCTGCCTTGCGTGACCTGTGTGAGATCGTCCAGAACGTCGTACGCATAGCTCGTTGACTGTACAGGAGAGCCGCCCGAGTCTAAATTGCCACTAGAGTTGGGTTCATCGACTCTAATCAATCGGCCCAACGCATCCCTCACACTGCGTCTCACTTTACCAGCCTGATCCGTTGCCGTGACCGTGTTGCCCGAATAACTGGAACTCACAACCGCGCTGTCCGCTGTCGTCGTCGAAGTGGAGCGGCCCAAAGCATCGTATGCAGTGGTGTTCCACACGAGACTTTCACTCTGCGACGGGCGGTACGGATTGGACATTCGATAAGCTTGTCCCAGAACATCATAATCCGTTTTCGTGACGATGTAGTTCGTGCCACCTTCATACTGTCGTCGTTCAGTTACGCGCCCGGCTTGATCGTAAAGAACTTTACTGACGAGCACATTGTCGTTGTTGCTTGCGAGGTCACTAGTGGTAGTTACTGTCCGATTGGTATCGTCATAAGCAAACGTTGTCTGACTCTCCACGCCAGTAATTCCTACGGCTCTTTTTATCTGCGTTGGCCTGTCTAAAGCGTCGTCGTAGTAGCCGCTCGATACAATTCCATTTGCATCCTCTGCATCGACAGGTTTACCCAGGTAGTAATCAAACTGAACATGAACAGTTTGGTTCTTCGCGTTTGTTACGGTGGTCGCAAAGGCAAAAGCACTTCCACCACTCAGTTCCGAAGGGGCGGTGTTTGTCTGGGCGTTCCCGTTCGGAGCGCCAAAGCAATCACTGAAGGCAAATGTCGTTGGATAACCGCGTCCATCAATCGTCTTCACCACATTCCCCGCAACGTCGTATTGAGCGTAGGTGGAGATTGACCCGCTGACCGTACCACTGCTGTTCAAGAGATATCGGGTTGAGGCTGTACCGTTACCGCGTGTCGTTAGTGATGATGTGAACGCGGAATCGAGACCGGTAATACCGGATCTGCTTACCAGAGACGCATGGTTGGTATCAGTCGCATAGTTGTCGTACTCAAAGGTTGTGCGGGCACGCTCGGTGCCCCCGGAGTCGTAAATTGAAACCTGTGTGGGCAGATTTCTGATGTGAATCACGCCACTCATGTTGGCGCTGGTGCTGCAGGTCGAACTCGGACTGCATGCGTAATCGCTGCTGCTTTGCGAAGTCAAATAACTTGTCGTGGAATGACGAACCAAAGATCCCGCTGATCCTGTACCGTATCCGTATTCATATATGTCAGTCTGATTGTTGTACTGGTCATAGTTGAAGGTTTGTTTCGAAACGAGATTCGCGCCGCCTGGCTCAAGGGTAGTGTCCGTTCTGTTTATTCGACCATTGATGTTGACGCTGCTGTTTGAAGCTATCGGAGTTCCGTACTCCCAGGTGTTCACAGCCCTTCTGAGCACCGTGCTCCCATTAGTGTCAAACACGTCTGTTTGAGATTCTTTGCCCGCGTCCCAAGCCGCCAAAGTTGTGGGCCATTGCGATAAGGTGGGAGCCACACCCGGTCCAAGAAAGTAGTGTTTTGACTTTGCCAGCAGGTTATTGCTCGCATCGCGCTGTTCGATTATGACGTATCCAACCGTGGAAGTTCCGCAACAGGGACTTGTCTCAGTTTCCGGCACGCTATACGTCATCTTGTTTGCATAAGACGAACCACTTGCGCCATCGGGATATTCGCGTCGTTCAATAACTCTGCGGTAGATCACCTGTTGATAATAGCTGTATAGATAGACTACTCCATCGGTAGTTCCGTTTGTTGTCCCGGCACCATAGTCGTATTCAGCAGCTCCTCCAGTGGGTAGAGTAACTCGCGCCAGTTCGCCATAGTTGTTGTATTGAAACTGGTAGCGTCTGGTCACTCCATCCCCGTCAGGCAACCAAACTGAGGAGACAACAGTTGGATTGTAGTAGGTTGAGGTACTCCCGCCGATGCCGGTAAACAGATAACCGATGTAGGTTAATGAGTAGCCGGAACGTAGCACATTGCTGAGAGTAGTTTTTGAGATTCGGATTACTCGGGACGTGCCGTGCGTGCCGTTAAATCCTTTGTATGTGATCTTGTCGCAAACACCGTACGAACCACCTTCGTTGTAATCGTAAACAATTGTGACTTGTCGATTGAGCGAGTCTGTAATACTCGTCACTCGCTTATTCGTATCGTATTGAAAGCTGATCTTGTTGCCGTTGCGATCTCGGATCCATGTAACCAGTCCAACGTCGATCCGATACCTCGTTCCGTCCCGAAACATTAAGTAACCAGAGACCTGTATGTCTTCCGGGAAATCGATGACCATTACCTGATCGTAAACATCACCATCCGAAATAAAGGTTGCAGCGGATCCATCGACGCTCACAAAAACCTTACCGCGGTTAGAGCTGGGGTTGGTATCGCAGTTATAGTTGTAATTTGAGTGCGTTTGCCCGCCAGTTTGCACGTCTCTAAATTCCATTTCTGTTCCATCCGGCGCGGTGAAACTCAGGCGCGTCACCGTACCGTTGAAGTATTGCGGGCCGGGGTCTTCGCCACCGCCCTCTGGGGTTGGCGTCGGACAGGCCGTTGGTTGTCGCCCGCCATATCGAAGCGCCATTACTCCAGGGCCGTAACCGGGTTTGATCTCTTCTTCTCGGCCATCAATTGGAGAGAGCCAGATGCCACCCCACGGATCCACGTAACGCTCAATCATGAAGTGCCGCTCAATCGGCAACATGATTGTGTGACTCGCGCCGCCGCGACCACCAATATTCAAAAGAGGCAGGCTGAAATTCAGACTCCCGTTGTATGGATTGATGTTGTCAAAGCCGCTCAGGCTAAACGATCCAGCTGGACGACCGGCTTGCAACGCCAGTGGCGTCGAACCATCTATCGGGTTTGCTTGTTTGGGCCTCTGCACACCACGCTGAAATGAGAAGCGAGACGAAAAGGATGCGAAGCAAGTGAAAAGCGAGATTTGGCGAGTATCTGCCGTTCATGAGGTTTCTCCCCAGTGTGTGTTTACCGTCGAAAAACTCTGGTTCATTGATCGTGCGCTACGGAGTAATCGTCACGTCACAGGTCCATTCGGGATGATTGCTGACCCGCAGTACGTAGCGTCCGGGTTTCAGATCAACAACCTGTCGCCAGGTCTTGACCCGCGTAAGCCGTTTCTGATGCTGCAATTCAGCATTACCCGTACCTTTAGATAATAGGAAGGTGACATCCGGCGCACTGCTACGATTGTTCACCGCGAGGAGGAACTTACCTTGAGGCCGGCGAATTTCAGCTGGAGTAAATCCCTGATCCTGCAGCTCGATCACTTCAGTTTCGCCCTGCATTTGTTGAAGCGGTACTGCTGGAATGAAACTCAAGGAAGGCGTCGACGAAGAGTGGCCCAAGCCAGCACCGAAGAAAATGCATAAGCCACAAATCGTGAGCACAACAATGCCTATGCAGAGTGGGCGCAAAGCGAGCTTCATGGTTGCTCCTTATTAAAAAAAGTTGCGGGAGGGTGGCTTACCTGTCTCGGTAAGCTGCTTCAGATCGTATTTACGTTGACGCGGTGCTTTTGCGAGGAGCGAACGCGAGAACGTGGGATGGAGGAACTGAGCGGCAGAACTATAGCACTCAGTTGGACCATGTCAATAAGAATTTACTCTAACTCCGCCCTCACGGCCCTCACCCGTTTTCTGCTGCGTTCGCGGACTGCTCCTCACCAGCCTCGGCCCTTTAAGGCAGTTCTTCCATTTGCAGCAATCGCGAGCCTAAAGTTGTTGACTATTAGCGTAAGGAGCGGCCTATGAACATTCCCTATCAATACGGTCACGTCAGGTGTAGAAAACGCAAAAACGGAACTTCCTGCTGGGTATTCATGTGGCGAGAACAAGATTGTTCGGGTAAACGGGTGCGCCGTACAAGCATGATTGGTTCAACGGAAGAGTACCCAACCAAGGAGTTAGCTCAGGCAGCTGTCAATGGTCTGCGCATGCGGATCAATGAAGAACGAAATCGTAGACCTGATCGTGCGATCAACGTGAGTAATTTGATTGATCACTATATTGCAACTGAATTGTCAACTGATGAGCCCAGGCATTCACATGCGACGCGACTTATATATCGAGAGTTTCTAATCAGATGGATCAAACCACACTGGGGTAGGTTTAAGCTCGCAGATGTTCGAACCATTGCAGTAGAAGCATGGCTCAGAGAGTTAAGAAGACGCGACGGCGAAGCTCTTGCCAACTCCACAAAGGCCAAGATCCGCAATGTCATGAGTGTGCTTTTCAATCATGCGATTCGCTACGAATGGCTAAAATGGAATCCAATCACACTAGTCCGCCAAAGTGCAGAGCGACGATCAATTCCTCCTGTCTTGGATCCCGGTGAGGTTCAGCACTTACTGGCTCAACTCGAGAACCCTTTCCGAGTCATGGTTCTCCTCGATGTCACTACTGGGCTACGCCGCAGCGAATTATTCGCTTTAAAGTGGAAAGATATTGATTTCAACAATCTGTTGATTGCTGTCAAGCGATCTATCTTTCTGGGAGTTGTTGGAAACTGTAAAAGTGAAACTTCACGCCAGTCAGTTCCCTTCTCGCTAAACGTTGCCGCTGATCTCTGGCTCTGGAAGGAGACTACTGGTTACCCACAGGCAGATGATTGGGTCTTTGCTAGCCCGCGCAGAAAAGGTAAGCGCCCGCTCAGGCCTGATGGCGTGCTATCGAAAATCATTCGCCTCGCTGCGGTTCGTGCTGGCATAAAGAAAAGAATCGGCTGGCATACATTCAGGCACACCTATTCCTCGACACTGATTGCGAATGGCGAGAATGTGAAAGTCGTCCAGGAACTAATGCGTCATGCCAGCAGTCGCTTCACTCTGGAGCTTTACACGCAAGCAAAGACGAGAGCTAAGCGAGAAGCGCAACAGCGTATCGTTGAAATGATGCTTCCGGAAGAAGGATTGGCCGAGATGAAACTTCAGCGGACCGACCCGCCTGAGGTTTTGGGTGATGCGTAGTAATTAAAGATCTATTGTGTGGTGTCAAATGGTGTCTTTTTGTGCCACGGAACGTGCGTTGAGCGGAGCTAAGTTATTGAAAGGAATGGTAGGCGCGTGGGGATTTGAACCCCAGACCCCTACCGTGTCAAGTAGTGCTCTACCCCTGGTGAAGTCGTTTAGAATCAACAAGCACTAAATTTCCTAAGAAAAATTCGCACTGCATGCACTGCATCCACTGCTTCAACTGCACGTTCTGCACATTTTTGTGTGCCAAACTGTGTGCCACATCTTACCATCACTTTTTGCGATTCTGATCCTAAAACAATTTACTCAACACAGACCTCTCAGGTTGAGACTGCTCATGAGCTACTGGAAACTAAACTAGTCAGATGAAGATCCTTCAGTCTGCGTAAATCAACTGGGTACCTTTGCGTGACGGTTCCGTTCCGCGGTCGATTGAGCCTGAATCCGGTGCCGTTCCAGGTTTAGTCAGATAGATGTTCCGCTCAGCTTTATTAAGCTGATTTGCCGTTGAAAACTTTCGCTCAGATCGCACTGCTGAGAGAATGTCAAAGGTTTCGTAACCGCCTCGAACCATTTGTCGATGCCTTTCTGATCCACCTCTTGCAGTACGATAACGTCAAACTGGGAGGTCATCAAAACAAAATTATGGACCGGCAACGTAAGTCCCAAAATCTCAGCTCGGACAAATCAGCGAAAGACAAACTTATGGGCGTTAACCCGTGGCGAACCCTCTTTAACCTGTCTCTCCCTTTTCGGGGCCGCATTCTGGTAATCATTTTGTTAGCGGCTCTCAGCACAGCTGCGGAGCTGGTCCAGCCGTTGATCTATCGAGTTGCCGTCAACGATGTCGCCGGCTTGTTTGTTGATAAAGCACAAAAAGAAACAGAACAACAGGAAACCGGAATCGACGAAGCACGGGAAACAAATTCACCCGATGCAACCTTACAACAGACTGTCTATCAAGAGCCTGAACCACGCGCTACACCTCATCACAAAACGGAAACACGCAAACAAAGACAACATCACTTACGTTATCAAGAACCACACCGTCCTGGACGCGTCGCACCGCGAACACCCGAACAAACATTTAACACGTTCATCTGGGCTGTCGCTCTAATGTTGGGTCTGAGCGTTTTCGGTTATTTAATATGGCTGATAGGCGATAACATGAGCGCGAAAGTAGCCAGCCGGATTGAGACCGGTTTTATTCAAAATGTGTTCGGTCACGTTCTACGTTTACCGCTTGGCTTTTTTGGCAAGCGCGCCAGTGGAGCCCTGGCTAAACAAATTGACCAATCAGACCAGGTTTCACCAATCGTCAATGCCTTCACGCAAACAATCGTTCCAAAAACGATGACCATTGTCGGAGCCTTCGTCATTATGTTGACCCAGAATTGGGAGATGACGTTGATCGCGTTGGCCACGCTTCCAGTGTATTTCTTGATTGCACGGCGTTCGGCGAAAAGGTTAGAAAAAGGCTTAGACGAATATTACGCACAATGGGAAGAGGTTTCGGGCAGGATTCAGGATTCTCTTTCAGCGATCAAGACAGTTAAGCTTTGCGGTGCTGAGGCCCGTGAGACTGAAAAGTTCAAAGAGATTTCCCTTGCCGCCTACGAGGCGTACATTCAACGCACCAAACTCGGGAACAAATTTGAGTTTTGGGAACACGCGATCACCCAGCTAGGGAATGCTTTAGTTTTGGGAATCGGCGGCTATTTCGCACTGAAGCATGAGTTAACACCTGGCGATGTGGTTATGTTTGTTGCTTATGTCGGAATGCTTTATGACCCCATTGATGCACTCACGAGTCTTGCGATTGAGTTACAACAATACGGCATCGCCCTACGTCGAGCTTTGCGACTCACAAAAATGAAGATGGAGCCGCAAGGAGGTGAAAAAATAAGACGAGGATCGGGAGAGGTGGAGTTTAATCAGATCTACTTTGGTTATGTTCCGGAACGCGAAGTCTTATGTGGACTTACTCTCAAAATCAAG
>Ga0070680_100002323_pt1 | contig 14044 bp, 14 predicted proteins | sample KBSC73BmetaG_FD_64672 | JGI IMG/M metagenome (GOLD analysis project Ga0070680, IMG submission 64672) | Corn rhizosphere microbial communities from Kellogg Biological Station, Michigan, USA - KBS C7-3B metaG | ecosystem: Host-associated > Plants > Roots > Rhizosphere | place: USA: Michigan...
CGATCGACTGCCCGTCAGGATTCCAGCGCCAGCCGTCCTGCAGGCCGAGCTCTTCCTCATAGACCCAGTCGAACGTGCCGTTGATCGTCGTGCGCGAGCCGTCGCGCGTGAGCTGCGTGACAGTGCCGCTCGCGACGTCCTCGACGTAGATGTTGTACTCGCCGGAGCGCACCCAGCCCACGCGCCCGCCGTCGGGCGAGAACTTCGCGAACATCAGCGTGGACGCGGGACCGGTGCCGCCGAGTTTCTTGAGGCTCCATCCGGAGAGATCGAGCACCCAGTAGTCGCCGCGCGTGTTCGTGCGCCACACCTGCTCGGAGTTGGTGAAGATGAGCAGCTTGCGGCCGTCGGGAGACCAGGTGTAGTCCTCGACATCCAGCGGCAGCGAATCCCCGGACGGGATCAGCCGGCTCGCGGGGACGAGAATCGTCTTTCCCCCCGTCTCCACGTCATAGCGCACGAGGTCTCGGCCGGCACGCCGCCCCGCCGAGCGCTCGAGCGTCGTGTAGCCGGTTCCGTCAGGGAGCCAGGCGAACGGGCCGAACGAGGAGGGGCGAAACTCCGGCGAACTGAAAATGCGATCGACGGTGAGCAGCGAAGAATCCGCGGCTCCGTCCTGGGCGGCGAGCGACGCGCCGCCCAGGGGGAGCGCAAGGGCTACAGCGACGACGATGAAACGACGCAGCATCGTTCTCGATCCGATTGAAGGAAGACTAGAAATATCTACTGGCGGCGGCGGAACGCGAGTTGAGGCTTGGGCAGCGCATCGAGCTTGGCCTGCTGCGCCGGCGTCAGGTTGTTGCGGATCGCGGCGTACCACTGATCGGCTTCAGCCTGAAACCCCTCCATCTCCGAGCGCACGCTGTCCATGCGGGCGCGCATTTCGGGCGTCGGCTCCTGGCCGGGCGTGAACTGCATTCCGGAAGCCTGCATCCGCTGGCGGATCTCCTGGCGGCGCGCGGCGGCATCCTTCATCACGCCGTTCAGGGCCGTGTACGCGGGCGTGATCTTGGTGCGCTCCGCCGCGCTCAGGCCAAGTGTCTGGCTCAGCGAATCGATCGTCATCCAGTGGTCGGGTGGTGGCTGAAAGCGTGGGCGCGTGGTGTCGGGAGCTTGTGCGGTCGCCTGTGTGGCAAAACCGAGGAACAGCAGTGCAGCTGCAACCTTACGCATCGTCCATCTCCACGTTCGGGGTTTGTGCCTTGATACGTCTGAGCCGTCTTGACTGTTGAGCGGGGCACCCGCACGCTTACGACCCTTCCAAGACCGGAGGCGTTACATGCGCCCCATGCTCCTCGCGGTAGTCGCAGCGGCATCGCTGGTCCCGGTCGGTTGCTCGCCCCGGTTAACCCAGAGTCGCGTCATCGAACAGGCTGTGAGCAGCTACAGCGACACCGGGCAGGTGTACGTGGTGGTCAGCGACGTCCGGCCGTATGCCCCTCTGGGATACTACACGACGCGCGCGGCGGCCGACTCATCGGCCGCAGCGGCCGCGGCCACCAGAGTGGGCGAGACTTACAGCGCGCACGGCCCGTTCCGCGGCCTGGCGACCCGCGATCCGTGGGAAGTCCTGTCCATCACAGTGCGGGTCCGCACGGCAGACGGCGAGCGCGAACTCCACTACGACCCGCGGACCGTCGACGCGGTATTTCTCAGCACGAGTGCCGTGCGCAAGTTCTTACTTCCGTACTACAAGAAGCTGTATGGAGACGACTTCGCGGACGCGGTTGCCGCGGCCATTACGGTCCCGCGGCCGCCGACGCCGCCCTGTCACAAGCTGAGTTTTCCATGCACGCTCGACAGCCTGCTCGTCCCGACGCTCCCTAGGGAGTGATGCCGACGAGCTTCTGAAATCCGGGGTGCTTGGCCAGGGCGCGCACCTGAACGTCGCGCTTCAAGTACGGACGAAAGTCGGGAGAACCGCGAAGCAGGTTGGTCAGAAGCTGCACAGCGGAGTCGGGTTGATTGAGCCGGACGCGGGCGAGCGCTTCGAGATACAGCAGCTCGCCATCGTCAGGAGCCGAGCGCCAGGCGTCGCGAATGACATGCTCGGCACTATCCCGTAAGCTCGCCCGCGCGATGACTCCAGCCACCATCATTCGCAGGCGCGGCTCGGCCCATCCCCGAGTTTCCGCGGGCTGGACGTTCGGCACTTCATCGAGCACCTGCCACGCGGCGAGAACATTCGGTCGCGTGGCGGGAGACGACTCGAGTAGCGTTAGGCGGCATTGCAAGAAGAGCCAATTCGCGGGAAACCGATTTCGGCCGGTGTCGCACCAGCGCTGCGCGTCGGCGTAGCGCTCCAGATGAAAGGACGCAAAGAAAAGTCGAAAGACGATTTCCTGCGCATTCGTGAGGTAGGCGTCGGCGGCATACGCCCGCTCGGCAGCATCGAGCGCCTGGTCCATGCTTCCCTGCAACTGCAGTACGGCGCTGAGCATCCCCCACGCCCTCGCCTGCACGACGCCGGGGGTACGGACGGCGGCGCGAAAATCGCGCTCGGCGCTCGGCAGCGAAATGCTGGAGTCCGTGCCGCCGGAGAGAAACCACGCACGGTATGTCGTCATGCCGCGTAGCTCGAGCGCGGCAGGATTGTCGGGCTCGAGGTTCAGGGCCCGCTCCGCATGCGCGCGCGCCCGGCGCAACCACTCCTGCGTGGTCACGCCCCGTGCGACGCCTTTCATCGGGTTGCCCCGCCACGGCACACTCGCGAGATCGAACGCCACCCAGCCACGCAGGATGACGGGGTCGGCCCAGCGCGAGTCTTCCCGCTCCGCCAGCGCAGCCAGGGAATCGGCTAACGCCAACTGCTCGCCGGAGGACTCGGATTCGCCAAGGTCGACGGCGTCCCGGAGCGCATCGGCGCGCTGGAAGAGCTCCCACGCGCGGGGGCTTCCGGTTCTGGCCCGGATGGTCCGCGCGTGGATCTCGGCGCCGAGCAGCGTGCGCAGCGCGGCCGAGACTTCAGCGGTCAGCGTATCCTGCAGCGCGAAGAGCTCGCCCTGGGACCGCTCGAACGTCTCGCTCGCCAACAATGCCCCGCTGGCGGGATCAACCAGACGGAATGCCACGCGCAATCGATCCTGAGACTCGGAGACGCTGCCGGCCACGATCGTCCCGACGTCGAGCCTTCGACCAATGGAATCCAGCGACAGCGCGGCGCCGCGGAACGGTTTCACCCCGTCAGGCGAGATCACTCGCAGCGTCGGGACGCGCGACAACGCCTCGATGAGATCGTACGTGATTCCGTTCGCGATATGCGCCAACCTGCCGCCGGGGCTGAGGTCGTCGAAGTACAACACGGCGATGTGCGTGGGATCGAGGGGCGGCGGCGGCTTCGGCCTGCTCAGGACCCAGGCGATGCCGCCGACGGCTGCAACAGCGGCGAGCGCAGCGACACCCCTCCACACGCGGCGCCGGGAGTCGATGGGTCGCGCCTGCGTCAACGATTGCAGCGCCGCGACGAGCTCGGCGGCGGTCGCGAACCGGTGTTCGCGATTCCGCGCGAGCGCGCTCCGGAGAATGCGCACGACCTCCGTCGGCACGTCGGGACGGTGTCCCGTCAGCGAGTCCACGGCGCTGTCGGGTCCCGGCGTGTGGCCCACGAGCATCTCGTACAGCACCAGGCCGAGGCTATAGATGTCCGTGCGACCGTCGAGCTCCTCGACGCCGTGCTCCTGCTCGGGGCTCATGTAGTCCACGGTGCCCAGCACGATTCCTGGAACGGTGCGGCGGTCGCCGGCTTCGCTGATCGCTTTCGAGATGCCGAAATCGCTCACCAGCGCATGGCCCTCTTCGAACAGGATGTTCTCGGGCTTGATGTCGCGATGAATGACGTTCTGGCGGTGGGCGTGATCGAGCGCCTCGGCAACTTCCTGCGCGATTCGCAGCGCGGCGCTGACCACGAGTCTTCGTTCCCGCGACAACCGCTGCCGGAGGTTCTCGCCATCGACGAACGGCATCGAGTAGTAGAGCAGGCCCTGGGCCTCGCCGCCCTCGTGCAGCTTCAGGATGTAGGGGTGTTTGAGGCGGGCGGCGACCTTGATCTCGTCCAGGAACCGGTCGGGGCCGATGCTGGCGGCCAGCTCGGGCCGCAGCACTTTGATCGCGACCTGCCGCCCCAGCTTGGGATCGACCGCGAGGAAGACGTTCGACATCCCCCCCCGCCCGATCTCCCGCTCCACCGTATAGCGGCCCGCCAATGCCGCCGCCAGGCGCGACCGAAGGTCGTCCACGGGCTAAAACATATAAGGCCTTGGCGACACGCGCTTTGGCGGCTACTTTCCGAGGCCCAAATGCGGGATCTGTCGCTTTCGCGCAGCCAGCTCCTGCTCCTCGCCGGGACGGCCAACCGGCCCCTCGCCGAGGAGATGGCCCAGCATTTGGGACAGCCGCTGTGCGCGGTCACGATGCGGCGGTTTGCCGACGGCGAAATCTTCGTCAAGATCGACGAGAATGTCCGTGGACGGGATGTGTTCATCATCCAGCCCACGAATCCGCCGGCCGACAATTACCTGGAGCTGTTGCTGCTGATGGACGCCGCGCGCCGCGCGAGCGCGGCCCGCATCACGGCGGTGCTTCCGTATTTCGGCTACGCGCGCCAGGACCGCAAAGATCAGCCGCGCGTGGCGATCAGCGCCAAGCTGATGGCGAATCTGATCACGCACGCGGGCGCGGATCGCGTGCTGGGAATGGATTTTCATTCCCACCAGGTGCAGGGGTTCTTCGACATTCCGGTGGACCACCTGTACGCGGCGCCGGCGTTCGTGAGTCACTACCGCACGAAGCAGCTGTACCAGCCGGTGGTCGTCGCGCCCGACGTCGGTTCGGCGAAAATGGCGCGCGGGTTCGCGAAGCGGCTCGATGCGTCGCTGGCGATCATCGACAAGCGGCGCCCGTCGGCGAACATCGCCGAGGTGCTGAACGTCGTGGGAGAAGTCGAGGACAAGGATTGCCTCATTCCCGACGACATGATCGACACGGCGGGAACGATTTCGGAGGCCGCGGCGGCGCTCAAGCGGCTCGGCGCGCGACGCATCTTCGCGTTCGCGACCCACGCGCTGCTGTCGGGCCCGGCGGTCGAGCGGCTGCGCGCCTCGCCGATCGAAGAAGTGACGGTGACGAACACGATCCGGCTGCCGGACGAGAAGAAGTTCGAGAAGTTGAAAGTGCTGTCCATAGCCAGCTTGATGGCCAAGGCCATCGGCTATGAACATTCGAATCAATCGGTGAGCTCGTTGTTCGACTGATTGAAGCTGTACGACGCTACGTCGTACGACGTATGACGTACAACCCAGGACTCGGTGTATGGCACAGACGGTGTCACTCAGCGCCACGGGGCGCGACAAGACGGGTAAAGGCGCGGCCCGGCAGGCCCGCTTCCAGAAGCAGGTGCCGGCCGTCGTGTACGGCCACGGCCGGGACACGCAATCCTTGATGGTCGATGCGCTCGCGCTCGAGAAAGCCCTCACGGGCATCGAGCCCGAGAGCACGCTGATCGACCTCACGGTCGACGGGAAAAAGAGCCGCGCGCTGATCCGCGAGATTCAGCGCCACCCGCTCCGCCCCGACATCATCCACGTCGATTTCTACGAGATCAAAGCGGACGAGAAGATCACGCTGAAGGTCCCGGTGCACCTCGTCGGCACGGCCGACGGCGTGCGCAACGCGGGGGGCGTGCTCGATCAGGTGACGCGCGAAGTCGAAATCGAAGTGCTCCCTGAGCACATTCCCGATCGTGTGGAGCTCGACGTCACGGCGCTCAAGATCGGCGACTCGCTGCACGTGTCCGCCCTGTCGATTGCGAACGCGGTCATTCTGACCGGCGCCGATCTGACGATCGCGACCGTGGTGCCGCCGCGCGCTGAAGAAGTCGCCGCGCCGGCCGCGGAAGCCACGACGGAGGTCGCCGAGCCCGAGCTGATCCGCAAGGTCCGCGAGGATGAGGAGGGCGCGGAAGGTGCTGAGGGCGCGCCGGCCGCCGAGGGCAAGGCACCGAAGGCCGAGGAGAAGCCCAAGGGTAAGAAGGAAGAGTAGTCGTTGCGCGCCGTCGTCGGCCTGGGCAATCCGGGGCCGGATTACGCGGCGACGCGACACAATGCCGGCTTCCTGCTGGCCGATGCGGTCGCCGAGCATTGGCAGTTGCCTCCCTTCCGTCGCGCCGAACGCGCGCGCGCGACGGAAGGGACGGTCGGCGCCACCGCCGTTCGCATCCTCAAGCCCACCACGTTCATGAACCGCAGCGGCTCGGCGCTCGCATCGCTGCGGGCCGATCCGGCGTTCAACGCCACGCGCGACCTGCTCGTCCTCGTCGACGACTTCCAGATCCCGCTGGGCACCTTTCGGTTTCGCCCCGACGGATCGGCCGGCGGCCACAACGGCCTGAAGAGCATCGAAGCGGCACTACAGTCGCAGCAATACGCGCGACTGCGCATCGGCGTAGGCCCGCTGCCCGAAGGCACGGGTGATTGGGCCGATTACGTGCTGGCGCCGTTCGAGCCCGACGAGCTCGAGCAAATCAGGGCGCTCGCGCCGCGGATGATCGAAGAAGTCGAGAAATGGCTTAAGAGCTGATGCTGCGCCTGGGAATCGTCGGTCTGCCGAACGTCGGGAAGTCGACCCTCTTCAACGCCCTGACCTCGTCGAAAGCGGCGGCGGCCGAGAACTATCCGTTCTGCACGGTCGAGCCCAATGTCGGGGTGGTCGAAGTGCCCGACCCGCGCCTCGAGAAGCTCAACGAGGTCGTCAAACCCAAGAAGAAAGTGCCGGCCGTCGTCGAGTTCGTCGACATCGCCGGCCTGGTCAAAGGAGCCTCGCAGGGCGAAGGCCTCGGCAATCAGTTCCTCTCGCACATCCGCGAGGTCGATGCCGTCGTCCACGTCATTCGCGCGTTCGAGGATCCCGACGTCGTGCACGTCATGGGGCCGGTCGATCCCGTGCGCGATCACGACGTCATCACGAGCGAGCTGGCACTCGCCGACCTCGCGGTGGTCGAGCGGCGACTCGAGAAGACGCGCAAATCAGCGCGCGCCGGCGACAAAGAGGCGCAGGCCGAGCTCGTGCTGCTCGAGCGTGTCGTGCAGGAGCTGAACGCCGGTCGCGGCGCGCGCGAAGCGGGTGAGAACGACGAATCGATCCGGTTTCTGCGCACGCTGGGCCTGCTCACCGCCAAACCGATTCTCTACGCGGCCAACGTCAACGAGGACGATCTCGCCGCCGGCGGCGGCCCGTGGATCGACAAGCTCAAGTCGGCGGCGCAGACGCACCACGAGGACGCCGGGATCGTTCCCTTCTCCGCCAAGTTCGAGGCGGAGCTGGGCGAGCTGGCGGGCGAGGAGCGCAAGGAGTACCTCGCGAGCGCCGGCGTCGCCGAGCCGGGCCTCGACCGGCTCATTCACGCCGGCTACCGGCTCCTCGGCTTGCAGACGTTTTTTACCGTAGGCGAAAACGAAGTGCGCGCCTGGACCATGCATCGCGGCGACACGGCGTACGATGCCGCGGGCGAGATCCATTCCGATTTTCAGCGCGGGTTCATTCGCGCCGAGACCGTCGGGTTGGCGGAGTTCCTGAAGGCGGGCAGCTACAAGACTGCCCGCGAGCAAGGTCTGATTCGGAGTGAAGGCCGGGACTACGTCGTGAAGGACGGCGACATCCTGCTATTTCGGTTCAACGTCTAGCGCGTCCAGATCATCACCAGCCCACACGAGCCGGCACCACCCCTTCCCGATCCACCCCCGCCCCCCATCCAGATCGAGGCCCCGGGGGGACCCGGCAACGGCTCGCTCAGCCCCACGGGCGGCACACCGCGATACACCTCGACCGCGGCCACCTGCGCCATCCGGATCTCGTCGTACGACGTTTCCTGGAACGGCATGCCGTCCACATTCACCGGGACGGCGCACAACACGCCGTTGTTGAGCCGGGTGGGCGAACAAAAGGTCGGGCTGCAGCGCGTCGAGATTCCTTCGAGCGTGAGCAGACTGCTGACGCGCTTGGGTTTGATGCGATTGATGTCCTCACGCGTGAAGAAGCGCGCGAATCCGGTGTAGAGGTCGCGGCGCTCGTAAAACCCGGCGAGGTCGCGCCACACCTGGGGCTGGCGCACCTCCACAATCGTGGCGCCCAGGTCCTCCAGCGCCGAGTCCAGCAGGATCGCGATTCGTGTCGTGCTGGTGGGGTCGATCGTGAACGCGTCATCGACGTGGCGTCCGTTGTAGCTCACGCGAATCGCCTGCTTGCCGGCCGGCAATCCTCCGAGCCAAAACAGCCCTGTCGAGTCGGTCACGACCGACTTCTGGACTCTCACCTCGTTGGAGTCGTGCTCGATCGCTGCGATCGTCACTCCAACGAGCGGCTGGCCGTTCACAGCCGAGCTAGCCTTGCCGCGGATTCCGGATGCGGAGTCGTTCGGCGCCTGCAGGGTGGAGGCCAGGGCGAGCGCGATGCTGAGGGGCGCCGGCATGGATCAACGATATCACGCCTTTGCACGCCTTTCCACGCCTTCATGCCCCGTTTATACTTCTGCCTCACAAATTCCCTACTCGGTGCCATCCACCGCACCGGGTCACCCATGACCAAAGGGAGGTGGCATGACTCGTCGCTACGAGACGGTCTACATCTTCGATAGTGCGTTGGACGAACCTGCAATCACCGACAAGCTGACCCGCTTTCACACCCTTCTCACCAAGGAAGGCAAAGGCACGATCACGAACGTGTCGCATTGGGGAAAGCGGACGATGACGTACAAGATCAAAAAGAAAGACGTGGGCTATTACGTCGTCGCCGAATTCCAGACCACGGGCGATCTGCTCCCCGAGTACGAGCGGGCCGTGAAGCTGGACGAAGGCGTGCTGCGCTACATGACGGTCGAAGCCGCGCGCGAGCAGCCCAAGCCGGTCGTGGCCGCGGCGGTCGCCGCCGACGAAGACGAGCTCGATGAGGAGGAAGCATGAGACGCCCCGCCAAGACTTGTCCCGTGTGCGAATCCGGCGCGCGCGTGCTCGACTACAAGGATGACCGGACGCTGGGCCGCTTCCTGACCGAGCGCGGCAAGATCTTGCCGAGCCGGCTGTCGGGGATGTGCGCGCGCCACCAGCGGCAGCTCGCGACGGCGATCAAGCGCGCGCGGCAGCTGGCCCTGATTCCGTACATCAAGGGTCACACCGCATAGCGTGAACGCCCCTCCCCGGCGCGACTCGTGGTGGCGGCTCGGTCTGGCGCTGCTGGCGTTCGTGCTCTGGGCGCACCCCAGCCTGGTCGGGCTGCCGTTCGCGGCGCTGCTCCTGCTCGTACCGGGGGAGCATCGTCCGGGCTGGTCGCAGCCGCTCGCCGGGCTCATCGGCGCGATGAGTGCGTCGTTGCTCGTGCTCACCGCCCAAAGCGGCGCGAGGCTCGCGGCGGTGACGAGCGCGTACATCGTGATCGTCACGGCGGCGTTCATCGGCCTGATCCTGATGAGACCGGCGCCGCCGCCGATACTGCGCCAAACATTGCGGGCGCTGTTGATCGGCGGGCTCGCGACCGGCGCGCTGATTCAGATTCTGTGGGGCTCGGAGGCCTGGGGCGCACTCGCGTGGGAAGCGACGCGCGAAGCCGGCGTGACGATGCGGTCGCTCGTCGAAGTGGCGCCCGACACGTTCATGATTTACGAGCCGATGGTGCGGTTCGTGAGCCTGACCTGGCCCGGCATGCTGGCGCTGCAAACGCTCGCGGGGCTCGCCCTCGCGTGGCACCTGTATCGCCGGGTCGCCGCGGCGGGTCCCGCGCCGAGCAGTTTCAAGGACTTTCGGATGGGCGACGGCTGGGTCTGGGGCATCGTGGCCTGGCTGGGCGTGCTGATCCTGCCCGTGTCGAATGTGCTGCACGTGGCGGGCACCAATCTCGGACTGGTCGCGAGCGTGCTCTTCATGCTGCGCGGCGCCGCCATCGTGGTGACGTTCGCCGAAGCGTTCGGCGTGTCGGTCGTCGCGCTGGTGATCATGGCCGGCGTGGCCGCGGCGCTGGCGGTGCCGCTCTTGTTCGTGCTTCCCGGTTTGTGCACGCTCGGCATCACTGATACGTGGTATCAATACCGGCGCCGGCTCGCGGCCGCGCGCAGCGCCGGGCCAACACAATCCAAGGACTGACGATGGAAATCATTCTGCGCGCAGACGTGCAGCACCTGGGCAAAGTCGGGGAAGTCGTGAAGGTCAAGGACGGCTACGCCCGCAACTATCTCCTGCCCAAGGGGCTCGCGTACCCCGCGACCGAAGCCAACAAGAAGCGGATCGCCTACGAGGGCGAGCGACTGGTGAAGCAGCAAGCCGCCGAGAAGTCCCTCGCGGAAACCGAAGCCGCGCGGCTGGCCGAGGTGCACCTCACCTTCTCCGCGAAAGTGGGCGAGGAAGACAAGCTCTACGGCTCGATCACCGCGAGCGACATTCAGCGCAAGCTCGAGGAGCTCGGGATCAAGGTCGATAAGCGCAAGATCGATCTGGCCGAGCCCATCCGTGAGCTGGGCGAGTTCAACGTCGGGATCAAGATCCATCCTGAGGTGCGTCCCGAGGTGCGCGTCACGGTGGTAAAGGAGTAACGCGATCGTCGCCATCGCGTACGTCGACGGGCCGCGCTTTCGGCGCTCGCTGCTCGCCGCGGCCGATTGGGTGGCGGCCGGTCGCGATGAGCTGAACCGGATCAACGTCTTCCCCGTCCCCGATGGCGACACGGGGACCAACATGTGGCTCACGCTGCGCGCGGTGGCCGGCGCCCTGCGGAACCTGGGCGACGGCAACGTCGGCGGCCTTCCCCTCCCCTACGTCGCGGAAACGATGGCGCAGGCCAGCGTGCGCGGCGCGCGCGGCAATTCCGGCATGATGCTGTCGCAGTTCCTGCTCGGGTTTCGCGAAGGCATCGGCGAGCGGCTCCGCATCAAGCCGCGCGAGCTCGCCGCGGCCATCGGAATCGGGTTCGAGCGCTTGCGCTCCTCGCTCGACGAGCCGGTGGAAGGCACGATCCTCACCGTCGCGCGCGCCACCGCCGATGAAGCCGGCCGCGCGGGCGCCGAATCCGACATTCGCGTGTTCATGCGCCGGATCGTGGAGCGCGCCGAAGAAGCGCTCGCCCGCACGCCGGAGCTGCTCGCGGCACTGAAGACTGCGGGTGTGGTCGACGCGGGAGCCAAGGGATTCGTGCGGTTTCTCGATGGCGTCAAACGCCTGATCGAAGAAGGCCAGATCGCCGAAGGCGCCGTGGACCGCGGCGCCGAGTCGTCCAACGCCGCCGCGCTCACCGAGGTCGAGGCGGATCGCGATTACCGCTACTGCACCGAGCTGCTGGTGCGCTCAGCCGCCCTGCCCGATCCTGCGGCAGTGCGGAAAGCGCTGCGCGAGCACGGAGGCTCCATTGTGGTGCTCGCGACCGCCGAGCTGCTCAAGGCCCACGTGCACACCGACGCCCCCGAAGCGGTCTTCCAGCTGGCGAGCACCTGGGGCACGCTCGAATCGACCAAAGCCGACGACATGCGGGCCCAGCACCAGGCGCTCCAGGCGCGCCGCCCCGTGGCGTTCGTCAGCGACACCGCCTGCGACCTGCCCGACGAGGTCGTGCTCCAGTACGACATCGGCCTGGTTCCGATGCAGCTGATCGTGGACGATCACGCCTACCGGGACCGGCTGGAGCTCACCGCGCCCGAGTTCTTCAAGCGCATGCGGGCCGGCCTGGACGCGAGCACGTCCCAGCCCGCCCCCCAAGCCTTTGGTGACGCCTACCTGGATGCCGCCCGATCGGGCGACCACGTGATCGCCGTGACCGTCTCCAGCGGCCTGTCAGGCACGCACGTCAATGCTGTAGCGGCCGCGAAACGTTTCGATTCGAACGGCACCCGCCTGACCGTGGTCGACAGCCGCAGCGCTTCCCTAGGACAGGGGCTTCTGGTGGTGCGTGGCGTGGAGCTTGCTTCAGCCGGGTGGAAGCCCGACGCGATCGTGCGGGAGCTCGAGCGTACGCGCGCGCAGTCGGGGGGGTTCTTTACGGTCGACAATTTTGAGCGGCTGGTGCGGTCGGGGCGCGTGGGGCGCGGCCGAGCCTGGCTTGGTACAAAGCTCAACTTGAAGCCTGTAATGAGTCTTACTATAGAAGGGAAGATCGAACCGGTCGCGCGGGCACGCGGCCACGAGGGTGCGCGCAAACGCCTGCTGGAGCTGCTGGATCGGGCGTTGACGCCCCGCCCGGCAGGGTTGCGGTTGGGCGTGGTACACGGCGACATCCCGGAGTTTGCGGAAACACTGCGCGCCGAGCTCGTGGCGCGTTATCGGCCGAGGCAGTGCCTTGTGACACCGATCACACCGGTGATCGCGGCACACGCCGGCATCGGCGCCTGGGGGGTTTTCTATCAGAATGAAGACGGAACAAAGTGACTAGTCCGGTACTCACACAAGTCGTTGACGCGTTGCTGGATCGGAAGGCAGTAGAGCCCGTGGTACTGGACCTGCGTGGCTTGTCGTCGGCCACGGACTATTTCGTCATCGTTTCTGGGACGTCGGACGCGCACGTGCGCGGAATGGCGGAACATCTCGTGTCGGCTCTCGCGCCCTCGGGCGTGGAGCCGCATCATGTGGAAGGGTTGCAGCAGGGTCGCTGGGTGCTGCTCGATTACGTGGACTTCGTGGTCCACGTGTTTCACCCGGAGCTGCGGGATTTTTACCAGCTCGAGCGTCTGTGGGGAGATGCTCCAGTGGTCGCCGCAGGCGAAACCGGCGGAGCGAAAGGATAAGGCGGTATGCGACGCACCGTAACTGGTCTGGTATTGCTCGCGGGACTGTTCGCCGCCGCTGCCCCGGCGGCCGGGCAGTACTTCGGCCAGAACAAGGTCCAGTACCGCCGGTTCGACTTCCAGTCGATTCAAACCGAGCATTTCGACATCTACTACTATCCGGACGAGCGGACCGGCGCGCTCGACGCCGCGCGCATGGCCGAGCGCGCGTACGCGCGGCTGTCGCGGATCCTGCACCACAACTTCCAGAGCCGCAAGCCGATCATCCTGTACGCGTCGCAGTCCGACTTCCAGCAGACGAACGTCGTGGACGCGTCGGGCGAGGGGCTGGGCGGCGTCACCGAGTTCTTCAAGCACCGCGCCGTGCTGCCGTTCACCGGTTCGTACGCCGACTTCGAGCACGTGCTCCAGCACGAGATGGTGCACCAGTTCCAGTACGACGTGTACAGCCGCGGCCGGCCCGGCGGCGGGATGCAGACGCTCGTCAGCGTCAATCCGCCGCTGTGGTTCATGGAAGGCATGGCGGAGTATCTGTCGCTCGGCCCGATCAACCCCGAGACCGCGATGTGGCTGCGAGACGCGGCGCTCGAGGGCAATTTGCCGACCCTCGAACAGATGACGCTCGATCCCTACATCTTCCCCTACCGCTACGGGCACGCGGTCTGGGCGTACATCGGCGAGAAGTGGGGCGATGAAGTCATCGGCGAGATTCTGCAGGCGTCGGCTTCGTCGGGCATCGAAGCGGCGATCAAGCGCGCGCTGGGGCGCTCGATCGACGATCTGTCCAACGACTGGCGCGATGCCGTGCAGACCACGTTCCTGCCGCAGCTGGGCGATCACTATCGCGCGCGGCGCGTCGCGCAGCCGGCTCTGACCCGGCGCCGCACCGCGGGCCGCGTCTTCCTCGCGCCCGCGCTGTCGCCGGACGGGAGCGAGATCGCGTTCTTCGGAGATCAGGGCGGGTACTTCATCGATCTCTGGCTCGCCAACGTGCAGACGGGACGCGTGAAGGAACGGCTCGTCAAATCGACGATCAACAGCAATTACGAAAGCCTGCGCTTCATCAATTCGGCGGGCGCGTTCTCGCCCGACGGCCGCTATTTCGCCATCGCGGCCAAGCACAAAGATCGCGACGATCTCGTCATCCTCGATGTGAAAAAGCACCGGGAGGCGGCGCGCCTCAGCATTGCCCTGAACGGGATTCAGACGCCGCAGTGGTCGCCGGACGGCACCCAGCTGGTCTTCACGGGCTTCAGCAACGGCTTCACCGATCTCTTCGTCATCAACCGCGACGGC
>Ga0070680_100002324_pt1 | contig 14031 bp, 12 predicted proteins | sample KBSC73BmetaG_FD_64672 | JGI IMG/M metagenome (GOLD analysis project Ga0070680, IMG submission 64672) | Corn rhizosphere microbial communities from Kellogg Biological Station, Michigan, USA - KBS C7-3B metaG | ecosystem: Host-associated > Plants > Roots > Rhizosphere | place: USA: Michigan...
ACAGGTTGGCGACACCCTGCCGCACGACGTAAGGCCATCGCGTTCGGAGGCCCTTCCGGGCCGCCCCCGACAAAAGTGCTGCGCTCGCCACCAGAGCGAGAATCGCGACACCGGTGGCCACGCTCATTCCGATCGCCTGTTTGAAGGTGCGCGCCCGCGCCAGCGCTATCGCGACCACGCTGAGCACCAGCGCTGCGTTGATGAGAAGTCGGGGCGCATCGCTCCACCGCATCCGGAGCACCGCAGCGTCCGTATCCCGACGCAGCGTCTGAAGCGGAGAGATGTTCCGCAAAGCGAGCAGCGGACGGAGTGCAAATATCAACGCAATCCATCCACCGACCGCGAGTCCGTCCAGCGCCGCCGAAGAGACGAACGACACGTGAACATCAATCGGCAGGAATCCGGTCAGAACTCTCGGCAGCGCGAATTGTACGGCGACGCCGAGCAGAACTCCCGCTGCCGCTCCAACCAGTCCCATCGCCGCTGCCTGAACCACGTAGATGGTCATCACCTGTCCGCTCGACGCGCCCAGGCACCTCAATACCGCGACCGTATCGATCTTGCGCGCGACGAACGCGCGCACGCCGCTCGCGACGCCGATGCCGCCCAGCAGCAGGGCGACCAGTCCGACGATGCCGATGAAATCCGAAAGGCTCTCGATCGCATCGGCAGTGGCCATTTCCGTCTGGGTCACCGTGCGCATTCGCACCTGCTGATCCTCGACGGTCTTCCTGAACGGCTTGACGTATTTGTCCGGATCCGCACCGGCTGGGAGTCTCGCGAGCACAGTTCGCTCGGCGGTGCTTCCGAAGACGAGCAGCTGTGTCTCGGCGATGTAGCGGGCAGGAATGAAAATGCGGGGGCCCAGCATCTCGGCGATGCCTGCCGCCCCGGGGACGTCCTTGATTGCGGCGACGATGGTAAAAGTCCCGAAGCCAAGCTTGAGGGTATCGCCGACCCTTGCATCCAGCGACGTGAGCAAAGCCGGATCGACTATCGCGTATGCGCCCTGGCGGAGCATCGGCCACCGACCGGCTGGCTCCGTAACAATGTTTCCGTAAAACGGATAGTTATCGGTTACTCCACGCACCTGGGCGAAGCGTGTTCCGCTCGTTCGTGGCACCACGGCCATCGACGGGAACGTCGTGACGCGGGCGAATGAGACTCCATGGTGACTCAGGGAATCAAAGAGGGAATCGACCTTTGGCGGAATTGGCTTCGACGAGCTGAACGACACGTCTCCACCCATCAGCGCCCTCGACTGGTCCTTGACCGACTGGACGATGTTCGATGAGAAGGAATCGATCGCGACCAGGGCGGCGACGCCGAGCGAGATCGACGACATGTAGAGCAACAGTCGCCGGCGAGCGGTGCGGCTCTCGCGCCAGGCGAGACTCCAGATGCCGCTAGCCACGCTCAAGCCAACTCGTAACTGCGTGCAGGCAAGCGGTCATGAGGGAGTCTCGCCGTTCGCGCCGCTGTCCTCGACGATTGCCCCATCGAGCAGTCGGATCGTGCGCGACGCGCGCGAAGCGAGCGCAGCATCGTGGGTCACCAGCACGATCGTCGAGCCGCCGTCGCTATTGAGCGACTGGAGGAGCTCGAAGATCTTGTGGCCCGTGGCGTTGTCGAGATTGCCGGTGGGTTCGTCGGCGAAAAGAATCCGCGGCGAGTTGGCGAACGCCCGCGCGATCGCAACGCGTTGCTGCTCGCCGCCGGAGAGCTGGGTCGGAAAATGGTGGCCGCGATCGCGCAGTCCAACACGTTCGATGAGCTCCCTCGCGCGCTCGACGGCGCCGTCGCTGCCGCGGAGCTCGAGCGGGACCTGGACATTCTCGAGCGCGGTCAGGGTCGGAATGAGCTGGAAGGTCTGGAAGACGAAGCCGACTTTCTCACCGCGAAGCCGGGCCCGATCGTTCTCCGAGAGCGTGGTCAGGTCGGAGCCATCGAGGACCACGGTGCCGCGCGTCGGTGTATCAAGACCTGCGAGAAGGCCGAGCAGCGTCGTCTTGCCGCTGCCGGAAGGTCCGACGATTGCGACGAAGGCTCCCTGTGGTATGGTGAACGACACATCGCGGAGCACCGCAAGCTTCTGCTCGCCGCTCATGTATTCTTTCGTCACTTCACGGGCAATCAGCATGTACGATGACGTGGTCTGGTGGGCGGTTCAGTCGCGAAGGCTATTGTGCCTCTCGGCGCTGGCTTTCGGCGCCGCGTGCGGCTCGACCGAAAACATGAACAAGGCAACGGCTTCGAGAGAGACGAAGAATAACATGAGTGAAGCAGGGAACACGGCGTCGACCGCCAACGCGACCGCGACCGTGCCGGACAGTGTCCGCACGCCGGTGGTGCTTTTCTTCGGAACCAGTCTGACGGCGGGATACGGTCTGGCGCCGGAGCAGGCATTCCCATCGCTGATCGAGAAGAAAGCGCGCGACGAGGGAGCTCCGATCAAGGTCGTGAACGCCGGACTTTCCGGAGAGACGACAGCGGGTGCGGTCCGGCGCATCGACTGGGTACTTCGCACTCCAGCCGATCTCGTGGTGATCGAGGGCGGCGCCAACGACGCGCTGCGTGGGCTCTCGCCGGCGGCGGCGAAAGCGAATCTCGAGAAGCTGATTGCGGCAGTGCGCGCCAGTCAGCCGGGGGCGAAGATTGCGCTCATTCAGATGGAGGCGCCGCCGAATTACGGCGTCGCCTATACCCGGAGCTTTCGCGCGATCTACAGCGAGGTTGCCCGCCAGGAGAACGTGCCGCTGCTTCCGTTTCTGCTGGACAGCGTCGCCGGCATTCCGCGGCTCAATCAAGCAGATGGTGTGCACCCGAATGTGGCAGGGGAGAGAATCGTCGCTGACAACGTGTGGCGGGGGCTGAAACCGATTGTCGAGCAGCTTGACCGAGGTCAAAAACGCGGCTAAGTTTCGAGGCTGTTTGCGTTTACGTCCTCTTTCGATCGACGCCGGCTCACCAGCGTCGATCTTCAGTTTCAGACCCGGTAAGGATTACAGATATGGCAATGCCAGCCACCCAGATCAGGCGTGGAATGGTCCTCGTGTTCAACGGCGATCCGTGCCGCGTGGTGGAGTTCAGACATCACACGCCCGGCAATCTCCGCGCAATGGTCCAGGCCAAGATGAAGAACCTTCGCACCGGTAACAGCTTCGAGCACCGGTTCCGCGCCGCCGACACGATCGAGAAGGCGTCGATGGAGACCCACGATCTCGAGTTCATGTACCAGGGTGGGAATACTTACCACTTCATGAACACCGAGAACTACGACCAGCTGGAGATCGACGAAGAAGTGCTCGGCGACAACGCGCAGTGGATGCAGCCGGGCATGAAGATCCAGGCCGAGTACTACAACGGGCGCGTCATCGGGATCGAGCTGCCGAACTCGCTGGTGCTCCAGATCGTCGATACGGCGCCCGTGATGAAGACGGCGACCAAGACCGCGTCGACGAAACCGGCGAAGCTGGAAAACGGCGTCACGGTGAACGTTCCGGAGTTCGTCAGCACAGGTGAAAAGGTTCGCGTAAATCCCAATACCGGCGAGTACATGGACCGCGCCAAGTAAGTTGATTCGACTGTTGGACGCGGTTAAGATGCAGAGCGGTTCAATGGTGGCTGTAGCTCAATTGGTTAGAGCACCGGACTGTGGCTCCGGGGGTTGCGGGTTCAATTCCCGTCAGCCACCCTCGATTGTACGACCGAGGATTGCGACCCGGGACTGCAGTTGTGAGCAGTCAGCAAAGCGGTGAGCAGTCAGCAATGCGGTCACTGATGCCGGACTAGGTCCGTAGCTCAATTGGTAGAGCACCGGTCTCCAAAACCGGCGGTTGGGGGTTCGATTCCCTCCGGGCCTGTGCCAAAAAATCGAAGTAGTACCAGCGGGTGCTCGTGGACAGAGTCGTTGTGGTTCAAGGCGCTATCGTCTAGGGGACTAGGACGGGGCCCTCTCAAGGCCCAAACACGGGTTCGAATCCCGTTAGCGCTATGATGGATGAAGGATGCTCCTGAGGGATCGACCGGCCCCATCGTCTATCGGTTAGGACGGCACCCTTTCACGGTGCAGAGAGGGGTTCGATTCCCCTTGGGGCTATGGCGGGAAGCGACAAACGAAGGACGGATTGACTGACAACCAGTCCGATGGAAGGTGTGAATTGAGGAAGGGGTTTTCGACCCTGACTCCAGTAGTTGGGGCCGTAGCTCAGTTTGGTTAGAGCACTCGACTGTCACTCGAGAGGTCGCGGGTTCGAGCCCCGTCGGCCCCGTGAAAGAAAGAGCAGCTTGCAGCCGGCAGCTTGCAGCCGAAAGCAGCTGCGAGTTTGCAGGAGAAGTTGCCCTGGTGGTGAAATTGGTAGACACGCCATCTTGAGGGGGTGGTGCCGAAAGGCATAGCGGTTCGAGTCCGCTCCAGGGCATACGTTCCATGCTCCTCGGCCGTTCGATGGCGCGGAGCTCTCCCATTCGGAGAGTTGGGTACGGCAGATCTCAAACTTGCCACAGTAGCTCAGGGGTAGAGCACCCGATTCGTAATCGGGCGGTCGTGAGTTCAATTCTCACCTGTGGCTCTGGCAACAGCGACCTTCGAGCGGCGCCTTCCGGCGCCGCTTTTTTTTGTTTTAGCTTACGCCATGGCTCGCTGGATTTGATTCGACCGCTCATGCGTACCCAACCGATCACAGATGTCTAGCTCCGGAAATGGAGTGGGTCCACGAACCCGCCCAACGAGAATCGTCGTCCTCGGCGGCGGGGTTGGTGGTCTCACCGCCACGCGTCATCTCGAGAAGCGCTTCGGTGCGCGTCCGGATTTCGAAATCGTCCTGATCAGCAGGGATAATTTTTTCCTGCTCACTCCGCTTCTGTTCGAGGCCTGCTCGGGCCTGCTCGATTTCCGGCATTGCGCGCAGCCGATCCGACCCTGTCTCAGCCGCGCTCGCTTCATCGAGGCGACGGTGGGGGACGTCGACATCTCGCGGCGGGTTGTCCGCGCCATTCCGGCCGAGGGCGATGTTCGCGAGGTGGAATACGACCAGCTGTTGGTGGCGCTCGGCGCAACCACCAACACCGATCTCATCGCCGGGTCGGAGCACGCGCGCACCTTCAAGACGGTCGCCGATGCGCTGCTGCTCAGGAATCATTTCATCGAGAGGTTCGAGCGCGCCGACGTCGAAGCGCGGCCGCATCGGCGGCGTCAGCTGCTGACGGTCGTGGTGATTGGCGGGGGTCTTGTCGGAATCGAGCTACTCGGGGAGCTCACCGCCCTGGCCGACGACATTCTCCGATTCTATCCCAGCATCAAACGGGACGAGATGCATTTCCATCTCTTCGAGGCGGGAAACCGATTGCTCCCCGAATCGACACCGGAGCTCGCCGAATACGCCGAGCGGGTTCTGCGGCGTCGCGGTGCGGAGCTCCACGTGTCGACGCCGGTCTCCGCGATGGACTCGGGCACCGTCAGCTGGTCGGGCGGAGTCGTCGAAGCCGACACCATCGTGCTGGCGGCGGGGATTGTTCCAAACCCGGCCGCTTCCGCAATTCCGGTCGAGCGCGATCGCCGCGGGCGGATCGTGACCGACGCGACGATGCGGAGCGTTAGTCATCCGGAGATCTGGGCGATCGGCGACTGCGCCTCGATCCCCGATCCCAACGGCAAGCGATACCCGGCACTCGCACAGCACGCCATTCGTGAGGCGCGGACCGTGGCGCGGAACATTCACGCCGTAATGATGCATGAGGGTCCAGGTCCGTTCACTTTCCGCAGCCTCGGAACCATGGCGGCGTTCGGTCACACCCGGGCCGGTGCTGACGTGCGCGGAACTTTCATCACCGGATTCTTCGCCTGGTGGCTGAGGAGGACTTACTATCTGTTCCAGATGCCGCGGTGGGACACCCGGTTGAGGATCGCGCTGGATTGGACGATTGCCCTGTTCTTCCGACCGGATATAACGAAGGTCGACCTGGCCGACGAGCACGAGCAGCAGCGCCGAAATTGCGCTGCGGGCGCCACTCTTTTGGAAGCGAGCGCGCAGCACTAGGTTTCGATCCGGCAGTCCTGTCATTGTGGTCTGCGGGCGTAATTCAGTTGGTAGAATGCCAGCTTCCCAAGCTGGACGTCGCCGGTTCGAGTCCGGTCGCCCGCTCTTGCGTTACCCGCCCGTGCAACTGCGCGCATTCCGGGCGATCGTTTTGGTCCGCCTCGAGCCTTTCGAGGTTATCTCGCAACCTTCCCAACTCTTATGGTTCGACCGCTCGAACGGCTTCTCGCCGGGGCCTGGCTCGGCCTCGCCTCACTCACCGCCACTGGTGCCTGCGCGTCCGCCCAGCTGCGCCGCCCGGCAACGCCGCCCATACGGCACGTCTTCGTGATCGTGCTCGAGAACCAGGGATTCGACACGACCTTCAACGCCAATCCGCGCGCACCGTACCTTGCGGATACGTTGCGCAAGGCGGGCGCGTTCCTCCGACAGTACCATGGAATCGCGCATTACAGTCTGGGTAACTACCTGGCGATGATCGCGGGCGTCCCGCCGACTCCGAAGATCCAGGTCGACTGCCCCCGCTTCGACGATTTCGTGCAGACCGGCACCGCGCCGGACGGCCAGCCGATCGGAGACGGCTGTGTCTTTCCTGCTCACGTCAAGACGATCGCCAACCAGATGGAGGCGAGGTATCTCACCTGGGGCGCCTTCATGGAGGATATGGGCAAGGATCCCACCCGCGAGAGATCGACCTGCGCGCATCCGGTGATTGGGAGCATCGATTCGACGGAAGGCGCGACGCCTGACGATCAGTACGCGACCAAGCACAACCCGTTCATGTACTTCCACGCTGTCATCGATTCTCCGTCCTGCCAGACGAACGTCGTTCCGCTCCCGAAGCTGGAGGAGGCGTTGCGCTCGGTTGCAACAACGCCCAACTACACTTTCATCGTCCCCAATCTTTGTCACGACGGGCACGATCGGCCGTGCAGGAATGGCGAGCCGGGCAGCCTCGAGTCTGCGGACGAGTTCCTGAAGGAGTGGGTTCCGCGGATCATGAGCTCGCCCGCGTACCGCGCCGACGGCCTCCTGGTGATCAACTTCGACGAGGCTCTGAGCATTGATGCGTCGGCCTGTTGCGACGAGCCGTCCGGGCCCAACACCCTCAAGCCGGGCGTCAACGGTCCCGGCGGCGGACGCACCGGTGCCGTACTGCTATCGCGCTTCATCCGGCCGGGAACGGTTTCAGACGTGCCGTACAACCACTATTCGTTTCTGCGCAGCGTCGAGGATTTTTTTGGGCTTCCCCACCTCGGCTACGCTGGCAGGCCCGGCCTGGCGAGCTTCGGCAAGGACATCTTTACCCGGCCGCTCGGCCGCTGACGATCAGCCGGTAGTTCCGCGTTACGCGATTTCTTCGAAGCGCTCGATACGGTAGGCGATAGCAGGCCCGCCTTTCCCCTCGTAGGCAAGCTGTGCCATCAGCAGTGTGAAGGGTTCGACGTAACGCGCCATGCGCAGCGGACCGGCATCGACGGGTTCGAAGCCGACGTCGTCGATGAGTCGAGCGGTGATCTTTTTCGCCCTCGCGTTGTCGCCGCAGTACACCAGGGTCGGCTTGGTCTTCCTTCTCCGGGTTTTGAAGACTGCAAAGAAGACTTCGCTAGGCACACTTCCAAACGCGGAGACGACTGCCGCGCCCGGAACTTTGCGAGCCAGCTCCTCGGCCCCGGATGATGTGTGCCCGATCACGAGACCTGTGTCCGATTTGTTCATTGGAAGCGAACAGCTCACGATCACCTTGCCTTTCAGCTTGCCGGTTTGTCGGAGGACCTCGTCGATCCGGGACCAGTGCACGGCGAGAAGCAGCACATCACTTTCTGCCGCAGTGTCCCTTGGCGTTGCCGCGCGCGCTTTTTTGCCGGCGGCCCTCGCCAGACGCTCGAGTTTCTTCTCGGAGCGTGAGTAGCTGAACAAGACATCATGTCCAGCGCGAGCGAACAGCGTTCCCAGCTTGCCGCCCATCAGTCCCGACCCGAGTATGCCAACCCGCACGCGTTCCTCCATTGATGATGCCACTACACAATAGCCGCGCGGGTTGACAATTGGCGATATTTCGGGTGGATAACCCGAGGATCCGGAAATGACGGAATCGACAGAACGTGCGGTACTGGCTGGTGGCTGTTTCTGGGGAATGCAGGATTTGATTCGCAAATACCCGGGCGTCATCAGCACTCGAGTCGGATACAGCGGGGGTGATGTCCCCAACGCCACATATCGGAATCACGGCACGCACGCCGAAGCGATCGAGATCACTTTCGACCCGAAGAAGATCAGCTACCGCCAGCTGCTCGAGTTCTTTTTTCAGATTCACGATCCAAGCACGCGCAACCGTCAGGGCAATGACGTGGGCGCGAGCTACCGCTCGGCGATCTTCTACACGACCGAAGAGCAGCGACTCATTGCAGAGGACACCATCGCGGATGTCGATGCTTCGCATCTGTGGCCCGGGAAAGTCGTGACCGAAGTATCGCCGGCGGGACCGTTCTGGCAGGCGGAGCCTGAGCATCAGGACTATCTCGAGCGATATCCGAACGGTTACACCTGCCATTTCGTTCGACCGGGCTGGGTGCTGCCAAAGAGATCGCGATCAGAGACCGAGCGAGCCGCGCCTGAGCGCGCCGAGGTCTGAGAACTCGCAGGCGCACGGCGCCACCCGTCGTAATCAGACGACGGTGACGCACCGACCCGGAGCGGTTTGATGGCGGCAGCGTCCGACGTCACGATCAGACGCGCCACGCCCGCGGATCTTGAGGTCATCGGCAAGCTCGGGGCTCTCCTGGTGCGAACGCACCACGATTTCGATCCGCTGCGATTCCTCGCTGCAACGTCGAAGACCGCCGAAGGTTATGGCTGGTTCCTCGGAACTCAGCTCGAAAAACCCGACATCGTGGTACTGGTCGCGGAGCGGGGTGGAGGCGTGATCGGCTATACCTACGCCGGCGTCGAAGGTACCGACTACATGTCGTTGCGCGGGCCGGCTGGAGTGCTTTACGACATCGTAGTTGATCCCGCCCATCGTGGGCAGGGTGTCGGGCGGGCCCTGCTCGAAGCAATCCTGTCGGCTCTGCGAGCCAAGGGTGCGCCGCGCGTCGTGCTCTCCACCGCGGAGCGAAACGCGCCGGCCCAGCACCTGTTCGAGCGAGTGGGCTTTCGCCGGACGATGATCGAGATGACCCGGGAGCTGGACGGCGACCAGCCCTAACAATCGGGGCTCGTTGGTTCTCTACGTCACTTAGGACCGTCGGATACGTAATTGTGACGTATCTGCGGTCAAGACGATTTGGATAGCATGGCGCTCGCACGATCCACCCTTTCTTGCGAGGACCTACCATGCGACGCACCACCCTTCCTCTGATCGTCGGCGCGATTCTGACGGCAGCCTCCTGCACCGACCAATCACCGACCGCGCCGTCGGTGACAGGTCCCAATGCGAGCCGCGTAAGTACCGTCGGCACCGGCCCGTGGTCGAGAGTCGTAGAGGGCGAGACCGGCCCCGGCTCTCTTTACGCACTTTACATCCCGGCCAACTGGAATGGCGATGCCGTTTACTACGCGCACGGCATCAGACCGCCGGAGCCATTCGCGCCGATCTCTCTAAGTGACCAGGACAACTTCTTCGAGGTTCGCGACGCGCTAGGGCGGCTTGGTTACGCGTTCGCATATTCGAGTTTCTCGGAGAACGGCCTCGCCGTGAAGGACGGCGCCCAGCGCACGCACCAGCTGCGAGGACTGCTTGCCTCAGAGCTCCCATCAGTGCCGAAGCGAAGCTACCTGACTGGCTACTCACTGGGCGCACTCGCAGCGCTGGAGCTCGGCGAGCGGTTCCCCAGCGAGTACGATGGCGTGCTCACGATGTGCGGGATGGTTGGAGGAACTCCACCCGAGCTGCAGTACGTCGGAGATGTCCGCGCACTGTTCGATTACTACTATCCGAACGTTCTTCCCGGCGACGTGACTTCCGTGCCGTCTACGCCGCTCACCCCTGGTGAAGTGCAGGCGCGAGTAGTCGCGGCGATTACGCCGACCGCTGCGAATCCCGGTGCGACGCTTGGTCTGTACGCGATCGCCAGCACTGCTCAGACGCCACTGGCCTACGCACCGGTCGGCAGTCTTGGGGATCCTTCGAGTCCCGCATTCCAGTCACTCGTCGGCTCGCTGGTGACGGCGCTGTACTATCAGCTGCTGGGTACGCCGGACGTTCTTGGCCGCACTCACGGGCACTCGCCGTACGATAATCGCAGTATCACCTATACCATGGGCACACCGGCGGTTCCGACACCGGCGCTTACTGCTCTGATCGGTGGGATGATCGCGGCATCCAACGCCGGCGTCACCAGGTATGACATGCCTCCCGATGCCGCCAACTATCTCGATCACAACTACTCGCCCGACGGCAAATTGCAGATTCCGGTTGTCAGCGTGCACAACATGTGGGATCCCCTGGTGCCGTTCTTTCACGAGTTAGCGCTCTTCAAGGCGGCTGACGGAGCGGGCGCGTCGGCGAATCTGCTCCAGCGCGGGGTGCCAGCCTACGGGCATTGCACCTTCAGCACTGCGCTGGTGGTGAGCTCGTTTCAGACTCTTGCCGACTGGGTCACTACCGGTGTGAAGCCGGCGAGTTAACCAACTCGTTCTCGCGAGCAGTCGTTTGGTTTGCAGATCAACCAGCGAGTGCTCGCGAGATCGGCAGTACGATCACCCGGTCGTCTTGGAGTTCTCGGCGGCTGGCTGCGGCAACAGGACGGTGAAGGTGGATCCTTCACCAATCGTGCTGGTGGCAGTGATATCGCCTCCCATCCCGCGCGCCAGATCGCGGCTGATGGCGAGACCGAGACCGGTACCCTCGTGGGCCTGGGTGAAGCTGCGGCCGACCTGCACGAACGGCTCGAAGACACGATCCAGCTCGGCGTCGGGAATCCCGATGCCGGTGTCGCGTACACTGAGAGCGACCTGTTTGGAGTTCTTCAATTCGCAGCTCAATGTTACCGAGCCCTGCGATGTGAACTTCACGGCATTCGAGAGCAGGTTCAGCAGCACCTGTTCGGTCTTCGCGCGGTCCGCCCAAACGAAAGCGTTTGCCGGGCAGTCCTCGACGACGAAGTCGATCGCCTTGGCTGCGGCCTGTGGGGCGATCATCTGTCGGACGGACTCCAGCATTTCGGCGACGGGGACCGCGGCAATGTCGTATTGGGTCTGACCCGCCTCGACCCGAGAAAAGTTCAGAATGTCATTGATGATTCCCAGCAGGTGCTGCTGGCTGCGCTTTATCCGTCCGAGATCTTCCTTTTGCTCCTCGGTCACCGGGCCGCGAACGCCGATGGCAATCAGATCTGCGTATCCCGCAATGGCGTTGAGCGGCGTGCGAAGCTCGTGCGACATTGCGGCGAGAAACTGACTCTTTGCGCGGTTGGCTTCATCTGCTCGCGCTCGTGCGCTCTGCTCGGCCTGGTAGAGGGTGGCGCGCTCCAGCGCTTGGGCTGCCTGCTGCGCGAACGCTTCGATGAGCTGGACCTTGTCCTCGTCGAGCGGCGAGCCTTCAGCGAAGTGCAGCGCCAGCGCGCCCACGACGCGCCCGCGATCGGCCAGGGGAAGGATTGCACTCGCCGAGAATGGAGCAAGGATGTCCGCCAGGGCGGGGAATTGCCGGTCGCGCTCCTCGCGGGTAAGACAAATCACCGGCTTCCCGCTCCGCACCGCTTGTCCCATCGGGATCGGGGAGTCGAGACGCATCGAGCGTACTTTGTTCGGGATCTCCTTATACCCGCGATCGGCGACGAGCTTGATCACCTGGCCGGAGGCATCCATGAGTCCCAGCGCTCCCGCCGCGGCTCCGACGGCGGGTACGCCTTCGTCGATGATGACATGAGTGACCTCGTCCGTCGTGCGCGCAGCGGACATTGCGGCCGTCAGCCTCTGCAGCAACTCGGCGCGTTTCCGGACCAGGTCCGCGACGTGGCGGGCCGCTTCCTCGGCTGCGGCGCGGCGCTCGCTCTCGCGCAACGCCTCCTCCGCCTCGCGTCTTTCAGTCAGATCGCGGGTGACCTTTGCGTAGCCGACCAGATTGCCGGCCGGGTCGTGAAGCGCCGTGATTACGACGTTGGCCCAGAAGCGTGAGCCGTCCTTGCGAACCCGCCACCCTTCGTCCTCGAAGCGTCCCACCCGGGCCGCTTCGCGGAGCTCGTAGTCGGGGAAGCCTTCTTCGATCCGCTCTTTGGGATAGAAAATGGAGAAGTGCTTGCCGATGACCTCGTCGGCTTTGTAGCCCTTGAAGCGTTCGGCGCCTGGATTCCAGCTCAGGATGTGTCCCTGCGGGTCGAGCGCGAAGATGGCGTATTCGTCGACGCTCTCGACCAGCAGCCGATGGAGCTCGCCGGTCTCATGCGCGATTCCGCCCGGTGATTGCTGTGCGTCTGCCGCTTCGGAGTCGAAGTTGTCCGCCACCGGCTTGACGTGCGTCGATGCCACTCGAGGACTACGCTACGTGCTTCCCGAGTGATTCGATGGGCAGTGCGCCGCGGTGATGATCGCATACCCGTCTGAACCCTTCGACGCCCGCTTCGTGCAGGAAGTTGTCGACACAGTATCCGCAAAGCAGCGAATACTTGTACTGATTGGCCAGCTCATTCCAGAGCTGCTCGAGAACAATCGCGCCCTCGATGTTTCCGTCCTTGTAAAGCAGGTCCACCATTTCGCCGTAGGCGCGCACGACGAGGTAGTAGCGCTTCTCCACCAACCGCTCGAAGACGCTTCCGACCGTCGCGTAGAACAGCTCACGGTTGGGCACCGATCCCTCCATGAACGCGGCTAACGTCTCCCTCGCGTCGAGCCACACTGCCAGCTGCCCGCTGTAAAGCTTGTCCGGGTCGAGGCTCCGGGCCCTCAAGGTGTCGACAAACGCGCGCCGATGGGTGTCGGTCGCGATGACGATTATCGGCTGGCCGGCCCGAATACCGTCGCCGAGGAAGCTGACGACGGTGTCGACCAGGTATTGATCCGTCTTGTAGAACTGCACGTCGTGTCCGGGGATACCGGGGGGTGTGCATCCCAGCTCGCACGACGTCTCGGCGAGTGCTTTGGCGAGATGGATATAGTTCTCTTTCAAGGGGGACCTCCAATCGGGAAAACGGCGAGCGAGTCGGCTTGACTAATCAGTCGGCCTCTTAAGTACTGCTGAGTTAGCCGTCTCACCGCAATGGAGGGAGGCGGATCGGCCGCATGTGGCGGGGCGGCTCAGTCTACTGTTTTGCAAGTAACGGTCCGATTCCCCGGGGATCGGCTCGGATCGAAAATCTTCGCGGTTCGAGGGTCGGAACCAGGGAGCTTGCGACGAAAAAATTGACATGGGGCTGGCGTGTTGTCGAGTTCAGGGCGACACTATGCGACCCACCCTTCTTTTCAACCGCTATCAACCGAGGAGGGCCTGTGAGAACCGTTCAGCTGTGGGCCGTAGGCGCGGGCTTGGCCGGCGCCCTGGCTTGCGCATCGAAGCCGACTCCAGTCACGGTGGCCGGGGATTCGACCGACCGCGCTTCACTCGCGGGAAAATGGGTGGGAGAGTACTCGAGCTCATCCACCGGCCGGTCCGGCAGCATCGTCTTCAATCTCTCGCCGTCCGGCGACGCGGCAAATGGAGACGTAGTGATGATTCCGCGTGGCTACGGACGAGCGCTTCAACCGTACAACGCCGTCAACACCGCATCGGGCGCTGCCGTACAGAATACCACGCCATCACAAGTGCTCACCATCAAGCTCGTACGGGTGAGCGGAGATACCGTCAGCGGCGTGCTTGATGCTTATCGTGACCCGGAATGCGATTGCCCCGTGCAGACGACTTTCGTCGGCCGCCTCAGCGGCGACACCATCGAAGGAACCTTCTCGACGAGCGGACGCCAGGCAGCGGGCCCGCAGACAGGAACCTGGCGGGTAAAGCGCTCAGGCTAGTCCGGTGTGCGATGGCGGTCGGGCTCGTGGCCGGTTGCACCCGCAC
>Ga0070680_100002326_pt1 | contig 14028 bp, 9 predicted proteins | sample KBSC73BmetaG_FD_64672 | JGI IMG/M metagenome (GOLD analysis project Ga0070680, IMG submission 64672) | Corn rhizosphere microbial communities from Kellogg Biological Station, Michigan, USA - KBS C7-3B metaG | ecosystem: Host-associated > Plants > Roots > Rhizosphere | place: USA: Michigan...
GGAGGGGCGGTTAGCTCAGTTGGTTAGAGCGCCACGTTGACATCGTGGAGGTCACAAGTTCGAGTCTTGTACCGCCCATATTGTACGCCGCCCGAATGGCGCCCGGAGCAGGCAGTTGTCAGCAGTCCGCAAAGCCGTTCGAAGCTGCGCCCGTAGCTCAATTGGATAGAGCATTTGACTACGGATCAAAAGGTTGGGAGTTCGAGTCTCTCCGGGCGCGTTGCTAAACGAAAACCCCGTCACGATGTGACGGGGTTTTCTGCATCATGGAGCGCACCAGCCAATGGTCTTGGATAGGACTGCAACTGAACCGGCGGGAGGCGTCAGGCGGGCAGGCACCTGGCGTCAGGCAAATACCGTGGGACGTATCCGCGCGGCATTCAACTCAAAAGCGGCCGCCTTTCACCCAAAGCGATACGTCCCACGGTCGTAACCTTTAGTTGCTGGGCGCCTATTGGCTGACGCCTCCCGCCCGTTCAGTTGCAGTTTCTCAGTTCCCAGCGCCTGTTCACACAAAAAAAAGAGGCGAGCATCGCTCGCCTCTTTCCTCTGCATTCAAAAAGCGACTCTACTGACTGCTCTGCACCTGGTTCCGGTACGCTTCGCTGGCGTAGATCGCGATCTCCACGCGGCGGTTCTGGGCGCGGCCGGCATCCGTATCGTTTGACTGAATCGGCTCGGTTTCACCCTTACCCACCGAGTGCAAGCGGGTGTTGGGAACGCCGAGTGACTGCAGATAGGCGCTCGCCGCCAGGGCGCGACGCTGCGACAGGTCGAGGTTGTAGGCATCGGTGCCGACGCTGTCGGTGTGGCCAACGATCAGGATATCCGAGTTGGGATACTTCTCCAGACTGTTCGCAAGCTGTTGGAGATTTGCCTTTCCGTCGGGCAGAATCTCAGTCGAGTTGAACGGAAAGAGAATTCCCGACGCGAACGTGACGGCAATGCCCTCGCCCACCCGCTGAATCGTCGCGCCCGGAATGTTCTGCTGGAGCTCTTTCGCCTGCTGGTCCATCTGGTGGCCGATGATCGCTCCGGCGGCGCCACCGACGACGGCGCCGATGATCGCGCCCCGTGCGGTCGAGCCCGTCTGATTTCCAATCACGCCACCCACCGCGGCTCCCGCCGTGGCGCCGATCACCGCTCCCCTTTGCTTCTGACTCATCCCCGCGCATCCGCTCCATACGACGCTGCCGGAAATGAGAAGCGCACCTAGCACGCGCGCAGATCTGTTTGTTGTCATGTCAGCCTTCCTTTTGAAGTTTCGTCTCAGAAGTTTCCGATTGACCCCCGTACAAGTTGGGTGCCACGTCGACGGCGTGGCGGTATCAGAATCCCTGACCGATGCGCGCAGTGAACTTCCACGGGCCCTCGTGATCGATTGGCCGAGTGACGCCCGCGGCGAGAGCGCCGTTGAAAAAGGTGACCAGAAACTCTGCCGACGCGCGTACGCCATCCGTCGGCCGCGACAACGGGACGGGCAAGCCGCTCACTGGATCGATTCGGCTTCCCAGCTCGAGCATCGCCTCACGCGCAGCGGCGCCCGACACGCCAGTCCATGCCGCATGGATCCCCGCAGCGAGACCAGGCGCGATTCCCGGCACGATCAGATTGCTGGGCAGTCGCATCGGGGCTCTCAAGAACGGGAGGGTGTAGCCGAGGACCGCGCGCGACAACATCGCCTGATCGCCGCCAAATTCCTTGTAGCCATATGCGCTCAGACCTTCGCCGCTGCCAATCTCGAACAGCGCTTGAGGTGCGGCGCCGCCAAACAGCGCACCGGCATCGCCGCGCGCGTAGAGCTGGAACGGCCCGAGCTCGCGTCGAACCGCGGTGCGAAACTCGGCGCGTTGCCAATGCAGCCGGCCGTCGGCGCGCTCGTAATGGATCCGCATGCCCACGCCGCGATCGACGAACAATCCACTCACTTCCGGATTCAGCTCGAGCGAGCTGACCGTTCTGAAATAGCTGCCCTCGCGGATGCCGCGATTCGGTCGAAAGCCGCCGTTGGTCGCGACGAACAGTCCGCGTGAGATGTTCTGCTGGACTGCTTCGTCGCGGGCCGGGCCGGCCTCCAGATGGAAAAGCGAGCGGCGGTTGATGCCGAGCGAACGAGTCAGCGACAGCGTCACCGTCTTGCGATCCAGGTAGTCGAAGTCGTCGTTGCTTCCGAGCAGCGCTGACAACGTCGCACCCCACGAAAACGGCAGCTGAAAATCGTTGGTGTGCGCGAGCGCTCGCTCGGCGGCAAGACCCATCGTCGTGCGACCGCGCGTCCGCTCGAGGCCGATCATCCCCCGCGCGGTCTGCTCTGCCCACGCCCATCCACCCGCGGCACGTATCGAAGCCCCCGACGATGGTCCGCCTATGTCGGACTTGAGAGCGATTCCCGTGAAAGCGCCCTCGATCCGGTTGAACCGGAACACATCTCCGAGTGTACGCGGGCTGAATCGAAGCCCTCGCGAGCGCGTATCTGCTTGCCAGCCCGGCGGGGCAAGATCGTCGAACTCACTGTAGTAGACATCGGTGCTGGCTGCGCCGAGCGGGGTACGCCAGTCGTTGAAACGCGCCTGACTGCCGGCGGAGGCGAAGGTGAGATTGTGCTGCACACCCGGCCGCGCCTCGGGACCGGTCCACGACGAGTCATTGGGACTGTAGTCGTAGAACCGGGACACGATTCGCAGCAAGCTCCGGAAATCACCGAACGTCGCGATGCGCGCCTGGATCTCGGTGCGCTGGAACGCGGGCAGCCAGTACTCGCCATTGACCTCGACGTTGACGAGCTCGACGAACGACGCGCCGCTCACTCCCGGGATTCGGCTGCCCGCGCTGATCGTCGGTTTGCCGTTCTTGATCTCCACGAGACGCCCGCGCATGCGGGTGATCTGTTTCCAGTCGGCGTCGAGATACATGTCGCCGAAGAAGAGAATCGCATCCCCCGGCGGATTCGGGCGCGGCGTGACCCGTACGTGCACGATCGGGATTCTGCGGTTGTTCGAGAAGAGCGTGACGGCGGTGTCGCCGCCGCTGAAGGTGTAGTAGGTGTCGCGGCTGATGGCGAGCGGATGGACGGTGAGACTTTGTCGCAGCGTCGTGACCGGCTTGTTGGGATCGCCTGGCGCGGTGACGCCGAGCTGGAGCCGATTCCCGTAGAGCGTCGGGATGGTCCAGCCGCCGAAAAAGCTCATGAGGGAAAAGGTCGGTCCGATGGCTTGCTCTCTATAGCCAACTACGCGCTGATCGTAGCGATCGGGCGCGCGCCATCTGACGTCGCTCGCCACTTGCTCGAGCTGCGCGGTGCGCTCGCGTCCGCCCGAATCGAGCACGACAAGGGACATCTCGCTTTCGATACGCGCACGGTAGGCGCGAAGGCGATCGGGCACCTGCGCATTCACCCGCGCGGCGTCGGCAAGGAGCGCCGCGAGACTGGCTGACGGCGCAACCGCAGCGGCGGGAGCTGGAACAGGGATTGGCACCTGCGCGCTTGCTGCAGCCGCGTCGCCAACGAGACTCAACGCGATCGCAACGCTCAATCGAGCACGTAGTGACTTCATGTCCGGAACAGCTCAAATGGATTGCGTTCTGACATCATGCCTGGCAGAGGTTTCCCGATCCTGATGCAACTTGCCTTCCGCAAATCGGCAGCGGAGCCTCCGGAACGCAAAAATCCCCGCTTCGGGTTTTCCGGAGCGGGGATTTGTTGGCTGCGGTAAGCGCGTCGACTTCGCCGCGAGCTATCTATTCAGCCAGTACGACATCTTGACGAGGAAGGTATTGGCGGGATGCAACCGGAATAGGTCCCGCATGTCGCCGCCGAAGGTCCGGTCCCCTTCCACGCCGTTGAAGCCCTGGCGCCCCTGATTCCAAACCACGAACAGCGTAGAGCCAGGCTTGTACTCCCACCGCATCACCACGTTCGACTGGAGTGCCTTGAAGTTGAAGCCACCCGGATCGTCCGTCACCGAAGGATCGTTGTATGGGGCGTAACGGTCATCGTAGTCGTCGGCACGCGGCGTCGCTGAGACCTGTCGAACGTTGCTGTATGTGCCCTTGGAAACGAAGGGTGACAGGTACGTCTGCAGCGACAGGTCGGGCGAGAACGTGTAGTTGAGTCGCGCCGTCAGCGACGTCGTAGTCTGATCGAGGTGCGCGACCGTGTAGTGCGGGAGGTTGTTGGCGTCGGTGAAGTTGCCGTAGAACTGATTGTCCTGGACATTGTGCCCAAAATTCATCGAGATTGCGGAGCTGAAGCGCCCCATCATCTTGAAGTCGATCTCGGGGCCGAAGTTGGTCGACCAGTTTCTCTTATCCGAGCTCTCGTAGTAGCTACCGTTGAAGTACGGCACCCACGCCTTCCGGTCGTCGCCGTTGATCGACAGCCACGGAGCGTAGTACATGTCCTGACGAACGGCGGGACCACCGCGTAGCTGCCGATCGTCGTATGTCTTGCCGAGCTGACCGATCGTCGCGCCCTGGTGAAAGCCCCAGTAGTTCTTGAGCGTGATGTGGGTGTTGTAGTTGTAGGCGCGCTCGAGCGGCAGACCGTCGGTGGTCCACCACTGCCACCAGTTGTTATTCAGCTGGAAGCGGTGATAGAAAAGGCGGTCCTGCCGATCGAAGAACCCGGCCCACGTGCTCCACGAGACCTGGTCGGCGCGACGCAAATAGCCGAGGTCATTGACCTCGAATCCCGGTGACCGGCGCGAGTACGCTGAATTGAACATCAGATGCTGTCCGCCAATCTTGCCGATCGCCAACTCCTCGGCATCGCCGCCGAGGGATGTCCGGCTGCTATCGAGGGGCAGGCTGGCGTCCGGACGCTGGAACTGGTGCACGCCGTTGTTCTGCAACGCGGCGATCACGACCTGCGATCCACGCACCAGACTCTTATCGAAGGCGCCGGTAATCTCGTAATTATTCTTAAGGAAGCGGTGACGAAAATCTACTGAACCGACGTATGCGCTCGAGGCAAGGTACGGCGACGACCACTGATCGAGACCGCGATTGACGGCGGTGAGCATCGTGCCGATGCCGCTGCTGCCGCCGCGGAAGTCCTGCGAAGCGCGCAACACTGCGTAGTTGGTCGACGGCGAGTACGTCGTGTCGCCCGGATTCGTCTCGCGCTGGGTGGCAGCCTCGAGCAGACCGACCGTCGTTCCCGTCGGAAATCTTCCGATCAGTTTCCCGGCGCCGAGGATGGTGGTCGGCTGCTGCGGAACGGTATCCCCGTAGGTGCCGGCAAGCTCGGGGGTGCGGCCGATGCGTCTGCTGTAGTATAGAGTTTCGCCCCAGCAGTTCACTGCACTGCAGTTGACGTCGGCGCGGAACAGTCCGCGCCCCGCGACGAAGAACGGACGCCGCTCGTCGAAGAAACTCTCGTACGCCGACAGGTTCAACACCGACGGGTCAGACTCGACCTGACCGAAATCGGGATTGATCGTAGCGTCGAGGGTCAGATTCGACGTGATGCGGTACTTGAGATCTCCGCCTGCGGCGATGTTTTGTTTCTGAGTGAATGCGTTGTTGGTAATCGTCGATGCGCTCTTTGTGACGGCATAAGGCATCACTTCGAGGCGTCGCGGATTCTCCAGATCATCCATCCCATGCAGGGAGCCGAACTGCGACACGAACCCCGGCTTCGACTGCCGCAGCAGTGGCCAGATGTACCGCTCGTTGTATCGGTAGACATCACGATCGATCATGATGCCGAACGTATGCTCGCGATCACGGCTGTAACGCATCTGTGACAGCGGAATCCTGAACTCGGCGGTCCAGCCCAGCGAGTCGACGCGTGTTGCAACGTCCCACACCGCATCCCAGGCGCCGTCTTCGTTGCCGTCGTCGTAGATGGCCTGATCCATCTTGACGCCCGCCGCGTTGACGCCGAATTCGTAACCGGTGCGTTTGTCATGATAGGAATCGACGAATATCCAGATCATGTCGGACGAAGTGAAAGAGTCACGACGCTCGAGGATCTTTTTGATACTGTCGGGGTGGGGATCGAAGGCCCGAACGAACACGTATAAGTTCGCCGCATCATAGGCGATTTTCGCCTCTGTCTTGAAGCGCGCCGGCTTTCCCTCGTTCGGACGCCACTCCTGAAAGCGGTCGATGACTGGAGCCTGTTGCCACGCCCGGTCGGAATCCCTGGCATCGATGACGGGCGGCGACTCGGACCGGAGCGCCACCGCGCTGGTATCGGTTGGAGCGGCGATTTGGTTGGACGTCGTGGATGCAGACACAGCGCGGCTGGGCGACGCCTGAGGGGCCTGCAGCGTGAGCGCGATTCCAAGAAACGCGGGTAGAGGGAGCATGAGATTGTCCAGTCTGTAAGGATGGCCATTGCACTGCTTACAGGGCTTTAGATACCCTATCGCCCGAAAGGGTTGGAAAGTTTCAGCACTAACCCCGATCGGGGGCGTTCCCGCCTGCGGCGCTCTTCCGCCCAACGCATTCCGCTGAGCATCTTGGACCCCTCACTCAGCCACCTTCCAGCATCATCGAGAAAATGCCCAACAGACAGATCGTTATTCCGGCTCTTGCTCTCGCTTTCACCGCCGCGTGTTCGCGTGCGCCTGAACCGCGCACATCACCCTCACCTCAACGTTCGGCGCAAGGTGTGTCGGAAGGCACGCGCGGCGATTCGACACGCGGAGCGCCCGCCCAGCCAAGACCTTACAACCGCGTGATTACACGGGAGGCGAAAACACGGCGCGGGATGTTCGCAGTGCACAGGGTGAACGACAAGCTGTATTTCGAGATCCCCGCCAATGAGCTCAATAAGGACATGTTGATGGTGGGACGGTTTACCCGCGCGGCTGCCGCGAACCCGCGCCTTCCTGGTGGGCAGTTCGGCAACTATGGCGGAGACCAGTTCGCCGAGCGGACGCTGAGGTGGGATCGGATCGGGAATCGGGTTGTTCTGAGGTCGCCGTCGTTCGCGATCGTCGCCGATACAACCGAACCAGTTTATCGAGCGGTGCAGGCGGCGAACTATCCACCGGTGATTGCCGTCTTTAACGTCGAGGCTTACGGCCCCGACAGCGCCGCGGTCATCGACGTCACCCGCTTGTATACGACCACGGTGCCGGAATTCGCAGCGATTCGCGGCAACATCGATGAGCGCAGGTCGTTCGTCGAGAACGCCCTCGCCTTCCCCGACAACGTGGAGATCGAGGCGACCCAAACCGGAACGCCGCCAGCGGCTGGCGGAGGCGGTGGTGGGGGTGGCGGCGGCGGTGGTCAGAACGCCGCACCCCGAGAGGCCGAAAGCGTGCTCGCGCACTGGAGCCTGGTGAGACTGCCGGAGAATCCAATGATGCCGCGGCGCTGGGATCAGCGCGTGGGCTTCTTCTCGATCTCGCAGGTCGATTTCGGTACCACCGAACAGCGCTCGGCGGATCGCAGCTACATCACACGTTATCGGCTGGAGAAGAAGGATCCGAGCGCGGCGCTGTCCGAGCCGGTCAAGCCCATCATTTACTACGTTGATCCCGCGACGCCCGAACAGTGGAAGCCGTGGGTGAGGAAGGCGATACTCGACTGGCAGCCGGCGTTCGAGGCAGCGGGGTTCAAGAACGCGATCATCGCGATGGATCCGCCAGCCAACGATCCGGATTGGTCGCCCGAGGATGTGCGCCACACGGTGATCAGGTGGCTGCCGTCGACGGTCGAGAACGCCCAGGGTCCGCACGTCAGCGACCCCCGCACGGGTGAGATCCTCAATGGCTCGGTGCGGATGTTCCACAATGTGCTGAACCTGCAGCGCGACTGGTATTTCACGCAGGCGTCGCCAAACGATCCGCGGGCGCGTACGCTGCCGTTTCCGGACTCGCTGATGGGACGGCTGCTGGAGTTCGTCGTCGCACACGAGATCGGGCACACCCTGGGACTGCGGCACGATCAGATCGGAAGCTCGACCTACCCAGCGGACAGCGTCAGGAGCGCCAGCTGGGTGGCTCGGATGGGGCATTCGCCTTCGATCATGGATTACTCGAGGTTCAACTACGTCGCGCAGCCGGAAGACAACATCCCGGTCGCCGACCTGGTTCCCGGCATCGGACCCTACGACAAGTACGCAATCATGTGGGGTTACACTCCGATTCCTGGGGCGCGCACTCCGGACCAGGAGCGTCCGACGCTCGACAAGTGGGCGAACATGCAGGACACCATTCCATGGTATCGGTTCTCGGAGAACAACGAGGGCGGGTATGGCACCTTGAACGAAGCCGTTGGTGATGCCGATCCAGTCAAGTCCACCGGCGCCGGCTTCAAGAATCTGCGGCGCGTCGTCACGTACATCTCCGCGGCGGCGACCAAGCCGGGCGAGGACAACGACGATCTGAAGGAGCTGTACGATCGCACCGTCGGACAGTGGGCGACCGAAGCCAATCACGTGGCGACGGTAGTCGGGGGCGAATCGGTGCAGTACAAGTCGGGCAGTCAGACCGGAGCTGTGTACACTCCTCTGTCGCGGGCGCGCCAGCAGGAAGCAATGCGTTTCATCAACGAGAACGTATTTCAGACGCCCACGTACCTGATCCAGCCCGCGATTGCGCGGCGAGTCGAAGCATCGGGCATGATCACCCGGATCACCAATGCGCAGGGTCGCGTGCTGACCAGCCTTCTAAACGATCAACGAATGAATCGATTGATCGAGAACGAGGCGCTCGCCGGCAGCGGAGACGCGTATTCGCTGGCGGGAATGCTCGACGATCTGCGTCGCGGTGTCTGGACGGAGCTGGCGCAGTCGAGGGTGTCGATCGATCCCTATCGGCGGACGCTGCAGAACCGCTATCTCGAACAGATCGACGCGAAGCTCAATCCACCGCCGCAGGACGCGCAGGCGCGGCCGCAGTTTCCGGGATTCACTCCGCCGCCGCCGCTACTCGAGGATGCGCGCAGTCAGCTGCGAGGAGAGCTCGTTTCCCTGCGCTCGGAGATCCGGGCGGCACTGCCCAAAGCAGCGGACCGAGAAACGCGCCTGCATCTCCAGGCAGCCGACCATCAAATCGGAGACATTCTGGACCCGAAGAAGTAGGACTGGAGCAGAGGATACGTTGGCCAACGGCATTGCTGATTGCTGACCATTGCTGATTGCTGACAAAAAAAAAATGGGGATGGCGTTTTCGCCATCCCCATTTTTCCATCAGAACCAGATCTCGAACTTAGACGCAGGTGATAACACCATTGGTCATGTCGCAGGTCTTCGCAGACTGCGAGTGCGTAGCGGTCGCGCTCCACGAAGGCGGCGGGCCGGCAACGTTCACGACAACGACGGTGACGTTCTGCGACGGGCTGAAGCCCTGAAGCGGAGCCGCGGAAGTCGCGGTGCCACCGAAATACGCGCCACCGTTGTCGGCAGCGTACTGCTCTTCGTACGTCGCAATGTTGCGAAGGTCAGACTTCATCGCGGCGACATACGCCTTGTCTTTCGTGTTTGCGAACTTCGGGATCGCGATCGCGGCAAGAATGCCGATGATGACGACGACGATCAGAAGCTCGATCAGGGTGAAGCCCTTCTTATTGCGCATCATATATGTGTATTCCTAGGGGAAATCGTTGGGGTTGGAAAGCGGTTGGGTGTTACGGGGCCGACAGGGTGAAGACAACCGGCAGGCTGTAGGTACCCGGCGCATTACTGGGCTGGGTAAAGCCAGCTGCCCACACGGTCTTGAAGAACACCGCCGGTGACGCGCCGTTGGTGGCGCCCGCTCCGGAGGTGACGAGCGCGTCGGCGGTGCTGATGCCGACGAAGGTTCCAGCCGCCGCGTTCGACCAGGTCAGGTCGCTGATCGGCTTGTTACCGGCATTCGATCCAACGTAGGTCCAGCTCGCCGGATTGGTGGTCTTGATATTGAGCGACCAGCTGCGGTTGGCCTTCACGGTGAAGCTCGGGCCGTTGTCGGCGATGCTCGCACCGACTTCGATCTGGTCGGCAGTCGGGGAAGTCAGCGAGGTCGTCGCCGAGCTCATGCCGAGCTTGACCAGTGCGTTGACAGAAACTGAAGCGGTGTTGGTAAGATTGCAGCTGCCAGCGTTGCCACTGCACTGCGCACCTGCCTGGTTTACGCTGATGGCTGATCCAAGCACCATCGCGGCCAGAATGAAACGGGTCGCGGTCATCGAAAAATGCTCCAAGGTTCGCGGTTGTGAACGCCAGCCAGGCGGTTGGAAAATCCAGCTGTCGTTGTATAGCGATAAGACGCGATGCCCGGCCTTTCGCAACGGGAAAAAGCGCTGCAAAAACGCCCCGAACACATATGGCTAAGTGGCGTTCTGACAACGCGTTACATATATCACAAAAATGTGCTTATTCGAGTGTTTGTCGCAGATTGCAAGCGACGCCGCACGATGCAAATCGCGGCCGAAAGTCGGGCTCCCATAAGCGCATTGGGCGTGTTAAGATGTGTCTGACTCTCTCGCTCCGAGAGAGTTATTCGTATTCGGGGCGTAGCGTAGCCCGGTAGCGCGCCTGCTTCGGGAGCAGGAGGTCGCTGGTTCAAATCCAGTCGCCCCGACTGAACAAAAAAAGGCCGCCGCAACGATCTCGTTGCGGCGGCCTTTTCTTTTTGTCCTCCGCTCCTTTGCGTCGATAAGCCTAGGAGCTTCGGGCGTGGAGCATCATCGCCGAGCGTTGGGATCGTTGATGCTGCTCGTCGTCGTAGTGGTCGTTCCAGAGGCTGCGCGCGAATCGAGATTCATACGCTCGCCACCCGCGGTGCCGGCGGTGGTGCGCACTCCCGGCGTAGCTGCTGACGACGCAACCGTGTTGGTCTCGCGCACTTCGGTGCGATCGCGACCTCTGAACAGCGCGAACAGAATCAGAAGCACCAGGACTGCGACTGCCAGGATTCCCAGTATTCCGCCCGGGAAGCTGGTGGTGGTTGTCGTCTGATCGGTCGCCGTCGTCCGCGTCTCAGTGCCGGTCGTAACGGTGCCGGTGGTCGCTGGAGTCTGCGCCGACGCGTCGGGCGTCGTTGCAGGCGCCTGGGCGGCCGGAGCCGCGGTGCCGTCGGTAGTTCCGGTCTGGGTGCTGGTGTTTTGACCGTAGCTGGTGGCGGCAAAGAGGCACAAAGTCGCCCCCGCCAGTCCAGCCATCAGCTTAAAGCGTGCGTTGTGCATGTCCACCTCTGGAGTAAATAAGTCCGGGCTTTTGTGAGGCAGGTCTTACGCCAAAAGCTCGCCCGCGGGCCAAACGGCAGAGCTGGCCAGGCCTTTCGGACATTTTACAAATCGCATACATGAGGTCCGCGGGCGAACGCGCAGGCTTGGCGGTATTGTATGCTCGCTGCCACCCGTCCCAATACGATGTCTATAGCCAGTCACATGCGAGCCTACGGGGCGCGGCCACTGCTGCTTGGCGCCGCACTGGTCGGCATTGTGGTCGTATCCGCGCTGGCGGTGCGCGAGTCAATGCACAACGCGCAACAGCGGAAGGCGGCCGCCGAGCGAACGGTGAGGGACTACGCGATGTTCGCGAGCTACCTGTACACGACGCGCGCGTATCTTTTCGCGCGCGATCGAACGCTGTTTCAGGCCTACATGCCGATCCACCCGAGCGATCCGTGGGTCCGGAGCGAGCTACCGCCGGCGTCGGCATTGGCTGCCATCCCGGACACCACCGAGCGCTGCGGTCCCGCGGCGAGCTGGCCGATCTATCGTTTCCGGCTCGATCTGCCCCAGAAAAGCGTGAGCTATGCCGGCAGCAGGCCCACGCCGCAGATCGCCGCCATCATTCGCGACTCCATTCCCAAGCTCGCGACGTCGCGCTGGGTAAAAGCCGCCGGCTTCGGATATCTGTTCGTGGACGGTGCCGATGGCAGAGAGACCGTCGCGTACGCTCCGACTCTGGACTCCGCCGGCAACGTGCTCGCGGTCTATGGATACCGCTCGTGTTACGGCGTTCGCGACACGATGGATTACAACGCGATCTACAAGGTCGTGAAGGTCCTGCCGCCAATGGTGCCGGGCTACATCGAGGATCAAGGCTCGGCGACCGACGATTCGGCGCACCGCGCGGCGGAGTCGGGGGAGAAAATGCTGCCCAGCAAGTGGCCAGCTGGTGTGCCCGCGGAGTCCCTGCTGACGCTCACCATCAATGACATGCAGCGTCACACCATCTATCAGTCGGAGAAGGGTAAGGCGTCGTCACGGTTTTACGGCGTCGCGCCCCTCGGATTCATCGGCGGCACGACGTTCTGGGTCGCACTGCGTCCGGAGATGGCGCGCTTCCTCGTGCCGGGCGGGATTCCCGAGTCTCGCCTGCCGGCATCACTGCTGCTCCTGGCGGGCAGCCTCGTTTTTGCCATTGCCGGTTTTGCGTCGCTGCGGAGCGAGGTACGTCTGGTGAACTCGCGCGAAAGGTTTCTCGCCAACGTGTCCCACGAGCTGAGAACTCCGCTGCAGCAGATCCTGATGTTCGTCCAGCTGCTTCGACTGGGAAGGATGCGGGGTGAACCAGAGCGCGAACGCTCGCTCGAGATCATCGAGCGAGAAACTCATCGCCTGATCGCGCTGTCCAATTCGGTGATGGCCGCGGCAAAACCGGAAGTCGAGCTCAGATCGGCACCCGTCGATGTCGGCAGCGTCGCCGAGACGGCGGCCGATTTCTTCGCGCCGCTGGCCGAAGCGCGAAAGATGCGCATCGATCTCGACGTCGCGGGCCCCGCCGTCGCGCGCGGCGACCCGGGCGCGATTCGCCAGATCCTGATAAACGTCCTCGACAACGCCGCGAAGTACGGTCCGATTGGGCAGACGATCACAATCGGCGTCAGAAAGGACGGTCCGACGGTGCGGCTGTGGGTGGACGACGCGGGCCCTGGGATCCCCGACTCCCAGCGCGCGAACGTCTGGAAACCTTTCTTCCGCGTAAGCGGTACGGTTAACGACAGCACGGGCGGCGCGGGACTCGGGCTGGCAATCGTGCGCGATCTGGCGACAGCCATGGACGCGCAGGTCGATCTCGTACCGCGCGACGGGGGCGGAACGCGATTCACGCTCTCGCTTCACAGCAGTCAGAACGGTGCACCTAAATGAGTCAATCATGGCAGGCGAGCGTCGGAGCGGAGCATTCCGTGGGACGCTCGATTCTGATCGTCGAAGACAACGAAACCCTGGCCCTCGGACTGCGCACCTCCCTCGAGGTCGAGGGCTATACGGTCAGCTGGGTCGGCGACGGCAACGAGGGACTCGCCTGGCTCGACCAGAACACGCCCGACCTGATCGTGCTCGATCTGATGCTGCCCGGGATGAATGGATTCGAGCTGCTGCGGCGTTACAGAGAGCGGGGAGGTCCCGCGGCGGTGCTCATTCTCTCGGCGCGCGACCAGGAGGTCGACAAGGTGCAGGGCTTCCGGATCGGGGCCGACGATTACGTGGTAAAACCCGTCGGAGTGCTGGAGCTGCTGGCGCGTGTCGAGGCGATCATCCGGCGGGTCTCCACTGCCCGCGCCACCACAAACGGCGACGGCGCGGCGCGCCAGTCGCTGCAACGGTTCTCCGATGTGCTGGTCGATTTGCGCACCCGCACGGTGCTGCGCTCCGGAAATCCGGTCGATCTGAGCCCGATGGAGTTCGATTTTCTCGCGTATCTGATTGAATCAGGCGGCGACATTGTCTCGCGCGAGAAGCTGATGCAGCAGGTTTGGCGGTACAGTGTCGGAGTGACTTCTCGTACCGTCGATCAGCACGTGGCGCGTCTGCGGAACAAGCTGGAGCCGGATCCAGCGCAGCCCCGGCACCTTATAACGGTGAGGAAGGCGGGGTACAGGTTTCAGCGCTAGCTCTTCTCGGCGTATGTGTCGGGAGCTTCGGCTGGCCACCACATGAAAGGAAGCGGGGAGCTGTTAGCTGGAGAGCTGCTACGCTGAGAGCTCTCGGGACGCATCGCGTCTCGTCGTTTGTGGTCGGGGCGACGAAGCGACACCAGCTCGCTCCGGGCTTGGGTGCTCACCAGCTAATGGCTCCGCGCTTCAGTTCATCAGGTGGCCAGCCGAAGCATCCGACGCCGCACGCCGATGATAGTAG
>Ga0070680_100002327_pt1 | contig 14026 bp, 14 predicted proteins | sample KBSC73BmetaG_FD_64672 | JGI IMG/M metagenome (GOLD analysis project Ga0070680, IMG submission 64672) | Corn rhizosphere microbial communities from Kellogg Biological Station, Michigan, USA - KBS C7-3B metaG | ecosystem: Host-associated > Plants > Roots > Rhizosphere | place: USA: Michigan...
AGCAAGTTCCCGGGTCTGCCGCAAACTGCGCACACCCTTGGGAGAGTTCGTCAGCGCAAGATCCGGATACAGGAAAGCCATGCGCCAGCTAACAAGTCTCGACGCGCAGTTTCTCGCGGTGGAGACGCCGCGCACCTACGGGCACGTGGGCGGCCTCGCCGTCTATGACCCGAGCACCGCGCCCGGCGGCAAGCTCGAACTGTCGGATGTGTGCGGGCTCGTGTCAGAGCGGCTCCACCTGCTGCCGCCGTTCCGCTGGCGGCTCGTCGGGGTGCCGTTCGGGCTCGACCACCCTTACTGGATCGAGGATCCGGACTTCGACATCGACTTCCACATCCGCGAGGCGGCGATCCCGCCCCCGGGCGACGACCGTTCGCTGGCCGAGGTTGTGTCGCGCATCTTCGCCCGCCCGCTCGACCGCTCGCGGCCGCTGTGGGAGCTGTATCTGATCCACGGCCTCGCCGGCGATCGCGTGGGGATGCTGACGAAGGTGCACCACTCGGTGGTGGACGGCGTGTCGGGCGCAGAGATCCTCAGCGTGCTCCTGGATCTGTCGCCGGAGGGGCGGGAGATCCCGCCGCCCGAGCCGGGTCACGGCGGCGAGCGCGTGCCGTCGGATCTGGAGATGCTCGGGCGCGGTGTGGCCGGGCTGCCGCGCTGGCCGTTCCGCGCGCTGCGCGCCGTGCCGTCGACCGTGCCGAATCTGGTGGACGTTCCGGGCGTGGGACGGCTGCCCGGCATGCGTACGTTCGGCCGGGCCGCCTCGCGGGTGCGAGGCGTCTTGGGTGGTCCGCCCACCGAGACGCGCGTGCTCGAGCAGCAGACCGCTCCCGTCCCGCGAACCCGCTTCAACGGGCCGATCTCAGCGCACCGGCGCTACGCGTTCGGCTCGATCTCGCTCGACACCGTCAAGCGGCTCAAGGACGAGCTGGGCATCACGGTCAACGACGTTGTGGTCACGCTGTGCGCCACCGCGGTGCGGGACTGGCTCTCCGAGCGCGGCGAGCTGCCGGCCGAGCCGCTCGTTTCGATGATCCCCGTGTCCGTGCGAGCCGAGCACGAGTACGGGCAGTTCGGCAACCGCGTGTCGATGATGATCGTGCCGATCCCGACCAACGTGGACGATCCGCGCGAGCGCCTGCTGCAGGCGCACGAGTACCTGCGCGGGGCGAAGGAGCGCCACCGGGCGATCCCGGCCAACCTCCTGACGGACGCGACCGCGTTCATCCCGCCGGCCGTGGCCGCCATGGCCGCGCGCACCACGCTCGACATCATGGGCCGGCTGCGGCCGCCGCTGAATCTCGTGATCTCGAACGTGCCCGGGCCGCGCGAGCGCCTGTACTGCGCGGGCGCGCAGCTCGAGGCGCACTACCCGGTGTCGGTGATCGCGGACGGCGTGGGGCTCAACATCACGGCGATGAGCTACCGCGACCACATCGACTTCGGGATCATCGCCGACCGCGACATGGTGGGAGACGCCTGGCCGCTCTTGCGCGGGGTGCAGTCGGCTTGCTCGGAGCTCGAGGAAGTGGTGTGTGGGCCGCGGGTTGAGCCCGCGCCTGTCTCCGGGGAGCCGGAAGCCGAGCCTCAGCCGTTACAGCAGCAATAGCCGGGTCACCTTTCGGAGTTTTGGGCGTTATATGCCCAAGAGTCGGAAAGGTGGACCGCTACTGCGGGGAATCGAAGCCGGCGCGGGTCATCACTCCCCAGCTCGCTTCCTGGCCGCGGATGAAGCGCCAGAGCCCCTGGAGTCGCCACCAGGAGTGGAGCTGGCGGTAGCCGATGTTCTCCACCACGGCCGCGAGAACCGCCGCACCCAGGTCGCGCCAGCGGCTGTAGCGGTGGAACGAGAACTCCTCGACGGCCAGCGCGGACAGCGAGACGAACAACCCGTAGCCGAACGCCACCGCCGCGAACAACACCGCGAACGGCACGTCCACGTAGCCGAGCGCGTAGCCGACGATCACGATCGGGATGCCGCTCAGCTCCACGATCGGGCCGATCAGCTCGAACAGCAGGTAGTAGGGCAGGGCGATGAGGCCGATGCGGCCGTAGCGCGGGTTGAACATCATGCGCCGGTGAAGCCACAACACCTCACCGAGCCCCTGCGACCAGCGGCGGCGCTGCCGCCCCAGCACCGCAGCCGAGTGCGGCACCTCGGTCCAGCAGACCGGCTCGGCCACGAACGCAACGCGGTAGTTGCGCTTGGCCCGCCGCAGGTGCGCATGGATGCTCGCCACGAGCTCCGCGTCCTCGCCGACCGTGTAGAGGTTCATGCCGCCCACCTCGACCACCACGTCGCGGCGGAACACGCCGAACGCGCCCGAGATGATCAAGAGCGCCCCGAGGCGCGACCAGCCGGTGCGTCCCAGGAGAAAGGAGCGCAGGTACTCGAGCACCTGAACGCGCTCGATCCAGCGGCGAGGCATGACCGCCTGAGTCACGCGACCGCGTTCCACCCTCGAGCCGTTGGCGGCGCGGATCACGCCGCCGGTGGCGACCACGCGCGGGTCGTCGATGAACGGCTTGACCACCCGGAGGAGCGCCTCCTGCTCGAGCAGCGAGTCGGCGTCCACCACGCACATGAGCGGCTGCCGCGCGGCGTTGATGCCCACGTTGATGGGATCGGAGCGCCGGCCCGTGTTCTCCTTGCGTACCACGAGCAGCGGGATGTCCGACGCGGGCGCGTGCGTGGAGAGAACGCGGCCGAGGGTCGGCACCTCGTTAGGGATCACACGCTCCACCGGCCGCAGGTCGAACGCCTGGCGCAGACGCTCGAAGGTCGCGTCGGTGGAGCCGTCCTCCACCACGATCACCTCGAACTCCGGATACTTGAGCCCGAGCAGCGCGTCCACGCTCGCGACGATCGATAGCTCCTCGTTGTACGCGGCCACCAGCACCGACACGCCGGGCGTGAGCGGGTTGGCGAAGATGTCGTCGTGGGCCGCGAAGGAGAAGCGCCGCATCCAGCGGGCCACGTCGAGCGACGCCACCCCGATCAGCAGCAGGTAGCCGCTGTTCAGCAGGACGAAGTAGCCGAGCACGAACCAGTCGAACGCGGTGATGACCGAGCTCATGCGGCGGCGGGCTCCAGGCGGCCAAGGGTCTCGCGCGCCTCCGGGCTGCCCGGCTCGTCGGTGGCGGCGGTGCGCTGAAGCAGCGCGACGCCGAGCGGGCCGCAGGACACCAGAGCGTCAGCGGCGCGCCGGGCCAGCGCGTGATCCGGCGAGCGCAACGCGGCGGTCAGTCCCGCGAACCCGCGGGTGCCGCCCAGCTCTCCCAGGGCCCAGGCAGCGGCTTGTTTGACGGAGGCGGAGGCGTCCTGCATCAGCGCGGCCTCGAGCGGTGGCACCGAACGCGGCACCCCGATGCGCCCGAGCGCTCGCGCGGCGGCGGCGCGCACCCGCTCCTCGGGATCGGAGCCCAGCGCCTCAATCAGCCGGCCGGCCGCCTGGAAGCCGCCGAGACGGCCGAGCAGCTCGGCCGAGATGGCACGCGCCGTGCCCGAGTGATCGAGCGACAAGCCGTCGGCGAGCGGCGCCGCCGCCTCGGGCCCGATGTGAAGGATCGCCATCGTCACGACCCCGGCGGGCACCGCCCGACGCGCATCGAGGGAACCGAGCAGCGCTGGCACGGCGCTCGGAACGGCCAGCTTGCCGAGCGCCCGCGCGGCGGCGGCGCGCACATCCGGGTCGCGATCGCGCAGCAGGCGTGTGAGCTCTGGCAACGCGGCCTCGTAACCGGCGGCGCCCAGCAGGTCGGCCGCCCGCGCGCGTCCCACTGGCCCTGGGCGGCGCGTGCGCCTGCGCGCCTGGTCCAGCACTCCCTGCGCGTCGAGCAGCCGCTCGAGCACACGACGGTCCTCACCCCGCAGCTTGGTGAGCAGCCCGGCGGCCAGCTCTTGCAGCGAGCGCCCCGCGGCGCGCCCCTGGACCACCTCGTCGAGCTCGTGTGGATCGGGCTCGTCCTCAGCCAGGTAGCTGAGGAGTGCGGGGCGCACCGCGGCTTCCACGCGCGCGTGCCGCCGGTCGCGGGACTCGCGCATCGCCTTGCGAACGGCGGTCGCGAGGGCGAGCAGCACGAGCAGCGCCGTGATCGCCACCAGCGCGGCGACGAAGCCTGAGGCGACCCGCGTCACGGCCTACCCGGAGCGGGCGAGCAGGGCCTGCACCCGGCTCATCAACTCGCGCGGGCTGAAGGGCTTTGCGATGTAGTCGTCCGCGCCGGTGGCGAAGCCGCGCTGCACGTCGGCCTCCTGCGCCTTGGCGGTGAGCAGGATCACCGGCACGCGCGCGGTGGCCTCCTCGTCCCGCAGCTGGCGGCAAACCTCTGGGCCGGTCAGGCGCGGCATCATCCAGTCGAGCAGGATCAGATCCGGCTGCAGCTCGCGCGCGGCAGCCAGCCCGGTCTCACCGTCCTCCTCCGTGTGCACCTCATAGCCGGCCTTCGCCAGCTTGAAGCTGAGCATGTCTCGGATATCAGCGTCGTCGTCGACGACGAGAATTCGGGCCACTGGACCTCCCTGCATTTGGACGGAAAAGCGGTGCCGCAGCTGGTACGGCTCCCCGAACCTTAATTCGGGTGCTGGCTCTGCTCAGGAAATACCTCGCCGGGCGTAACTTGATTGCGTGATGGCTGGGTCCACGCTCGACAGGGGAACCGCGCACAGGGTTACGCTCGATCTCCCGCTGGCTGTCGACGCTCCAGCCGCCGCGCGGCGTGCTCTCGACGGCATCGAACACGGCCTCGGCCCGGAGTTCGAGTACACGGTCAAGCTGCTCATCTCCGAGCTCGTGACGAACGCGGTCCAGCACTGCGGCGACGGCCACGTGCAGATCGACATCGAGGCGCTGGACGGCACTATCCGCGTCGACGTGGTCGACTGCGGGCCATCCTTCATTCCCGGTCCGCGTGTGAAGGAACTGGACGCCGAAGGAGGCTGGGGCCTCGTGCTCGTGGACCAGCTTTCGAGCCGTTGGGGCAGCTTCAGCCACAGCGCCCACGTGTGGTTCGAGATCGACGCCGGCGCCTTCGCCCAGACCGCGTAGCCAGTTAATCTCGCGCGCATGAGCGAGCGCCGGCTCGCGGTCATCGACCTCGGGTCAAACTCCTTCCGCCTTGTGGTGTTCACGTGGGCGGCCGGCAATTGGTGGAAACGGACCGACGAGATCCACGAGAGCGTGCGCCTCGGCCAGGGGCTCGACGCCTCGGGCGCTCTGCAGCCGGAGAAGATGGACCTCGCGCTCGAGACGATCGACCTCTACGCGCACTTCTGCCGCGCGAGCGGAATCGAGGAGGTCCGTCCGGTGGCCACGTCCGCGATCCGCGACGCCACCAACCGCGACGAGCTGCTGCAGCGCGCCAAGGAGCGCTCGGGCCTCGACATCGAGGTGCTCTCGCGCGAGCAGGAGGCGTACTACGGCTACCTGGCGGTGATGAACTCGACGTCGCTGACCGACGGCGTGGCGCTCGACATCGGCGGCGGCTCGCTGCAGCTCGTGCGGGTGCGCGACCGCCAGGAGCTGGACGCACAGTCGTGGCCGCTCGGGGCGGTGCGCATGACCGAGCGCTTCCTGCCCGGCGAGAAGGCCAAGAAGGGGCAGATCGAGGACCTGCGGGACCACGTGCGCAAGGAGCTCGGGTCGGCCGAGTGGCTCGCGGGCGCGGCCGACCGCGACGACCGCATCGCGGGGATCGGCGGCGCGCTGCGCAACCTCGCCACCGCGGCTGAGCTCGAGCACGAGCTGCCGTCGTTCGGCGTGCAGGGGTTCTCGCTGCGGCGCAAGTCGCTCGGCAAGCTGGTCGAGGAGCTGGCGGACATGCCGGCATCCGAGCGCGGCGACGTGCCGGGCATCAAGAAGGAGCGCGGCGACCTGATCCTTGCCGCCGCCGTGGTGGTGGAGGAGGTGCTGGCGATCGGAGGCTTCGACGAGATCGAGACCACCGAGGAGGGATTGCGCGAGGGCGTCTTCTTCTCCGTGCTGCTGGCCGAGCGCGAGCCGCCGCTGTTCGAGGACGTGCGCGTGGCGAGCGTGTTCAACCTTGCCCGCCAGTACCACCCGGAGCCCGTGCACACCGACCACGTGGCGCTGCTCGCGCTCCAGCTCTGGGACGAGCTGGCGGCGGCCGGGCTTCACGACGGCGATCAGGAGGAGCGCGAGCTGCTCTGGGCCGCCGCGATCCTGCACGACATCGGCACGGCCGTGGACTACGACGACCACCACCACCACTCGCGCTACCTCGTGCTTAGCGCGGGGCTGCCGGGCTGGTCGATGCGCGAAACCGTGCTAATCGCGCAGATGGTCCGCTACCACCGGAAGGGAACGCCGACGCTCGACGAGTTCGCGGGCCTCACCGAGAAGGGCGACGACGAGCGGTTGCTGCGCTGCGCGGCGGTGCTGCGGCTGGCCGAGCAATTCGAGCGCGCGCGCGACCAGGCGGTGAAGGCCGCCCACGTGGCGGTGAGCAACGGCAAGGTAGATCTGACGATCGAGGCCGACGAGGACGTGACCCTCGCGCGCTGGGCCGCGGAACGCGCCGGGGACGTGTTCGAGCGCGCATTCGGCAAGGAGCTGCGCGTCACCTGACGGACGGCTCCGCTACCCGGGCGCTTTTGCCGTGTTCCGGGACCCGTATGTTCAGGGGAATGCCAGCCCGTCCAGCTCTCGCGGGCCTGCTCGTGTGCTGCGTGGCAGCGCTGTGCGCCGGACCCGCGTCCGCGCGCACCACGATCAAGCCCGCCGTCTACAAGCTCGCCATCCCATCGCCCGGCCATGTGAGCGTGGCCGCCGTCGAGGTCACGGTGCGCAAACACGGCCGCGGCGCGCCGCCCACGCGGCTGTCGCTGACGATGCCGGGCCGCTTCGGGCTGCCGGACTCGGTGCGCTTCTTCTTCGCGCGCAGGCGCATCTCCACGGCGCCGCTGCGCTATGAGCTGTCGCTGCTGGCGGTCAACCGGCAGAGCGGACGCTCTTCATCGTCGTCGGCGAAGAAGACGCGCAAGGCGAAGAAGCGCAAGCGGGCGCGCACCTCGAGGACCCAGTTCAACGCCGGCAGCCTCGTGCTCCAGTACCCCACGCGCCCGTCCTCCTCGCACACGTGCGGCAACTGCGCCAGGCGCCTTCCGGTCAGGACCAACTGCAAGAAGTGCTGGTTCAAGCGCACCGTCATCCGGCAGGCGCAGGCGGTCAACGCCGACGTGCAGAGCGCGTCCGAACTCGGCTCGGTCGTCTCGCTGCTGCGTGGCGGCTTCACCAACAACGGCGATACGAACAGCGTGTTCGGCAACCCGTCCACAGCCACCCCGCGCGACCGCACCGTTGACGCCGGCTACTACGACGACCACCGCGCGTTCGGCTGGGAGCGCGCGAGCCTGCGCGATCCCAAGCCCGTCATGAAGACCGTGGTGGACGACCTGCTGGCCGGCCAGCAGTCGCAGATCATTCCGGCGCTCGAGCTGATCGCCCAAGCCGACCTGAACGGCAACGGCGTGCTCGACGGCGCCACCTCGCCGGGCGGCGGCTCGCCCGCGGCCTAGACGCGCCAACTACGCTCAACAGCGTGATTTCCCCGAGGATCGCGCGCCTCGAAGCGAACGGCGGACCCCCTCGCGCAGAGGAGCCGTTGCCGCCAGAGACCCATGTGCCGCTCGGCCGCATCGCGCGGCTCTTCCGCCCCTATCGCGGGCGGCTCTCAGTGCTGCTCGGGCTGATCATGCTGTCCGCCGGCGTCGGCGTGGTGAGCCCGTTCCTGTTGCGCGCGGTGCTCGACACGGCGATCCCCGAGAAGGACACCAAGCTGCTCACGTTCCTCGTCCTGGGCATGATCGCGGTGTCGGTGTCGAGCGGCGCGATCGGCGTCGCGCAGACCTGGCTGTCGAACAGCATCGGCCAGAGGGTGATGCACGACCTGCGCGCGGCCGTATACGCGCACCTGCAGCGGATGTCGCTCGCCTTCTTCACGCGCACGCGCACGGGCGAGGTGCAGTCGCGCATCGCCAACGACATCGGCGGCATCGACAACGTCGTGACGAGCACCGCGACGTCGATCATGTCCAACGTCACCACGGTGCTGGCCACGCTGGTGGCGATGATCGCGCTCAACTGGCTCCTCGCCGTGTTCTCGCTGGCCGTTCTGCCGTTCTTCCTCTGGCTCACGCGCCGCGTGGGTCAGGAGCGCAAGCGCATCACCACGGTCCGGCAGTCGCGCCTGGCGGACATGTCCACGCTCGTGGAGGAATCGCTGTCGGTGTCCGGCATCCTGCTCGGCAAGACGATGGGGCGTGGCCCGGAGCTGGCGCGGCGCTTCACGGCCGAGTCGGAGGAGCTGGCGGAGATCGAGGTGCGCAGTCGCATGGCCGGGCGCTGGCGGATGGCGTCCGTGCAGATGAGCTTCGCGATCATGCCGGCGCTCGTGTACTGGTTCGCGGGCATCAGCATCGCGAACGGGTCCGACGCGCTCACCATCGGCACGGTGGTCGCATTCACCACGCTGCAGACGCGCCTGCTCTTCCCGATGCAGTCGCTGCTCAACGTCGGGCTCGACGTGCAGACCTCTCTCGCGATGTTCGCGCGCATCTTCGAGTACCTCGACCTCGACGTGGACATCGAGGAGCGCGCCGACGCCGTCGAGCTGCACGACGTGCAGGGCGACGTCGCCTTCGACGACGTCTGGTTCCGCTATGACGCCGGCGCGCCGTGGACGCTGGCCGACGTGAACGCGCTCGTGCCCGCGGGCACCACGACCGCGATCGTGGGGGAAACCGGCTCCGGCAAGACCACGATGGCTTACCTCGTGGCGCGGCTGTACGAGCCGGAGCGCGGGCGCGTGACGATCGACGGCGTGGACATCGCGGACGTGAGCCTCGGGTCGCTGGCCTCGGTGGTCGGGCTCGTGTCTCAGGACACCTATCTCTTCCACGCGAGCATCCGCGAGAACCTGCGCTTCGCCTGCCCGGAAGCGACCGACGTGGAGATCGAGGCGGCGGCGCGCGCGGCGCAGATCCATGAGCTGATCGCCGGGCTGCCGGAGGGCTACGACACGATGGTGGGCGAGCGTGGCTACCGCTTCTCAGGCGGGGAGAAGCAGCGGATCGCGATCGCGCGCACCGTGCTGCGCAACCCGCCGGTGCTCGTGCTGGACGAGGCCACGAGCGCCTTGGACAACGAGACCGAGCGCGCGCTGCAGGAGGCTCTGGACGAGCTCGCCCGCGGCCGCACCACGATCGCGATCGCCCACCGCTTGTCCACCGTCCGGAACGCCGACCAGATCCTGGTGCTCGAACGCGGCCGCGTGGTGGAGCGGGGCACCCACGACGAGCTGATGGCGCTCGACGGCCGCTACGCCGAGCTGGCCCGCGGCGCGGTCGCGGGCCAGCTGCTCGACCTCGAGTCGGTAGACGACGAGCGAATTTCCGACACCGTGTCGTAGCCGCGGCGCCCGATGGCGCGGACAATGCTCCTACCTCCAAATCGATCAGCGGCTGAGCGAGCCGCTCCCACGAGAGGCGTGAGCCCCGTCGGAAACGGCGGGGCTCACGTCTTCCTGGGCACGCTCTCCACTTTCTTCACGCATAACGTGAATAACGTGGAGCGCGCGGTCTAGAGCAGCGCGTCCGCGAGCCGGCGCCACTGCTCGCGGGGCAGCGTGCCCGGCTCGACGCCGACAACCTGGATGCACACGTGGTCCGCGCCGGCGTCGTGGTGCGCGCGGATGCGCTCGGCAATAGCCGCCTCGTCGCCCCAGGCCACGATCGCGTCGGCCAGCCGGTCGCTGCCGCCGTCCGCCAGATCTGACTCGTCGAAGCCGTGGCGCAGCAGGTTGTTCGTGTAGTTGGGCAGCGCGAGGTACCGCTGCATGTGCTCGCGGGCGCCCGCGCGGGCCCGCTCTTCATCGCTTTCCAGAAGCACCGCCTGCTCAGGAGCGAGCAGCGCGCCCTCCCCGAGGATCTCCCGCGAGTACGAGGTGTGCTCCACCGGCACGAAATACGGATGCGCTCCGGCGCTCCGGTCGCGCGACAGCTCGAGCATCTTCGGGCCGAGCGCGGCGAGGAAGCGCCGCTCGGGCGGCACCGGCGGCGATGTCGCGTCCAGCTCGTCGAGGTAGGAGCGCATCTTGGTGAGCGGCTTGCGGTAGCGCCCCGGCTCGTCCTTGTTCACCGCGGGCGCGTGCGAGATGCCGAGCCCGAGCTCGAAGCGCCCGGGATAGGCCTCCTCGAGGCGAGCGGTTTCCGTCGCAACCTCCTGCGCGTCGTGCATCCACACGTTGAGGATCCCCGGCGCGACGGGCACACGCGTGGTCGAGGACAGCAGGTGCTCGGACCGCTCCATGATGTCCCCGCCCGCGCCACCGGGCAGGAACAGCGCCGTGTAGCCGAGCTGCTCGAGTTCGGCGGCGGCGTCGGCCACCTCGCCGAGGTCGGCGTGCCGCCGCAGCTCCCCGCTCCAGATTCCCACTCGTCCGAGGTCCATCGCGGACCGGATTCTGCCAAGACGTCAGCCGCTGCTGTCGCGCGGTGTGCCGAAGCCGTATCTCGCCACGACGCGCGTGCCCAGGTAAGCGAACACCACGACGAAGACAACCGACGGGATGCGCGTGAAGTTGCCGCTCGCGCTCGTCGAGACGAAATCCGGCCCGAGGATCGCGTCGAACAGGACCGCGAGCCAGATGACTGCGATCGCGAGCGAGGCCCACATCTCCGGCACTCGTATGCGGCGAAGCCAGCTCCGGCTCTCGCTCTGAGGGGCCGGGATGGGATGTGCGATATCAGCCATGGTTTGAAGGCTCGCGGGGCGCGGGGCGAGGCGCATCCGTAGGGATCCGCGCGGCTGATGCGCGCATCTACGCACGTCCGGGCGCGCCGCTACGGTGGCGAACCCATGCGTCTGGTCGTCGCCCGTTGCGAGGTCCGCTACTCCGGCCGCCTCTCCGCCGTACTGCCGGAGGCGCTGCGCCTGCTCATGTTCAAGTCGGACGGCTCGGTGATGGTGCACTCGGACACCGGCGGCTACAAGCCCGAGAACTGGATGACGGCGCCCACCGTCATCGAGGAGTCGGACGACGAGATCGTGGTGCGCAAGCTCGGCGGTGAGGACCGGCTCGACATCCGGCTGGCCGAGATCGTCTCGGACGTGACCCACGACATGGGCGAGGCGGCAGCGCTTCAGAAGGACGGCGTGGAGCGCGAGCTGCAGGAGCTACTGGCGGACGCTCCGCAGTGGTGCGGCGAGGGCTTCCGGCTCGTCCGCCGGGAATGGCCCACCGACATCGGGCCCGTCGACCTAATGTGCCGCGACGCCGACGAGGACTGGATCGCCGTGGAGATCAAGCGCCTCGGCACGATCCAGGCGGTGGAGCAGATCACCCGCTACCTGGAGCGCATCCGGCAGGACCCGGCGATGGGCTCATGCCGCGGCGTGCTGGCCGCGCAGCAGATCAAGCCGCAGGCGCGGGTGCTCGCGGAGTCGCGCGGCATCGACTGCGTGGAGGTCGACCTCGCGGTGCTCAAGGGCGAGCGCGAGCCCGACCTCACGCTGTTCGCATAGCCGCCGCGTGTAGCCGGACGGGCAGGTCTTGGCCGGCAGAACCTGCGGCCCCGCCGGCGCTGCGCTGGCGGTCGCGGCGAGCTGGTCCCGCAATGCCAACGTTTCCCATATGGGTGAAACCTGATGTATAGGTGGGTCATGACCAACCCAACAGCCTCACCACAGGCGACCCCACCGCTCGACGCCGCAGCGCCTCCGACGACGTCGCGCGATCGCAACATCGCAGTCGTTTGTCTAGCCCTGCTGCTGATCGGCATGCCGGTCGGCTGGCTTCCGGGCAGCACCAGTGACGTGGTCGGGATGATCGTGATCGGACTGGTCGTGATCGCGATCGGAGCGGCACTGATGCTCTGGCTCGTGCCGCGTGAGCGGCTCGTGTCCGAGCGTGCCAGCCGCACCGCGCTCATCCTCGGCATCCTGTCGATCCTTGCCTGCGGGATCTTCTGGACCGGGCTCCCGTTCGCCATCGGCGCATCCGCGCTGGCGCTCGGGCTGTCGCAGCGCGAATCCGTCGCCGCGGGGCGCGGAATGGCAACCGCCGCCGTCGTCCTCGGGGCGATCGCGGTGCTGGCCTCGTTCGTGGTTCTGCTGATCGGCTGAGCAGGGCATTCATGCGGCGGCGCGTCCCCATAAGGGCGCGCCGCCGTATCCTTTTCGGCTGTGAGTGCGGATGGCGTGCGGGTCGCCTTCCAGCTCGATCGCTTCGAGCAGACCGGCGACGACCGCCTGGAGATAGCGGGGCGCTGGTACGGCGTCCGCGGACTGCGCTTCGTCCGCCCGTCGCTCACGGTGCAGACGAAGGACGGCGAGCGCAACCTCCTCGCGCTGCTCGAGCACAAGCCTTGGGCGGTCGAGGAGGGCGAGTCGTGGATCGCGGCTTTCCCGTGGGAGGGCGAGTCGCCCGATCCGGGGATGACGGAGCTCGCCGTGGCGCCGAGCGTGGTGGTGGCGCTGGCGCGCGAGCTGGGGGCCGAGGCCACAGCGCCGACGAGGCCGAACCTGCGCGCGCAGATGCAGGAGGCCGAGGTGCGAGCGCGTCGCGCCGAGAGCGAGATCGCATGGCTGCGCGAAGAACGCGAGGCGCTGATCGCGGACAAGCGCGCCGCCGAGGAGGAGGCGGCCGAGCTCCGCGGCGACCTGCGCGAGGCGCGCAGCACCATCGAGGCCGCCACCGCCGAGCGCGACGCGGCGGTGCAGGAGCGCGCCGATGCGATGTCGCGTCATGAGAGCGCGGCCCGCGAGCGTGACGAGGCCGTGGCCGCGCGCGAGGAGCTCGAGGCCGCACGCGACCGGGCGGTTACCGAGCGCGATACGGCGCTGGCCGCTCGCGACGCCGCCCTGAGCGAGATCGAGACCGCCCAGCGCGCACGCGCGGAGGCCGTGGCCGAGGGCGACGCGCTGGTCGCCGCGCGCGACGAGGCACTCGTGCGGGCGAGCCGCGCCCTTGCGGAGCGCGACGCCGCGCTCGGACGCGGCTCGGGCTTCCCCGCCGTGTCGGCGGCGGACCTGGCGCGCCAGCCGCACGCACCGGCTCCGGACCCGGAGTCGCACGACTGGACCCCGCGGGCCATCGCGGCGACCGCGCTGGTCGTGCTGCTCATCGTCGTGGTCCTGCTGCTGAGGTTCCTCTAAGTCTCATTGACAGCTCGCCGCGCCGGGCGTCTAATGGACCGCGGTGGCAGGCGCATACGTCAGACACGCGAGCAGCGGCCGCAGGCGGCGCATAGGCACGCTCCGGCTGGTCGCGGCGGCGGCAGTTGCCGCGGTGCTCGTCGGGGGTTACCAGGAACACTGGTCCTGGACAGGCATCAGCGGCAAGACCGCCACGCTCTGGGACTGGATCAGCCTGCTGCTTCTGCCGATCACCGTCGCCACGCTGCCGATCTGGCTCAGCCGCCGGCACGCGCTCGACACGCGGCGCAAGGCCGCCGGCGTCGCATGCCTCGCTGTGTTCGCGGGGATCGTGCTCGCCGGCTATCTCGTTCCGTGGAACTGGACCGGCTTCGAAGGCAACGCGCTCTGGGACTGGATCAACCTGCTGCTGCTGCCGCTCGTGATCGCCACGTTCCCCGTCTGGCCGGAGATCCGCCAGGAGCTGCGGCTGCATCACCACCTGGTGCTGACCGTCGTTGCGGTCGGTTTGGCGGTCGCCGTGTTTGGCGGCTACGTGTGGGGCTGGGCCTGGACGGGCTTCCAGGGCAACACGCTCTGGGACTGGCTGCACCTGTTGATCCTTCCGCTGGTGTTCCCCACGCTGCTGCTGCCGGCTGCACTGGCGATCACGGCGGGTGAGCTGATGCGAGAAGAGTCTGAGCCAGCTCAGTTGCCGTAGTGGACGGAACAGGGTACCTTGTACTGCATGGTAGCTGCGAGGCAGGACACGCTTCTCGCCCAGATGCGGCGGGGGACGCTGCAGTACTGCGTTCTCGCGCTGCTCTCACAGGGCGAGCGGTACGCGCCTGAGCTCGTGCGAGCTCTCGGCG